>Ga0265293_10003110_pt1 | contig 31518 bp, 22 predicted proteins | sample Munlanlewell138R_FD_192505 | JGI IMG/M metagenome (GOLD analysis project Ga0265293, IMG submission 192505) | Leachate microbial communities from a municipal landfill in Southern Ontario, Canada - Leachate well 138R | ecosystem: Engineered > Solid waste > Landfill > Unclassified | place: Canada... | reverse complement strand
ATAAAGACACTATTTCGGCTTGCCTGCTGAAGGAAGCCTTGTTGGGGTTCACCCGTCCCGGGCTGGACGCCGGAATCCTGCTGGAAAGCCTCGGGTTTCCCGGTGTGCCGTTGGATGAGCCGGGCCAGCGGGTGCCGGTGGAGCTGTACAGTGCTGTCTGGCTGCGCCTGGCTGCTACCTATGACGATGAGTTCTTCGCCATGGACCCGCGTCCGCTGCGGCTCGGCAGTTTCAATTTTCTCTGCCGCACCGGCATCACCCAGCCGACGGTGGAGCAGGCGCTGATCCATACCCTCAACTTCCTCGGCCTGATGCTCGGGAACTTCAAGGGGCGTCTGGCCAGAAGCCGGAGCCTGGCGGAAATCGTGCTGCTGGAGGGCGAGCAGCCGCCCCAGCGGCCCTTTGCCTATTTCACCTACTGGATGATCGTGCACGGCTTGGCCTGCTGGCTGGCGGGCCGGCGCATTCCCCTGCTGGCGGTCGAGTTGCGCTGCCCTGAGCCGGGCTATATCGCCGATTATCAGGTGATGTTTTCCGATAACCTGCGTTTTGGCCAGTCCTCCACCCGCGTCATCTTCGCCGCCGAAGCCCTGGATCTGCCGGTCCGGCGCAGTGAGGCCGAGTTGCGCTGCTTCCTGGCCCAGGCACCGGCCAACATCCTGGTTCGCTATCGGGATGCCAACAGCCTGGCCAGCCAGGTCAAGAATGCCCTGCGTGCGTTGCCGGCGATCGACTGGCCAACCAGCGATGCCCTGGCGCAATCGCTGTGCATGTCGCCGTCGACCCTGCGGCGCCGGCTGGCAGCCGAAGGTGTCCAGTATCAGGCGATCAAGGACAGCCTGCGGGAGGAGCAGGCGACTCGCTGGCTGGCCGATTCGGCGATCAGCTATGCCGATATCGCCGAACAGCTCGGGTTTGCCGATGTCAGCTCGTTCTACAAGGCCTTCCGCAAGTGGACCGGCACCAATCCCGGTCACTACCGCCAGTTGATTCTCGGCGACGATTGAGCGGACGGGAATCGCCAGACGCTTCGCCAGGCCGCTGCCGTCAGGCAGAATCATCGCTGAAATCCTCCTCCCAGAATTCCAGGTCGCCGCGGGAACCGGGAGTACGAGCCTGCTCCTGGGCCCGCAGCTCCACCCGGCGGATCTTGCCGGAGATGGTTTTCGGCAGGTCGCTGAACTCGATACGCCGGACACGTTTGTAGGGCGCCAGTTGCTGACGGGCGAACGCGATGATGTTGCCGGCCAGTTCCGGGCTCGGGGTATGGCCATGGCGCAGGATGATAAAGGCCTTGGGAACACATGAGCGCACCGGGTCGGGACTCGGAATGACGGCCGCCTCGGCAACGGCCTGGTGTTCGATCAGCACGCTTTCCAGTTCGAAGGGGCTGATGCGATAGCCCGAGGATTTGAAGACGTCATCGCTGCGACCGATATAGGTGAAGTACCCGGCCTCGTCGCGGACTGCGACATCACCGGTACGGTAGTATCGGCCACCCAGTGCGTCGCTGGTACGCTCGGGATCGCCTTCGTAGCCGCTGGTCAGGCTGGCGGGGGCCGGGTCGAGAACCAGAGCGATTTCCCCCTCGTCGGCCTCCTGGTCATCGGCGTCGAGCAGCACGATCCGGTATCCCGGTAAGGGGCGACCCATGGAGCCGCTGCGCAGGGGCTGCCCCGGGCTGTTGCCGATCTGCGCGGTGGTCTCCGTCTGGCCATAACCATCACGGATGTCCAGCCCCCAGGCGTGGCGGACGCGCTCTATTATCTCGGGGTTGAGCGGCTCGCCGGCACCGACCAGCTCACGCAGGGCGACCGGGTAGCTGGCCAGATCCTCCTGGACCAGCATGCGCCACACGGTGGGCGGGGCACACAGCGAGGTGACCCTGCAGCGCACCATCTCATCCAGCACGGTCCTGGCATCGAAGCGCTCATACTGGTAGCTGTAGACGGTGGCCCCAACGGTCAAGGGAGCGAAGAAACAGCTCCATGCATGCTTGGCCCAGCCGGGCGAACTGATGTTGTAGTGGATATCCCCGGCCTTCAACCCCAGCCAGTAGAGGGTGGACAGATGGCCAATGGGATAACTGGCGTGGCTATGCACTACCAGCTTGGGTTTGGATGTGGTGCCAGAGGTGAAGTAAAGCAGCAAGGGATCATCGGCGGTGGTCATGCCATCGGGTACAAAGTCTTCGCTGGCCTGGTGGCTGTCCGCGAAGCTTGTCCAGCCCCGGGATTGACCATCCACCGCGATGCGGGTGTGAATCTGCGGGTAGGCGGCGAAGCGCTGGGCATTGTCGGCCATGGTCACGATATGGCGCACGCCACCCCGCTCTATGCGGTCGGCCAGATCATCATCCGCCAGCAGGGTGGCGCAGGGAATGGTGACCGCCCCCAGTTTCATGCAACCCAGCATGATCTCCCACAGGGCGATATGGTTGGGCAGCATCACCAGGACCCGGTCGCCCCGCCGAATGCCTTGCTCTCTCAGGAAGTTGGCCGTCTGGTTCGAGCGACGTGCCAGTTCCGCGAAGGTCAGCTTCTGTTCCTGCTCGGCACTGACCAGCCACAGGGCCGGGTGCTGATTACCCCTGGCGATGGCATCGAAATGATCCAGCGCCCAGTTGAAATGGGTTGGCCTGGGCCAGTTGAAGCCCTGGCATGCGGCGGCGTAGTCCTCGCGGTTGGCGAGCAGGAAATCCAGTGCGGCGGCAAAGGGCGGGTTCACGGGCAGCCTCATCGCAGGACCTCCCTGACACTCTGGGAACGGGTCCTATGAAGAGTGGCATATATGTTGGGCATGAATAGCCTCCGGGATTGTTCTTCTTATCTGCCAGCAAGCTAGCAAAGCCCGTACCACACTGGAAAATCATCTTTATATCAATGACTTGAGGCCATGCATGGGCTGGGAAATCCTTGCCAAGTGGATAACTGTCGCAAAGCGGTCCAGTCTCATGAGACTTTGTCTTAATATGAAACAGTTGGATGTGATCCCGGTGGGTGCTGAAAGCGCAGCGGCAGTTGGGCAGAGCAGCCTTCATGGCGTAGATGGCTGATCCGCTACAGCTGGCTCAATTATTGCTGCATAACACGAGGCGGTCGGGCATGCCGAGGTCCGTATCCGTCGATAATAAGAGGGTCTGCAACCAGACTCCGGAGGGGTAGCCATGCATGTGAATACAAGACTCAACCCTGGATTGATCGATATTTTCCGCGCTCGGGAAATGTCGCTTGCCGACCGGGGTTGGTGTTCGGGCGAGTTCATCCTGCGCGAACCGATCCGCGCATCCTGGCAGCGCAGCATGGATTACGGGCTGCAGCCGGATGCCGATCCGGTCGGGGCTGACCAGGTCGCCCTCGGCGCCGAGGACCTGTATGAAAGCAATAGAATGTTGCTGGACTGTGCCGAGCCCGCCTTGCAGCATCTGACCGACCGGCTCGGCCATCACGGCAATGACAGCCTGCTGATTCTGGTGAATGCCCAGGCTACGGTACTGGCCATCGAAGGGGGCAGCAGCAAGTGGCGGGAGTTGCGTGACCTCAACCCCGGAGTCTGCTGGAGCGAAGCGCAGCGGGGTACCAATGCCCTGGGCACCGCCCTGGTCGAGGACCGTCCGACCATGATCGGCTATGGCGAACACTTCCTCGATCGGCTCAGCATCTTTTCCTGTGCGGCTGTGCCTATTCGCAACCCCCAGGGCACCATCGAAGGTGTGCTTGACCTGACTCGTCAAGGTCCGACGCTGCAGGCCCAGGACAGCCTGCTGTTGCTGGACATGACCGCCAGTCAGATCGAGAGCCGCCTGTTCATCAGCTCATACGGCCATCAGTATGTGGTGGCTTTTCATCCGCGCCAGCAATACCTGGATACCGCCTGGCAGGGCCTGCTGGCACTGGATCCGGAAGGCAGGATACTGGCTGTCAATGAGCGTGCCTGCGAGTTCTTCGGCATGGATCGCCAGCAACTGGTCGGTCAACCCGCCGAAAGCCTGGTTCGGGGATGGCAGGAACGCTTCGGGCAATTGCGGCGGGGTGTCGGTGGCAGTCTGCGGACGCCGCGTGGTGATTTTTACTACAAGACCCTGCACCGGCCTGAGCCTCTGTCAGTGCCAGTGCATCAACCTGGGATACGCAAGGGCAATACCGCACCCAGTCTGGAAACCCTGGCGGGCAGCAGCAACCCGCGTTACCTGCGGGAACTGAACATGGCGGTGCGTGGCCTGCGCCACGATCTGCCCATTCTGCTGCTGGGTGAAACCGGCTCGGGCAAGGAATGGGTCGCCCGCGCGCTGCACCAGAACAGCCGCAGGGCGGACAAGCCCTTCATCGCGGTCAACTGCGCGGCTATCCCGGAGGGGCTGATCGAGTCCGAATTGTTCGGTTATCGGGATGGCGCCTTCACCGGGGCACGGCGCGGCGGCATGACCGGGCGACTGCAACAGGCCCATGGCGGCACCCTGTTCCTCGATGAGGTGGGCGATATGCCGTTGGCGCTGCAGGCGCGTTTGCTGCGGGTACTGCAGGAGCGCAAGGTGGCTCCCCTGGGTGCGGGCGTCGAGCAGGACCTGGATATCAACCTGATCTGCGCCACCCACCGTCAGGTCAAATCCCTGGTGACCGAGGGCGACTTCCGCGAGGATCTCTACTACAGGATCAATGGCATGTCCGTGCATCTGCCGCCGCTGCGCGAACGCAAGGACCTGCGCGAGCTGTGCTGTTCCGTGTTGCGCCGCCTGGGCGGCGGCGAGGTGACGCTTGCCGAGGAGCTGCTGCAGCTGTTCGAGGGCTACCACTGGCCAGGTAATATCCGCCAGCTGGAAATGGTGCTGCGCACCCTGCTGGCCATGCGGCTTCCGGAAGACCGGGAACTGGGGCTGGAGCACCTGCCGGCCACCACGATGGAGGAACTGATCGCCGAAGAGGCGTCGGTGCCGGACACCAATATCAGGGTCAGGGAGCAGGAACTCATCCGCCAGGCGCTGGCCGAGCACGATGGCAATGTGTCCGCCGCGGCCCGCATGCTCGGCATCAGCCGCGCGACCCTGTATCGAAAACTGAAGCAGGCTGGCTGATGCTGGTCGGCCTGGTATCGCGACTGGTCAGCAGCGAGCCGTCGGACGCGGTGCGCAGTGGCCTGCGCTGGCTGTACAGCTTCGTACGCCCGCAGTTGAAGGCCATTCTCGGTCTCATGGTGCTGTCGATATCGGCTTCGTTGCTGGTGTTGATGCAGCCGTGGCTGACCAAGCTGCTGATCGATGACGGCTTGCTGGCCGGCGATTTCCCGTTATTGGTGATGATAGTGCTGGGCATGATCGTCGCCACCACGGTGGCAACGCTGCTGTCGGGCATCAACCGCTATCTGCATACACGGTTATCGGGGCGCGTGCTGTTCGCCCTGCGTGAGGATGTGTACGGACATCTGCAGCAGCTGTCGCCACGTTTCTTCGGTCGGCGCCGCATGGGGGATCTGCTCAGCCGTCTCGATGGCGATATCGCCGAGATCCAGCGCTTTGCCATCGACGCGCTGTTTTCCGCCACCTCCAGCATCATCGGCCTGATAGGCGCGACCGTCATGTTGGTGATGCTGTCATGGAAGCTGGCGCTGCTGGTGGCGATCCTGGTCCCGCTGGAAATGCTCTGGCTGCGCTGGATGCGCCGCAAGGTGGCCGACGAGACCCGTACGCTGCGGGAGCGCTCCAGCGACATGTCCTCATTCCTGGTTGAAACGCTGCCGGCAATCAAGTTCGTCCAGGCGGTTGGTCGCCAGCGCCATGAAGCGGATCGCCTGCACGGGCTGGGGCAGGGGTATCTGCAGCAGTTGCTGCGCTTGCAGGTTGTGGAATTCTTCACCAACGCCATTCCCAGCACCATGACCTCGATCACCCGGGCGCTGGCCTTCCTGATCGGCGGCTATTGGGTCATCAGCGGTCAGTGGCAACTGGGGTCGCTGATCGCTTTCGCAACCTACCTGGGGATGGTGGTTGGCCCGGCGCAGAGCCTGCTGGGCCTGTATGTCGCGGTGCAGCGCATGGCGGTCAGCCTGACCCGCGTTACCGAGCTGCGTGACGAGAAGCCCGAGATCGCTGTTGCCGACAGCCCCCTGCCGCTGCCGGCGGCGCCCGCCGAGCTGGTGCTGCATGATGTCTCCTTCCAGCATACCGAGCGACAGCAGGTCATTATCGAAAGCGGCTCCGCGCGCTTCCCGGTGGGCAGGAAGATCGTCCTGTCCGGTCCGTCCGGCAGCGGCAAGTCGACCCTGATCGATCTGCTGCAGCGCTTCTATGACCCGGATCGGGGATATATCAGCTACGGGGGCGTGGATATCCGTCAACTGAACCTGAGCGGCTATCGCAAGCGGCTGGCGGTGGTCAGTCAGGATATCGTCCTGTTCCGCGCCTCGCTCGCCGATAACCTGCGCTACGGGGCGCCGGATGCCACCCTGGAGCAGATCGAGCAGGTGGTGAGGCAGGCCCATCTGGAGGAACTGGTGGCCAGCCTGCCGGAAGGCCTCGATGCCCAGTTGAGTGAACGTGGCCAGCAGTTGTCGGGAGGTCAGCGCCAGCGCATAGCGATTGCCCGGGCGCTGTTGCAGGATCCCGATGTGCTGGTGCTGGATGAGGCGACCTCGGCGGTGGATGTGCGCACCGAGCAGGCCATCATCCAGGAGATTGATGCCCTCTTCGCTGGGCGCACGCGTATTGTCATCAGTCATCGGCCGGGCATCGCCGATGACGCGGACCTGCATTACCAACTGCTCGATGGGCGTCTGAGCGTCACGGCAGCCAGCCCGTTGGAAGGAGTACCAGGTTGAGGGTGGGCATCATCGATAGCGGATTGCACCGGCAGCACTGGCCTCGGTTGCAGGCGGGCCGGGCCTTTGTCATAGGGCAGCAGGGTGTGCTCGGCCAGGCGCTCGAAGATGACCATCTGGGGCACGGCAGTGTGGTCACTCGTATCCTGTTGGCGCAGGCGCCCACCGCCGAGCTGGTGGTAGCGCAGGTGTTCGGCCAGCGCGCGGCGACCACCGCGGCGCAACTGACAGCCGCACTGCTGTGGTTGCTCGAACAGCGGGTGGAACTGATCAATTGCAGCCTTGGATTGCATGCCGACCGTCCTGCGCTGCGTGATGCCTGCGACCAGGCTGTCAGCCGCGGTGTGATCCTGTGTGCATCCAGCCCGGCCATGGGCCAACCGGTCTATCCCGCCAGTTACCCTGGGGTGGTCGCGGTCACCGGGGATGCTCGCTGCCAGCCGGGGGAATGGAGCTGGTTGCAGGGTGAGATGGCCGAGTTCGGCGCGACGGTCGGCAAGGGCAGCGAGGGCGGAGCGTCCATGGCTTGTGCCCGTTTCAGCGGCCTGCTCGCTTCGCTCTGGTCAACCCGGCCGGAGTGGAAGGCAGAGCAGGTGCTCGGGTATTTCAGGCAGCAGGCCAGTCGTACCGGCCCACAGCGCAGGGAGCCTCTATGCGAAAGAAACGGATAGCCGTTCTGGGAGCCGGCCCTGCCGGTGCTGCTGCTGCGCTGGGACTGGTGCGGCTCGGCTACCAGGTAACGGTGATCAGCGACTGGCGGCGTTTCAACGCCATCGAAGGTACCTCCGAGCGGGTATTGCAGGCGCTGCGCGGTATCGGCCTGCGGCGCGCCAGCGAGGCCGCCATTCCGGCGCCGAACCGCCAGGTCCTCTGGGCGGGACAGCGCAGCCTGCGTAATCGGGAATGGTTGCTGGAGCGGCCGGTCTTTGACCGGGCGCTGCGCGACGATCTTCACCAGGCCGATATCGAGGTGATCGAGGCGCGGGTATTGGCGGTGCATCAGGTGCACCCCGATCAGCTGTCGCTGGCGCTTGATGGTGCCGGCGACCTCGATGTGGACTTCGTGGTCGATGCCCGCGGGCGCCAGGCTCCGCAGTCCGCGGAGGCCGCCCGGGGGCCGGAAACGCTCAGCCTGTTGTGCCGGTGGCGTGGGCAGGCAGGGGAGGCGGCCAGCGCGGCGGAAAGCCTGGATTCCGGCTGGTGCTGGCTGGCGCGGCTGCCCAATGGCGAGCAGTACTGGCAATGGACGCTGGATGCGCGGCATATGGCGATGCCGGGCAGGGCGCAATTGACCGCCTGGTGCGCCGAGCGGCGGGCTGCAACCCAACTGGCGGCGGAGTTCTTCGCTGACGATCCCGGCGCAGCGGTGGAGCTGCGCGCGCGCAGTTCAACCTGCACCCTGGCTTCGGACCTGTGTGGCGACAGGACCATACGGGTCGGGGATGCGGCGATGGCCGTGGATCCGCTTTCGGGCAATGGTATTTTCCAGTCGCTGTCCTCTGCGCTGCAGGCACCGGCGGTGATCAATACGGTGCTGCAATACCCGGCCGATGCGCCGTTGGCGCAGGCCTTTCATCGTCGCCGGGTAACCGAGCTGTTTTACCGCTTCGCCCGCCTGGGCCGGGATTTCTATGCACAGGTGGAGGCTGCCCCGGAACAGTCGTTCTGGAGGGAGCGCCAGCGCTGGCCGGACGATCGCCAGACCCATATGCCGGTGACCCCGGAGGCGGTAACCACCGACTGGGCGCCGGTGGTCGCAGGGGATCGGATCAGTCAGGCGCGGGTGGTGATTACCCCGGATCAGCCGTTGGGCATCTGGCATCTGAACGGCGTGGAGCTGGCGCCGGTGGTGGAAGCCCTGCGTGAGCAATCCTGGGAGCAGGTGCTGGCGCAGCTGCAGCCTGCCCAGCGGGGGGCGGTTGCCGGGTGGCTGCAGACCCTGGGTTATGGGCCGGATACCGGCGTATCCGGCCGCAGCGTCACACCTTGATGAGCACCGATTTCGACTCGGTGTAGTGCTCGATCGCCGCCTCGCCCATTTCCCGCCCGATCCCGGACATCTTGTAGCCGCCGAACGGCAGAGCCGGGTCCAGTGCGGTATGGCAGTTGACCCACACCGAGCCCGCCCTGATCCGCGGGATCATGCGGTGGACCTGGCTCAGGTTGTTGGACCAGATGCTGGCACCCAGACCAAAGGGGCTGTCATTGGCCAGACGTATTGCATCCTCGATGTCGTCGAAGGGCTGGGCCACCAGCACCGGACCGAAGATTTCCTCCTGGACCAGCGGGCACTTCTGATCCACATCGGTGATCAGCGTCGGGCGGACAAAGAAGCCCGGCCCCGCAGAGCTGCCGCCACAGGCGATGGTGGCACCCAGCTCCCGGCCCATTTCGATATAGCCGTCCACCCGGGCCTGCTGCCTGGCGGAGATCAGCGGGCCCATGTCCACGCTGCTGTCCAGCCCGTTACCCAGCTTCATGCCATTGGCGATATCGCATATCTCCGCCATGACCCGGTCGAACTGACGGCGTTGGACGTACAGGCGGGAACCGGCACAACAGACCTGGCCCTGATTGAAGAAGATGGCATTGGCTGCACCCACCGCAGCCTCCATCGGGTCCATATCATCGAGCACGATGGTGGGCGACTTGCCGCCCAGTTCCAGGGTGATACGGGTCATGGACTCCAGCGCCGCCTTGCCGATCAGCTTGCCAACCGGAGTGGAGCCGGTGAAGGTGATCTTGTCGATGTCCGGGTGTGCTGCCAGCGCGGCACCGACTTCGGCGCCGATCCCGGTCACCACATTGAGCACGCCCGGGGGATAACCTGCCTCCTGCACCAGCTCGGCCAGCTTGAGGGCGGTCAGCGGGGTTTCATCGGCTGGCTTGAGGACCACGGTGCAGCCGGTGGCCAGGGCCGGGCCGATCTTCCAGCAGGCCAGCAGCAGGGGGAAGTTCCACGCCACGATGGCGCCCACCACACCCACCGGCTCGCGGGCGATGTAACCATGAAATTGAGCGTCAGGCATCAGCGGTACCGACGGGTTTACCGTGGTGCCGGTTATCTTGGTCGCCCAGCCCGCCATATAGCGGAAGAAGTCGATGCACAGCTGCACATCCACTGCGCGGGCCATCTGCGCGCTCTTGCCGTTATTCAGGCATTCCAGTTCGGCCAGGATGTCCGCATCGCGTTCGAGCAGGTCAGCCAGCTTGAGCAGCAGATTCTGCCGCTCCCGTGGCCGCATGCTGCTCCAGCTTGAATTATCGAAGGCCAGACGCGCCTGTTGTACGGCGCGATCAATATCGCCGGGCGTCCCCTTCGGTACATCGACCAGATGAGTGGCGGTTGCCGGGTTCAGCAACGCCATGGTCTGGTCCTGCTCACCGGCAGTCCACTCGCCTCCTATCAGCATGCTGCAGCGGCGGTTGAGAAACTCCCGGGTTTTTGGGTGGAGGGGAAATGCATCAGTCATCTTGTTCTCTCTCTCTGATGTTTAGAGTCCCAACCACAGGTGCAACCTCTGTGCCAAGAGCGCACACGGCCCCTGGTGGCTAAGGCGCCCATGCATCGGCGCGTAGAAGGGGGGCAGTGGCGTGCTTCAGGAGTGTCGCAAAGTGAAACAATCCTGAGACGCGGTGCTACATGCCGCGCTGACAAGCCTGGCGCGCAGGGTATGTGTCACAGAGTGAGATCATGTTGTCGCGCAATAAGACAATATGAGGTAGACAGGGGAGCAGGTTACGCCAATGTTTTTTCTATGTTATTGATTTAAATGAGTTTTATGTGAATGGCATGAGCCTTGCTTGGAGGGAGTAAGCACGGCAGGTTCCCCGCATCCGGGTTGGGCGAGCCGAAGCTGAAGAATAAATATCATAAGAAGACACCGTGGGAGGGCATGACCCGATGAAAACAAGACTCTTGAGGCAAGGGCTAATGGGAGGGCTGCTGGGGCTATCGTTGCTCCTGCATGGCACGGCACAGGCGGCGGACCCGGCATCGGCTGAGGAGCTCCTGGCCACACGCTGCGTGGCCTGCCACCAGGCAGAGGGCGGCGACAAGTACAGCCGGATCAGTCATCAGCGCAAAACACCCGAGGGCTGGCTGATGACCATTGCCCGCATGCAGACCGCCCATGACGTCCCCCTTACCGATGAAGAGCGGCGCACCCTGGTCAAGTATCTGGCCGACAGGCAGGGCATGGCCCCCTCCGAAACCGCAGACTATCGCTATGCGCTGGAGCGTCGCCTCAACCAGCAGGAGACGCTGATGGAAGACCCCCAGCTGGGTGAAATGTGCGTGCGCTGCCACTCGGGCGGGCGCGTGGCCATGCAGGGGCGCACCGAGCAGGAGTGGCACCACCTGGTGAACTTCCACCTTGGTCACTGGCCGGCGCTGGAATATCAGGCCCTCAGTCGCGATCGTGACTGGCTGAACATTGCCTTGAACGAAACCGTTCCCCATCTGGCCAAGCGTTTCCCGCTGGAAAGTGAAGCCTGGTTCCAATGGATGGAACAGCGTCCGAGCGCGGAAAGCCTGGCCAGCCGCTGGGTGTTCCGCGGGCACTATACCGGCAAGGGGGAGGTGGCCGGTAGCATGACGGCCAACTATGTCGGCGACGACAGTTTCGAGATCAAGCTGGATGGACGCTACGCCAACGGTGAGCCGTTCACCGGCAGCGGTACCGCACTGCTGCACAACGGCCATGAATGGCGTGCCAACGTCGACATCGACGGGACCATCCTGCGTCAGGTGTTCAGTGTGGTGGACAACGAGATGACCGGCCGCATGTTCGAGCGTGACCGTGACGAACGTGGTCTGGACTTCCACGCGGTTGCCGAAACCGCACCCACTCTGCTGGCGGTGCAGCCAGGCTACGTGAAGGTGGGCCAGGAACAGGAGCTGACATTGATCGGCAGCGGGCTGAACGGCACGCCGCAGCTGGGCGCGGGCATCGAGGTCCTCAAGGTGCTGGACAGCTCGGCGGACCGGATGCGGGTACAGGTGCGGGTCGCGGCCGATGCGCCGGTGGGTGTGCGGGAAGTGGCGGTTGGCGAGGCCAATGGCACGACCCTGGCGGTCTACCGGCAGATCAGCGAAGTGCGTGTGGTGCCGGATTATGCAGTAGCCCGGATTGGCGGCAACGGCAGCCCGACGGAGAAGGTCGAAGGCCGGTTTGACGCCGAGGCCTGGGGCCTCAGCGAGGATGGCAAGACGCTCTACCGGATAGGCTTTGTCCCGGCGACCTGGTCGGTGGAGCCATTCGACGAAGAGGCCGAGAAGCTCGAGGACGTCAAGTTCGCCGGTGTCATGGACCGGGAGACGGGCGTGTTCATACCGGGCGATGCGGGCCCCAATCCGCAGCGCCCGATGATGGCCAACAACGTGGGCAACCTTAAGGTGGTGGCGACGGTTGAGGAGGGTGGCCAGGCCGTGACCGGCGAAGGTCAGATGATAGTCGGCGTCCAGCGCTGGGTGATACCGCCGATCCCGTGAGGATAGGCGGCTCCGATGTAAACGGAATCAACAGACTCAGCGAGGTGGTCCCATGGGTATCAAACTGAATATTGTCGAGCACAACCTGCACCAGGTGCAGATCGATGCCGAACAGATGCTGTTTCACATTCCAACGAGTTCGCTGTTTACCCAGGATGAGCTGACGACCAGCATTCTTGGGGCCTTGCGCAGTGGCGCGGATTCCCGCGAGCACATCCAGACGGCGTTGGCGGGGCGTTTTCCGGCCCAGGACATTGACGAGGCGCTCAAGGACCTGCTGACGCTGGAGGTGGTGAGCGATGGCTCGCCGCTTACCGGGGATGTGTTTACCGGCGGCGTCAGCAAGACCGCACTGAATACCGTGGTGCTCAACGTCAACACGGGTTGCAATCTCAGCTGTACCTACTGCTACAAGGAGGACCTGGACAAGCCCTCTGCCGGTAAACGCATGTCGGCGGAAACCGCCATTGCCTCGGTAGAGATGCTGCTGGAGCAATCGCCGGAGGAGGAGCGCTATTCGGTGGTGTTCTTCGGTGGCGAACCATTGAGCAATCGTCCATTGATCGAGTACATGGTGGATTATTGCGAGCGGCGTTTCGCTGAACTGGGCAAGCAGGTGGACTTCATCATGACCACCAATGCCACCATGCTCACCGAAGACATCGTCGATTATCTCAACCGGCACCGCTTTGGCCTGTCGATCAGCATGGACGGGCCCAAGGCCATCCACGACAAGAACCGCATCACGGTCAGCGGCCAGGGCACCTACGACGTGGTTCGGCGCAAGGCGCAGATGTTGCTGTCGCGCTACGACAGCCGACCGGTGGGCGCCAGGGTTACCCTGACCCGGGGCACCACCGAGGTCGAGGCGATCTGGGATCACCTGATCAATGAGCTGGGTTTCGCCGAGGTGGGTTTCGCCCCGGTGACCTCGGGGGATATCAGCAGCTTCAACCTTACCGGAGAGGAGCTGATAACCCTGTTCGCCAACTTCAAGGCACTGGGCCGGCGCTATCTGGATGCAGCACTCAAGGGCGAGAACATCGGCTTCTCCAACCTCCATCAGCTGCTGACCGATATCCACGAGGGGCACAAGAAGTCGCTGCCCTGCGGAGCCGGCCTGAAGATGCTGGCAGTGGATTACAAGGGCGAGTTGAATCTGTGTCACCGCTTTACCGGCTCCTCGTTGCCCACCTTCGGCAACGTGCATGGCGAAGTGGACAATGCCTCGCTGACGCAATTCCTGTCGGATCGCCTGGATCGCAGCAATACCGGTTGCCAGACCTGCCGCATTCGCAACCTGTGTTCGGGTGGTTGCTATCACGAAAGCTACTCCAAGTACGGTGATCCGCAACATCCCAACTACCACTACTGTGAGCTGCTGCGCGACTGGGTGGATTTCGGTATCGAAGTCTACGCCAGGATCATGAGCAGCAATCCCGATTTCATTACCCGCCATATCGTTCCGCGGAAGGTGCACTGATATGAAACATCTCAAAGCCATTAACAATAAAGCGCGCACGCTCGAGCAGGCCGTCGCACAGGATCGGGTCGAGGAAGTGCTGGCCATGAACGCCACCGTTGGCTGTACCAGTACGGTCGATCCGGGTTGGGAAACGGACGTGTTCGGTGGCGTCACCGGACTCTGCCAGCCGATGGAAGCGGACCTGTACGGCTGCGCGGACCCCTGCTGGTGGCCGGCCCAGGTCCCCGACCTGATGAGCACCCACCCCGACTGGAACAAGGGCGCTGCCGACTCCAGCATGGACTGGCGCAAACTGGATACGGTTTTCCCCACAGACAAGTGAGCCTGGGGCTAGAGGATTTCGATATGTTCAAGAAAAACAACAAGATGTTAGTGGCTGGCGCGGTGATGACAGCGGTTATGACAGCGCCAGCCCTGGCCGATAATGCCGGTCGAGTGCTGCAATCCGGCCAGGAATACATGGTGGTGACCAACTACCCCAACAACCTGCATGTGATCGATGTGGCCACCGACGAGGTGTACAAGAGCTGCGACCTGCCGGACCAGTTCGGACCTGGGACGGCTATCGTCAGCCCGGACAAATCCCGCGCCTATGTGCTGAGCAACCGTTACACCACCCTCTATGGCATCGAGCTGGACAGCTGCGATATGTCCTTCCGCGCCGTCCTGGCACAGGCCCCGGGGGAGCTGGCGCGGTCGATGTACTCCTTTGCCGTCAGCGCTGATGGCAAGGAGCTCTACACCGTGGCCAACCCGTCGCAGAAGAACCTGGATCACTACGTCGTGGGTGACCCGCGGCTGCAGGTGTACAGTACCGATGCCGGGCTCGATGCCAAGCCGATCCGCATGTTCCCTGCACCGCGCCAGTCCTATCTGATGCAGGCCGCGGATGACGGTTCGCTGTATCTGGCTGCGGACAATATCTACCGGATCGACGTGCAGACCGGCGAGCGTGAAGTCGCCATCGGCGTGCGTGACTGGGAGCGCAAGGGCTACGGCCAGCCCGACGTGCTGTATCTCTGGCCCAAGCAGCAGGTCAGCCGGGATTTCACCATCCTCTACGCGGCGCCCAAGTTCACCGATGAGACGGAGGATATGGATACCGCGGAGTTCATGTTCGGTTTCTACAATATCAACCTGGAGACCGGCGAGATGGAAACCCAGGACTTCGCTCCAGTCACCGAGGTGTATTTCACTGGCGCGCGCTCGCCGAAGGACCCGAGTGCCATGTATGCGGTTCTCAACCGTCTGACCAAGTACGACATAGCCACCCAGAAGCTGCTGGCCTCCCAGGAGCTGGATCACACCTACTATGTACTGGCATTCAACCATGCCGGGGACAAGCTGTATCTGGCCGGTACCTTCAATGATATCGGCATCCATGATCCCGAGACCCTGAACAAGATCGGCAGCATCACCCTGCCGGGCGGGGATATGTCGACCACCACACCACAGATTTTCATCCGGTGATGCCTGGCCGCTCCGTCACCCGGAGCGGCATCCCAATCCAATAACAACGAGAGGTTCATCATGCGTACCGATCATATTTCTGGGCGGCGCTCGCTGCTGCCTGCCATTCTGGGTCTTGGCCTGGCGTTTGACGCCTGTGCCCATGAGCTGATCTCCACTGCCGATGGTTATCTGAACCTGGATATCAATGGGGCTGCCGGCATCTTCCACAGCGACAAGCGCTACAACATCGATGGCGCTACCGATCCTTCCGACGTGTCCTGGCGCGAGGCCTACCTGGAGTATGGCATCAGCTTCGGCTACAGCAGCCGAATGGGGCGCTGGGAGGGTGCGCTTACCGCGTTGAGCTCCGGCACCTGGGGCGATGGTGACGCGGCTGGCTTTTCCAACGGCAGTGAGCGCGAGACGGAGCTGGAGCAGGCCTGGTTGCGCTGGAGTTCCGCGCAACTGTTCTCGGCACTGGGGGAGGATGGCGTGGTGCTGTCCGCTGGCCGGCAGAGCGTCACCCTGGGCGATGGCTTCATTCTTGGCGCCGACATGGTCAGCATGGGGCGGGGTCTCGGCGATGAATTCGATCGTGGCGGCGGCTATTACCTGGGCGGCCGTACTGCCTTTGATCGTACCGCGGTGGTCAGTCTGGGCGGCGTCGAAGGCTGGCGCGGCGATCTGATGTGGCTGGAGTCGGATAACCACTTCCAGGCCGATATGGAACTGGCGATCGCCAACCTGGAGCATGTTGGCGACAAGGCCACCTTCGGTTTGAGTGCCATCAAGGGGCTGGATGTGAGCCGGCGTTATGCCGAGGCGCTGGGGCTGGAAGAGCGCGACGGGATGAAGGTCTACAGTGCGCGCGGGCAGGGTAACGCCGGCGTGGAGCAGCTGTTCCTGTCGGCGGAATACGCCCACCAGCGTTTCTCCTCCGGGACTGAAAATGCCTGGTATCTGGAAGGGGGCTGGACCTTTACCGAACGGGCCTGGCAACCGGCGCTGACCTACCGTTACAGCCAGTTCTCCTCTGGCTACGATCCATTGTTCTATGGCTTTACCCGGGGCTTCGGCACCTGGTATCAGGGTGAGGTGGCGGCCAACTATGGTGGGCCATTCAGCAGCAATGCCAAGGTCCATCACCTGGGTCTGCTGTTGAGTCCCCGGGAGGACCTGAGCCTCGGTGTGGCGGCCTTCGACTTCTCCACCCGCGATACCGCCGATGGGGACATGTCTGGTCAGGAACTGGATATCTATGCGGAATGGGCCGTGTCCGACCATGTCACCCTGATCCCGCTAGTCGGGCTGTTCAGTCCGGACAAGTCGGCGGTCGAAGGCGGTACGCAACTGGGAGGGCGCGGCGATAACCTGTATGCCCAACTGCTCATGTTCGTGAGCTTCTGATCCGCATTCCGGCCGCTCCAGCTGTCAACAGTGTGGAGCGGACCTGCAGACCGACCATACTGGTAACAGTGTCCAAAACAGTCAGGCAGTTTGAAACAAACGACCATTGCCCGGCCTGGCGGCAGGACACCAGAATGGTTGCATAACAATCTGACGGGTCGTGTGCTGGCCCGAGCCAGGAGCTTTCATGCAACTGAACAACCATACTTTCATGATCACCGGTGGTGCCTCGGGCCTGGGCGCGGCGGCTGCCACCATGCTGGTCGAGGCCGGAGCCCGGGTGGCATTGGTCGACCTCAATGGCGATGCCCTGCAGCAGCGCGTCGCTGAACTGGGCGATCACGCTCGGGCCTATGTCGCCGATATTGCCGATGAGCAGCAGGCCGCTGAAGCGGTAGCGGCGGCCCGGCGGGATCTAGGCCAGTTGCACGGCCTGATCAATTGCGCCGGGATTGCCCCCGGGGAAAGGATTCTCGGCCGCAATGGTCCCCACGGCCTGCCGAGTTTCGAGCGGGCGCTGCGGGTCAACCTGCTGGGCAGTTTCAATATGCTGCGCCTGGTCAGCGAAGTGATGGCCGAGGGCGAAGCCAATGGGCAGGGCGAGCGCGGGGTGATCATCAATACCGCCTCGGTGGCCGCCTATGATGGTCAGATCGGCCAGGCCGCCTATGCTGCCTCCAAGGGCGGCGTGGTCAGCATGACCCTGCCGGCGGCGCGGGAACTGGCGCGTCACGGCATTCGGGTGATGACCATCGCCCCGGGCATCTTCGAAACGCCGATGATGGCCGGCATGACCCAGGAGGTGCGTGACTCGCTGGCGCGGGATGTACCCTTTCCGCCACGCCTGGGCCTGCCCGGGGAATACGCGGCGCTGGTGCGCCATATCATCGAAAACCCCATGCTCAATGGCGAAGTGATCCGTCTCGACGGCGCGCTGCGCATGGCGGCACGCTGAGGAGGCTCACATGCAACAGGATCCGATAGTCATTGTTGGTAGCGCACGCACCCCCATGGGCGCGCTGCAGGGTGAGTTGGCCGGGATACCTTCGCCGCAGCTGGGCGCGGCGGCGATTCGCGCCGCGGTCGAGCGCAGCGGCCTGCCCGCCGAGGCGGTGCAGGAGGTGCTGATGGGCTGCGTGTTGCCCGCCGGGCTGGGGCAGGCGCCGGCGCGTCAGGCGGCGCTGGCTGCCGGGCTGGCCAAATCCACGGTGTGCACCACGCTGAACAAGATGTGCGGCTCGGGCATGCAGGCGGCGATCATCGCCCATGACCGGTTGCTGGCCGGCAGTATCGATGTGGTGGTGGCGGGTGGCATGGAGAGCATGTCGAATGCCCCCTACCTGCTGGATGGCGCTCGCCAGGGCCTGCGCATGGGGCATGGCCGCATGCTCGATCACATGTTCCTCGATGGCCTCGAGGACGCCTATGACAAGGGCCGCCTGATGGGCACCTTCGCTGAAGACTGTGCCCAGAGCCATGGTTTCAGCCGCGAAGAACAGGACGCCTGGGCTTTGCAATCGGTGCAGCGGGCACAGCATGCCATTGCGCAGGGGCTGTTTGCCGAGGAACTGACCCCCGTCAGCGCCCAGGTCGGGCGTCGGGCGGTACAGATGCAAGTGGATGAGACGCCACTGAAGGTCGATCCGAGCCGCATCCCCGGCCTGAAGCCGGCCTTCCGCGACGGCGGCACGGTGACCGCGGCCAACTCCAGCTCGATTTCCGATGGGGCCGCGGCGCTGCTGCTGATGCGCCAGTCCGAGGCGCTGCGTCGCGGGCTGCGGCCACTGGCGGCGATTCGTGGCCATGCGGCCTTTGCCGATGAGCCGGGCCTGTTCCCGGTGGCACCGATCGGTGCCATTCGACAGTTGCAGGAACGCACCGGCTGGTCGCTGGACGAGGTCGATCTGTTCGAGATCAACGAGGCCTTTGCCGTGGTCAGTATGGTTGCGGTACGTGAGCTGGGACTGGACCCGCAGCGGGTCAACGTGCATGGCGGCGCCTGCGCCCTGGGCCATCCCATCGGCGCCTCGGGTGCGCGGATTCTGGTCACCCTGCTGGGTGCCTTGCGGGCCCGACGCCTGCGCCGGGGTGTGGCGGCCATCTGCATCGGCGGTGGCGAAGCCACGGCCATGGCCATCGAACTGATCGATTGAGGAAACAGATATGCTGCTGACCGACGAACAACGCGAGATCGCCGGGGTAGCCCGCCAGTTCGCCCAGGAGCGGCTGCTGCCGTTTGCCGCCGACTGGGACCGGGATCACCGGTTTCCCGCCGAGGCGCTGGCGGAGATGGGCCAGCTGGGCTTTCTCGGCATGCTGGTGCCGGAGCAGTGGGGCGGTTGCGATACCGGTTACCTGACCTATGCCCTGGCACTGGAAGAGATCGCCGCCGGCGATGGCGCCTGCTCGACCATCATGAGTGTGCATAACTCGGTGGGTTGTGCGCCTATCCTGCGCTTTGGCAGCGACGAGCAGAAGCGCCGCTTCCTGCCGCCGCTGGCCACGGGTGAGCAGATCGGCGCCTTCGCCCTGACCGAGCCGCATGCCGGCTCCGACGCCGGTTCCCTGCGCACCCGTGCGCGGCGCGATGGCGACAGCTATGTGCTGGACGGCGCCAAGCAGTTCATTACCTCGGGCCGTGAGGCGGGCACCGTGATCGTGTTCGCGGTGACCGATGCGGATGCTGGCAAGAAGGGCATCAGCGCCTTTATCGTGCCCACCGACAGCCCCGGCTATGAAGTGGTACGGGTCGAGGACAAGCTCGGCCAGCATGCCTCGGATACCTGCCAGATCGCCTTCGATGGCCTGCGGGTGCCACTGGCCAACCGCCTGGGCGAGGAGGGTGAAGGCTATCGGATTGCCCTGGCCAACCTGGAAGGTGGGCGCATCGGTATCGCTGCCCAGGCGGTGGGTATGGCACGGGCGGCGTTCGAGGCGGCGCGTGATTATGCCCGCGAACGTGAAGCCTTCGGCAAGGTGCTGACCGAGCATCAGGCGGTGGCCTTCCGCCTGGCCGACATGGCCACGCAGATTGCCGTGGCCCGGCAGATGGTGCACCACGCCGCGGCCCTGCGCGATGCCGGCCAGCCGGCACTGGTCGAGGCCTCGATGGCCAAGCTGTTCGCCTCGGAAATGGCCGAAAAGGTCTGCTCGGCGGCGATCCAGACCCTGGGTGGTTATGGCTATCTGAAGGATTTCCCGCTGGAGCGCATCTACCGTGACGTGCGGGTGTGTCAGATATACGAAGGCACCAGCGATATTCAGCGGTTGGTGATTGCCCGCAATCTCGGCGAGCAGTAAGCCCCGCGCAGCAGGACAATCAAGGCACCGGCGGCAACGATCCGCGGGTGCCACGCGGTTTGATAACAAAAACAAGGAACAGAACAATGCAGACTTTTCAATCTGGCAGCATGCAGCAATTCCCCCTGATGATCAGCAGCATTCTGCAACATGCGGCCGCCGCCCATGGCGACCGTGAAATCGTCTCCCGGCTGGTGGAAGAGCCGCTGTGGCGCTACAACTATGTCGGCCTGGCCGAGCGTGCCGGCCGCGCGGCGAACATGATCAAGCGGCTGGGCATCGGGCCGGGGGACTTCGTTTCGACGCTGGCCTGGAACACCCACCGGCATTACGAACTGTTCTTCGCCGTGCCGGGGACCGGTGCGGTGTTGCACACCGGCAACCCGCGGTTGTCGGATGAACAGATCGCCTACACCATCAACCATGCCGGCAGTTCGGTGCTGCTGTTCGAGCGCAACTTTGCCGATCTGGTACTGCGCCTGCTGCCGCAGCTGAGCAATATCCGTCACTTCATCATGCTCGCCGACGGCGATCTGCCGGACATGCCGGGCATCGAGCTGCACGGCTATGAGCAACTGCTGGCCCAGGAAGCGTCGCTGCAGGACTGGCCGAGCTTCGACGAGAATGCTGGCGCCATTCTCTGCTATACCTCCGGCACCACCGGCAACCCCAAGGGCGTGCTCTACAGCCACCGCTCGATCGTCCTGCATGCGCTGGCCGCCGGACTGGGCAGTGCCTTCAACTTCTCCGCCTTCGATTGCATCATGCCCTGTTCCTCGCTGTACCACGGTACTGCTTGGGGTGTGCCCTTCGCGGCGGCGATCAACGGCTGCAAGTTCGTGCTGCCCTGCGACAAGATGGACGGCCAGAGCCTGCAGGAATTGATCCAGAACGAAGGGGTAACCTTCTCCGGCGGGGTGCCGACCATCTGGACCATGTACCTGGATCACCTGGAGAACACCGGTGAGGATGCCGGCAAGCTGACCCACCTGATCATCGGCGGCTCGGCCGTGCCCCGGGCCATGGCCGAGAAGTACCAGAACAAGTACGGGGTTGCCGTGCGTCAGTTGTGGGGCATGACCGAGACCAGTCCGTTGGGCGTGGTGGCCACGCCGACGCCGAAACTGGCCGAACTGGGCGAGGAGGCGGTCAACGATGTGATCTGGAGTCGCCAGGGCCGTCTGCAATATGGCATCGAACTGAAGGTGGTGGACGAGCAGGGCAAGCGCCTGCCGGTCGACGGCAAGAGCGCCGGTACCCTGATGGTACGCGGGCCCTGGACGGTCGAGCGCTATTTCCGCAGCGACACCAGCGCACTGGATGCCGATGGCTGGTTCGATACCGGCGATATCGCCACGCTGGATGAAAATGGCTTCATGCGTATTACCGACCGCACCAAGGACGTGATCAAATCCGGCGGCGAATGGGTCAGCTCGATTGATATCGAGAATGCCGCCGTGGCCTGCCCCGGTGTGCGTCTGGCGGCGGTGATTGGCGTATATCACCCGAAGTGGGAAGAGCGGCCATTGTTGATCATCGAACCGCATGCGGATGCTGAGGTGACCCGGGAAGCCATGCAGGCACATCTGGAAGACAAGATCGTCAAGTGGTGGATGCCTGACGACATGATCATCGATGTGATTCCGCTGACCGCGACCGGCAAGATCGACAAGAAGGTACTGCGCGATCGCTACTACAATCATCTGGCCGATCAGCAGCAACTTCAGGCTCAGGCGTGATGGGATGGCAAACCTGGGGGTGTAGCGCGCCTGCGCTACGCCAGCTCTCGGCAGGCTGAGAGATTTGTCGTTGAGCAGGTGCTCGACAACCCGTTATCCGATGAGAGGCTGTTGATGAACACAATGGAAACCGCCGGCGGGCCGCTGGCCGGGCTGCGGGTACTGGAGTTCGCTGGTATCGGCCCCGGGCCGCACTGCGCCATGCAACTGGCGGACATGGGCGCCGAGGTGCTGCGCATCGAGCGTCCCGGCGGCAATGGCTGGCCCAACCCGGTGGTCGACCGCGGGCGCACCTGCATTACCCTGGATATCCGCAGCGATGCCGGCCGCCAGCGCTGCCTGGAGCTGGCCCGGCGCGCCGACGTGCTGATCGAGGGCTTTCGCCCCGGGGTGATGGAGCGGCTTGGGCTGGGTCCGGACGCATTGGCCGCACTCAATCCGCGGCTGGTCTACGGACGCATGACCGGCTGGGGACAGACCGGTCCGCTGGCGCAGACCGCCGGGCATGACATCAACTATATCGCCCTGACCGGGGCGTTGGCCGCGATGGGGCGAACCGAAGGGGAGGCGCTGCCGCCGCTGAACCTGGTCGGGGATTTCGGTGGTGGTTCGATGTTCCTCACCGTGGGTGTTCTGGCGGCACTGCTGGAGCGCGAGCGCTCCGGCAAGGGCCAGGTGGTGGATGCCGCGATAGTGGACGGTACCGCCTCGCTGATGTCCTTTTTCAGTGGTCTGCTGCCCAGCGGACGGATCGATATGCGCCAGGGGCATAACCTGCTCGGCGGCGCGACGCCCTGGTACCGCTGTTACCTGTGCGCCGATGGCCGGCAGATTGCCGTGGGTGCATTGGAGCCGGCATTCTACCGAGAGCTGGTGCAGCGCAGCGGCGCCGGTGAGGCGTTGCGGGAGCAGGCCGGGAGCGCCGAGCAGCAGCTTGAACAGCGCGAGCTCTGGGCGCGGCTGTTCGCCCAGCGTACACGGGATGAATGGTGCGAGCTGCTGGAGGGCAGCGATGCCTGCTTCGCCCCGGTGCTGGGACTGGAGGAGGCTGATGAGCACCCGCACCTGGCAGCGCGGCAGACCTGGCAGAAGATCGACGGCGTGTTGCACAGCGCCCCGGCGCCGCGTTTTTCGCGCACGGCATCAGGTATCCGGCCTTCGGTGGCGGTTGATCCTGAAACGGATATCTGGCCAGACTGATTGCCTGTCAGGTTCAAGGAGGTTGCTTCATGTCAGCCAGCAAAGCTGAAGTTGCTGCATTCATGGCTGCGGAGTTTCCGCAGAGCAAGTGCAAGGTTGAAGCGGTGGGAGATCGCGGCGCGACCGTATCGCACGATGTGGGGGCTGACGAGCTGCGTCCAGGAGGGACGGTCTCCGGCCCGGTCCTCATGAGCGTGGCCGACGTTGCGCTGTATGTGGCCATTCTGGGCGAGATCGGGATAGTACCGCTGGCGGTCACCACCAGCCTCACCATCAACTTTCTGCGCAAACCGTCATCCGCCGCCAGGATCATCGGCGAGTGCAAGCTGATCAAGGTTGGCCGGACGCTGGTGGTTGGTGAGGTATCTCTGTTCTCGGAAGGGATGGAGGAGCCAGTGGCCCACGTGGTGGGAACCTACTCCATACCGCCCCAGCGATAGAGCCTGCTCAGAACGGCCAGAACACCGGAATGAAGATCACCCCCAGCACCCAGAAGATCAGGTTCAGCGGCAGGCCCACCTTGATGAAGTCGGTGAACTTGTAGCCGCCGGCGCTGTAGACCATGGTATTGGTCTGATAGCCCACCGGCGTGGCGAAGCTGGTGGAAGCGGCGAAGGTCACGGCGATCAGGAAGGGCGTCTGGTCCACCCCCAGCATATTGGCAGTGGACATGCCGATCGGGGTGAGCAGCACCGCAGCCGCGGCATTGCTCATGAACTCGGTCAGCAGCAGCGCCATCAGATAGAGCACCGCCAGTACCACCAGCGGACCGGATGAACTGACCAGGCCGATGCTGTTGGCGACGATGAATTCCGCCGCACCGCTCTGGCTCATGGCGATACCCAGCGGCAGCAAGCCGGCCAGCAGAATGATGATGCGCCAGTCGATGGCGTCATACACCTCATCCGCTTCCAGACAACCCGCCAGGGTCATCGCCACCGCACCGATCAACGACGTGATCGCGATCGGCGCCCAGCCGATGGCCGAGATGCCGATCACCAGAGCCATGGTGACCAGGGCGAAGGGCGCCCGCCAGCCAACCGGACGCTCGGCATCGCGCTGGCTGAGGACGATCACGTTGGAGTCCTGGCGCAGCGCCGGCATCTCGGTTTCCGGGGTCAGCATCAACAGCACGTCACCTACGTTCAACCGCACGTCCTTGAGCTTGTCGCGCAAGACCTGCCCGCGCCGGTGGATGGCCAGCACAGTGGCGTTGTGCTGCCAACGCCGGTCAAGCATGGCCAGGGTGCTGCCGATCACCCGTGAGCGTGGCGCAACCATGACCTCGGTCAGCACCTGCTGGGTACCTTCCTCGAGGTTGCGGGCCTTGAGCTTGAACTCCGAATCGATTTCCAGGCCGGTCTTGTTCTTCAACTCATCCAGTTGCGACCAGTCGCCACGGGCCAGCAGTATGTCGCCTTCCTCCAGGGTCTGTGACCGGGGCGACCAGACCTTCTCATCGCCGCGCAACAGCTCGAGAATGAAGACGCCGAATTCCTCGCCCAGCTTGGCTTCGCCGACCGAGGTGCCGATCAGCGAGGACTCGGGCATCACGCGCAGTTCGGTGATGTACTTGCCCAGCTCGTAGTGATCGACCAGTTCGGTGGCGCGGGTTTCCGGCAGCAGCCAGCGACCAAAGGTCAGCAGGTACAGGCAGCCGACTGCCATGCAGATCACCCCCAGCGGGGTGAACTCGAACATGCTGAAACCGGGGTGCCCCAGATCCCGGGCCATGGCATTGACCAGCAGGTTGGTCGACGTGCCGACCAGGGTACAGACGCCGGCCATCTGGGACACATAGGACAGTGGGATCAATGCCTTGGAGGCGGACATGCCGATGCTGGCGGTCGCCGCCAGCACGATGGGCATGAACACCGCGACCACCGCGGTATTGTTGACGAAGGGGGCCACCACGGCGAGCACGCCAAACAGCGTGAGCAGAAACAGGAAAGGTGATTTGGCCTGGCCGAGCAGGCGTCCGATGCCCGACAGTGCGCCACTGTTCTGCAGGCCCGCGGCCAGGATGAACATCGCCGCCACCGTGATCGTGGCCTGGTTGCTGAAACCGCTCAGCGCCTGCCCAGGATTGACCAGCCCGAGAATGGCCAGGCCGGAGAGCACCAGCAGCGCCACTGCGTCGATGCGCAATTTCTCGGTTGCGAACAGCACTATGGCCACCAGGGCGATGCCCAACACCAGCGCAATTTCTATCGTCATGCCCTAACTTTCCCCGTCCGCAATGCAGTCAGACTAGGTGATACGAACGAAAAAGCACAGATTTTTCAGGAGGCTGCGCCGAGAATGACGAGGGTTACAGTATGGTGCGCGGCTCAGTGCTCCGGAGGGTATCCCAGCCGCAGACCGCCCCAGTGCCGTCCCTTGACCAGGATGGGGACGGAAAGGTCATGCACCACCTCGCCGGTGTCCCGCTTGTAGGTCTGCAGCAGCAACGCCTGCTGGTGACTGCCGCAGCGCGCGCCGACCTGGTCATTGAACAGGCGCTTGCTGCGGCAGTAGCGGGTGTCATGTTCGATATCCCCGGTGGGCTGGCGACTCACGGCCTGGTTGTGGGTGGGGACATAGCCGGCGGGGGTGATGGCGATGGCGTAGATCAGGCTGGGGTTGTCATCCAGCAGCGCTTCCTGGATGGCCGGCAGGGTGCTGTCGGTATATTGGTCGAAACGGCTGCTGTAGCGCTGGGGACGGGTATCGGGTATCGGTATGAGTTGGCGATCAAACAGTGCCTCCAGGCCGATGCGACCCCGTTCCAGGTCTTGCTCGAACTGGTGACCGATCTGCTCGGCAGCCGCGCATGCCGCGTCATAAACTCGCTGGTGGTAGGGAGCCAGCGCCACCTCGGCGAGCATCTCGCTGACCTGCTCGGCCAGTTCCACCAGGTTGTCGGCTTCGGTATTCAGGCGTCGGGTCTGCTGGTCGCTGCCTGCCAGATCGGCACGTACCTGCTCCACGGCACAGGACAGGCTGCTCAACTGGTCGCGGTTGGCCGCGCTGCTGGCGGCGATCTGGGCGGTTTCCCGCTTGACCGCCTGGCCGTTGCGGTTGATTTCCAGTAGTTGGTCACTGGCCTGTTCGATCAGGCCGACGCTGGTCTGGATCTGACCGACCAGTGCACCGATGCCCTCGGTGACCCGCTGGGTTTCCTTGTGCATTTCATCGATGATGCTGGCGACCTCGGAGGTGGAGGTCGCCGTACGCGCCGCCAGGTTACGCACTTCATCGGCGACCACGGCGAACCCGCGACCCATTTCCCCGGCCCGGGCAGCCTCGATGGCGGCATTGAGTGCCAGCAGGTTGGTCTGGCTGGCGATATCGTCGATCACCTGGGTGACCTGCACGATGGTGCCGGCCTTTTCATTCAACCGGGTCAACATGGCCAGGCTGCTGTCGGCCTGGCGCGACAGTCCCTGGATGACGGCTACCGCCTGATCCAGTGCCTGCTTGCCGGTCTCGCTGCTACTGGTGGCGGCATCGGCAGCGCTATCAGCGGTGTCGGCGTGGCGTGAGGTGTTCTCCACCTGGTGGGCGATATGTTCGGCATTTTCGGCAACCTGGGTGATGGCAGCCAGTTGTGACGTCATGCTGACGGCCAGTTGCTCTACCGAGAAGCTGACCTCGGCGGCTGCCACGGCATTGCGGCTGGTGGACTGGGAAAGGTGGCGAGCCAGCTCGGTCAGTGCGGGATCGGAGGGCGTCACGGCGCTGGTCTCGGGGCTGCGCCGTAGCAGTGACAGCCAGGGGAGTATGCCCAGCAGCACGATGGGCAGCAGGATGATCATACCGAACTGCAGGACCAGCCAGAGACCCACCGCAAGCTGGATGAGAATAGAGAACAGCCGGGCAGCCGTTGCGCGGACCATGGAGCCCCTCCTGGACATTGTTGTTATGGAGTCGTTGCTATATGGCCGTGCTGATGAGGCCGGCCCGTTCAGCTGTTGGAGTATCGGTAGCCTGGAGCAGTGATGGCAATAAGCCTTTGGTCGCGAAGGCGGGCTGCTTTATGAGGAGGGCGATGGCGCGCTGAAACGAAAAAGCCCCCGCAATAGGCGGGGGCTTTCGTCGGAATTGGTGCCCAGGAGAAGACTCGAACTTCCACGGCCGTGAGGCCACTAGCACCTGAAGCTAGCGTGTCTACCAATTTCACCACCTGGGCGTGTCATTCGATCTGCGGTTGCACGGAGGCTTGCAGATCATGCCGACATGGCATTGCTGTCCAACTAAAAAAACCGGACGGCTGTCCGGTTTTCGGAATTGGTGCCCAGGAGAAGACTCGAACTTCCACGGCCGTGAAGCCACTAGCACCTGAAGCTAGCGTGTCTACCAATTTCACCACCTGGGCATGTCATCTCGACGTCTCTGCTATGCTGAACCTGTTTGGCTCGCGCTGCAACCGATGTCGTGTTGACGGCGCGAATGATACGCAGCAGGAAAAACCTTGTAAACCCCTGTTTGCAAAAAAATTATCCCATGGGAAATATGGTGCAAGAAATCGCGTTTCGCGGTTCAATAGGCGTCTATGACGAAAAAGACCAAACCTCAAGTCTCGATGCCCGCATCGAGCAACGCTGCTGATGCGGCCAGCTGGGTCGAATTGGATCCAGCAGCGCAACGTGAAGCAGAAAAATACGACAACCCCATCCCCAGTCGTGAACTGATCCTCAAGCTGTTGGCCGAGCGCGGTGCGCCGGCGACGCGGGCGCAGTTGCAGCAGGAGTTCGGGCTGAATGACGAAGATGGGATCGAAGCCCTGCGCCGGCGCCTGCGCGCCATGGAGCGCGATGGCCAACTGATCTATACCCGGCGTGGCGCCTATGCTCCGGTGGACAAGCTGGACCTGATCAGCGGTCGGGTGCAGGGGCACCGTGACGGCTTCGGCTTCCTGGTGCCCGACGACGGCGGTGAGGACCTGTTCCTCGGGCCATCGCAGATGCGCGTGGTATTCGATGGCGACCGGGTGCTCGGTCGGGTTACCGGCGTGGATCGCCGGGGCCGTAGCGAGGGCGCGATTGTCGAGGTGATCGAGCGAGCCCATGAGTTGCTGGTCGGTCGCTATTATGAAGAAGGCGGCATCGGCTACGTGGCGGCGGACAGCGCCCGGATCAATCATGAAGTGCTGGTGCCGCCAGGCTGCGCCGGCGGGGCCAAATCGGGCCAGTATGTCGAGGTGCGCATCACCCACTGGCCGACCATGAGCCGTCAGGCCCAGGGTGAAGTGATCGAAGTGGTCGGCGACTACATGGCGCCGGGCGTGGAGATCGAAGTGGCGCTGCGCAGTTACGATATCCCCAGCGTCTGGCCGCAGGAAGTGGTGGACGAAGCGGCGAAGCTGCCCGACTACGTGGTCGAGAAGGACAAGGCCAAGCGGGTCGATCTGCGACATCTGCCGCTGGTCACCATCGACGGCGAGGACGCCCGCGATTTCGATGACGCTGTGTATTGCGAACCGCGCAAGGCCAGCGGCTGGCGCCTGTTCGCCGGTGGCTGGAAGCTGTACGTGGCGATTGCCGACGTCTCCCACTACGTGCCGCTGGGCTCGGAACTGGATGCCGAAGCCGAGCTGCGTGGCACCTCGGTGTATTTCCCCAGTGAAGTCATCCCGATGCTGCCGGAGGCGATTTCCAACGGCCTGTGCTCGCTGATGCCGGAGGTCGACCGCCTGGCCATGGTCTGCGAAATGACCATCTCCAAGAACGGTGAGCTGACCGACTTCGAATTCTACGAAGCAGTGATCCATTCACATGCGCGACTGACCTACAACAAGGTGTCGAGCATGCTGGAGCACCCGCGCAGCCGTGAAGGCAAGGCGCTGAGTGCCGAGTATGCCGAGGTGCTGCCGCACCTGAAGAATCTGTATGACCTGTACAAGGCCCTGGCCAAGGCGCGCCACGGGCGCGGCGCGATCGATTTCGAGACCACCGAGACGCGCATGCTGTTCGGTGAGGACCGCAAGATCACCGAGATCCTGCCGACTACCCGCAATGATGCGCACAAGATCATCGAGGAGTGCATGCTGTGCGCCAACGTGGCCACCGCGCGCTTCCTGCAGGACCTGGAAATCCCGGGCCTGTATCGGGTGCATGACGGACCCAAGCCGGAGAAGGTCGAGCGCCTGCGCCAGTTCCTCGGTTCCATGGGCCTGTCGCTGACCCGCAAGAAGGGCGATCCGACCCCCGAGGACTATGCCGCGGTATTGGAAAAGGTACAGGACCGACCCGATGCCCAACTGATCCAGACGGTGATGCTGCGCTCGCTGAGCCAGGCGGTATATACCCCGCACAACGCCGGGCACTTCGGTCTAAACTACGAAGCCTATACCCATTTCACCTCGCCGATCCGGCGTTACCCCGACCTGCTGGTGCACCGCGCCATCCGTTCGGTCATCCGTTCGCGCAAGAAGACCGATCTGGTACGGCGTTGTGGCGCCGGCACCTTGCCCAAGGCGACGGTCTACCCGTATGACCTGGCCGCGCTGGAGCGCCTGGGTGAGCAATGCTCGCAGAACGAGCGCCGTGCCGACGAGGCGACCCGGGACGTGGTCAGCTGGCTCAAGTGCGAGTTCATGCAGGATCGCGTCGGTGAGAACTTCGATGGCCTGGTAACGGCGGTGACCGGCTTCGGCCTGTTCGTCGAATTGACCGATATCTACGTCGAAGGCCTGGTGCACATTACTGCCTTGCCGGCCGATTACTACAATTTCGACGCGGTGCATCACAGTCTGGTCGGTGAGCGTGCCGGCCGTACCTTCCGCCTGGGTGACTCGATCCGGGTGCAGGTGGTGCGGGTGGATCTGGATGAGCGCAAGATCGACTTCGAGATGGCCTCCGATCGGCCTGTGGCGGCGAATGCCAATGACAGCCGCGCGGTGCGCGAGAAGCTGCTGAGCGAGGCGCGCAAGGCGCAGGCAGGTGCGCGTCCCGGCAGTAAGCCGAAGTCGGGCAAGCCGCCGGCAAGAGGGCGGGACGGCAAGCCGGCTCCAGCCGCTGGCCGCACTGGCGCCAAGCGCGGTGCCACCGAGCAGAAGCCGGCCGGCAAGAAACCATCGGCTCCGCGCAAGCGCAAGACCAATTGACGGGCAGTTGAAGCATTCATGAGTGAGCTGGAATACATCTATGGCCTGCACGCGGTGCAGGCCATGCTGGAGCAATCCCCGAAACGGGTAAAGCGGCTGATCGTGCAGCGCGGTCGGTTGGATGCACGTATGCAGGCGGTGCTGGAGCTGGCGGCTGCCGAGTCCATCGACAGCGATCGGGTGCTGCCGGAGGAGCTGGAGCGGTTGGCCGGTGGCGGGGTGCATCAGGGAGTGGTCGCTGCGGTGACGCCCAGTCAGCTATGGTCCGAGGAGATGCTCGGCCATCTGCTGGATCGACATGAAGGCGTGCCATTGCTGCTGGTGCTCGATGGCGTCACCGATCCGCACAACCTCGGTGCCTGTCTGCGCAGCGCCGATGCGGCGGGCGCGCAGGCGGTGATCATTCCCCGGGATCGCTCCGCCAGTCTGTCGCCCACCGTACGCAAGGTGGCCTGTGGCGCTGCCGAAACCGTGCCGCTGGTGGCGGTGACCAACCTTGCGCGCACCCTCAAGCAGTTGCAGCAGCGCGGATTGTGGGTTGTCGGCACCGCGGGCGAGGCGCAGCAGTTGCTGTACCAGATCGACCTGACCGTGCCCACGGTCATCGTCATGGGTGCCGAAGGTGCCGGCATGCGCCGCCTGACCCGTGAACATTGTGATTTTCTGGCCAAGCTGCCGATGGCGGGCGGGGTCAGCAGTCTGAATGTCTCGGTAGCGGCGGGCGTCTGTCTGTTCGAGGCGGTGCGTCAGCGTACTGCCGGGATTCTCGCTTAATCATGCTCCGAGCGTTCTTTGCACCGGGAGCGGCCTGCCTGCGACACGCCGTAAATACATCCCTGTAGGCTCGTTGATGCCATCCCTGGCATCAAACGGTCGCAGGCAGGCCGCTCCCGGCGCAAAGGTACAGGCATTGGTGTGGCTGAGGGTTTGAAACCATCCGCAGCGCAAAACTTTGTGGAACAGGTTGGCCGGCAGGGTTGGGCCGACCGTCGGTTGCCATGGATGGCAACCGCGAGCCCCCAGGGATGGGTTCACGGCGTGTCGGCACGGCCCTGCCGGCCAACCTGTTCCTTGCAGGCCCTGACAAAAGACGTTTCCTAAGCCGGAAATACCCTGTTTCCGGTTGCACTCCCGCTTTTCCTTGCCAGTTCCGGGCCGCTTCTCTAGAATGGCCGCCCCAAACCTGAGTTCTACTCCTTGCCAGACCATTTTGGGTGGCTGGCTATAACCCGTAAGGAGCACCTAATGCGTCATTACGAAATCGTATTTCTGGTTCACCCGGACCAAAGTGAGCAGGTTAACGCGATGGTTGAGCGTTACACCAAGCTGATCGAAGAAGACGGCGGCAAGATTCACCGTCTGGAAGATTGGGGCCGCCGTCAACTGGCTTACCCGATCGACAAGATCCACAAGGCTCACTACATCATGCTCAACGTCGAGTGCAGCGCCAAGGCACTGGAAGAGCTGACTGAAAACTTCCGTTACAACGACGCGGTCATTCGCAACATGGTCATCCGTCGTGACGAAGCCGTCACCGAACAGT
>Ga0265293_10003109_pt1 | contig 31522 bp, 31 predicted proteins | sample Munlanlewell138R_FD_192505 | JGI IMG/M metagenome (GOLD analysis project Ga0265293, IMG submission 192505) | Leachate microbial communities from a municipal landfill in Southern Ontario, Canada - Leachate well 138R | ecosystem: Engineered > Solid waste > Landfill > Unclassified | place: Canada... | reverse complement strand
TTTATGACCTAACCCGATTGTTTCGGATGCTTTTCCGAAAGAATCGTAGGTAGGTCAAACGCACCAAGCACCAAATTTATGCGAGTGATAGCGAGCAAATAAATTTGTGTAGCTTGACTGCGAAATGACCTAACCTGATTTCCCGAATGCATTTATCGGAAAATGTGTAATTTTATTGTTTTTTTCAAAGGGGGGAAAAGGCAAAATGGGTAGACAAAATGGTATTACTATCGAAGATGCTTTAAAGATGGAGTATATGAAAAACTGCACACTTATTGCAGGGTTTAAAGGAATAAGAAATACAATATCTAAAGTAAACGTTATGGCAGACCCTGATATTTTAAGTTGGGTAGATGAAGGAGAGCTTCTTTTAACAACGGCATATTCTTTCAAGAAAGACAATATAGAAGAACAGAAAAATCTTATTAAGGAATGCGCTAAAAAGAAATTAGCTGGTATAGGTATCAAAATATATCCATATTTAGAGTCTCTTTCAGAAGAAGTAATATATTTAGCCAATGATTTAAATTTTCCTATTATAGACCTATACTATGCCACACCACTATCTGATATAATGACTCCCTTGTTTAATGATATATTCAATAAGCAAGCCTACCTTTTAAAGAAAATAGAAAGAATATATGAACAATTTATGGATGCAATGCTAAAAGGAGCAAATGCAAACCAAATAGTTAAGTTGATAAGTGACAATATAAAAAATCCAGTATATATAAAATTTGAGTACCCAGAAGAAGTAATTAAAGATTTTAATAACCTTGATGATTCAGTGAGAGGTCTTTTATTAGAAAATGTTGATAAATATTTTGCCACCAATTATGGTAGAAAGAAGGAAAACAAATTAGAGGAAAGCAATGAGTTAATTGGAGGGAAATACATAAAAAGAATGATTTACCCTATAGTTGCTAAGGACAGCATATACGGACATATAATGGCTTGGTCTGTAAATACTCCTTTAGGAGGGTATGATTTATCAGTTCTTGAGATAGCATCTACTACTATGGCTCTCGAAATATTGAAAGCCCTATCAGTTAAAGAAGTAGAAAACAGATATAAATCAGAATTTTTTGACGACTTGATTTCCTTAGAGGAAAGAAGGATAGAAAAAGCAATAGAACGCTCTTCATTTTTCAACTTTAATAAAAGAGATAAGTTTGTAAGTATAACTTTGAAAATTAAAAGTAAAGAAGAAGAGAATAATAAATCCAACCCTGCATCTACACAAATCCAGCAATACATTACAAAAATTCACGACTTAATCGAAAGAAATATTATTAAATTTTTAGGGCTTAATGCAATTGTAGTCAGTAAAACCGAAAGAATTCAAATTTTACTATGTTTGAAAAAAGACACTCAGTTTGAACCCCTGTTGGAAGAAATCAACAAAGGCTTTGGAGAAATTATAGATAGGTTTAAGGATTTAGTCTTTCGTATTGGGATTGGAAGGTCATATGAGGGTTTAGAAAGTTTCAACAATAGCTACCTAGATTCAGTTAAAGCCATAAGTACGGGTAAGATACTTAACGATAAAACAATTACTAGTTTTGAAAACCTAGGTATATTCAAAATACTTTGTCAAGATAATATAGAAGGAGAATTAATAAAGTTTTATGAATCTACACTAAAGCCACTAGTTGATTATGATGATAAAAAATCAACTGAGCTTGTGAAGACCCTTAATTCTTATTTTAATAACAATGGGAATTTGAAGAGAATGTCGGAAACGTTGTTTACGCATTACAATACAATCCTATATAGAATTCAAAGAATAAACGAAATAACTAAGATGAGTTTAGATAATCCTAGTGATAGACTAAATTTAGAAATAGCACTCAAAATAAAACAACTTTTAAAGAAGTAAAAATAGCCTATAATCCATAGTTAAGGATTATAGGCTATTTTTTAAGACTTCTATTCTTCTAATAAAGCAACAGCTCTTATTGGAGAACCTGTACCTCCACGTATTCTAAGAGGAAGTCCAAAGTACAAGAAACGCTTATTAACTACCTCGCCTAGGTTACATAGATTTTCAGTATTAGTAATATTATATTCGCCACATACTAAATGTCCAGCAAAAGTCAGATCGTCTGGCGTTTGGTCTATGGCTGGTGAATCTACACCTATATTTACTACTCCTTTTTCCGCTAGCCATTTAGCTGCTTCATAGCTTAAGCCAGTATAATGGTTTTCATATGCTGGAGTTCCATAACTTCTGTCATAAAGACCGGTATACATGAGGAAAATATCGCCATTTTCTATTGTTTGTCCAGATTTAGCAACAGCCCTTTCTAAATCCTTCACTTCTATGTAATCGGGATATCTTATATGAGTTAGGTCTACACAGATTGCGCTACCCCAAAAGCAGTTCATTGGCATTTCAATGATATCTGCTCCCCCTGGTTTAAACTCTAAAACAGCGTCGCTATGAGTTCCGCAGTGCTCGCTCATGAGAATATTTCTAGCATAAAATCCTAAGGTAGGACTTCCTGTAGCTTTTTGACTTTGCTCATGAGTTTGGTTTGTCATAATAAATGTTTTTTGATGAATTCCATACAAAGGCATTCCTTGATAAATGTCTTGAGTTAAATCAACTAATTTTAAACCCACGTAATCTCTCCTTTCATAATTCATATATTTTAGATAATTATTACCATAAATCAAACAAATATTTTTAAGATACATTAACTAAATAATGGGTAGAAAAATAAATAAATCAACTGTATCTAATGCCCTAAATTAGCACATAATATTTTGAGAGTCATAAATCCTTGCCATTATTATAACATAAAAGAACAAATTTAATTAACCTAACATAGTTTTATGTTTATGTTTACCCTTGAATCTCATTATACTATTTATTTGAGAAAATTTATTCGTAAAATATTTACAAACAAAAACTCTGGATTTACATCAGCAAAAGAGGGGATCCAGAAAAAACAAGAAAAGCATAATAAGAATTTCTATGAGTAGCGGTATTTGCAAATATTTTTAAAAGAAAAAATATAACTATTTAACAAAAAAGCCTGTTTAGATTTATTAAAAATCACCATTGATTTATATAAAAATAACAAAGGTAAAATACCAATATTTATGGTATTATAAACATGAAGCAATTCAATTGCTATATTCTGAGAGAAAATAAAATAAAAATTTTTGCAAAAATCTTTTTATAAGAGGAGGATTATAAATGTCTTTAGACAAAAAGTACATGTTAGCAGTACCAAACTTTAGTGATGGTAGAAGAAAAGAAGTAATCGAGGCAGTAGTTGAAGAAGTAAGAAAAGTGGAAGGTGTTACTCTCGTTAGCTATGAACCAGAACACGACTTCAACAGAACGGTAGTTACAATAATAGGAGAGCCAGCACTGCTTAAGACAGCATTACTTAACATGGCAACAAAATCCATAGAACTAATCAACATGGAAGAGCAAAAAGGAACACATCCAAGAATAGGTGCACAAGATACAATTCCATTATTCCCATTCAAGAATACTACAGTAGAAGATTGTATACAGCTAGCAGAAGAAATAGGTAAAGAGTTACACGAAAAGACAGGAGTACCAGTATTTTTTGCAGCAGAAAATGCAAGGTCAGAACAAAGAAAAGCCTTAGCATTTATAAGAAAAGGACAATATGAAGGACTTAAAACTTTATTGATAGAGGCAAAAGATGACAAGAATAGATTAGCTGAGTATGAGTCAAGAAAACCAGATTTGAGTAAAGATGGCTTGCTTAGCAGTACAGCAGGGGCAACAATAGTAAGTGCAGAAGAAGAAGGCTTAACAGCATATAACGTATTTTTAGCAACAGAAAATTTAGAAATAGCTAAGAAAATAGCAAAAGCAGTAAGGGGACCAAGTGGTGGATTTTCTACAACAAGAGCAGTAGGAATCAAGTTCCCAGAAAGAGAAGGAGTAGTAGTATCTGTAAATATGTTTGACTGTGTTAACACTCCACTATATAGAGTGTTCGAGCTAGTAAAACAAGAAGCTAAGAGATATGGGATACCAGTAACAGGTTCAGAAATAGTTGGACCAGTTAAATTAGAATACCTCATAAACTCACTAGAATACTATGTAGGATTAGAAGGCTTTAGAAGAAGTCAAATATTAGAAACACACTTAATGGAGTAAGTAATAATCATTATCATTAGGCAAATTAAAATATAGAATTATATATAGTTTTAAACTTGAGGAGGAGAGCAGTTAGTGAAAACAGACGTTCAGATAGCACAAGAATCTAAAATGAAAACTATAACAGAAGTGGCAGAACAAATAGGAATACTAGACGATGAATTAGAGCTTTATGGGAAATATAAAGCAAAAGTATCATTAGATGTATTCGATAGACTAAAGGACAAACCAGACGGGAAACTAATTTTAGTAACAGCAATAAACCCAACACCAGCAGGAGAAGGAAAGACAACAACAAACATAGGTTTAAGCATGGGACTAAATAAACTAGGTAAAAGGACAATAACAGCCCTAAGAGAACCATCATTAGGACCTTCTTTTGGAGTAAAAGGTGGAGCAGCAGGCGGAGGGTATTCACAGGTAGTACCAATGGAAGATATAAACCTACACTTTACAGGAGACTTCCATGCAATCACTTCAGCACACAGCTTGTTAGCTGCCTTATTAGATAACCATATACATCAAGGGAATTTATTGAACATAGATACAAGAAGAATAGCATGGAAAAGAGTAGTGGATATGAATGACCGTGCCCTTAGAAATGTAGTAGTTGGTCTAGGTGGAAAGGCAGATGGAGTACCAAGACAAGATGGATTTGATATAACAGTGGCGTCAGAAGTAATGGCAATACTATGCTTATCAAATAGCTTAGAGGATTTAAAAGAAAGATTAGGAAATATGGTAGTAGCTTACAACATGGAAGGAAATCCAGTTAGGGCAAGAGACTTACAAGCAACAGGCGCATTAGCCTTAATACTTAAAGATGCTATAAAACCAAATTTAGTACAAACGTTAGAAAATACTCCAGCATTAATTCATGGAGGACCGTTTGCTAACATAGCCCATGGATGCAATAGTATATTAGCAACAAAAATGGCGCTAAAGCTAGGAGATTATGCAGTAACTGAAGCAGGATTTGGAGCAGATCTTGGAGCAGAAAAATTCTTTGATATAAAATGTAGATTCGCAGGATTAAAACCAGCAGCAGCAGTAATAGTTGCAACAGTAAGAGCACTTAAGATGCATGGTGGAGTAGCAAAAGCAGATTTAGGAACTGAAAACCTAGATGCTCTAGAAAAAGGATTAGAAAATCTAGAGAAACACATAGAAAACGTAGCAAAATTCGGAGTGCCTTCAGTAGTAGCAATAAACAAATTCCCAACTGACACAGATGCAGAAGTAAATCTAGTATTTGATAAGGTGAAAGCATTAGGAGCAGAAGTTGCAATATCAGACGTATGGGCAAATGGTGGAGAAGGTGGCATAGAATTAGCTAAAAAAGTAATAGAAGTAGTTGAAAACAAAGAATCAAACTTCAAACCGCTATACGATGTAGAATTATCAATAAAAGAAAAGATAGAAAAAATAGCAAAAGAAGTATATGGGGCAGATGGAGTGGCGTTCACAAAAGGCGCTGAGAAAATGGTAAAGACATTAGAAGGATTAGGATTAGATAAAATGCCAATATGTATGGCAAAAACACAATATTCTTTATCAGATGATGCAACGCTTTTAGGAAGACCAAAAGGATTTAAAATAACTGTAAGAGAGTTAAGATTATCCGCAGGTGCAGGGTTTATAGTAGCACTAACAGGAGAAGTAATGACAATGCCGGGATTACCAAAAGTACCAGCAGCAAATAAAATGGATATACTTGAAGATGGTACAATAGTTGGTTTATTCTAAACATATTAAAGGTAACAGATAAGGAGAGGTTGCCTCTCCTGTTTGTCAAGAATCGTGAAAACGCTAACATAATAGTTAGATTAATAATAAGGAGGACATGAAAATGTATGATTTAATTCTTAAAAATGCTAGAATTCCTCAAGGAGACAATACTGCACTTACTAATATACTAGTAAAGGATGAAAAAATAGTAGGATTTACAGATTATATTGATGGAATAGAAGCAAAAAACACAATAGATGCACAGGGACACTTAACTTTACCTGGATGTATCGACTCACATACTCACTTTATGTATCAAGGATTTCCACATAGGGAAAACTTCTTGACTGGTACATCTGCAGCAGCTGCTGGTGGAGTAACTACAATCATAGATATGCCATGCTGTTCAGTTCCATCTGCGAGAAGCGTTGAGGAACTAAAATTAAAAATTGACGTAACTCAACCACAAGCTGTAGTAGACTTTGCTATGTGGGGTGGAGTTACTGGAGAAGATGTTAGAGAGGGTTGGCTACACAATGTTCAAGAACAAGCTGATTATGGAGTAGTTGCATTTAAAGTATATATGACTCCATCAGTACCAACTTATCCTAGAGTAACAGACCCAGAAATGTTTGAATGTTTTAAAGCTGTTGCTAAAACAGGTCTTCCAATAGGAATCCACGCTGAAAATTTTGCTATGTGTGATTTCTATGTTAAAGAATTCCAAAAAGAAGGTCGCCTAGATGGACCAGCTTGGGCAGAAGCAAGAATGGAATTAGCTGAAAAAGTTGCTATAGAATTAGGTATTAGCTTTGCAGAAGCTTCAGGAGCTAGATTACACATAGTTCATATGAGTACTGGAATTGGTGCTAAATTAGTAGGAGAAGCTAAGAAGAGAGGATTAAATGTAACCTCAGAATCTTGCCCTCATTATTTAACACTAAATGCTCAAGAAGCGATGACAATTCACGGAGCAAATGCAAAAATTGCTCCACCACTTAGAACTAAGAGAGATAATGAAGAGCAATGGGAAGGACTTAGAAATGGTAGCATAGACTTTATGGCTACTGACCATGCTCCTTATGAATTAGAAAGCGAAAAACAAAAAGAGGGAACAAATATATGGACTGCATTCCCAGGAATACCAGGTGTTGAAACAATGGTGCCTGTAGTAGTAAGTGAAGGATACAATAAAGGTAGACTTTCACTTAGCAGATTAGTAGAAGTACTATCAACTAATGCTGCAAAGCATTATGGACTGTATCCAAAGAAAGGCGCTCTACACATAGGTTCAGATGCAGACTTTACTATCATCGACCTTGATAAGAGATGGACTATAGATCCTAAGAAACAAGCTTCAATGTGTGGATATACTCCACTTGAAGGAATGGAGCTAAAGGGTAAGGTAGCTAAAACAATAGTTCGAGGACATCTTGTATACAAGGATGTAGACGAAAGCGTACTATCAGAGTTAACAGATAAAGAATTACAAACAATAGTTCACCAGTATCCAGAAGGAGTTAGGGAAAGATACTCAGAAATATTTGAGAAGTTCCCAAATTTATATAGCGCTGAATACGAAAAAAGCTACAGAAAAGAGCATCCAGAGGTTATTGATCAACATATAAGAGCTATTAGAGGAGTTCAAGTAAAACCTGGATTTGGACAATTTATTAAGAGACAAAGCATACAAGTATTACCAAGAAAGATAACATACTAAAAGGACCACTTTTAATTAGTTAATGACTTGTGAAGAAATACGAGCCATTAGATTAGTGAAATAAGAATTACAATAATTTAATTTTAAGTAAAGGGAGAGAAGTATAATGACAAGACAAGCAATATTAGTTATAGACATGTTAAATGACTTTATAGGAGAAAAAGCTCCATTAAGATGCCCAGGTGGAGAGGAGATAATTCCAGATCTTCAAAAACTATTCAAATGGGTAAGAGAAAGAAAAGCACAAGGAAAAGATGATGTTCAAATAATACACATCCAAGAAGCTCATAGAGAAAAGGATGCAGATTTTAGAGTTAGACCAGTTCACGCTGTTAAAGGAACTTGGGGTTCAGACTTCATTAAAGAGCTTTACCCAGAAGCAGGAGAGTATATAATACCTAAGAGAAGACATAGTGCTTTCTGGCATACAGACTTAGACCTATATTTAAGAGAAGAAAATATAGATACAGTAGTAGTTACAGGAGTATGGACTAACGTATGTGTTAGATCTACAGCTGCTGATGCTCTAGCAAATGCATATAAAGTTATTACACTAAGTGATGGAGTACATTCAAAAACTGAAGAACAACATCAACACGGATTAGTAGACCTTAGTATATTTACTAAAGTTATAACTATAGATGAATATATTGATGCATTTGAGAAAGGATTAGACCCATGGGCAGGAGCAGGGGACCCAGAGAATAAAGTTAAATAACTATGTAACAAGTAGCTAGGTGAAATTCTTTAGTATATAAGTATCAAATTTGCTTCATAGTAGAGAGTTAGTAAATTTGAGTAGCCGGGCTAATGATTTTGTTCTAGCCAATTGAGTAGATATAATTAAATAAATACGACTGTCCTCATTTTAAAGGACAGTCGTAATAAAACCGATGTAGAAAATATACTATTATTTACACAAAAAGTCGCCAGCTAAAAATTATAGAGACGACTTTTTGTGCCTAAATAATAAAAATTGCTTTTATAAATTATTTCAGTTTATCCAATAACAGAAAGAGAGGAAATCTTAATGAGAGTAATAGTTGGGATATCCGGTGGAAGTGGCGGGATATATGGATTAGCTCTCTTAAAAGTACTTCAGGAGCTAAATATTGAAACTCATCTTGTAGTTACTACCATGGGAGAGTATGTAGTTGAACATGAATGTGGCGTAACATTAGAAGAGTTAAAGGGGCTAGCAAACTATTATCACGATAATAAGAACTTTGCAGCACCTATAGCAAGCGGATCCTTTAAAACGGACGCAATGGTAGTTATCCCATCCTCAATGAAAACAGTAGCATCGATTGCACACGGCATATCAGATAATTTGTTAACTAGAGCCGCAGATGTTATAATTAAAGAGAAAAGAAAGTTAATAATAGTTCCTAGAGAAACCCCACTAAGTACAATACATTTAGAAAACATGCTGAAACTGGCACAAACAGGAGCGGTAATACTACCTCCAACGCCAGGTTTTTATAATAATCCTGAAAGTATAGGAGACATTGTAGAACAGATAGTTGGAAGAGTGTTAGATCAGCTTGGTATAGAACATAATATATCAAAGCGATGGGGAGAATAGGTTTTGGAAGGAGGGAGAGCATGGAAAAACAAATGCTAAGGGCTACTTTAAGTCAACTAGAGCAGCTTGGTGAGTTAGAGGTTTGTAATGTAGCTGTAGACCCTAAGTTTGAACTAGGAGCAGTATTAAGGTATTTTGAAAATAAAAAGCCTATATTGTTTAACAAAGTCAAAGGATATAATATGCCTGTAGTAGGAGGCCTTTATGGGAACAGAGAGCTTTATTACATAATGACTAACACTACACCCGAAGAAAGAATATTCAAATACATGAATGCAATAGCTAATCCTCAGCCTGCAAAAATAATAAACAATGGTCCTATAAAGGATAATATAATAACTAGAAACATTGATATCCAAAAAATGTTTCCTGTACCTACCTCACACGATAAGGATGCATCTAGCTTTATAACAGCAGGCATGTTTATTGTAAGAGATCCTGAAACAGGATATACACATATGGCAGTCAGGAGATTTCAAGTTCACAAAGGAAATATTATAAATGCACTAATATCTGGTCATTCACCAGCACTAAACGAACATTTCGCCGAGTTTGAAAAAATGAATAAGCCTTTAGAATGTGCAGTAGTGCTTGGATATGATGCAACTTTTCTTCTAGCATCTCAAATAGGATCTAGAAGATACGGTCTTAATAAATATGAAGTTGATAGTGCCTTAAGAGGAGAACCACTTGAATTAGTAAAGTGCCACTCTGTTAATTTAGAAGTTCCGGCATATGCAGAGATGGTTCTAGAGGGAGTATTGGTTCCAAATAGAAGAGAAGTTGAAGGACCATTTGGTGAGCTAATGAGCTATTATGGCGACATAGCGCCAAATCCGGTAATGGAAGTCAGAACTATCATGCATAGAAACAACCCAATATTTCAACATGCCTTTCCTTGTAGAGAAGAACATTTAGCTAATGGCCTTATTAGAGAAGCAGAGTTATATGCCGCTCTTAAAAATATGGTAGATGTTAAGGATGTAAATATAACTGTAGGTGGTGGATGCAGGTTACATGCCATTATCTCCATTAACAAGAAAAAAGAGGGAGATGGTAAATCTGCAATACTAGCTGCTCTTGGTGCATTCTATGATATTAAACATGTTCTTGTAGTAGATGATGATATCGATATCTATAAGGTAAAAAGTGTAGAGATTGCCTTAGCTTCTAGGGTTCAGGCCTCAAAGGATGTAATTATAGTGCCAGGAGCTCTAGGCTCAGGGTTAGAAGCATCACATATGGCAGCTGGAGTTACGGACAAAATGGGAATAGATGCAACTAAGCCTTTGGGCAAAGACGCACATTTTTATGAAATGGCAGTGATTCCTGGATTTGAGGGAAAAATAGACATTGAAAAGTATTTTCCAGGAATGAAAAAATAATAAAGGTGGTTATAGAGTATGAGACAGGCCATAGGTATGGTAGAAACCAGAAGTTTAGTGGCTGCTATACAGGCAGCTGATACTATGGTTAAGTCAGCTGATGTGCACATAGTTGATGTGAATTTTGTCGGCTCTGGAGTCGTTGCTGTAATAGTATCAGGTGAAGTAGCCGCAGTAAAAGCAGCTGTAGATAATGCAATAGAGATTGTAAGGGGATTAGCAGAAATAATATCTACAAACGTTATAGCTAGACCACATGACGAAGTAGATAAAATGTTAGAATAGCTAAACGGTGGTGAATAAAATGGCTAACCCATTAGCAAGAGTAATTATGAACAATATTACTCAAAATAGTAAAATGATTGATTCAAAAAACAGTTCCATAAGAAGTAACTATTCAATATCAGGACTAGGCCAAAATGAAGAACAACTTTTATTAGACATAATGAACAAAAATTCAGGTAAAGGTACTGGTATACTGACAAACCACAGTAATAGAGCAACTTCATTTAAAAAGGTAAAACTTGAGGATTTAGTTAAAGGAAATACAAAAACTCAAAATAGTAAATATAAGGATAACAAATCAAATACCATGATGACACTAGATGATTTAGCTATCAAGGTAAAAAAACCAAATAATGCTCAAGATAAAAATCTAGAAAGTCTAGCAAAGCAACAGACCACTAAAGATGTATATGTGAAAACAGGAGTAATAAACAATTTAGAAGCTTGTATTCCTAAGGTTTCATTGAATTCAATAGGGAAAAAGGGCTCCTTGCTATAGTCAGAGGAAATAAGGAGGTGTAGTTGTGAAATCAGCTCTTGGTTTAATCGAAGTAGTTGGATTAACTGCAGCTATTACAGCATTAGATGCTGCTAGTAAGGCAGCAGATGTGAAGCTTGTAGGAGTTGAGAAGGTAATCGGTGTTGACAAGCTTGTAAGTGTTACAATAAACATTGTAGGAGAAGTGGCAGCAGTAAAAGCAGCTGTTGAAGCTGGAGTAACTGCTGGTAATAAAGTTGGTAGGGTTGTATCTGGTCACGTGATACCTAGACCACATGACGAAGTTGATAAATTAATAGATGAATTTGAAAAGAATTTAAAAATTAAAAAAGATAATAAAAAAAATGAAACAAAAAAAGAGGAAAAAGAGGATAAAAAGGCTAATACTGAAGAAAGCAAAAAGAAAACAAGTACTAAGTAATTAATAAGGAGGAATATTCATGAGTCAAGCATTAGGAATGGTAGAAACTAAAGGTTTAGTAGGTGCTGTTGAGGCAGCAGATGCAATGGTAAAAGCAGCTAATGTTACATTGGTAGGATATGACAAAATAGGTTTCGGTCTTGTAACTGTTATGGTAAGAGGAGATGTAGGAGCAGTTAAGGCTGCAACAGATGCTGGTGCAGAGGCGGCGAGAAGTGTAGGAGAACTTCATTCAGTACACGTAATTCCAAGACCACATTCAGAAGTTGAAAGAGTAATTCTTAAAAATTATGAATAATTGTAGTATAAAAGCTGCTATAGAAGGAGCATAGTAGCCTAAACCATATGGGGTGTTAAAGTATGGATAAAAATAATCAAACAAATGATATAATTAGGCAATTAGTTCAGAAGATAAACGGAGGAAAGAGTCCAAGGATAAATACAGACTCGAAACACAATCATCAAACACAAGTAAACAAGCATGTTTTAGCTGTATTTACAGGAACAAACTTCGGACTGGATGAATCCTTGCGAGAACTATCAAAGGCAAAACGCTATGGCTTTACCTTTGACGTAGCTGTTACTGATAACGGGGAAGAGGTTCTTGGACCACAAAGAATAGCATCTATTAAATCTGCCCTACAGGCAAATAAAATTTACACACAAAAAGACAGACTGATTTTTGGAGAGATATTAGAAAGCGTAGATTGTGTAATAGTTCCCATGTTGACCCAAGATACTGCTGCTAAGCTAGCCTTAGGAATACAGGATTGCTTTGTTTCTACATTATTATGGCAGGGACTATGGCATGGAAAGCAAATACTTATGGATTTTGGTAATGTACTTGAATATAGAGGAAATAAATCAAGAATACCAATACTTCAACAGATAATGGATGATTATGTAGATAAACTACAGAAGATGGGAATAAAAAGCGTTGACAAGAAAGATTATCTTGTAGATCTGCTAAATATCTTTAAGGAGAGCCCAAAGCTTGAAAATACAACTACGCAAAGCTCTAAAAATACAGTTGCCCAGGCAAACTCTGGTGGTCGTCAGGTCATAACAGAAAAGGATTTAATAAATATGAGAGCCATTAACAATGAAGTGACTGTACCTATAGGAACAATTATAACTCCTCTAGCACATGATAGGGCGAAAGAATTAGGATTAAGGATAATCAAGGGACACTAGAATAAAGGAGTGATGAAATGCAATTAGGCAGAGTTGTAGGTACGGTAGTTGCAACAAGAAAAAGTGAAAGCTTAGTAGGAAATAAACTTTTAATAACACAGCCTATTGATATAGATTCTAAGCCTTCAGGGAAACCAATAATAGCAGTAGATACAGTAGGTGCTGGCATAGGAGAGGTTGTACTTTATGCAACTGGAGCGGCATCAAGAAATGCTGCAGATAAGAAAAACGCAGCCATAGATGCTGCTATTGTAGGAATAGTAGATAATATGGATGTATATAAGGAATATATAGATAAGTAACAAGGAAGGAGGCAAAAGTTTGTTAAAGCCACAAGATATTAAGCAAGCAATGGAATATAGAGAATTAATTGATATATTGATGTCAGATAAACATTTTGCCGATATAGTACTTCATAACGGAAATATAATAAACGTTATCACCAGAGAGGTTTATACAGCGGATATTGCTATAAAAGGCGAGTATATACTACTTGTTGGCGATTGTAAGTCACTAGTCGGTCCCGAAACAAAGGTAGTAGATGTAACTGGATTATATTTATCACCAGGTTTTATGGATTCTCATATGCACTTTGAAAGCAGTATGCTAACTATCACTGAATTTTCAAGATTATCTATACCATCAGGAACAACTACATTAATAGCTGACCCACATGAAATTGGAAATGCATTAGGACCAGTTGCAATGAAAGCTATGGCAGATGAATGCAATGTGGTTCCGAATTACGTGAGATTACAAGTTCCAGCCTTGACTCCAGATGCACCAAGATTAGAAACAGCTGGTGTTGATATAAACTCTAAGGACATGGAAGATTTGCTGAACTATCCAAACATATTTGGTATAGGTGAATTACAAGGATTTTCTCTTACTAAGCATGTTTACAAAAATACACCAGATATAATTACTGACTTATTAACTTCCACTATTTATGCTAAAAGCTTAGGGAAACCAGTTGATGGTAATGCACCAGAATTATTTGGTGCAGACTTAGCAGCTCATATCATATGCTGTGGTGGAACTTGTTCTGACCATGAGACAACTACCAAGGAAGAATGTGTTGAAAAGCTAAGACAAGGAGTATATGTATTTATGAGAGAAGGTTCTACTCAAAGGAATATGGCTGAATGTATTAGAGCCGTAACTGAGGAAGGACTAGACTCAAGAAGATTAATACTAGTTACAGACGATATGGTAGCTGAAGATTTAGAAAAATCAGGACATATGAATGATATTATTAGAAGAACAATTAGAGAAGGGGTTGATCCTATTGAAGCTATTCAAATGGCTACAATTAACCCTGCAACTTATTGGGGATTAAATGATAGAGGAGCCCTTTTACCAGGAAGAGTAGCTGATATAGCAGTTATAAGTGACATAAAAGAAATGAATGTTGAAGCTGTATTTATTAAGGGAGAATTAGTAGCTTCACAGGGAGAGTTGTTAATTGATTTGCCAAAATACACTTATCCTGACGTAGTTAAGAACTCAGTAAAAAGAGCACCTATAACTGAAGCTGACTTAGAAATAAAAGCAGATGGAAATACAGCTACAGTTAGATACATTCAAGCTATACCAGACCAAAACCTAACAGATACTGGTGAAGCTCAGGTTAGAGTTAATAGAGGTATAGTAGAAGCCGATGTTAAGCAAGATGTAATTTACTTAACTAATATAGAAAGATACGGACGTAACGGAAATATCGGTAGAACTATGGTCAAAGGAATTGGGCTAAAGCAAGGTGCATTTGCTCAATCAATTGCCCATGATACTCACAATATAACAGTTACAGGAACTAACTTAAAAGATATGGTTGTTGCTGTTAACAGAGTTATAGAAATGGGTGGCGGTGTTGCTGTTACTAATAATGGTAGAGTGCTAGACGAATTAGCTCTTCCAGTTGGTGGACTTATAACAGACGAGCTAACAGGTCCAGAAGTAAGCGCTAAGATTGCAAGCTTAGAAGCAACTGTAAAAGACCAGCTTGGAGGAACGCTGCATGCTCCATTTATGCATGTGTCATTCTTAGCCCTATCTACAAGTCCAAAGTGGAAGATAAGTGATAAAGGATTAATTGATGTAGATAAATTTGAGATCCTTGATCCAGTAGTTAGGTAGAGATTATTGCCCTAAGTCTTTACATTACTAATGTAAAGACTGGGGTATAATATTAACGGTAAAACGTTTTCATTATTATGACTACTAAGTGCATAATAACAATATGAATTTAATAGTCATAATAATAACTGCAACACTGTACTTACTTTAACTATAGTAGCTTATGTAGTATTATTTATGTACAAAAAGTAATTAAGCTTGAATAATTATTATTCTAACCGCTTAATTATAACATCTTAAGTTTATGCTTGTTTTAAGAATTACAAATAGAATAATGGAAGGAGGATAGTTAATTAAAAGGCAGTTTATATAAGGATATTTTTTAAAGGGAAAAATAAAAAATAGGGGGTTTAATAATGAGTAACATGAAAGCTCAAACAGGTTTTTTAGAAAGAACGTTTAAGCTAAATGAAAACAAAACTAATGTTAAGACAGAAGTTATTGCTGGTATAACTACATTTATGACAATGGGTTATATTTTGGCGGTAAACCCAGGAATCCTTTCAGCTGCAGGTATGGACCCAGGCGGAGTATTCACTGCTACAGCATTATCAGCAGTAATAGCTACTCTAATAATGGCGTTCTATGCTAACTATCCATTTGTATTAGCTCCTGGAATGGGATTAAATGCGTTCTTTGCTTTCTCTGTTGTATTAACAATGGGACATTCATGGGAGTTTGCTTTAACAGCAGTATTCCTAGAAGGTATTATTTTTATTCTCCTATCCTTCGTTAATGCACGTGAAGCAATAGTAAATGCAATTCCTATGAATTTAAAAAATGCAGTTTCAGTTGGTATTGGATTATTTATAGCATTTATCGGATTTCAAAGTGCAGGTATAATTGTAGGAGACGAAGCTACATTAGTTAAGCTTGGAAGTCTTACAAGCCCAGCAGCCATAGTTACAATTATAGGAATATTAATTATAGGATTTCTATTACACAAAAAAGTTAAGGGTGCTATTCTAATAGGTATACTAGCATCTACAGTTATAGGAATTCCTCTTGGCGTTACACCAATGCCAGAGAAATTTTTCTCAATGCCTCCATCATTATCACAAGTTGCATTTAAATTAGATTTTTCTAATATATTTACTCTTGATATGTTAGTAGTATTATTTACATTCTTATTTGTAGACGTATTTGATACTATTGGTACACTAATAGGAGTAGCTTCAAAGGCAGATATGCTTGATGAAAAAGGTACACTACCAAGAGTTAAACCAGCATTATTTGCTGATGCTGTAGGTACAACTGTAGGAGCTCTTTTAGGAACAAGTACAGTTACAACATATGTTGAAAGTGCATCAGGAGTTGCTGAAGGTGGTAGAACAGGTCTTACTGCATTAACCTCTGCTATATTATTTGCTCTTGCGTTATTCCTAGCACCTATATTTGGTATAATCCCAGGTGCGGCTACTGCTCCAGCACTTATTATAGTTGGATTATTTATGATGTCACCTATTATGAAGATTAACTTAGATGACTTTACAGAAGCTATACCAGCTTTCTTAACAATTATCATGATGCCTATAGCATATAGTATTGCAGAAGGTATAGTATTTGGTATGGTTTCATATGCAGTATTAAAACTTATAACTGGAAAAGGTAAAGAAGTATCACCTATAGTTTATATATTATCGATACTATTTGTAGCAAAATATATTTTCTTATAAATCTAAAATTCCGCTCCCTGAGAAGGGAGCGGAGCTTTAAATAAGAAATAGATAAATTCATTAATTTATAACACTAGCATTTACAGTAAAAATTGAGTTCAGAATATTTATCTTATATTTAGCTATAAGCTCTATACTATAGCTCTATACTAAATATCATTCTGAATTTTATTTTTATTGTGAAATCCAAGCTCTAAAAAAGATTAAAGCATGATTTGCAATAAAGCTTATTGTTATCTAATTGAGGAACAGATTAATACCTTTTAACAACATATCATATGGATATTTTGGGGATATATTATATGAAAGGTTATAATATTTTTACCAAGCAAATTAAGGAGGATAGATATGACTATAAAATACGCACATAAACCAAATACTGTGGAAGATGCTATTGAGCTTCTAAACCAGTATAAAGAAAAAGGAAAAATCATCGCTGGTGGTACAGACCTAGTCATAGAAATTAAAAATCGCAAGACAGATTTTGAAGCTCTAATTGATGTCTCTAGTATAGAGGAAATGTCATTCGTTACGGTAGAAGGAGATATAGTTGAAATAGGAGCAGCTACAACCTTTACAGAAATAGTAGAATCAGACTTACTTGGAAACAGACTTGCTGGATTAAAAGAGGCTGCCCATTCTATAGGCTCACCTCAGATTAGAAACAAAGGAACTATTGGAGGGAATATTTGCAATGGTTCTCCAGCCGCAGACATAGTTCCCCCACTACTTGTCTTGGATGCAGTGGCTGTTATTAGAAGTAAGACCGGAGAAAGAGAAGTATTAGTGGAAAAGTTTTTCGTAGATAAAGGAAAAGTTGCCTTAAAAGATGATGAGTTGCTTGTTTCTATAAAGTTTAAGAAGCCTAGTCCTAATCAAGTTTTATCATTTAGTAAGCTTGGACTTAGAAAGGCCCTAGCTATTTCAAGAATATGTACTAGCGTTTTTGTTGAATTTGATACAAATGATTCTTGTAAAGAAATTAGAATAGCAAATGGTTCTTTAGGAAGATTTGGTATGAGGGAGAGAGAAGTTGAAGAATACTTTGAAGGGAAACAATTAACAGAAGAAATCATTGAAGATGGATTAAAGCTTATGCAGAAAAAGGTTGCGGAAAGATTAGCTGGAAGATCTACAGTTGAGTTTAAGAGTACTGCTATAAAAGGTGTATTGAGAAGCGCCCTAAAAAATGCTTTTAATCAGAATGTTTAGTTTTAATATACCTATTTTGATTGAGGAAGGAGAAAGTCATGAAAAAAATTGAACTTAAAGTTAATGGAAAAATTCATAGTATTGATATCGAAGAAGATATGAGACTTATCGATGTTCTAAGAGATAAGTTAGGTTTATTAGGAACTAAGGAAGGCTGCGGAGAAGGTGAATGTGGTGCTTGTACTATAATTATGGACGGTGAAACAGTGGCATCATGTTTAGTGATGGCATTCCAAGCGGAAGGTAAGGAAATATTAACTATAGAAGGCTTAGGAGATGAGGAGAATTTAGATCCAATTCAACAGGCTTTCTTAGATGAAGGTGCAGTACAATGTGGGTTCTGTATCCCTGGTATGGTATTATCAGCAAAAGCTTTATTAGATAAGAAAGAATCACCAAATAGAGATGAAATAAAGGAAGCTATATCAGGAAACCTTTGCCGTTGTACAGGTTACCACAAAATTGTAAATGCAGTAGAGAAGGCTGCTAATGATTTACAAGGAGGGAAGTAGTAGTGAAACTAGACATTGTTGGGAAAAGTGTTATAAGAGTTGACGGGCTTTCCAAGGTTACTGGAAAAGCCATATATCCTCAAGACATATATATGGAAAATATGCTATATGCTAAAACTCTAAGATCAACAAAACCTCATGCCTTTTTTAAATTAGATATTACAGAAGCATTAAAAATAGACGGAGTTGTAAAGATATTAACCTCTAAGGATGTACCAGGTATCAATAGTCATGGTGTTCTATTTAAGGACCATGAAGTGTTATGTAATAAAAAGGCAAGAAGAATAGGAGACCCAATGGCTTTTGTAGTTGCTGAATCTGAAAAAACAGCAATCGAAGCACTTAAAGCCATTAAAGTTGAATATGAGGAATTAGAGGCAGTATTTGATCCTTCTGAAGCTATGAAGGATACATCGCCTCAGATTCATGAAGGTAATAGCAATATAGTCTATCACTATAAAATTAGAAGAGGAAACATAGAAGAAGCTTTCAAGAAATGTGAAGTAATAGCAGAGAATGAATATTATGTTCCAATGGTTGATCATGTGTTTTTGCAGCCTGAGGCAGGAATTGCATATATGGAGGAGGATGGAACAATAGTTGTTGCAGTAGCTACTCAGTATCCTCATTTTGATCAATTAGAAGTAGCTGAAGCAATGGGTGTACCTACTGAAAAGATTAAGATAATAAATCCAGCAGTTGGTGGTGCGTTTGGTGGGAGAGAAGACATTACTGTACAGATTCATTTGGCAATGGCCACTAAGCTTACAGGTAGACCTGTAAAAATAATACTTTCCAGAGAAGAATCTTTTGATGCACATTGTAAAAGACACTCAGTTAAAATGAAGTATAAAACAGGTGCAACAAAAGATGGAAAGCTACTTGCCATGGAAGCAACATTAATAGGAGATACAGGTGCTTATGCATCATGGGCCATAAATGTTATGAGAAAAGCAGGAGTACATGCAACAGGTCCTTATGAGATACCAAATGTAAAAGTGGATAGTTATTCAGTTTATACTAACAATCCTTTTGCTGGAGCAATGAGAGGCTTTGGAGCTACACAGCCACCGATTGCTTATGAACAACAGATGGATATATTAGCAGAAAAATTGGGAGTGGATCCAATTACATTTAGATTAAAAAATATTTTTAAAGTAGATTCAGAAACAGCTACTGGTCAAATATTAAGTGAAAGCGTTCCTCTAGAGAGATGCATAGACGAAGTAGAGAAGAAGATGAACTTTATAGAAAGATTTAAAGGTGGTGTAGCTCAATGAAGAAGAGAGGAATAGGATTTGCATCAATGTATTATGGAACCGGGTATGGCAACGGATTCCCTGATGTTTCAAACGCCATTGCAGAATTAAGAAAGGATGGCAGAGTGGCAATATATGTTGGAGCTACAGAAGTTGGTCAAGGTGCAAAGACCATACTAAGTCAAATACCAGCAGAAGTACTTGGATTACAAATAGAAGATATTATGTTTATAAATGAAGATACTAGCATAACCCCTGATTCAGGAACAGCAGCAGCAAGTAGACAGACATATAATACAGGCAATGCAATAAAAAGAGCAGCTATTGCCTTGAAGGAGGAGTTGACAAAAACTGCTGTTGAAATATTGGGTGTAAATAGTGACACCGGCTTAGTAGTTAAAGAGGGAAGTATATATAATAAAACCTTCCCTAGCAATAAGGTTACATTTAAAGAAATAGCTGAAAAGTTTGGAGACGAACTATTGAGAAAAGAAGCAACCTTTATAGCTCATTCAACTCAAATGGATGACGAAACAGGCCAAGGCTCACCTTATTGGCCATATACTTTTGGTGCATGTGGAGTAGAGGTAGAAGTAGATACAGAGACGGGATACGTTGAAATATTAAAAGCTACTGTTGCTCAAGACGTTGGTAAGGCCATAAACCCAGCCTTAGTAGAAGGACAAATAGATGGTGGCTTTGCAATGGGATATGGGTATGCTATATTGGAAAATTTGAATGTGGTTAAAGGTCAAATTAAGAACAATAGATTTTCAAACTATTTAATTCCAACAGCTATGGATATGCCAGAACTAGACAAAATTATTGTAGAAGACCCAGAATCCACTGGCCCGTTCGGTGCAAAGGGGATAGGGGAGCCTGTTCTAATATATGTAGCACCAGCAATACTAAATGCTATATATAATGCAGTAGGTGTTAGAATGACTGAAATACCAGTTACGCCTGAGAAGCTGCTAAAGGCTTTGAATAAAGATAAATAACGAAGTGATTATTCATAGCAAAGAATCCGTTCTTTGCTATTCTTCCACTTATTAGAAAATATAGGAATTGTGGAGAATTTAGGAGTTAGTTAAAAAGATATTCTCTAAAGGAGGTATTTAATATGAGGTCGGAAATTAAACAAAAAATTGATCTAGCATACGGCAGGATAAAACCTGAGCTGGTTCTTAAAAATGCAAGGATTGTGAATGTATTTTCTCATGAAATTATTGATGGAGATATTGCTATAAATCAAGGAAAAATTGTTGGTATAGGTACTTATGCAGGCAAGAAGGAGATAGATTTAGAAGGTAAATTTGTAGCACCAGGACTGATTGATGGTCATGTCCATATAGAATCTTCTATGGTAACCCCTACACAATTTGCAAGAGCAATAGTACCTAGGGGAACTACAACAATAATCGCAGATCCTCATGAAATAGCTAATGTAAAGGGCATTGAAGGAATTAGATATATGATAGAAGCCAGCGAAGGATTACCCCTAAATGCATTTTTTATGCTTCCTTCATGCGTTCCTTCTACATCCTTTGAAACATCAGGAGCCAAGCTATCAGCAGAAGATTTAGCAGAGCTTATTGAACATGATAGAGTATTAGGTCTTGGTGAACTTATGAGTTATCCATCAGTTATTAGTGGTGATGAAGAGATAGTTGACAAAATAAAGCTGGCTAGAGACCATGGTAAGCTTATAGATGGCCACGGTCCAGAAATAAAAGATAAGGAACTTAATGCTTATGTAGCTGCAGGAGTACTAACAGAACATGAATGCTCTACAGTAGAGGAAATGCTCAACAGGCTTAGATTAGGGATGTATATTTTAATTAGACAGGGTTCTGCTGCTAGAAACCTTAAGGAATTAGTAAGAGGACTAAAAAGAGAGAATATTAGAAGATGTTTATTCTGTACAGATGATAAACATCCTGAGGATATATTATTAACTGGCCATATAGATAACAATGTTAGGCTTGCTATTAAAAACGGAATTGACCCGATTTCTGCTATTCAAATGGCTACTATAAATGCAGCTGAATGCTACAATCTAAAGAATATTGGAGCCATAGCTCCAGGGTATAATGCAGATTTAATAGTTATAGGTAATATTAAAGACTTTGATATTTTACAGGTATATAAAGATGGTAAACTGGTAGGTGAAAACCAAGAACCTTTATTTGAAGTAAAGGATTATAATAATTCAAATGTAACTGATACCGTGAGAATTAAGGAAGTCAGCAAAGATGATTTAAGAATAAAAATAGACGGTGATATAGCAAATGTTATTAGGTTGCTTCCCCATAGTATAGTCACTCAAAAGGTGGTTAGAAAAGTAGAAGTAAAAAATGGAGAGTTTAATAACAACGAGAAGTTAGACATATTAAAACTTGCAGTTATTGAAAGACATAATGCTACAGGGAATGTAGGACTAGGTCTTGTTGAAGACTTTAGATTAAAAAATGGAGCCATAGCTTTAACAATAGCTCATGATTCCCATAATTTAATCGCTATTGGAGACAATGACGAAGATATGTTATTAGCTATAAATGAGGTTGCTAGAGTTGGAGGCGGAATTTCTATAGCATCTAAAGGAGAAGTTCAAAAATCCTTAAGGCTACCTATAGGAGGTATCATGTCTGATGAACCGATGGAAAAGGTAAACGATAAGCTAGCAGAAATGCTGAATATAGCATATGATCAGCTTGGTATCAATAAAGACATTGATCCATTTATGACACTATCCTTTTTAGCTCTTCCTGTTATCCCTGATATTAAGGTCACAGATATGGGATTATTTGATGTATCAAGATTTGATTTTATCGATATATCAATAAAAAAATAGACTAGCATTTAGGAGTTGTATAAGTGAAGGTTATCATAACCTATATTAGCAGCTGAAGAATACAGATGAATAACTATAAATCACAGTGTATAATTCATTAATTGCTTTTTTTGATTAATAAATATAAGGGGGGGATTATTTGTGGAGGATAAGTATAAAAAGGAGAAACATAAGATATTTTTTGTGTTGTTTTTATTCTTTGCCATTACAATGTTTTTAGCTACATACTTTAACAACTGGATTTTAAGCATAGCAATTACTATAGTTGCTTCACTTGCTATTACAATATCAATTCAAAAAAATTATAGAAGTTCCTTAAGCCAAATACTCTATCTATTGAAAAGCATAAATAAAAATGACCTTATGATAAAGATAGATAAAGAAACACAAGATTCAAAGGATGATATCTTAAAAGAAATTTTAAAGTTATTTGAAGATACCAAATCAAACTTTAAGCGACAAGTGGATATCGCAACTCAAATATCTACCGTTTCCGAGCAGATTAACACCATTTCATGTGAAACACAATCTGCAATGGAAGTAGTTGCAGCATCTGCTGAGGTTACAACTCAGGGTACCGAGCAACAGCTTAGCATGTTAAGCAGCGTATCCGGGAAAATATATGATGTTGTAAATAACTTAAATCAAATTGATAACGAAATGGATAGTACTGCCACATTCACAATAGATTCAATTAAAGGAGTACAATTGGGGATACAAGACACTAATGAGATTAAGGAAAAAGTAAGAATTACAAGAGATTTAGTTAAGAATACTGCCACAAATGTGGATAAGCTCATAGGATACTCTGAAGATGTAGTCAATATGATAGGAATAATTAATTCCATTGCAGAACAAACGAATATGCTTGCACTAAATGCATCTATAGAAGCTGCAAGGGCAGGTGAACAAGGGAAAGGTTTTGGTGTAGTAGCTACAGAGGTAGGAAAGCTTTCTAAAGAAACAAGTGAAGCATCCTCTAAAATTGAAGAGGTTTTGTCCGTATTAAAGGCTGAAATACACAATATCTCTGAAGCAATGGGTAGAGAAACTACTCATGTTGAAGAAGAATTTGCTTCTATAGAGAAAACAGCGGATAACTTTAGCAAAATACAAGAAGACCTTAAGCTAAGCGTTGAAAAGCTAGACTTAATGAGTGGAAGTATTAAGAACATAAACACAAAAAGTACAGAAATACAAAAAGGTGTAGATGAGGTCACAGACTTTTCAAAGACTATTACTTCTGAGATGCAAGAGACCGCAGCACAGGTAACAGTACAAAATGAAAAGATGACATTACTTAACAATATAATAGAGGAACTTAGTAGCACAGCAGATGAAATGCAACAATATGTAACAAGCAAGGTAATGGAAGGAAAGATGCTAAAAGATGTCCAATACATAATGGATACATCAAAGGGTAAAAATATTGACAATAATTTAATGGAAATAATGTTGAAAGAAACTGGAGTAGATGTTATATATATTACAGATACTAATGGTGAAATAAGACATTGCAATGAAAAAGAGTCTATTGGTTTAAACCTATATAAAATAGATACCATATATGAAGAGATTAGGTCTAAACAAAAACCATTTGCTTCAACACCAATAAAAAGAAGATATGAAGATAATGAATTGTTTAAATTCCTTGCCATGACAGATGAAAGTGGTATAATATATCAAGTAGGATTATCAATAAACTCACTTTTAAAGTTTTAAGTTAGGTAAAGCTTTGTATTATAGGCAGAGTTTTAGCTCTACCTATTTTTAAAACAGCGTTATGTTTTCAAATGCATATCGATTATTGTCTAGTAGAATTTACGCAGAATAATTTAAAGAAAACTAATAAGTAATATTCTTATAAATCAAGGAGGAATTCTAATGAAAAAGGTAAATGTAGAAGATGCAGTAGGAATGATAATAGCACACGACCTTACTAAAATAGTACCAGGACAATTCAAGGGTGCTGGATTTAAGAAGGGACATATTATAAAACCTGAAGACATAGACTTGCTAAAGGATATGGGTAAAAATCATATCAATGTATTAGAGCTAACAGAGGATCATATTCACGAGGATGACGCGGCTATTAGAATAGGCACAGCAATATCTGGAGAGGGAATATATACGACACAGCCTTCTGAGGGAAAGGTGACTATTAAAGCTAAGGAAAGAGGGCTTTTGAAAATAAACCTAGATGCCTTAGAAGAAGTAAATGATATAGAGTCAATAATTATTGCAACACGCCATAATAATTATTTAGTAGAAAAAGATCAAGCGGTTGCAGGTACAAGAATAATACCTCTTTCTATTGAAAAGAACAAAATTGAAAGAATCGAGGAAATTTGTAAAGAGCAAGCTATTATTTCTGTTAAGGAGTTAAAAGCTCTAAAAGCAGGTGTAGTAGTTACAGGCTCAGAGGTTTACCATGGAAGAATAACTGATAGATTTGGACCAGTATTAGAAGAAAAAGTGAAATTTTATGGCGGAATACCTATGGGTATTAAATTTGCTTCCGATGACATTGAAATGATACAGGATTCTATAAATTCATTTATAGAAGAAGGGGTTGATGTTGTACTTACATCAGGGGGCATGTCAGTTGATGCAGACGACGTAACTCCTACAGCCATTAGAAATATATCCGACAGAGTAATAACATATGGTTCCCCGGTATTACCAGGCTCTATGTTCATGTTGGCATATAAGGGAGAGATACCTATACTAGGAGTGCCTGCTTGTGGAATGTATCATAAGACAACAGTATTAGATTTAATATTTCCTAGGGTATTAGCAGGGGAAATACTCAGTAGAAAAGACATAACAAGTCTTGGACATGGAGGACTTTGCTTGAATTGTGAAGTATGCACATACCCAGTATGTCCATTTGGCAAATAAGATCGTTATGGATATTATTAAATATTTTGATATAGATACGGATAAAAAGGAAATGATATCTGTAGTAGGTGGTGGTGGTAAGACTACTACAATATTCAATTTAGCTTATGAACTAAAAAAACTTAATAAAAGTGTTTTAGTCACTACTACTACTGCAATATATAATCCTAATATAGAGCTATACGATAATATTGTTATAGAAGAAAATAATGATAGTATTGAGGCCAGTTGGCCAAAAGGAACAATTACTGTCTTTGGAATAAGCATTTCTGCAGAAAACAAGATTTTGGGAGTAAAGGACAGCTTTCTTGATTATATTTTTAGTAAAAATATTTTTGATGTTATACTGGTTGAAGCTGATGGCTCCAAGAAAAAACCTATAAAAGCACCTGCTTCTCATGAACCTGTTATACCTAGCAAAACAACTAGTGTTATAGGTGTTATTGGCATGGACTCTTTAGGCAAGAATATCGATGACACTAATGTTCATAGACCGGAGATATTTTGTCAGGTCACTAAGAGTACTACAAATGATATAATAACAGAAGAAATTATATCTAGTTTAATTGTCTCAGAGCTAGGACTATTTAAAGGAACACCAATAGAAAGCAAAAAATACTTATTACTTAACAAAGCAGATACAGAGTTTCTTATGAACAAAGCCAGACTGATAGGAAAAACAATAAAAAATGAAGGCTATTCAACAAACGGAGTGCTAGCGGGCAGCATGGCTCAGAAAAAAATTAGAAATATTTAGAGAAGGTGCTAATATGATAACTGGTATAATAATGGCCTCTGGTTTTTCTAAAAGAATGAATAAGGACAAATTGACACTCAACCTTGGGGGAATGCCAGTTATAGAAAGGGTAATAAAAGCTGCAAAGCAATCTATATTAGATGAAATAATAATAGTCTATCAAAAAGATTCTATTAGGAATATTGCACAAGGATACTGTATAAAAACAGTTTTCAACTCATCCCCTGAAAAAGGGCAAAGTGAATCTATGAAATTAGGAATTAAAGCATCAAAACCAAATACAGATGCTTATATGTTCATAGTTGGGGACCAGCCCTTATTAAACTCAAAAACAATAAATACACTAATAAATATTTTCAGCAAAAACCATAGCGAAATTTTAGTACCTATTTATAATGGAGAAAAGGGAAGTCCAACAATTTTTTCTTCTGTTTTAAAGGAGAAGCTTCTCAAGACAGAAGGGGATAAGGGCGGAAGAAATATTATCCAAAGCATGCCTGGTAAGACTAAATATGTGAATATAGAAGATTTCAAGGTAGGGCTAGACATAGACACTTGGGAGGAATACCAGCAATTGATTGAAATGGAGATGGGAAAACAATGGATGAAATAGTTTTTATAAGAGGTGGAGGAGATATTGCAACAGGAGTGGCCCACAGACTTCATAGAAGCGGCTTTAGGATTTTGCTTTTAGAAAAGGAAAAACCTACAGTCATCAGGAGGACAGTATCTTTTGCCCAAGCAATATTTGACGGACAAATAATAGTAGAGGGAATAAAAGCTATAAGAGTAAATAAAATAGAGGAAATGTATAATTGTTGGAAAGAAAATGTCATTCCAATTATCATAGATGAAGACTTGGAAGTTTTGAGGAAAATCAAACCAGATGTATTTGTGGACGGGATATTAGCTAAAGAAAACTTAGGAATAACTAAGGACATTGCACCACTTACCATTGCTTTGGGACCAGGATTTGAAGCTGGAGTAGATGTAGATATTGTAATTGAAACAAAAAGAGGGCATTACTTAGGCTCTATAATATATGAAGGGTTTGCAGAGCCAAATTCTGGTATACCAGGAATAATTAATGGATTTGGCCACGAAAGGGTAATAAAATCTCCAACTAAAGGGGAAGTCAAGCACGCATCTAAAATAGGAGACCTAGTAAAAGCAGATGATAATATAGCTTATGTAGGCAATGTGCCTGTAAGAGCACCTATAGATGGAGTCCTAAGAGGACTTATAATGGAAGGGCTAGAAATCGAAGAAGGGCTGAAAATGGCAGATGTTGATCCAAGAGGCGTTAGAGAATATTGCAATTCTATTTCAGAAAAGGCCAAAGCCATAGGTGGAGGCGTACTTGAAGCTATACTATTTAACAAGAAAAAAGAGATGAAAAGGGGCTATTAAAAAACTAGTCTCTTTTCAACTATAAGTAGAATTACGCTTAACAGTAGTGTAGTTCTAGTCGAACAATTGATTAGCTATTATTGAACAATTGTTATAAAAGAGGAATTATTTGTTGTAATATTTTTTGTCATAGGTATTGCAATGGAGTATACATAGAATATACTATATATATAAATTACCATTTTGGAGGTGAAACACCTTGATATATCTAGATAATGCAGCTACATCCTTTCCAAAACCAGATACTGTATATGATGCAACTTTGGAAGCTATGAGAGAATATGGTGCTAACCCTGGTAGATCAGGGCACAAACTTGCTTTGAAGGCAGGTAGGGCCATCTATGAAACTAGAGAGCTTTTAGCAAGCCTATTTAAAATAGAAGACCCAATGAGAATTATATTTACTTTTAATGCCACTGATGGTTTAAATCTTGCAATTAAAGGGCTATTAAAACATAATGACCACGTAATAACCACATCTATGGAACATAATTCAGTTCTAAGACCTTTAAAGGTATCAGAAAATAATGGAGTGGAAACTACCATTATAGAATGCGATGAAACTGGTAGTATAGATATAAAGGATATTGAAGCTAATATAAAAAGTAATACAAAGCTTATTATAACTACACACGCATCTAATGTATCTGGAACCATATTGCCGATAAAGGAAATAGGAAATCTTGCAAAGAAACATGGAATAGTTTATATGGTAGATGCGGCTCAGACAGCAGGTGTATACGATATCAATGTTTCAGATATGAACATTGATATACTGGCTTTTCCTGGTCATAAAAGCTTACTAGGACCTCAAGGGACAGGAGGAGTTTATATAAGAGAAGGACTGACAGTTCTTCAGATGAAAGAGGGAGGAACAGGCAGCAGATCCGATTCCCTAATACAGCCTGATATTTACCCAGATAAATTTGAAAGTGGTACTCCTAATATGCCTGGCATTGTAGGATTGGGAGCAGGAATAAAATATATTTTAGACAAAGGCATAGAAAATATTAGAGAGCATGAAATAAAATTAGCAAAAACCTTTATAGACGGACTAAGTGAAATTGAGGGAGTTAAGATTTATGGACCCTGTGACATGGAAAAGCAGGCCCCTGTTATTTCTATTAATATAGGAGAAGAAGATTCGTCAGAGGTGAGCTATATACTAGATGAGGTCTTTAACATCGCAGTAAGATCAGGACTTCATTGCGCTCCCTTAGCACATCAGACGCTTAAATGCTATGAGCAGGGATGTATAAGATTTAGCTTTGGTCCATTTAATACTATAAATGACATAGATTTTGCTATTAATGCAGTTCAGACCATATCAAGGGAAATATAGATTAATAAATTCCTAGTCTCACAATACAAATTTATTTGTTAGACTTATTCACAAAAATTTGAGAGTTGTCTTAAGTTAATCTATCTACAATTTATGATAGAAGTGTTTAGAAAGCAGATTAGGTCATGATGAGAAAAGAGAAAATTTCTAAGTTTGGTCTAGCATCAAACCAAGAGGTTTTCTTTTTTATGTTTGTAATCAAAAATTAATTTCATAGAAGGACTTTTCATATTATAATAGAATTAATGTTAGGATACATAGATTGTTATAAAGTCAGTGGAAAGGAGAAATCATGGAAATTATATTAAATTTTTTTACTGAATATATTATAGAAATAGTTATAGTAATGTCTCTAATTAACATTCTGTTGTTTTTATTGTACATTACAAGTAGAGTGAAAATCTCTAGAATTACAAAAAAGTACAATAGACTAGTAGATGGATCTACTTCTCATTCTTTAGAGGGCATGCTTTTTGAACATATTGATAAAATAAGGGAGTCTAAAGAACAATTAGCAGATTTAAAAAAATATTGTGAGAATATTGATGATAGACTACAATTATGCTTACAAAAAATAGGATTCATAAGATATAATGCTTTCAATGATATGGGCAGTGATTTGAGCTTTTCCATTGCACTATTAGATGACATGCTTAATGGATTTGTTATAACAAGTATATATGGAAGAAATGAGAGTAAAAGTTATGCTAAGCCTATAATGAAAGGGGATTCTAGCTATCCATTATCAGTAGAAGAGATGCAGGCTTTAGATAGAGCTAAGAAACAATCCATAGAATTATAAATTACAAACAGGTCTGGTGATATATTTGAAGATATTATTTATAGTAAACCCTATAGCAGGTAGAGATAAAGCAAAAAAATCAATTCCACTTATTGAAGAAAAAATGGACAAGCTTAATATAGAGTATAGTATAGCTGTAACCAAGGAACCAAAAGAAGCAACAAGTTTAACTATAAGTGGTTTAGATAATGGCTTTGACAGTATTGTTGCCGTAGGTGGAGATGGAACAATAAATGAGGTTGCCATGGGAATCATAAAAAAGGGGCATGGAACATTAGGTATCATACCAGGAGGAACAGGAAATGATTTAGCTAGGAGTTTGGATATTCCTTTAGACCCTGAAGAGGCTTTATATACCTTGTTAAGCGGAGAGAAAAAACATATTGACTTTGGTAAAATAAACGGTAGATTTTTCTTAAATGTTGCTAGTATGGGGCTTGATGCAGATATAGTAAAAAGAACTGAAGATGTAAAGAAGCTTATAAAAGGAAGAATAGCGTATACAATAAGTTTAATCATTACTTTGGTGGCATATAAATCTCAGAAGCTTATAATTGAACTTGATGATGAGACAATAGAAGTTGATGCGATGCTAACAGCTGTTGCAAATGGGAAATATTATGGTGGTGGAATGAAAATATGCCCTATGGCTGTATTAGATGATGGAAGCTTCCATGTAGTTGTTGTGAAAAAGGTAAGCAAATTTAAGCTTCTGACATTGTTTCCTTTAGTTTTTAAGGGAAGCCATGTAAACTTGACAGACTTAGTTAAAATTTATAGGTCTAAAAAGGTGAAAATAAAGTTTGATAAGGAACTACTATTAAATATAGACGGAGATGTAATTCCAGCTAAGGATGAAGTGAATTTCATAATAGATGAACGAAAAATAAAAATACACACAAATAAATAAGAATAAAAAACCCCTCAATGATAAAAATATAATTATAAAGCATTGGAGGGTTTTTTTGTGGAAAAAAAGATTATAGTGCAAAAAGGATTAAATGATTTAAAAAACAGTTTAGGCAATCTAGGGTATGAGGTTGTTGATATCAATGACAGTAGTACAGCCCAAGCTATAATTTACATGGCAGATGGATATGATATTGAGTATCATAACAATTTAGCAAGCATGAATATTGGAGTAGATATATCAAATAACATGGGCACTATTCTAATTAATGCAGCAGGAAAAACAACAGAAGAGATAGACAATATAATTAAAAAGAAAATATATAGCCCACTGTTTGACTGATAACCAATTAGATTTAATTGGTTATCATTTTTTCTTTTTGTTTAAAAAACTTCCAGAGTGAAGCAGTAAACCCTGATGAAATGACATCGGCCATCTTCATAACTGTACTTAGTCTAGTGTTTTGCAAAACCATGTATTCCATAAAGCCTCCAACATTAACTACTCCAGTAATATGCATATCACCAACAAGAGGTAAGTCCTTATTCACACCGGCCCCTGGTTTTATTGAGCCTTTGGCCACATTAATATAACCTACTCTTTCTAATTTTCCTAAGCATGCATCTATAGCTATAACAAAGGGTCTTTTATATGAAGAATATATTTGATTAATGCTTTCTTCAAGATTTTTAGCATGCACAGGAACTTCCAGGGTACCTAAGACATGAATATTAGAGTATATTCTTGTAATGTATGAAAGCTTATAGCCTATTAGTGGACCTAA
>Ga0265293_10003108_pt1 | contig 31536 bp, 31 predicted proteins | sample Munlanlewell138R_FD_192505 | JGI IMG/M metagenome (GOLD analysis project Ga0265293, IMG submission 192505) | Leachate microbial communities from a municipal landfill in Southern Ontario, Canada - Leachate well 138R | ecosystem: Engineered > Solid waste > Landfill > Unclassified | place: Canada... | reverse complement strand
TGGCGTTGGGATCGACCAGTTCGCGGATATGGTTGGCCGCTTCGTCCACTTCGAGGAGCTTCATGTCCTCGCCGCCGATGATCGAGATGATGACGCCCTTGGCGCCCTGCATCGAAACGCCGTCGAGCAGCGGGTTCGCGATGGCCTTTTCCGCTGCTTCCAGCGCGCGGTTTTCGCCGTGCCCCTCGCCCGTTCCCATCATCGCCTTGCCCATTTCGGCCATGACCGAACGAACATCCGCGAAATCGAGGTTGATGAGGCCGGGCATGACCATGAGGTCCGTGATCGAGCGCACGCCCTGCTGGAGCACCTCGTCGGCCAGCGCGAACGCCTCCTTGAAAGTGGTTTCCGCCTTGGCGACGAGAAACAGGTTCTGGTTGGGAATGACGATCAGCGTATCGACATGCTTTTGCAGTTCCTCGATGCCCGCTTCGGCCGAACGCATCCGGCGCGTGCCCTCGAACAGGAAAGGCTTGGTGACGACGCCGACCGTCAGCACGCCCTTGTCGCGCGCGGCCTTGGCGATGACCGGCGCCGCGCCGGTGCCGGTGCCGCCGCCCATGCCCGCGGCGATGAACACCATGTGCACGCCGTCCAGCGCGCGCTCGATATCCTGGAGCGTTTCCTCCGCCGCCGCGCGGCCCACTTCGGGGCGGGAACCCGCGCCCAGCCCCTGCGTGATATCCGGGCCCAACTGGATGCGATGCTCCGCGATCGCGTTGTTCAGCGCCTGCGCGTCCGTGTTCGCGACAATGAAATCGACGCCTTCGATTTCGGCCTGGATCATGTTCGCGATGGCGTTGCCGCCCGCGCCGCCAACCCCGATGACCGTGATGCGGGGGCGAAGTTCCTCGATTGCCGGCGGGCCGATATTGATGCTCATCTCGTTCTCCTGGCGGACACGAACGGCAAGGATGCCTGTTTGTCGCGATGTTTGCACGCTTCGATTCAGCGAATCAAAGTCCGATTAACCTTTGTCCACAGCAGAACGCTCCGCGTCCAGCCGTTCAGAAATTCTCCTTCAGGGCGCGGACCATCCGCCCGAACATGCCCAGACGGCCAAGCCGCGTCACTGGCTGATTGCCCGGCCCCACCGCGCGAATGTCCATCGGATCGGCAGCGGCATAGAGCACCAGTCCGGCCAGCGTCGAAAAGCCCGGCCTCACATGCGCTTCGGCAAGACCCGTCAGATGCGGCCCGCGCCCGATCCGCACCGGACGGCCCAGCGCCGCCTGCGCATAGTCGGCCAGGCCGACCAGTTCCGCCCCGCCGCCGGTCAGCACCACCTGCTGCCCGCGCTGGCCGTTGAAGCCCAGCGCCTTCAGGGCCTTGGCCACGTCTTCCATCTGGCGGCCAAGCTGCGCAGTGATGACCGAGATCAGTTCGGCGCGGGGAATGCGGTTCTTGTCGTCGGCATGGCGCGCGACAGGCCCCGTGGGTTCCTCGCCCGGCGCGTTGACCGGGATCATCTCGCGGTGATCGGCCGGACTGGCGATGGCCGAACCGTTCACGCATTTCAGCCGCTCCGCCTGAAAGCGCCGGATGCCGAAGGCGGAAGCCACGGCATCCGTAACGTCGGCCGAACCGACCGGAATCGAGGCCAGGCCCACCAGCATCCCGTTGAGGTAGACGGACACGTTCGTCACTTCCGCGCCCAGTTCGACCAGCGCCACGCCAAGGTCGCGCTCTTCCGGCGACAGGCACGCATGGCCCGCCGCGACCGGCGAGCCGACGACGGCCTCGACGTCGAGATGCGCGTTCTGCACGGCTTCGGTGATGTTGCGCACCGGCGCGCCTTCGGCCAGCATGATATGGATATCCACGCCCAGCCGCTCGGCATGGAGGCCGCGCGGCGTCGTTACGCCATGCGCACCATCCAGCGTATAGTGCGCGGGCTGAGCATGAAGCACCATGCGGCCATCGGGCTGGATCACGTCGCGGGCCGAAAGCAGAAGATGGTCGATATCGTCCTGTTCGATCCGGCGGCCGCCGATATCGATTTCCACTTGCGCCACCTGGCTGGCCAGCCCGGCGCCCGAACACCCGATCCAGACCTTGGACACGCTGGTGTTGGCCATCTTCTCCGCGCGCTCGATCGCGTCGCGCACCGCATACGTGGCGGCGGTCATGTCAGTCACATAGCCGCGCCGCACCCCTTGGGACGCCCGGTGGCCGGAACCCAGCACGATCATCTCGCCCGTCTCGGAAATACCCGCGATCATCGCGGATATGCGGAAGGAACCGATGTTGACCGCGCCGAACACGCGGCTGATGCGGGGCACGGGCATCAGTTCTCCTCCTTCTTCCGCGCATCGCCGCCTTGCGCGGACGCACCGAACGACAGCTCCTTGCGCTCAGTCCGGCCGGGGATGCGCAGATAGATGCGATCGGGCGCGCGCATGTCGAACGCGGCGACCTTGCCGCCGATCAGGCGGTTCGTACCGTCGAGCCGCGCGAAGGCCAGCAGCGCGCCCGCCGCCTGCCTGCCCCCTTCGGGAAGCGCCAGCACCTGCCCCGTCCTGAACGTGAGGTTCCAGCGCCGGTTGCCGATCCATTCGGCCTCACCGACATGCGGCTTGATCGCGGGTGCAGCGGCCAGCAACGCACCCAGCGCCACAACCTGCTGGCCCGCCCCCGGCCCCGAGACGATCAGCCTGCCCTTGGCTCGCTGCTGCGAAATCGCCTCAAGCTCATGCCCATCGGCATCAATCAGCACCAGCTTGTCGGGCTTGCGGAGCACGGCATGAGGCGTGCGCTCCACGATATCCACGACCAGAGTATCGGGAAGCTGACGCGAGACGCGCGCGTCCTGAACCCATGACAGGTCCAGTAATTGCCGGCGCACCGCCGCCACGTCGACTTGCGGCATGGGCCGGTCCTGCTCCGCCAGAACGCGCTCATAGACTTTCAGTTCGTTGAGGTGCTTCACCCCGCGCACGTCCACACGCCGCACTGCGAAACCGGCATCGCCCGCGATGGCGGCGAACTTCTCCGCCGCCAGTTGCGGCACACCCGCCAGCCCGGCGAGGAACCAGGCCAGCGCCACGGCGCAAGCCAGGATGAAAGCGATGAACACGCGATGAAGCTGCGTTTCGCTCAAGGGTATCCAGCTCATCGCCGTGTCGAGGACCGAGCCGGTGCGCGCCTTCGCATTGCGCACCTTGCGCGCCTTGCCCTGCGCGGCGGCGGTTTTGCGGGCGGTGGACGCCTTGCGCCGGATCGTCTGGCTCATGGTCCCTCCCCGCCTTTCGCATCCGCAAGCGCCTCGGCGATGATCGCCTCGACCAGATCGGGATAGTCCATTCCCATGTGCCGCGCCTGCTCGGGAACGAGGCTCAGCGGCGTCATGCCCGGCTGCGTGTTCACTTCCAGCAGGAACAGCCCTTCGACCCCCTGCGTGTCGTCCCAGCGGAAGTCCGACCGGCTGGTTCCCCGGCAGCCCAACAGGCGATGCGCGCGCAGCGCCAGATCGCGGCAGGCCTGCGTGATGTCGTCCGGGATTTCGGCAGGACAGACGTGGTCCGTCATGCCGTCCGTATATTTCGCGTCGAAATCGTAGAAGCCGGACTTGGGCCGCAATTCCGTCACCATCAGCGCACGCGGCCCCTCCCTGGCGCCCAGCACGGCGCAGGTCAGTTCACGGCCCCGGATATAGGGCTCGGCCAGAAGCCGGTCGAAGTGGCGCCAAGGCCCTTCGACATCGGGGCCGAGCGGGTTGCCGAAGTTGCCTTCATCCGTGACGATGGCGACGCCCACCGACGAGCCTTCGTTCACGGGCTTGAGCACGTAGGGGCGCGGCAGCGGATCGCGCTCGTAAAGCTCCGCCGTTTCCACGATGCGCCCGCCGGGCATGGGAATGCCGTGGGGCACCAGCGCCTGCTTGGTCAATTCCTTGTCGATGGCGATGACGGAGGTGGCGAGGCCGGAATGGGTGTAGACCAGCCCCATCAGGTCCATCATGCCCTGCACGGTGCCGTCCTCTCCCGGTGTGCCATGCAGCGCGTTGAACACCACGTCCGGCTTCGCTTCGGCAAGGCGCAGCGCCACGTCGCGATCCATGTCGATCCGCGTCACGCGATGGCCACGGCTTTCCAGCGCACTGGCAACGCCCTCGCCGCTCATCAGCGAAACGGGCCGTTCGCTCGACCAACCGCCCATCAGGACCGCGACATGAAGCCTGGGAATGCTCACTTTATCCCTACTCGTCCGTTGTCTGGCGCTCCGGCAAAAATGCCTACGCCGTCCTTGTCCGGCGCTCCGGCAAAAATGCCTACGCGCTGAATTTCCCACTCCAGCTCCACGCCGGAATTCTCCTTCACCCGGCGGCGCACTTCCTCGCCCAGCAGCTCGATCTCGGTGCTGGTGGCGTTGCCGGTGTTGATAAGGAAATTGGTGTGCTTCTCGCTCACTTGCGCACCGCCGATGGCCAGCCCGCGGCACCCGGCGCGGTCCACCAGTTCCCATGCCTTTTCGCCGCCTGAAATTTCGGGGGGAGGGTTCTTGAAGGTGGAGCCGCCGGTCTTGCTGCGCAGCGGCTGCGATGCTTCCCGGCTTGCGGAAATGCGGTCCATCTCCGCCTGAATCGCGTCGGGCTCGCCCGCCCGGCCCCGGAACCGCGCGGCGACCACGATGGCCCCGGCCGGCAGTTCCGAATGGCGATAGGTATAATGCAGGTCCGCGACCGGCAGAGTCACCAGTTCGCCAGACCGCAGCACCACGTCGCAATCGACCAGGATGTCCTTTACCTCGCCGCCATAGGCGCCGCCGTTCATCCGCACGAAGCCGCCGACCGTGCCGGGGATGGAGCGCAGGAATTCCAGCCCCGCGATGCCGCTGTCCCGCGCGGTGGACGACACGAGGATGCCCGATGCCCCCGCCCCGCAATGGAGGGTCAGGTCGCCTGCTTTGCGGACCGTGGCGAAAGCCTTGCCCAACCGCACCACCACACCCGGCACGCCGCCGTCGCGCACGACCATGTTGCTGCCCAGCCCCAGCGCCATGACTGGCACGGACGGATCGAGATCACGCAGGAACGCGCGCAGGTCGTCCACGTCCTTCGGCTCGAACAGCCATTGCGCCGCGCCGCCGGACTTGAACCAGACCAGTGGGGCAAGCGGGGCGTGGCAGGTGAGTTTGCCGCGAACGGCAGGCAGTTTCCCCTGCCCTGAAGGGGAGGGGAAACTATTGCCCATCGCCGTCATGCCGCCACCTTGCGCGCGCCGATTGCCGAAGCCAGCCCCGCCGCCCATTTGGTGATGTCGCCAGCGCCGAGACAGACGACCATGTCGCCAGCGCGCAGATCCCGCGCCAGAACATCCGCCAGTTCGTCCGGCCCGGAAACGGCGTGGGCGGCGCGATGCCCGCGTGCCTTGATCCCTTCGACCAGCGCCTGCGACGTCACGCCGTCGATGGGCTGCTCGCCCGCCGGATAGACCGGAGCGGCATAGACCACGTCCGCGTCGTTGAAGGCGGCCTGGAACTCTTCCATGTGATCGCGCAGGCGAGTGAAGCGATGCGGCTGCACCACGGCGATGACTCTGCCGGTGCCGACGCCTTCGCGCGCGGCGGCCAGCACCGCGCGGATTTCCACGGGATGGTGGCCATAGTCGTCGATAATGGCGGCGCCACGCGTCTCGCCGACTTTGGTGAAGCGCCGCTTCACGCCGCCGAACTTGCCGAAACCGCCCCGGATTACATCGTCGCCGCAGCCCATTTCCACGGCCACGGCCACGGCGGCCAGCGCGTTCTGCACGTTGTGGCGGCCGGGCATCGGCAATTCGATCCCCTCGATCCGGCGGAACGAGCCGTCCCGCTGGCGCAGCGCCACATCGAAGCGGTTGCCGCCGGGATGAGGCGTCACGTTTTCGCCGCGCACATCGGCCTGCGCGGAAAAGCCATAGGTCACGACGCGCCTGTCACGCACCTTGGGGATGATCGCCTGCACTTCCGGGTGGTCTATGCAAAGCACCGCCGCGCCATAGAACGGCACGTTCTCGATGAACTCGACGAAGCATTGCTTGACGCGGTCGAAGCTGCCGTAGTGGTCGAGATGCTCCGGGTCTATATTGGTCACGACCGCGATGGTGCCGTCGAGCCGCAGGAACGAGCCGTCGCTCTCGTCGGCTTCCACCACCATCCAATCGGACGCGCCGAGCCGCGCATTGGAGCCGTAGGAATTGATGATGCCACCGTTGATGACCGTGGGGTCGATCCCGCCCGCGTCGAGCAGGCAGGCAATCATCGAGGTAGTAGTCGTCTTGCCGTGCGTGCCCGCCACTGCGACGGTGTTTTTCAGGCGCATCAGTTCGGCCAGCATTTCCGCCCGCCGCACCACGGGAACCCGGGCTTCGAGCGCGGCGGCGACTTCCGGGTTGTCGCGCTTCACCGCCGTGGACGTGACGACGACAGCCGCGTCGCGCAGGTTTTCCGCCGCATGGCCGATCATCACCGGGATGCCGCGCTGGCGCAGCCCCTCCACGACATAGCCTTCCGCGATGTCCGATCCCTGCACGCTGTAGCCCAGGTTGTGCATCACTTCGGCGATGCCGGACATGCCGATGCCGCCGATGCCGACGAAGTGGATCGTGCCGATATCCGTGCCGACACCCTTCACGCCACGGCCTCCTCACCGCTCGCCGAAAGGCCCCTGACCACGCGGATCACATCCATCAGGGGTGCTCCGCCGAAGCTTTCCACCAGATCGGCAAGGTCAGACGCCGCGCGCGGATAGCCGCAGTTCCACGCGGCATGGGCCGCGTTGGCCAGGGTATCGGGATGCTGGGCCATGGCCTGGATCTGCTTGGCGAGTTCGGCGGGCGTGAAACGGTTCTGGCGGATCGCGCGCGCGCCGCCCGCCGCCACGATCTCCCGCGTGTTGGCGCTCTGATGGTCGTCCGTCGCGATCGGCAGCGGAATGAGGATCGCCGGCCGCCCGACCGCCGTCAGTTCCGCGATGGTGGACGCGCCCGCCCGCCCGATGAACAGATGGGCATCGGCCAGCCGTTCCGCCATGTCCTCGAAATAGGTGCCAAGCTCGGCGGGAATGTCGTGGCTGGCATAGCGGGCGCGCACCGCCTCGATGTCCTCGACCCGGCACTGCTGCGTCACTTGCAACCGCGCGCGCAGCGCCACCGGCAACATGGCAAGGCCATCCGGCACTACTTCGGAGAGAACGCGCGCGCCCTGGCTTCCGCCGGTCACGAGGATGCGGAACAGACCATCTTGCGTGAAGGCGGGGAAAGGCTGATCCCGCAGCCTGAGCACTTCGGCACGGACCGGATTGCCGACGAGGTGAACCTTGTTCGCAAGTTTGCCTGAAAGGCGGTCGACCTGATGGCAGGCCGTGGCGATGGCATCGACGCGCGGCGCGAGGAAGCGGTTGACCCGGCCCAGCACCGCGTTCTGCTCGTGAATGACGGAGGGGATCTTCGCCGATGTCGCCGCCAGCAGCGCAGGCAGCGCCGGATAGCCGCCGAAGCCCACGACGGCGGAAGGCTGGAAGCTCTCGAACAGGCGCAGCGCCATGCGCCGCCCCTCGCGGATCGCCTGCACGCCCCTGATCCAGCCCAGCGGATTACGCCCCGCCAGCCTGCCGGCGGGCAGGACATGCGCCGTCAGCGTATCGGGCTTGCCGGGAATGGCCGCGCCCCGCTCATCCGTCACCAGCGCGACATGATGGCCGCGCCGCTCCAGTTCGGCCGCCAGGGCGAAGGCCGGGATCAGATGCCCGCCGGTGCCGCCCGCCGCCAGAACGTAATGCCTGTTCACCGCGCTCATTTCCCGCCTCCGCCACTTACCTTGCGTGCCGTCAGCAGGCTATCGCGCTGAAGGAAGGGGTTGCGCCGGGTAATCGCGAGCAGCAGCCCAACCGTGAGGCACAGCGCCAGAGTGGACGATCCGCCATAGCTTATCAACGGCAAGGTCATGCCTTTCGACGGGAACAGTTGCAGGTTGACGAGGATGTTGATGAACGCCTGCCCGCCAAGCTGGGCGGTAAGGCCCGTGGCGGCCAGCACGGTGAACAGGTCTTCCTCGTCCACCAGCCGGATCAGCACGCGCGCCACGATAGCCAGATAAAGCGCCACGATCACCGCGCAGACCAGCAGCCCGAACTCTTCCCCGATCACGGAAAAGATATAATCCGTATGCGCCTCGGGAAGCGAGAGCTTGCGCGTGCCGAGCCACAGGCCCGTGCCGGTCCACCCGCCGGACAGCAACGTGCGCTGGGCCAGGTCCACCTGATCGAACGCCGTGCCGCCGCCAAGGAACGCGTCTATGCGGTGCCGCCCGTTTTCGTAGAAGACGTACATCAGCGCCAGCAGGCCGATGGAGCCCCCGGCCAGCAGGCCGATCCTCTTGATCGAAAGGCCGGACAGGAGCACCAGCACGAACCACACCGCGCCAAACAATATCGTCGATCCGAAATCCGGCTGCAACATCAACAGGATCGCGATCACGACCATGATGGCGAGGCTGATCCAGAACACCGGCAGTTTCGGATCGCGCACGCGCCAGGACAATATCCAGGCGATACCGATCGCGAAGGCGGGCTTGAGAAATTCCGACGGTTGCAGCGACATGCCCACGTTGAGCCAGCGCTTCGCGCCGTTTACTTCGCTGCCGATCAACGGCACCAGGAACAATCCCGCCAGCATCGCCGAACCCAGCAGGATACCCACGCGCCGCGCCGTGTCACGGGCAAGGAATGACGACCCGATCATCACTCCCAGCCCCACGATTTGCCAGCGGATATGCAGCGCGAAGAAATGAAGGTCGCCCAGATCCACCTGCGAGGTGGACAGGCGCCGCGCGCTGGCGGGGGATGCCGCCGCCACGGCTACCGTGCCGATCGCCATCAAGGTCAGCACCAGCAGCAGGAGCACACGGTCGATCTCGCGCCACCAGACGGCGATCTCGCTCCGCCGGTTGCGGCGATAACGCTGGGTCGTGGCGCCGCCCGCGCGCGGCCATGTGGGGGGAACCGTCGCCATCAGGCGGCCCCTCCCTCCCGCGGCCGATCCGCGGTCAGCGCTTCCACGATCTGGCGGAAGGCATCGCCCCGCGCTTCATAATCGCGGAACTGATCGAAACTCGCACAGGCCGGGCTGAGCATCACGATATCGCCGGGCCGGGCCGCGGCGATGGCCTGCCGGATGGCTTCGGCCATCATTTCGCTGCGCGAGACCGGCATGTGCGGTTCCAGCAGGTCGGCAAAGAGCGGCCCAGCATCGCCGATGGTATAGGCTGCCGCGACGTTGCCGAAAAACGGCGCGCATTCGTCCAGGCTCTCGCCCTTGGGCAGGCCGCCGGCGATCCAGTGGATGCGCCTGGCCATGGCGCCGTCGCGCATGACGGGGGGAAAAGCCGCGAGCGCGGGCGCGGTGGAAGCCGGATTGGTCGCCTTGCTGTCGTTGATGAACAACACACCGCCCGCTTCGGCCACACGCTCCATGCGGTGCGGCAGGCCCCTGAATGTCGGCATGGCGGGCAGCCACTGGCCGCGCGAAAGGCCCAGTGCCTCGACGATCGCGATGGCGGCGGCGGCGTTCTGGAGGTTGTGCGGGCCTTGCAGCGAAGGCCACCCGGCCTGAATGCCTTGCAGATCCGCCCCATCGACCCGGTGGATCAGGGCCGGAGCGCGGCGCCGGGCCTGCGCATCGGCGATCGCCGCCGTCTCCGCGTCTCCGGTGCCGAAAACGGCGTGGTGGTTCGCGCCCTGAATGGAAAACAGCCGCGCCTTCGATGCGGCATAAGCCTCGAACGAACCGTAACGGTCCAGGTGATCGGGTGTGATGTTGAGCAGAACGGCGACTTCGCAATCGAGCGACCAAGTGAGGTCGATCTGATAGCTCGACAGTTCGAGCACATAGACGCCGCCCGGCGCCAGCGGCTCCTGCCCCAGAATGGGAACGCCGATATTGCCGCCCATGCGCGTGGGAATGGCCGCGCTCTTGAGCAAGTGATGCACGAGGGCAGTCGTTGTCGATTTGCCGTTGGTGCCGGTGATGCCGACGACGCGGTGCGCGGGGAGGTCCGGCCGCGCCAGCGCGAACAGTTCGATATCGCCGATCACCGGCACGTCCGCCTTCGCCGCCGCTTCCGCGACGGGATGCCGGTTCAACGGCACGCCGGGCGAGACGACCACACCCGCATAGCCCGCGATATCCGCCGTGACCGGGTCCGCCAGTTCCACGCCGCGCCCTTCCAGCGCAAGCCGCGGCTCCTCGCGCGCATCCCACGCCATGACGTGCGCGCCGCTCGCCAGCAGCGTTTCCACCGCGGTCATTCCCGACCGCGCCAGCCCCAGCACCGCGTATCGTTTTCCGGCAAAGGCGGATGATGCGATCACGGACGCGGCTTACCTCAGTTTCAATGTCGAAAGGCCGATGACGGCCAGAATGATCGAAATGATCCAGAACCGGATCACCACGGTCGATTCCGCCCATCCCTTCTGCTCGAAATGATGGTGGATCGGCGCCATTCGGAAGATGCGCCTTCCGGTTCGCTTGAACCAGAACACCTGGACGATGACCGAGACGGCTTCCAGCACGAAAAGCCCGCCGACGATGGCCAGCACGATCTCGTGATGCGCGGCCACGGCGATGGCGCCCAGCGCCCCGCCCAGCGCCAGGCTGCCGGTATCACCCATGAACACCGCGGCGGGTGGCGCGTTGAACCACAGGAAGGCCAGCCCCGCCCCCATGATCCCGAAGCAGAGGATCGCCAACTCTCCCGCGCGCGGCACATGCGGGATGCCGAGATAGGCCGCATAGTCCACGCGCCCCGCCAGATAGGCGATGATCGCGAACGTACCCGCCGCGATGATGACCGGCATGGTGGCGAGGCCGTCCAGCCCGTCCGTCAGGTTGACGGCGTTGCCCGCGCCGACAATCACTACGGCGGCGAACACATAATAAAACGGCCCCAGCGGGATATAGCGGCCCGACAGGAACGGCACGTAAAGGTTCGTGCTGATCTGGCTGACGATCAGCCACGCCGCGATACCCGCGACGACGAATTCCAGCGCGAGGCGCACCTTGCCCGACACGCCCTTGTGGCTGCGCTTCGTCACTTTGTCGTAGTCGTCGAGGAAGCCGATGGCGCCGAACCCCACCGTCACGGCAAGGCAGGCCCAGACGAAGGGATTCTGCAGGTCCATCCACAGCAGCATGGAAATGACCAGCGAAGTCAGGATCATCAGCCCGCCCATCGTCGGCGTGCCGCGCTTGGCGAGGTGAGTCTGCGGCCCGTCCTCGCGGATCGGCTGCCCCTTGCCCTGCCGCACCCGCAGCATGTTGATGAAGCGCGGACCGATCAGCAAGCCGATGAACAGCGCCGTCATCAGCGCCGCGCCCGCGCGGAAGCTCTGATAGCGGATGAGGTTCGCCAGCCCCTCGAATTGAAACCATTCGGCGATCAGATAGAGCATGGCGAGGCGGCCTGACCTTTTACTTGCCGGCGAGCGCCGCCACGAGTGCGCCGAGACCCACCGAATTCGATCCTTTGACAAGGATCGCATCGCCGGATTCCAGCCCATGACGCTGCAACGCCTGCTCAGCGTCCCTGACGCTGTCGCAATGCGCGAAGGCCAAGCGCTTGCCAAGCGCCGCGCTTTCGGATTTCCCCAGTTCGTCGGCGAGCGCGCGCATCTCGTCGCCGACGAGGATCGCGAAATCGACGCCTGCTTCGGCGAGAGGTCCGGCCAGCGCGGCATGATAGCCCGGCGCATGGCTGCCCAGTTCCTTCATCGCGCCGAGCACGGCGATGCGGCGGCGCGCCTCGGTGCGGGCAAGCTGCGCCAGCGTCGCGCGCATGGAAGCCGGATTGGCGTTGTAACTTTCGTCGATCAGCAGCGCAGTGCCGCCGTCCACGGGAACCTCAAGCCGCGCGCCGCGCCCGGCCATCCCTTCCATTTCGGCGAGGGCAAGGCCCGCCGCGCCCAGATCGCCTTTCGCGGCGCGCACGGCGGCCATGACGGCCAGCGAATTGATGACCCAGTGGTCCCCCGGCGCGGCGACGGTGTAGCACACCCGCCGGTCGCCCCCTGGATCACCGCGAAACTCCGCCGTCACCAGCGAGCCGCCGCCGGGGGCCGCCACCACATCGAGCAGACGCACACCCGCATCGGCCGCGCGACCGAAGGATACCACTTGCGCGCCATGGCGCTCCGCCGCCTCGCGCAACCGCCCGAAATGCGGGCTGTCGGCGGGAATGACCGCCACGCCACCCGGCTCCAGCCCCTCGAGCACTTCGGCCTTGGCGTCGGCGATAGCTTCTTCGCTGCCGAGCATCTCGATATGCGCGGGCGCGATGGTCGTGATGACGGCAACATGCGGCCGCACCTGCCGGGTCAGCGCCGCGATTTCGCCCGCATGGTTCATGCCCATCTCGAACACGCCGAAGCGGGCGCGCGAGGGCAGCCGCGCGAGGCTGAGCGGGACGCCGACATGGTTGTTGTAGCTCTTGACCGAACGATGCGCCCGGCCATGGCTGGCCCGGTCCAGCGCCTGGAAGATCGCTTCCTTCACACCCGTCTTGCCGACTGAACCCGTCACGCCAATAATGCGCGCCATGCTCCTGTTTCGGGATGTTTTTGCCAGATCCTCAAGCGCGCTTGAGGTATCCTTGACCAGCACGTGCGGGCCGTCAATCGGGCGCTCCACCAGAGCGGCGACGGCGCCCTTGGCAAAGGCCGCCTCGACATAGGCGTGGCCATCGGTCGTCTCGCCCTTCAGCGCCACGAACAGGTCGCCCGGCATGACGTCGCGGGAATCGATCTCGACGCCGGAAACCTGGAAATCAGCATTGGCCGTGCCGCGCACCGCCCGCGCGATAGACACCGCGTCCCACAGCGCCAGCGGGCGCGCGTCGTCGGCCGATGCGGGCCAGTCGAGTATTCTCGTGATCGCGTTCATCGCGCGCTTTCTCCCAATTGGCCGGCGCATTCGCGCGCAACCGCAACGTCGTCGAAGGGCAGCACGCGCATGGCATCTCCGCTGCCGATGATCTGCCCCTGTTCGTGCCCCTTGCCCGCGATCAGGACGATATCCGCCCGCCCCGCTTCGGCGACGGCGGCAGCAATGGCCTCACGCCTGTCACCGATCTCCCGCGCGCCCGGAGCGCCTTCCAGAACCATAGCGCGGATCGCGGCCGGATCCTCGCCGCGCGGATTGTCGTCCGTGACGATGACCAGATCGGCCCTTTCCGCCGCCACCCGGCCCATGTCCGGCCGTTTGCCCCGGTCCCGGTCCCCGCCCGCGCCGAACACGCAGATGAGGCGGCCCGTCACATGCGGCCGCAGCGCGTCGATGGCGGCGGCGAGGGCATCGGGCGTGTGCGCGTAATCGACATAGACCGGCGCGCCCGCCGCCGTGATCGCCGCGCGCTCCAGCCGCCCACGCACGGGCTGCAGCCGCGACAAGGCATCGAACGTGCGGTCGGTATCGCCACCCGTCGCCAGCACCAGCCCCGCCGCGACCAGTGCGTTGGCGGCCTGATAGGCGCCGATCAGCGGCAGGTCGACTTTGCGCGCCTTACCCGACACTTCGACCTCCAGCGTCTGGCCAAGCTGAGTGGGCGTGCGACCCGTCAGCCGGATCGCCGCGCCGTTCTCTCCCACCGTCCAGAGCGTCAGCCCGCGCCGGGCGGCATGGTCCACGGCCTTGCCGGACCATGCGTCGTCCGCCCAGATCACCGCCGCGCCGCCGTCTTCCACCACTTCGTCGAACAGCCGCATCTTGGCCGCGAAGTAGTCGTCCATCCCGGCATGATAGTCGAGGTGGTCGCGGCTGAGGTTCGTGAACGCACCCGCCGCCACGCGCAGCCCCTCGTTGCGGAACTGCGACAGGCCATGGCTCGACGCTTCGTAGGCGACATGACTGACGCCTTCACGGGCAAGCCCGGTCATATTGGCGAGGAACGTCACGATATCGGGCGTGGTGAGGCCAGTGGAGACGGTTTCGTCCGGCGTGGTCACGCCCAGCGTGCCGATCGACGCGGCGCGATGGCCGGCCATGCGCCACAACTGGCGCGTCATTTCGACCGTCGACGTCTTGCCGTTGGTGCCGGTGACGGCAACAACCGTTTCCGGCACGGGCGTGAAGAACCGCGCGGCGAGCCGGGCAAAGGCGCGGCGCGGCTCCGCGTCGGCGATGTGGACCGCGCCGCGCGGTACCCTGGCCTCCGGCGCGGCGACGATCGCCACGGCCCCGGCGGCCACGGCCGCGCCGATGAAGTCCTCACCGTTGAAGCGGGCGCCCCGGAACGCGCCGAACACCGTGCCGGGGGCGACCTTGCGATGGTCTATGGCAAAGCCCGTGACCGGCGCGTCCGGGAGCATTGGCCCGCCGCCGTCGAAAGCCAGCCCGGCATGTTCCATCAGCGCCGCCAGCCTCATTCGTGTGCCTTGCCGGGAACGAGCGGCTTCAGGTCGGTGATGTCGACGTCGCGGGTTTCATCCGGCATGACGCCCAGCAGCGGGCCCACGCGGGGCACGACCCGCCCGACGACCGGCGCGGCGTTCCACGCCGCCGTGCGCTGACCGGACGTGGCGGCGGTGCCCTGCGGCTCGTCGAGCATGGCGATGACGACAAAGCGCGGGCGGTCCATCGGGAACGCCGCCGCGAACGTGGAGACCAGCGAACTGCGGCGATAGCCGCCCGCGCCGGGCTTTTCCGCCGATCCGGTCTTACCGCCGATGCGATAGCCCGCCGCGTTCGCTTTCCTGCCGGTGCCGTAGACCACGATCATGCGCAGGAGTTGGCGCATCCGCGCGCTGGTCGACGCCTTGAACACGCGGCGGCCCTCCGGGGCGTGGCCCGGCTCGATCTTCTGCAAGGTGGCGGGACGCCACACACCGCCGTTGACCATCGCGGCATAGGCCGATGCGAGGTGGAGCGGCGTCACCGCGATGCCGTGGCCATAGGAAACGGTCATCGTCGTGATGCGCGGCCACTCACCCGAATGCCACAGCGGAAAACCGCGCGCGGGCAGTTCGATATAGGGCCGCGCGTTGAAGCCCAGCGCCGCCATCGTCGTCTTGAGCTGCCCGCCGCCCAGTTCGTCCGCGATGCGCGCGGTGACCACGTTGGACGAATGGATCAGCGTTTCCGCGACATTCAGCGAGCCGCCCATCGCGTGACTGTCGCGAATGGTGAAACCACCGATGGGAAAGGGCGAAGCGGGATAGCGATGCCCGAGGTCGCGGACCGTCCCCGCGTCGAGCGCGGCGGCCACCGTGATCGGCTTGAACGTGGAGCCGAGCTCATAGACCTGGTTCGTCACCCGGTTGAAGATGTTGGGCGTGCTGGCCCTGTCGATCAGGTTGGGATTGAACGAGGGCAGCGAGGCCAGACCCAGCACTTCCCCGCTATCGACATCGAGGATGATGCCCGCCGCGCCCTTGGCATTGCTTTCGCGCATGCCGCGCGCCAGTTCTTCCTCCAGAGCCCCCTGGACACGCGCGTCGATGGACAGCATCGCCGGTTGCCCGCGCGTCGCGGGATCAGTGAGTTGCCCGTCGAACACCTGCTCCATGCCGACACGGCCATGGCCGTCCGCCCCGACGAAGCCCAGCACGTGCGCCGCGAGCGAACCCTGGGGATAGAAGCGTTCGTATTCGCGCGGGAATTCCAGCGCCGGCTCCCCCAGCGCGTGAATCCGGTTCGCGTCTTCGGGCAGGATGCGGCGGCGAAGGTAGCCGGGCCGCGTCGAACCTAGCCTTTGCGTGAGGTCCGCCTGATCCATGTCGGGAAAGATGCGGACCAGCGCCGCCGCCACTTCCCCCGGCGATTTCACCAGCGGCGGGCCTTCGCCCATCGCCGCGGGGTTGAACCACAGCGAATAGGCATTGAACGCCCGGGCCAGCGGAACGCCGTTGCGGTCCACGATGTCGCCCCGTTCGGGCAGGAGAGCGTCCGCCAGCGAAAGGTTGCGCGGATTGGCGTCGAACAGGCCAAGGAACGCGATACGCACGATAGCGCAGAACGCGATCGCGGCGAACACCGCCAGCACCCACAGCACGCGCCACTTGGCCATGAGCAGCGACTGCTGGCGCACGTTGACGAGTTGCCGCCGCCCCGTGCTGACCGTAGTGGAAATGCTGATCGCGTTCATTCCTGCCCGGCTTTCTCGTCCGTGCCGCCGCCTGCCTGCCCGGCGGCCACGTCACTGTCCAGACGCACCAGGCGCGCCTTGAGACCGGCGGCATCGGTCGGCTCGCGCGGGCCGCTTTCGGGAACTTCGGCCGCCAGGGCCTTGCCGGTCAGCGGCGAAACCATTGCCGGGAAGCCGGAACCATCTCCGACCGGCACCGCGCTGGCGACGCGAATCGGTTCCGGCGCATCGGGCGCGCGCGGCTTGCCCAGCAGGGCGAGCTGCCGCTCGCCTTCCAGATATTGCGCCGCGCCGGGTGCTTCGTAACCGAACTCGACAGCGTTGAGGTTGCGTAACTGCTGCTGGCTGGCACGCGCCTCGAACTCCGTTTCGAGGAACAGCTTTTCCTTCTTCAGCGCCACGATCTGCCGCTCCGTCAGCCGCACCTGGCTTTTCACGGCATTGACGCGGAAGGTCAGCACGATGGTCAGCGCGAAGCAGACCGAGAGGATCAGGGCCCAGCCCAGCGAACGGGCGCGGTCGCGGGTCAGGTTCATGCGGTGTGCCTTTCCCGCGCGGGCCTTTCCCGCGCGGGCGCCCCGGTGCGCGTGGCGGCGCGCAGAGTGGCGGAGCGCGCGCGCGGATTGCGGCCGATCTCGGCGTCCGATGGCCGGATGGCCTTGCTCACCCGCTCGAATGTCGCCTGACCGGCGGCCGCAGGGCTCTGCGGGAAGTGGCGTGACGCCCGGGCCATGGCTCCGCTCGCTTCCCGCAGGAACTGCTTGACGATGCGATCTTCCAGGCTGTGGAAGCTCACGACGGCAAGCCGCCCTCCGCCCCGCAAGAGAGCCTCGGCGGCGAGGAGGCCCTCCTGGAGTTCGTCCAGTTCGGCGTTCACGTGGATACGGATCGCCTGAAAACTGCGTGTCGCCGGATCTTTCGGCGCGCCCGGCTTGTGACCCAGCGCCCGGCGCACGACGCCCGCCAGCTCGCCCGTGGTCGATAGCGGCCGCGCGGCAACGATGGCGCGGGCGACGCGGCGCGACTGGCGCTCTTCGCCATAAGCATAGAGCACGTCGGCGATCTCGCTTTCCTTCGCGGCGTTGAGGAAATCCGCCGCCGTCGGCCCGGCCTGCCCCATGCGCATGTCGAGCGGCCCGTCGCTGGCGAAGGCAAAGCCGCGCGCGGGCTGGTCAAGCTGCATGGACGATACGCCTACATCCATCACCACTCCGTCGACGCGCGCGATTCCCGCTTCGCCGAGCGCCGCGACCATTTCCGAGAAACGCCGGGGATGGAGAACGAGCCGGGGCGGGTTTTCCCCAATTTCCGGCCAGGCCCGCGGGTTGTTCGCCGCCGACGCAATGGCGTCGGGATCGCGATCGAAGGCATGGACCGTGGCACCGGCATCGAGCAGCCGCCGGGTATAGCCACCCGCGCCGAAGGTCGCATCGACGATCAGCGCGCCGGGCGCCGGGGCCAGCGCCTCCACCACTTCGTCGAGTAGCACGGGAACGTGCGGGGCGCCGGTCATGCCTTGCGCTCCCGCGCGGCCGCCTCGAACGCGCGACAGGACGCTTTCGCGCCGTCCCATGCCTTTTCCATCTTGGCGAGTTCGGCGGGCGCCCAGATCGTGAAGAACGAACCGCCGCCGTGGCAGTAGATGGCGTCATCTATGAAAACCAGATCAATGAGATAGCGCGGCAGGACGAAACGGCCGGAATCGTCGAAGGGAACTTCGGTAAAACCGAACAGTTGCGACAGGCGCGTGTCGCGATCGTAGTATTCGCCCCGCTGCGTCGCCAGTTCCTCTTCGCGGGCGATCTGCGCATCGAAGGCGTCCCTGCGCGAAAGGCCGAAACCGACGAGGCAATCCCAGCGGTCATGCTTGTCGACGCAGAGTATCTTGTCGCCGAAGCTCAGTTCCTTGACGGCCTTGCGGAACTTCGGCGGCAGGACGAAGCGGCCCTTGTCGCCCTGTAGCGAAAAGCCCTGCCCACTGAAGCTGATAGGCTGCACCGCCACGCGCCCCGAACCCCCGAACTAGGGTGAAATCCCCGCATCGAAGCCGAATCCGCCCGCGCCCGGCCGCGCGATGCGCGACGAGTTCGCCCTTGCCGGGCGCATGCGAATACAATTCCGATGCCCTGAAGTATTAGTTCGGGAGCACCGGGGATGGAAGGGAAATTTACGGGAAAACTGGGGATTTTTAGTTTTCCATTATTTTTCAATGTATTATAGGGATATCCCCCTTGGAATTTTCCGCTTTTGTTCCTGAAATTTCAATACCTTCCCCCAGAACCAGCGAAGATTTCCGAGTCCCGCCCGCGATTTCCCCGAAATCCCGAATCCACCCGTCATGACCGCACCCGTTCGACCAGCGCGTCGAGCATCGCGGCCGGACCATCGGCTTGCACGCCTCGTTCGCGTTCCAGCAGCGCGGCATCGGTTAGGGCCAGAATGCGCCCCTCGCCGATCCGGCAATCGACCGCGATCCCGCCATCCAGCACATTGCAACGCCCGGCATCGGGCATGAGGCTCCACTGCCCCGCCAGATTCACCGGAAACGGATGCCCGAACAGAAACGTGGTGCGTTCACCCGGCGCCTGATCCTCGTCGAAGCGCAGCACCAGCCCCCAGCGCGCCAGAATGGGCGACAGCATGGCGATGTCCTGCGGACGGCGCCGATCACCGGGCGCATGGAGGCTCTCTTCGGTCAGCATCGGGTCCACGAACAGCAGAGCGCGGCCACCTGCCCGGACCCAATCGTCAAGCACGACATTCTCCTGCGGAGATAGCGGACGCGGCTGCGCGAGGATTAGCAGATCGACACCGGACAATCTGTCATCCGGTCCGGTGGCCAGAATGTCGAGCGGCACGACCGGACCATGACGGCGCAAGACCGCAAGCGCCCAGTGCGGCGGCGCATCCTGCCGCAGAAGGTCGCCGATCGAGGCGCTTTCGTTCCAGAACAGCGGCAGGCTGGTGAACAGCCCGATCCGCGCCGGCGCGCGCTCCTCCCGCGATCCCGTCGGCCCGGCAATGCCGTAAAGGGCGACGGCGAGCAACGCCAATCCCGCAACGCCGAGCACGATCCGGTGCCATGGCTTCGCGGCGCGCGCCATGCCGCGGCCGTTCGCTATTTGGCCTGTCCCGCCGAAGCGCTGGGATTGGCCGCGGGGATCACGCCGATGTCGGCAAGGGGATCGCTGGCCGCTTTCTTCGCTTCCGATGTGCCGACGGCAACCGGCGGCGCGGCCTGCTCTTCCTCGGCGAGGCGAGCGCGGTCCATGATGATGTTGGCCAGGCTCACCAGCAGCAGCATGGCCGCCAGCCCGAAGAGACCCACCTGAAGCCGGTGTATGGCCTGGGACCGCAGTTCCCGCGTCGTGGGCTGCACGACATGCTGGGGCGCTGCCACCGGCTGCACCAGATTGGACCGATTATCCTGCAACATCGAAAAAGGTATCTATCCTATCGCGCCAGCCAGGGAAAGATGGGTAATCCCTTCGCCTCCAGCCATTCGCGATTGTAGAGCGAGGACAGGTAACGAAATCCGGTGTCGCACAGGATCGTCGCCACGCGCGCGCTCTTGCCCAGTTGCCGGCCCAGCCAGACGGCGCCCGCCACGTTGATGCCCGAGGACAGGCCGAGGCACAGCCCCTCTTCCGCAAGCAGGCGGGCGACCCATTCCAGCCCTTCCTCATCGGAAATGCGGAATTGCGTGTCGATCGGCGCGCCTTCGAGATTGGCGGTGATCCGCCCCTGCCCGATCCCTTCGGCGACGGAATTGCCCTCCGCCTTCAACTCGCCATGCGCATAGTAGTTGTAGAGCGCCGCGCCATGTGGATCGGAGAGCGCGATAGTGACGTTCTCGTCGAGGGCTTTCAGGCCCATGCCCACTCCGGCGATAGTTCCTCCCGTGCCCGCCGCGCAAGTGAAGCCGTCGATGCGGCCTTCCATCTGCTCCCACAATTCAGGGGCGGTGCTTTCGATATGCGCCTTGCGGTTGGCCACATTGTCGAACTGGTTGGCCCAGACGGCACCGGGCATCTCTTCCGCCAGCCGCCGCGAAGTGTGGACGAAATGGCCGGGATTGGAAAAGGGCGCGGCGGGCACCAGAACCAGTTCCGCCCCCAGCGCCCGCAGCGTGTCCATCTTCTCGCGCGACTGGGTTTCGGGCATGACGATCACGGTCTTGTAACCGAGCGCATTGGCCACCAGCGCCAGGCCGATCCCGGTGTTGCCCGCCGTGCCTTCCACGATAGTGCCGCCCGGCCGGAGCACGCCGCGCTCTTCCGCGTCGCGCACGATCCACAGGGCCGCCCGGTCCTTCACCGAGGCGCCGGGATTGGCGAACTCGCACTTGCCCCAGATTTCGCAGCCCGCCGCTTCGCTCGGCCCCTTGAGCAGGACGAGAGGCGTGTTGCCGATGAGATCGAGGGTCTTTTCGCGTGCGTTCGGGCCAGTCATGTCCGTCAGGTAAGGTCTGGCGCGGCAAGGCGCAATCGCTTTGCCACACGCGGGCAGGCCGAAGCGGCCCGCGCCAGTCCCCGAATCAGTCTTCCTGAGCGATCGTGACCTTGATGCCGTCGATCGCCGAAGTGATCGCGATCTGGCAGGAAAGCCGCGAATATTCGTTGCGATGCTCCGAACTGTCGAGCAGGTCGTTCTCGTCTTCCGACATCTGCGGCAGCTTGCCGGCGAAGGCGGGATCCACATGGACATGGCAGGTCGCGCAGCTGCAGCAGCCGCCGCACAGCGCCAGCAATTCGTCAAATCCGTTGTCGCGGATGATTTCCATCAGGTTGCGCCCTTCGGCGGCCTCGATGGTGGTTTCTTCCCCTTCACGGTTCGTCACTATGATATTCGGCATGACCTGATCCCTCTTGCCCCACTATCGGTGCTTTGAGGGCGCTGCTACTCAGTGGCTCATAATTTTGCAAGGCGGCAGAATACAAATGGGGTTGAGTGCCGATATCCTGCGCGAAGGGCTGGACGCGATCGCCGCGAAGGAGCCGCTGATCGCGCGCGCCATCGCGCGGGCCGGATATCCCGAGCCGCGAATCCGGCCCACGGGCTATGCCACTCTGCTGCGCACCATCGTCGGCCAGCAGGTCAGCGTGGCGGCGGCCTCGTCGGTATGGAACCGGCTGGAAGCGCTGCTGGGAGAAGGGATACCGGCAGGCAGGCTGCTCGCCGCCGATTTCGACGCATTGCGCGGATGCGGCCTGTCCCGCCAGAAGCAGGGCTATGCCCGGTCGCTGTGCGAGCTGGTGACAACGGGCGCGCTCGACCTCGATTCGCTGCCGGAAGACGACGAGGCGGCGATTGCCCGACTTGTCACGATCAAGGGCATCGGGCGATGGTCCGCCGAAATCTATCTGCTGTTCGCGGAAGGGCGTCGCGATATCTGGCCCGCAGGCGATCTCGCGGTGCAGGCTGGCCTTGCAAAACTGTTGCGGCTGGATGAGCGGCCCAGCGAAAAGGCCACGCGCGAACTGGCGGAAAGCTGGCGGCCGCACCGGGGCGCCGCCGCGATCTTCACCTGGCATTGTTACAACAATCCGGCACTCTGACGGTTACACCAGCGCGTCGACCGCCCGCGCCATGGCCACGTCGCGCTGGCTCAACCCGCCCGCGTCGTGCGTCGTCAAGGTGATGTGGACGCGGTTATAGACGTTGGACCATTCGGGATGGTGGTCCGCCTTTTCGGCGAGCAAGGCCACTCTGGTCATGAACGCGAAGGCTTGCGAGAAATCCGCAAAGCGGAGGGCGCGCTCGATGGCCAGCCCATCGGCCCGCAAGACCCAGCCCGGCAGTCCGGCCAGCGCCGCGTCGCGCTCTTCGTCGGTCAGGCGGGGAATCGGCATGATCTGTGCCTCCATAATGCGCCGTCCTTGGCAGCACGGCAGGTTTCCCCTATCGGCTGGCGTCATGCAAGCGTGCAGCATCGAGGCGCGGGATCTGGCCTGCCGACGTGGCGACCGTGTCCTGTTCCGGGGCCTGACGCTGGCGGCCTCTGCCGGCGATGTGGTGCATGTCACGGGCCTCAACGGCACCGGGAAATCCAGCCTGCTGCGGATCCTTGCAGGCTTGCTCCCGCCTTTTTCCGGCACCGTCGCGCGCACCGGGCCGCTGGGCCTCGTAGACGAGCGGCCCGCGCTCGATCCCGCCCTGCCCTTGGGCAAAGCGCTGGCGTTCTGGCGGCAGGTCGATGGCGGGCGCGGGACGGACGCCACCACGCTGCTCGGGCTTGCCGATCTGCTCGACGTGCCGGTGCGCTATCTCTCGACCGGGCAGAAGAAGCGCGCGGCGCTCGCCCGGCTGATCGCCCAGGATGCAGCGATCTGGCTGCTGGACGAGCCGCTCAACGGACTGGACGCCCGTGCCGTCCCCATGATCGTCAGCCTTGTCGACGCGCACCGCGCGGCGGGCGGCATCGCCCTGATCGCCTCGCACCAGAGCTTCGACTTGCCCGGCAAGCGCATGGTCGATCTGGCGGAGTTCCGGCCTTGAGCGCGCTGTGGACCGTGCTGCGCCGCGATCTTGAGCGCTTCGCGCCGGGCGGGATGCGCGGCGGCGGCGCCTTGCCCGTGCTGTTCTTCCTCGCGGTCGCCATGCTATTTCCCTTCGCGGTCGGCCCCGATCCCACGCTGCTGGCCCGGACTGGCGGCGGCGTGATCTGGATCGCGGCGCTGCTGGCGGCAATCCTGCCGCTCGACCGGCTGATTGAACCGGATATCGAGATGGGTTTCTTCGATCAGTGGGCCTTGCGCGGCATCGCCGAGGAATCCGTGATCGCGGTGCGCATGCTGGCGCACTGGCTGAGCTTCGGGCCGCCGCTGATGCTGGCGGCGCTGCCGTCCGCCGCGCTGCTGGGGCTGGACGGGGACACGCTGCGAACGCTGGAATGGGGCCTGCTGGCGGGCACGCCGGGTCTTGCCGCCATCGGCGTGACGGTCGCCGCGCTGACGTCCGGCCTGAAAGGCGGCGCGGCGCTGGCGGGCCTGCTGGTGCTGCCGCTGGCCGTGCCGCTGCTGATCTTCGGCGCGGGCGCGCTGGCGGGCGGCGGGACGAGCGCCCTCGTCCTGACCGCCGCCGTCAGTCTCGTGCTGGTGGCGCTGACGCCTTTCGCCGGAGGCGCGGCGGTGCGGGCCGCGAGGGGTTAGGCGCTTTCTCCCCTCCCCTTCAGGGGGGAGGGCTATGTGCGCCGCTCAATAAGGCGGCCGGTCCAGCCCCTTCGGGCTTGTCGTGAAGATCTCGCAGCCGTCCTCGGTAATACCGATGGAATGCTCGAACTGGGCGGACAGCGAACGGTCGCGCGTCACGGCCGTCCAGCCATCATCCAGCATCTTCACCGGCGGCTTGCCCAGGTTAATCATCGGCTCGATGGTGAAGAACATACCGGGGCGCAGTTCCGGCCCGGTCCCCGCCTTCGCCGCGTGGACCACTTCGGGCGCGTCGTGAAACAGGCGACCCAGCCCGTGCCCGCAGAACTCCCGCACCACGCCGTAGCGGTGCGATTCCGCATGGCGCTGGATCGCCGCGCCGATATCGCCCAGCCGCGCGCCCGGACGCGCCTGCTCGATCCCGATCATCAGGCATTCGTATGTCACATCGACCAGCTTGCGCGCCTTCAGCGGCACGTCGCCCACCAGATACATGCGACTCGAATCGCCGTGCCATCCATCGAGCAGCGGCGTCACGTCGATATTGACGATATCGCCGCTCTTCAGCGTCTTTTCCGAAGGGATGCCATGGCACACGACATGGTTGATCGAGATGCAGCAGCTATGCGCATAGCCCCGGTAGCCGAGCGTCGCGGGCACGGCGCCGCCGTCGAACGTCATCTGCCGCACGAAATCGTCGAGCGCGGCCGTGGTCACGCCCGGCTGAACGAGCGGCGCGATCTCATCAAGGATGCGCGCGGCAAGCTGCCCCGCCTTGCGCATCCCCTCGAAAGCTTCCGGCCCGTGCAGCTTGATCGTGCCATCGCGAAGCACGGCATTGTCGTCAGTAATGGTCTGATAGTGGTTCATGACCGCCGATGTAGCGACTTCCGGCCCGGAATGCGAGCCTAACGGCTCACAGCGAAGGCATCGCGGAATTGCGGCTTCACGGTGTTCAGCACCGCCGCCGTGACCGGAAGCGTCACTTCATAGCCGCCCTCGGCATAGGGACCGGCCGCGTAAGGCGGGACCAGAATGCCCAGCCGGTCGAAGGTCTTGCCGTTGGACGATCCCAAGATCAGCGTGCTGTCCAGAGGGTCGATGCACGTATCGAACTCGCTGATCCCGCCGCCCAGCTTGCCGTCGCCGCCGCGCTTCTTCGCCCGCTGCTTGTCCAGTTCCCGGCAGAAATCCTTGCGGATCACTGCACTCAAGGCTTCCTCGGACGTGAACAGATCGTCGGGATCGCGCTTTTCGTTGGCCTTGCGGTCCCATACCAGCGCAGTGAAGCCGTGGTTGGGATGCGCGCCGCCTTCGTAAGTGCTGACCTCGGCCGATAGCGAAAGCCAGCCGGGCAGGTCCGTCACGGTCTTCCACTCCACCCAATAGCCGTAGGTGCGATAGGGATAGCCGTTCGCCTGCGCCTCCTTGCGCGCGGCCGTCGCCTGTTCCAGCAGTTCGGCCTTCTCCTCGGCGATATCCGCGTCCAGCCATGCCTTGAGCGAAGGGATCGCCGCCGCGCCGGCGGGATAGGCATAGTCGAACTCCATCAGATCGTCCGAAACCTTCTCATGCCGGGCGCTGGCCTGTGCAACGGCCGGAGCGGACGACGCGGCCGATACCGAAGCGGCATCGGAGGGCGCGCCCGCAGCGGCGGTGTCGGCCTTCCTGTCGGGCGAGCCGGAACAGGCAGCCAGAGCCGTGACGAATAGCAGGGAAGCAAAACGCGCCGTCATCGTGATTTCCTCTTTTGCCCCGCCGACTCTTGCGGCTAGGGTTTCGCGCACAATGACCGACAAGCACACGCTGATCCAGCCCGATAAGGGGCAGGACGCCATTCCCGTCAGACTGGTCGACAAGGCCGGGCTGGATGAATTCCGCAAATCGCTTTCCCCGCCGCAGCGCGCCGCGCTCACCGCCCAGAAGTTCGAGGCGGAAGGTTACAGCCACGCCATCCTGCCCGATGGAGACGGCTGGTCGGTCGTGGCCGGCGTCGCCAACACGGAAAGCCTGTCAAGCTGGTGCATGGCGAAGCTGGCCGAAGTGCTGCCCGCGGGCACCTATCGCCGCGAGGGCGGGGAACCCGGCCCCGCCCTGTTCGGCTGGATCACGGGGCAATATCGCTTCGACCGCTACAAGTCCGAACCGAAAGTCGAAGGGCCGCGCATCCTGCTGACGAAGGACGTTGCGGCCATCGACGCCGCGCAACGCGAAGCGGCGGCCGTCGCCCTGGTGCGCGATCTGGTCAACACGCCCGCCGAGCACATGGGACCGGCCGAACTGGAAAGGACCGCCGAGCATCTGGCCAAGACGCATGGCGCAACTCTGCGCGTGACGCGGGGCGACGCGCTGGAACGGGATTTTCCCATGGTCCACATGGTCGGCCGCGCGGCGGCGCGCGATGCCGCCCCGCGCCTGATCGAACTCAAATGGGGCGATGAGACTCACCCCCGCCTTGCCGTGATCGGCAAGGGCGTATGCTTCGATTCCGGCGGCCTCGACATCAAGCCCGCATCGGCCATGCTGCTGATGAAGAAGGACATGGGCGGCGCGGCCCATGCGCTGGCGCTGGCGCGGCTCATCATGGAAGGCAGCCTGAAAGTGCGGCTGCATCTTGTGGTCCCCGCCGTGGAGAACGCCGTTTCCGGCAGCGCCTTCCGCCCCGGCGACGTGCTGAAATCGCGCGCGGGCCTGTCAGTGGAAATCGGCAACACCGATGCCGAAGGCCGCCTGATCCTGGCCGACGCGCTGGCGCTGGCGGGCGAAGCCGCGCCCGATCTGGTGATCGACTTCGCCACTCTGACCGGCGCCGCCCGCGTCGCGCTCGGCCCCGATCTGCCCGCCCTGTTCGCGCGGAAGGACGAAACGGCGCATGCCCTGCTCGACGCGGGCCGGGAAAACGACGATCCGTGCTGGCGCCTGCCGCTGCACGAAGCCTATCGCGAATACCTCAAGTCCGACATCGCCGATATCGACAACTCCGGCTCCAGCGGCTTCGCGGGCGCGACGGTCGCCGCGCTGTTCATGGACAGGTTCGTGCCCGAAGATCTGGACTGGGCGCATTTCGACACGTTCGCCTGGCGTCCGGCGGCCAAGCCGGGCCGCCCCAAGGGTGGAGACGCGCTGGGCCTGCGGGCGGCATGGCACATGGTGCGGGCGCGCTATGCCTAGGCACCGGCATGTGGAGCGCGAAACCGGCGAACTTGCGTCGCGGCCATGCAGGGGTTAAGCGCGCCGATCTTCGATTTCAGGGGTAGCCACCAGTTGCCGACCGTCGATTCCCATGTGCGGGACGGATATTCGGGCGTGACCTTCACGCTTGCCGGACCCGGCGTCACCGCGCAAGCGGGCCATCTGCCCGTGCGGGGCGATCTGGCGCACATCAAGCTCGCCGGTCTCTATTTCGTGCCGCATTACGCCGTGCCCATGCCGCGCGTCATAGGCGCGGGCGGCGCCGAACTGCGCAAGGCGGCACAGGACAGCGCGGAAGCGATCGCATCGCTTGCCGCAGGGCAAAGCTTCAACGTGCTTGACGTCGCCGGCCGGTGGGCCTGGGGCCAGGCGGGCGAGGACGGCCTGGTCGGCTATGTTCCGCTCGCCGCGCTGGAAGAGCAGGACGCATGACCGCGCGGGTATTCATCGACGGCGCGGTGGGAACGACCGGGCTGGAAATCGCGGAACGGCTGGCGGGGCGGCCGGAGTTCGCCTTGCTGACGCTCGACGACGCGCAGCGCAAGAGCGCGGATGCGCGCCGCGACGCTTTCCACGCCGCCGATTTCGCGATCCTCTGCCTGCCGGACGACGCCGCACGCGAAGCCGTGGCACTGGCGGAAGGCGGCAAGGTGCGCATCATCGACGCCAGTTCCGCGCACCGCGTGGCGGACGGCTGGGCCTACGGCTTCCCCGAAGTGACTGGCCGCGAAGTGATCGCGAACGCCAGCCGCGTGACCAATCCGGGCTGTTATCCCACCGGCTTCATCGCGCTTGTCACGCCGCTGGTGCGCAGCGGCCTGCTGCCCGCCGACTGGCCCTATACCGTCAACGCCGTGTCCGGTTATTCGGGAGGCGGCAAGGCGCTGATCGCCCGGTTCGAGGACGATACCGACATCGCGTTCCGCAGCTATGGATTGGGGCTGGCGCACAAGCATGTGCCGGAAATGCGCAAAGTGCCGGGCCTTGCCCATTCGCCCCTCTTCGCGCCCGCCGTCATCCCCGCCCATCGCGGCATGGTCGTGGAAGTGCCGTTGCCGCTGGCCGCCATGCCGGGAGCCGCCGCGCCGGACAGACTGCGGCAATGCCTGATAGACTTCTACGCGGGCAGCCGGATCGTGACGGTGCATGAGGGCACCGCGCCCGACGAACTGCTGCTGCGCAAGTCCGCCGCGCCTTCCGACCGGCTGGACCTTCACGTCTTCGCGGCGCACGACGGTTCGCAGGCCCGGCTCGTCGCGTTGCTGGACAACCTGGGCAAAGGCGCCAGCGGAGCGGCGGTGCAGAACCTCAACCTTATGGCGGGGCTGGAAGAGACGGCGGGTCTGGCGCTTTGAGAGCACCTTGCCCAAAAAACAGGCAACCCCTGCCTAATAATTAGGCTCGTGCGCCAGAACGGCTTTTGTCCTTCGATCCGGTGCGCCATTTTCGCGATCGCGGAATACTCGGAATCCTCTCTTTCCGGCGCTGGCGGCTTGGCCTAATGCGCCCCGATAGCCTCTGGCACGATTCTTGATAGAACAGTGGCGGAGGCATGGAACGCCCGGCACCGCAGGGACGCGGCGCCGGCTCTATGCGCAGGGGTTCGGGACTCGTGAAGAAAATCGAAGCGATCATCAAGCCGTTCAAGCTGGACGAAGTGAAGGAAGCGCTGCACGAAGTGGGTGTGTCCGGCATCACCGTGACGGAGGCCAAGGGTTTCGGGCGGCAGAAAGGCCATACCGAGCTGTATCGCGGCGCCGAATACGTGGTGGACTTCCTTCCCAAGGTGAAGCTGGAAGTGGTGGTCGCGGACGCCATGGCCGAACGCACCGTGGAAGCCATCGCTTCGGCCGCCCAGACCGGCCGCATCGGCGACGGCAAGATATTCGTGATCCCCATCGAAAGCGCGTTGCGTATCCGCACCGGAGAGCGCGACGACGACGCCATCTAGGCTTCCTGTCACACAATCGGGAAACCACTTTTCCGCCCTTGCCGCCATCCGGCGGGGCCACATTCGGAGTAAGACGGTAATGGCAAGTGCAAAGGACGTCCTCAAGCGCATCAAGGACGAGGAAATCGAATGGATCGACCTGCGCTTCACCGATCCCAAGGGCAAGTGGCAGCACCTGACCATGGTTTCGTCCGTAATGGGCGAGGACGAGCTTGAAGACGGCCTGATGTTCGACGGCTCCTCGATCGAGGGCTGGAAAGCGATCAACGAATCCGACATGATCCTCAAGCCGGACCTCGACGCGGTCTATACCGATCCGTTCAGCGCCACGCCGATGCTGGTCATCTTCTGTGACATCGTGGAACCGTCGAGCGGCGAATTCTATGGCCGCGATCCGCGTTCGACCGCCAAGCGCGCCGAAGCCTTCGTGAAAAGCTCGGGCGTGGGTGATACGGTCTATGTCGGCCCGGAAGCGGAATTCTTCCTGTTCGACGACGTGCGTTTTTACGATGGCTATGACGGCAACGGTTTCAGGATCGACGATATCGAACTGCCGACCAATTCGAACAAGGAATACGAAGGCGGCAACCTCGCTCACCGTCCGCGCGCCAAGGGCGGCTATTTCCCCGTTGCGCCGGTGGACAGCTGCGTGGACATCCGCGGCGAGATGGTCTCGACCATGCTCGAAATGGGCCTACCCTGCGACAAGCACCACCACGAAGTCGCCTCCGCCCAGCACGAACTCGGCCTGACCTTCGGCACGCTGGTCCAGACGGCGGACCGGATGCAGATCTACAAGTATGTCGTCTGGCAGGTCGCCCAGGCCTACGGCAAGACGGCGACTTTCATGCCCAAGCCGATCAAGGCCGACAACGGTTCGGGCATGCACACCCACATCTCGATCTGGGATAGCGGCAAGCCGCTGTTCGCAGGCAACGGCTATGCGGGCCTGTCCGACATGTGCCTCTATTTCATCGGCGGCGTCATCAAGCACGCCAAGGCGCTCAACGCCTTCACCAACCCCACCACCAACAGCTACAAGCGGCTGGTGCCGGGCTATGAAGCGCCGGTCCTGCTCGCCTATTCGGCGCGCAATCGTTCGGCCTCCTGCCGCATCCCTTATGGCGCGGGCGAAAAGGCCAAGCGCGTGGAGTTCCGCTTCCCCGACGCGATGGCCAACCCCTACCTGTGCTATGCCGCGCTGCTCATGGCCGGGCTGGACGGGATCAAGAACAAGATCCATCCGGGCGAAGCCATGGACAAGAACCTCTACGACCTGCCGCCAGCCGAACTGGCCGCCGTGCCGACCGTCTGCGGCTCCTTGCGCGAAGCGCTCGAATCGCTGGAAGCGGACTACGACTTCCTGCTTCAGGGCGGCGTCTTCACCAAGGATCAGATCGAAGCTTACATCGAAATCAAATGGCCCGAAGTGCTGCGCTGGGAAACCACGCCTTCGGCCGTCGAGTTCGACATGTATTACAGCGCCTGATATAAGGGCCCCAACCTATCACCGAGAGGGCGTCCGGAGCGATCCGGGCGCCTTTTTTTGGTGTCGAAGCGTTTCTTCCCCTCCCCTTCCGGGGTGAGGACGCTTGCCGCTATCGAAGAGGCGCGATTTACTATTTTCCTACTCCCGCCGATTCGACTTACTTGCTCCGCCTCACGCATCGGCAGGGGGGCCAATCCATGCAGCGCAAACCGATCTTCGACGCCGTGCGCAGAATGCTTCGGCGCGGTTTCACGCAAGCGGAAGTCGCAGCGCTGGACGCAGCGATCGAACGCGCGCTGGCCGGTGACAGTGAACCCCGCGCTATGGGCCCGGCCGGCCTTGCCCTCATCAAACGCTGGGAAGGATGCGCCCGCCGCCGGGCGGATGGCCGCTTCGACGCCTATCCCGATCCCGGCACCGGCGGCGCGCCGTGGACCATCGGCTGGGGATCGACCGGACCCGACGTGGTGCGCGGCCTCGCCTGGACGCAGGACCAATGCGATGCGCGGCTGGAACGCGACACGGCGCGCTTCGCCGCCGAAGTGATCCGCGCCATCGGCGATGCACCGACGACGCAGACGCAGTTCGATGCGCTGGTTTCGTTCCACTACAACACCGGCGCCATCGCCCGCGCGACTTTGACGAAGCGCCACGTCGCGGGCGATTACACCGGGGCCATGGCCGAGTTCGGCAAGTGGATCAACGCGGGCGGCAAGCCTCTGAACGGCCTGCGCAAGCGCCGCGCGGACGAAGCCACGCTCTATGCGTCGGAACTTTCCCGCGCCTCGTCGTGAAACGCGGGAACGTTTTCGGACAGACCGTCCGCCGCCGAAAGACGGCATGCCTTCTCGTCCGCCGCGACCGCATCCTTGGCGACCCCCGCGGGCGCCGGATCGTGATCGCGCCGCACGCTGGCCACGGCCGAGATCAGGCGATCCTGTTCCTCGGGCGAGAAACGCTCCCACCCGGCGCGGCCCAACCGCTCCATGGGCCGGTAGCGGACCTTGTATTGCATCCGCGAAGAGCCTTCGACCCAGTATCCGAGATAGACATAAGGCAGCCCCATCTCCCGCGCGCGATGGATATGATCGAGGATGATGAAATTGCCCAACCCCGCCCGGCCTTCATGATCGGGGTCATAGAAGCTGTAGATCATCGACAGGCCGTCGCCCTGCTTGTCGGTCAGGCACGCACCGATGAGGCGGCCGGGCGTCACGCCGTCTTGCGACGGTTCGCGGTATTCGACAACGTAGCTGGTGACGGGCGTGTGTTCCACCATGTCGGCGAAATCGACTTCGTCCATCGTCGCCATGCCGCCGCCGGGATGGCGCGCGCCGAGATACTTGCGCAGCAGGTCGAACTGCTCTCCGGTGGACCACGGGCGGCACAGCGTCACCACAAGGTCACTGTTGCGGCGATAAGCCCGACGCTGCGCGGAAGACGGCGCGAACTCGTCCGCGACGACCCGCACCGAGACGCAGGCCGAGCAATCGAGGCACGAGGGACGATAGGCCACCGTCTGGCTGCGGCGAAACCCGATGCGGCCCAGCGCGTCGTTCAGCGCATCGGCGTGCGGGCCCTTGAGTTCCGTGAACACCTTTCGCTCGCTGCGGCCGGGCAGATAAGGGCAAGGCGCCGGG
>Ga0265293_10003107_pt1 | contig 31541 bp, 30 predicted proteins | sample Munlanlewell138R_FD_192505 | JGI IMG/M metagenome (GOLD analysis project Ga0265293, IMG submission 192505) | Leachate microbial communities from a municipal landfill in Southern Ontario, Canada - Leachate well 138R | ecosystem: Engineered > Solid waste > Landfill > Unclassified | place: Canada... | reverse complement strand
AAGACGAGGGACTCGGCCAGGGCCGTGTTCCAAGAACATACCGACAAGCACATCGAGGTGGGCATCCAGGCCATGAGCGAGATCGCCGAGCGGGGGGAGCATATCCGGCATTACCGCTGGTAAATAGTTTCCGTCCCCCCGCAGCTTATCGAAGGATACCCGCACCATCCGAGCGTGCGCTCCTGAATAATCCATCCCGGCCAGACAAAACCCCTATACTTGTGAGCATGTGTAGGGCTCTTGTCTGGGGTGGTGGGTGATCGACCCTGAGGTGGTCTTCAGGCAGCACGGTGGCCAGATGCGGATGAGCGAGGCGCTGGCGGCTGGGTTGTCACGCTATCGGCTTTACCGCATGCTGGATGACGGGGTGCTTGAGCGAGTCAGTCGCGGCGTCTACCGGCTGGCTGAGCTGCCAGCCATCAGCGACCCGGACCTGGCGGTGGTGGCCCTGCGGGTGCCGCGGGCGGTGGTGTGCCTGGTGTCGGCGCTGGCATTCCATGACCTCACGACCCAGGTTCCCCACGCGGTCTGGATCGCGCTACCGCGGGGGGTGGACACGCCACGGCTCGATCACCCGCCGCTTTCGGTGCACCGTTTCGCGCCGGATGCGTTCGAGGCGGGTGTGGAGATTCACGAGTTGGACGGTGTCGAAGTGAAGGTCTACGGTGCCGAGAAGACGCTGGCCGACGTCTTCAAGTTCCGGAACCAGGTCGGGCTGGACGTGGTGTTGGAGGCTCTGGAGCTGTATGCCGGTCGGCGGCGGCGTGATGTAGAGGCCCTTCTGGAGTACGCGCGCATCTGCCGGGTGGAGCGGGTGATGCGCCCGTACCTGGAGGCGCTGCTGTGAGCGTGCGTAACCTGCCGGCGAGCGTGCGTCAGCGTCTATTGAACCGCGCCCGCGCCGAGGGGCGTCCGTTCAACGAGCTGCTGCAGCACTACGCCATGGAGCGGTTCCTGTACCGGCTGTCGCGGAGCCAGTTCGCCGGTCGCTTCGTCCTGAAGGGGGCGCTGCTGCTTAGGGTGTGGGAGGCGCCGGTGGGCAGGCCCACATTGGACATCGACCTCCTGGGGCGTATGGACAACGAGGTCGACGCTGTCACCGCCGCGATCCGGGAGGTGCTGCAGGTGGCGGTGGAGCCGGACGGCGTTGTTTTCGATTTCGGGTCGCTGGAGGCAAGCCGGATAGCGGAGCAGGCCGAGTACCACGGGACTCGCGTGAGGTTCCTGGCACAGATCGATACGGCTCGCGTGCGGATGCAGGTGGATGTCGGCTTCGGCGATCCGGTGTACCCCGCGGCGAGGGAGGAGGCGTTCCCGACGCTGCTCGATGCTCCGGCCCCGGTCCTCTGGTGCTATAGCCGTGAGAGCGTGGTGGCTGAGAAGATCGAGGCGATGGTGCGGCACGGAGCTCTCAACACGCGGTTGAAAGACTTCTACGACGTTTGGCTGCTGGCTCGCGCCTTCGCGTTCGACGGCCCGACGCTCGCCGAGGCTGTGCGCAGGACCTTCGCCTCTCGGGAGACCGCCGCGTCGCTGCCTCTGGTCGCGTTCGGCGAGGACCTCTCGTCCTCGAAAAGTGTGCAGTGGCGGGCGTTCCTCAAGAGAGGGGATATCGAGCAGGTCTCGGTCGCTTTCGATGAGGTGGTCGAGGCGATTCGGGGGTTCGTGGAGCCGGTTCTCGCCTCTGTCGAGGAGGGAAGGGCGTTCGCAGCTCGGTGGGATCCGCCTGGCCCGTGGGTTCCGTCTGCCCCAGCGATCTGAGCGGATCTCGCACCGCTTCACGCGTGAGCGATGGCCGGGATTCGTGCCTTCTTCCTAAATATCCGGGCGACTAGCCAGTCAAAACAACTTGTGGCAGATGGGGTAGGTGCACCGAGGCCTCCTAGGCTGGAAATCGCGTCCGCAACGAGACCCCGCATCAAGACAATCGACCGCTACTACCGCTGGTAAAACGTTTCTGCCCTCTAAGAGCTCGGTTCAGGTTGGCGCGTCAAGCCGGTCCGCGGGGCAACCGCCGAGCTGGATCCTGAGCGGATTACCTCGGGCGCCAGACTAGGACCTGGAACGCCGCACTAACCGTTCTTTGGGCTCGTATCCGCACAGCGATACAGGAGCCTTTAGGCCAAGGCGCTTGGCCCATGCCCCACGTATAGTCATTGCTACATGGGAGGTCTTTGCGCCTCAGAAGGGGACACCGGGCGCTAGACCCGTGAGAGGATGGGAGCGTGCGCCTGCGTCACAGGACCTGGAGCAGGGCCCTGGGTTTGGCCACCGCGCTGGTCGTCGCCGATGTCCTGGGCTTCGCGCTGGCGGGCCTGGTCCGGACACTGCCCGCTGGGTCATTGCCGGAATTCATCCATGGGGATGTCGGACACGTCGTCGTGTACGCGGCCGTGGTGCTTCTCGTCCTCGCCGGAGCGAACCAGATGTCCGGCGAGCGCTGGCGCCTGCTGCTGGTGGTGGCAGTCCTGTTCGGTTCCCGGTACCTGTCGTTGTATATCGCCGGCGAGTACCCCTCGGACCTGAGTGGTGACGGCAGCGGGACGGTGTTCCCGTTCGCCTTGCTGTACGGCTTGGTGGGTTGGACCTTGGCACCTGTCGCGGTCGGATGGTGGACGGTGCGAGCGAATCGGCTGGCACGGCTGGATCTGACCCTGCTCGTGACCTCGGCCGTGGTTCTCGCTCTAGTTTTCTTGGCGTAACGGTTGCCGCGGGGTAGATTGGCCGTAATGGAGGCGGCTTGAGGAAGCAAGACTGGATAACGGGTCCTTCGGTGGCGGCTATCGTCGTCCTTCTGAACCGTAACTCCGCCTTCGTCAAGCCCACGGTCCTGGAGTCGTTCTTCTGGTTCGTGTTCACGACGGCCTTTTACTACCTGGTATCAGCGGTAATCCATCGTTTGAGGGGGCGCCGCCGATCGTGACAGGCACTCCCAAGGTCGGGGTGGCCGGCGGGCCAAGCGAGCATGTGTATGCTCGGCTCGAGGTGGCAGGAGTTCGTTAGCGGGGGCTGGTCAACGAACAGTGAGGGTACTCGGAACCCGGTCAGCCTGGGCCTGGACCTACCAACGAGGTGAAAGCGCATTGGTGCGAGGAGCATGATGGTGGATAACAGCGCGCAGGAAAGGGCTGCACGTGATTGGGCGATGGCTGTGCACCTCTCGGCCTTGGTGGGCCTGTTAGGCAACGGCATCGGCTTCGTGTTGGGACCATTGGTGGTGTGGCTATGGAAGCGGGACGACTACGAGTTCGTCCGCGAGCAGGGGTTGGAAGCGTTGAACTTCCAGATTACGATGTTCATCTCGGCGCTCGCTGGTCTCTTCCTGATCGTCACGATAATCGGCGTGGTCATCGGAATCCTGCTACTCATCCTCACCGGAATCCTTGCCGTCGTCTACCCCATAGTCGCGGCTGCCCAAGCCAAGCAGGGCGTCCATTACAGGTATCCGTTCTCGATCAGGTTGATCAGATGACGAACGCTGCGAGCGATGTGGGAACATCGCGTCTCGTACGCGGATTACGGAAGGCAACGCCAGCGTGATTACGGGTTAGCGTGCCGAAGGCCGTTGCCTTGACATTGAACACCCGGGTTTGGCGCCAGAAACTTGCGGTACCTGGGACCCCGACAGCAGAGCGCTCATCAATCTCCATCGCTACGTGTCTCGACGGCCCGCCGCAACAGCCTTGGTATGGCCTCGAACGCCCTCTCCACCATGCCGTGCCTGCGTTGCAGGTAATTCGGATCGTTCGTGCTGAGCCAGACGCGTCCCTCAGCGTCCTGCCACACGAGCGCCTTGGAGGGCAGGTCGATTGCCAAGCTTGGATAGGCTTGCATGAGCGGGGTTCCTATCTTGGGGTTGCCGAAGATGAGCACTACCGTCGGCCGCAAGCTCAAGCCCACCGCGCGCGCGTTCTCCTGGTGATCGATTCGCGCGAATACCGACATGCCGGCGGCATTCAGCTCCTGTATGACTTGGGAAACGGTGTCTTCTACCGAGAGTGAGCTCGGAATGGTCAATAGGCCAGTCTCAGGCGAGTTCGACATGATCGTCCACCTCTCATGCAGGTTAGCGTGAGCGCGGCTTCACTCCTCTTCATCGAAAGAAGCGCGGAAACCGTCCCGGTTCATGCTCAAGATGAGTTGGTGAGTTCACCTCGCTTCAACACCAGGCTCGTGAAGGTTCAGGCCTCCCATCCCCGCCGCCCGCGCCCTGAGGGTCGCCTCGGTCCTACTCTGCACTCCGAGCTTCCCAAGAACGTTCGATACATGATTGCGTGCGGTCTTGACGGTTATCTCCAACTGCCGCGCAATCTCGCGGTTCTTTAGCCCCTGCGCCAGCAGGCTCAGCACCTCGCGCTCGCGAGGGGTCAGCTCGGGGAAGGGTTGCGCGCTGCCTGAAACGTCCGTTGCCGTGAAATAGCGGCTGAAGCGCTCGACTACGGCCTCGTCGAAGAGGGCCTCGCCGTTGGCCGCGGCCACGATGGCGCGCTCGAGTTCTGCCTTGCTCGCACCCTTCAGGACGTAGCCTTTTGCGCCCGCCCGCAGCGCGCAGAGAACGGAATGGTCGTCGACGAACATCGTCACCATGACCACGGCGGCGTCGGGCTGTTCCGCCAAGATGCGCGCGGCGGCCTCCGTCCCGGATAGGCCGGGCATACGGGCGTCCATGAGAACCACCCGCGGCCGCAACTCCAACGCCAGCGCTGCGGCCTCCTGACCGGAGTGGGCCACGCCTACGACCTGGCATGCGGGCATGGTGCCAACGAGCAACGCCAGCCCTTCGAGGATCAGCTCGTGGTCGTCGGCGATCAGGACGGATAAGGTCCCCCGTTCCACCTGCGACGATGGCTCTGCCAGCGCCAACTCGCCCACGCTCACACTGCTCTCGGGGGGCGCCTCGCCTGCCGCTGACCGCTCAGGGGCAACCTTACGACCAGGCTCGTGCCTCCGGTGGGTCGACTCAGTAAGTGGACCTCCCCGCCCAGGCAGCGAGCCGACTTGCGTAGCGAACTCATGCCCACTCCTACGTGCAGGTCGCCGTTGCGGTCTGGCCGGGCGCGCGGCCCCAAGCCGTCGTCGAGGACTGCCAGCATCACGTTTTCGCCCGCGAAGTTCAGGTTCACGTGGCAGCGGGTCGCAGCCGCGTGCCGCACCACGTTGGCGATCCCCTCCAGTGCTGCCTGGTAGACGACCTCGGCTACGCGGTCGGGTGGTTCGACCGCTGTGCCGGTGACGGCGAAGCTGACCTGCGGCCCGGTGCGCTCTGCCGAGCCGACGGCGCTACTTATTGCGCCTACCAATCCGACCTTCTCGAGGCGCGCGGGAGGTCGATCTTGGATCAACCTCCGAAGCTCCCTGATGAGGAGCGATGCCTCCTGCCGAAGCGACCCTATCTGTGCTCGGGCAGGGTCTGCGGCGGCCAGCGATTCCTCGAGCAGCTGGAGCCTGACCTCGATGTTCACCAAGCCCGGCCCAAGCCTGTCATGGACTTCGAGCCGCAGTTCGTCACTGGCAGGCCGGTTCGCCGAGGGCGCGAGCGTCTCGGCGCGCCGCGACGGCTTGCGGGGGTGGGTGCATCCTTGTGCGCGCGTTCCTTTGAGTCTGATATCAGCCTGCATGCCGCTACCGGTCCTCTCGCAAGCATTCAGGCTACTCCCGAACCATGAGACACGAGGGCGCCGGTACCGGTGCCCTCGTGAGGGAAGCTCCCACCGAGTTTTCACGCGTGGTTTCCACATCGGGGCCTACCGCGTGAAAGTCGGTCTGCTACTCAGCTGACGGTGAACTCCTCGATCATGCCCTCCATGAAGTGAGCGACCGCCGGGTTGTCTATGTCCTGTACGAAGCAGACGGCTACCCAATCACCCTGCGAGAAGTCGAGGGGTAGGTATGCCGTCCTGCCCGGGGTCAGCACTTCGGCCTCCGGCGTGTCGTTCACGTCGAAGGGCGGGGCTCCGGCCTTACCTGTCTGGTCGCTCAGGAAGGCCTTGAGGTCGGCCACGGTCTTGCCGGGCAGGAGCTTGAAGAAGGCAGCCATGTGCGGCTGGGTGCCCGTGTTGCTTATCTTCCAGAGGTTCGCACCTGCCTTCACCTCGACCGGGAAGTCGAACGAGAAGTCAGCGAGGTCGACGGAGTTGGTCACCTCGGGCGCGGCGGCCTTGGCGCCCGACTCCGTAACAATGAACGACAGGTAGGCGGGGGCTCCCGTATTCCCACCCTCGGTCTCGGGCGCCGCCGCAACCACGTAGGTTCCGGTCTCGAGGTCTGCGTACATGTCGGTCTCGCCATGCGCCTTCACGATCGCGCCGCTCAGGCCGTCGACGTCGGCTATGTACTGCTTCTCGGCGGCCACCATCTCGGCGTTATCGGCACCCGAGATGGCCTGCTCGAGCGCATCGTTGGCTTGCACGTACGTGCCCACCGTGACGTCGTCGTGCAACCTCGAGAGCGTGAAGTCGACGGGCCGATCGGTGCTGTTGACCAGCGCGATGGAGCGGTAGCCCTCGCCTGCGAACACCTGCGGTCCCGTGAGTTCACCGTTGATGTATTCCGTGTTCACGTCTGCCGCCGCGTGTGCGATGCCGAACGCCAGCATGCCCGCCAGCAGGGAAACCCGTGTTAGCCCGCTACGCGAGAAGAAGCGCTGCCTTTGCTTGAAGAAGGAATCGAACATGGTAGTTCCTCCCTTTCGGCAGCAGCTTGCGCCGCTGGGTGTCCCGTTGTCATGGGGCGCTGTCCTGACCGGAGCAGGACACGGCTGGGGGACACCTTAGGAGTACTCGACGGCCCCGCCGTTCACGGCAGCGTGCTGCTGTTGGTGGAAGGTGTTCAGCGTTCCCAGGGCCACGCGCCAGGCGCAGCCACCAGGCCGATCGCCTTGGGCCCGGTATGAACGGCCAACCCGGGGCCCACGGGGGCCGTACCGTGCCACACGCTCGGGTGATGCTTGCTTAGGCGAGCCTGCAGCTCCGGCACGTCGTCTTGCGTGTCGCCGTACAGCAGTCCGGCGCGCAAGGGAGTTCCGTTTCCGAAACGGGCGTTCACGGCGGCGGCGACTGCGTCCAACGCCTTCGACCAGGAGCGTGCACGCCGGATGCTCGTGTACTGGCCGGCCTTCTTGTCGACGGTGACCACCGGCCTCAACCCGAGGAGGTTCCCGAGCGTCGCCTGCACCTGGCCGATGCGCCCGCCCTTGCGGAGGTACTCGAGCGTATCGATGGTGAAGTAGAGCTCGGTCTCCTCGTGCACCTGCTTCATCCACTCAATTGCCGTCGCCACGTCGAGGCCGCGCCGGCGGGCCTCTAGGGCCGCGTGTACTTGGAAGGCCTGTGCGCCCGACAGCGTGCCGGAATCGTGCAGGTGCACGGGCAAGCTCGTTTCGGAGCGCGCCTGATCCGCCGCGTTGAAACTACTGGAGAGCCCCTGGGAGATGGTTACCACGAGGATCGGCCGCGTCGCGGCGCGGAAGAGCCGCGCGAACTCTTCGGGCGAGGGTTGACTGGTAGTCGGGTGAGGCCCGCCGGAGCGCATGCGGGCGTATAGCTCGTTCGGCGTCATCTCGTCGGCAGCGAAGCTTTCGGGGCCTATGTGGACGGAGAACGGGGCCACCGGCACGTCGTTGTTCAAGCCGGCGAAGCGGTCGAGCCCGCCATCGGCGATGACGTCGAACTGGAGGTCGTCAATGCCTTCTCCTGCCACGAATACCACCCTCTTCTCGCGCCCCGGCGCTCACGCCGTAGGCGGCAACCCCTCCGGGTGCGGCGGCTCTTGCGGCTTTCCCCACAACAGCGACGCCACGACGCTCACGATCAAGATACCTATGACAACGCCCAGCGAGACCAGGCTGGGGATGTGGAAGACCTCGATAATTAGCATCTTGATGCCGATGTAGACGAGGATGAACGCCAGCCCGATCTTGAGGTAGACGAAGCGGTGGACCACGTGCGCCAGCAGGAAGTACATGGACCTCAGCCCGAGCACCGCCATGATGCTGGCGGTGAACACGATGAACCCGTCTGTCGTGACGGCGAAGATGGCAGGGATCGAGTCGACGGCGAACAGCAGGTCGGTGAACTCGATGACCACGAGCACGAGCAGGAGAGGCGTCGCCATGCGGACACCGTCCTTGACGGTGAAGAACTTCTGGCCATCGTACTCGGCCGACACGGGCATCAGGCGGCGCACCAACCTCAGGGCCGGGTTCTTCTCCAGGTCCTTCTCGCCCTCACCCTTCTGGAACAGCATGCGCAGGCCGGTGAAGAGCAGGAAGGCACCGAAGACGTACAAGATCCAACTGAACGCCTCGATCAATGCCACGCCGACCAGGATCATGATGCCGCGCAGCACCAACGCGCCCAGGATTCCCCATAGGAGCACGCGCTGCTGGTACTTGAAGGGCGTCTTGAAGTAGGCGAAGACGAGCACGAACACGAAGATGTTGTCGACGGACAGCGACCATTCGAGCACGTATCCCGTGATGTACTGGACCGCCTTTTCGGAGCCCAGCCAGAAGTGGAACGCCAGCCCGAGCAGGAGCGATAGGCTCACCCAGACCACGGTCCAGAAGGCCGCCTCCTTGGGCTTCACGATGTGCGCCTTGCGTTGGAACACGCCCAGGTCGATAGCGAGCATGGCCACTACGAAGGCGATGAACGCGGGCCAGGCCCATAGCGGTTCGGTCACGACGACCTCCCGTTAGGGTCTTGCCTTCTCGTACGCCACCGGGCAGCCGATGACTGCCGTGTTGACGATGGCGAACTCCCGGGGTGCGGGCGGCTACTCCCCCTCAACGAAGGGCCACTGTAACCCGGGCGCCCGCACCATGTAACCTAAGGCCGGTCGTTCGAATCCGCTGGCAGCCCCGCCACCGTGCGGGGTGTGCCCCGCCACCCCACGCTACTTCCTCGAGCGGCCCGGAGGCGGAAGATGCCGATAGTTGCCAACGCCGACCGGCTCTCGATCGAGGAGCTACGCGAGGACGTGATTGGGGAGGGCGCGTGTTTCGATACTCCCTTCGGCAGGAGGCGGCTCACGTATGCCGACTACATAGCCTCTGGGAGACCGCTGGCGTCCGTAGAGGCGGCTCTGGCCCGCGCAGTGCTGCCGCTTTATGCCAACACGCACACCGAAGACAGCGCCACCGGGGCTCACACCACCCTACTCACGGACCGCGCCCGTGAGTACGTGAAGCAGAGTCTCGGCGCCGGCGCCTCGCACAAGTTGATCTTCGCCGGGACCGGGGCCACCGGGGCGCTCAAGAGGCTTCAGGAAGTCCTTGGCGTCAGCGTCTCGCCGACGTTACGCGCGCGGGTACTCGACGCCATGGACCCCGCCGACCGCCTGGTCGTCTTCGTCGGTCCTTACGAGCATCACTCGAACGAGGTCAGCTGGCGCGAATCCCTCGCGGAGGTCGTGCCGGTACCGCTCTCCAGGGACGGGACCCTGGACCTCGCGGCGCTGGAGCGGCTTCTCAGGGACCCCCGTTACCAGGGACGTCCGCGGTTAGGCTCGTTCTCGGCCGCGAGCAACGTCACCGGCATCATCACGGACGTCCGGGCGGTGGCCAAGCTGTTGCATGAGCACGGTGCCAAGGCGGCGTTCGACTTCGCTGCCAGTGGCCCGTACGTGGCCATCGACGTGCAGGAGTCTAGTCCGGGCGCCGACGACGGGATCGACGCGCTCGTCCTCAGCCCACACAAGTTCGTCGGCGGCCCGGGGTCGCCGGGCGTGCTCGTCATCCACGAGGACCTCTACCGGCTGCCCAGCCCGACCACGGCCGGCGGGGGCACCGTTACCTACGTCAGTCACGCCACTCACCGGTTCGTCAGTGACGTGGAGGCGCGCGAGGACGCCGGCACACCTGGCATCCTGCAGAAGCTCAGGGCGGCGATGGCGTTCCGGGTCAAGGAGAGGGTGGGCGCCGAGGTCATCGCCCGTCGTGAGGAAGACTACGTCAAGCGCGCCCTGCGCCGACTGAGCGCCAACCCCAAGGTGGAGGTTCTGGGGAACGTGAGCGTGCCCCGCCTGGCCGTGGTCTCGTTTCTCGTCAAGCCCGGGGACCGTTACCTCCACCCCAGGCTCGTGATCCGGCTACTGTCCGACCTCTTCGGTATCCAGGGGCGTGCCGGTTGCTCGTGTGCCGGGCCGTACGGCCACGACCTGCTCGGCATCGGCGAGGAAGCGTCAAAGAAGTTCCTCGAACAGCTCGAGGCCGGCTACGAGGGCCTCAAACCCGGTTGGAGCCGGCTGAGCTTCCACTTCCTGATCGACGAGCCGGAGTTCGAGTTCCTCCTCGCGGCGGTCGAGTTCCTGGCGGAGCACGGCGACGCCTTCCTGCCCCTTTACGACTTCGACTGGCAGACGGGCGCCTGGAGCCATAAGTCGGTGGCCCCGCAGCCACCGGAGCAACAGGACTTCGCCTTCGAAGCCTGGCAACCGGTCGCCGCGGCGGCGGGGCGCCGGGTGGACGACTACGCCGGTTACCTCTCGGAGGCGCGGCGCCTGGCTGCCCAGCTCCGCAAGGAGCCGCCGCAAGCGCCGGACCGCAGCACTGGCGCCGACCAGCGGCTCGTCACTTTCCAGGTTTAGGCTGCCGCTTCCGGGTTCGGGCCCTCAGAGCGCGCCGAGTTGCCGGGTCTCATCCCTCACGGCCAGCCAAAGCCAGGCGACCTGGGCCATCGTGGCCGCCACGAAGGCCACCATGGCCACCGGGAGCGCCGCGAACCGCTGCGCCGCGACACCCGCGGCGAGGAGTGCCGCCGTGACTACCAGGAACACGACCATCGAAGTGCTGATGGCGCTCGTGCGTCGCGAGTAGACGGCCACGCCCTGCACGAGGTTGCGGAAGGCGTCCAGCGAGGGCCAGACGAGGGCCCAGCTGAAGCCGAGGATCGCCAGCGCCGTGAGTTCCGGCCCCAGGCCCGAGGCGACCCCGAACCAGGCCTGGGCGAGTGGCGTGAACGCGATCGCCGCGGTTACGAGCAGCTGGCCGCCGGCCAGCAGGAGCGTGAACCGGAGCAGCGCCCGGTAGGCACCGGGCCTGTCGAGCAGCGCGACGACGACCTCGTTGAGCGCGAACGCGACGGAGCGGAGCATGAATAGGAGGCCACTGACCACGGGCCAGACGGCCAACGAGGCGAGGGCGTCGGGCATGCGGGCGATGGCGGCGCTCCCGATCGGCTGAACCAGCAGCGACAGCAGGCTCGTGAGCACGAGGGGCAGGTAGAACACGAGAAAGTAGCGCAACGTGAGGCGTGCAACCGGCGTGGCGTTGGGCAGCTTGACGCGCGTGATGGGTAGCGCGGCCCAGGCGCTGTAGAGCGCTTCGACGCTGACGCCCAGCGCGATCGCCGTCGTGGCCGCCACGATCCCGGAGGCGCCGAAGGCGAAGCCGACCAGTGCCGCGGTGCCGCCGACGGCGGCCAGGCGCAGGGCCGTGCCGATGCTCACGTGGTGCGAACGGCCGTAGCGGATGAGGAGTCCCTGATGGAACCTCCGGTAGCCGATGGCCCACGTCCAAGGCAGCATGATCTTGAGGCCCAGCCGGGCGGGCTCGATGACGCCCGCGGGCGGATCGAGCAGGGGCACCAGTACCAGGTCGAAGAGCGGCGTGAAGGCCAGCAGCGCGTGGACCACGGTGAGGGCGGCGCCAACGACCATCATGAAGCGGTAGATGAGCGCGCTCGAGGCGGCGTCCTTGGCGAGGGCCACGCTGGCGGCCAGTAGCATGATGACGGGCGCCTCCACGATGAGGGCGATCGGGAAGACTACGCCGCCGTACGCGGCCAGGTGGATCTCGGGATCGGCGAGGCGCGCCATGATGGCGCTCACGACGGGCATCTCGAGTCCCATGACCAGCCAGCTCGCCGCCAGCGGCAGCCAGTTCCTCGCGACCTCGGCCAGTCGCAACGGCGGCTCCGGGAGCGGGACGGCATCGCTCGCGTGGCCCTGGAGGGCGGCCGTGCTTGGCGGGGCGGTTTCGCTCACTGGCGAACTCTACCGCCCTACGGGTCGGACGGGACGGTGCCCAGCCTGCTGCTGGTCAGCGCAGCGCGAACACGCAGGCGGCGGTGCCTTCCGTGATGCACGATTGCTGGTGCACCTGGTCGCCCAGCAGCCTGTGCAGGAGTACCTGGTCGTAGCGGCAGACGGCGCGGCTCGAGCGCGCCAGTTGGTGGAAGACGCAGTTCGCGGCGCGCAGCCTACCCTGGTCGTCCACGGTGGCGTCGTAACCCAGCTCGGTCAGTATGGCCGCCACCTCGAGCAGGCGTTCCAGGCCTTCCTTGCCCTCGAGCCTGGGTGCGAGTTCGCTCGCCAACTCGTCCGCCATCTTCACGAGCATGCGTTCGAGGCCCTCCTCGCCGAACAGTGTGCGGACGCTGCGGAGCATGTCATCCGCCAAACGCGCGTAGCTGCGGGGGAAGAGTTCGAGGGCGGCCTCCGTCAGCGAATATGCGCGGCTGGGCCGGCCACCGGTGCTGCGCTGGCCGGACACCTTCAGCAGACCGTCGCGCTCGAGCCCGGTCACCTGCTGCTGAACGGCGGTGCGCGATACTTCCAGGCTGTCGGCCAGCTCCTCCACGGTGACGCCGTTACGACGCATGACCTGATCCAGGAGCCGGCGGCGCGCCTCGGAGAGGTTCAACGCGGCAGGGAACGCAAGGGAAGTTATCGGTTCTTCGTTAGCCATGACTAGCGGTTCTCGGTTGCAATCATGGCACGCTGGTCGCGACGAGCGTGACCTGGGTGGACGGAAAGGCCGCGAACCCCAGAGTCCGGCAGCGTGGGGCAGGGAGAGCGGACACGGCCTGGCCCGTCAACCTTTGGTAGCCTGCGGCCATGTCGGCATCTACTCAGGCCTTAGAAGAGACCAATGGCCGGGGCGCGCAGCGGGCTCGGCCCCGGCGAGCGCTGGCGTTCTTCCATCTGCTCGCCGGCTTAGCGGTTGCCTTAGCGGCCCTTTCCGCCTGTGCCCCTGCCGTGGCGGGCACCACCAGTAGCGCTCCCATCGCGGCCGGAGCGTCGGCCATCCCGGTGGAGCAGGGCAACACCTATTACCTGAGGTTCGATTACACGCTCGACCAGTTCGACATGAAGCCCAAGGACGTGACGGTGTCGCTGTGGGTGCCATCAGGCTATGCCTCCGACGTCGGCGACGCGACCAACATGTTCGCGCTGCATGACGTTCGCGTGGCCGAAGGCTGGACGGCCGAGCTGTTGCAGGTCAAGGCCGAGCGTACCAACGTCACGACCAGCGCCTCGTTCGGCGAGTCCCGCGTCGACTACCGGCTGTGGGCGGTGCTCAAGGTCGTCGTCCCCGACGGGATCGTGCCCGGCCCCTACCGCTTGCGCGGCACGCTTCAGGCGCGCTCCGGCAAGACGGCGCCGGTGTCGGCAACCCTCCAAGTGCTCTCCAAGTAGTGCGGCTTCCTCGCCGCTCCTGGCGGCGCCGCGTTCATCTGTTGTCCGCTAAGTGCCCCGTCATGAAAGTCGCGTGATGCGAGGCGCGTTACGTGAGGCGCGTTACGTGAGGCCCGTTATGCAGGCCCGTTACGTAAGGCTGTTACGTAGGCCCGCTAGAGATCGACGCCGGCCCGCGCTACCCCGCTGAGGCACCACTCGCCCGTGCGTTCGCCGGACCGGGCACGCGCCACCGCCAACTCGAAGGTGGCTGGACCCGTGGGGCTCGCTACGCTCAGCTGCCCGCGGGCGCTCTCGCCAACTAGTTCCACCGACGTCAGTTCGGCCGAGGTGGCCGTCAGTAGCGGTGAGTAGCGGTCGTTCGCGAACGCGCGTCCGAAGTGCTCGCTCCCGCCCAGCGAACCCCGCATGCGATCGGAGGCAAGCCCGTAGTAGGCCGCCACCGTCGCGTCGCCGTTGCCGACGGCTGCGGCCAGCCGTTCGAGGATCGTCCTGGCGGCGGCTTCGGCGACCAATTCGGGGCCGATGTCGTCGGTTGCGGAAGTCATCGCCTCACTTGGGCCCCAACCCGAGTGAGACGTACTTGACCTCCAGGTACTCGTGGATGCCCCACGGCCCGCCCTCGCGGCCTACGCCGGATTGCTTGACGCCACCGAAAGGCGCGTAAGGCGCCGATGGGACGCCGTCGTTGACCCCCACGATGCCGTACTCGAGTTCCTCGGACACGCGGAAGGCGCGCGCCAGGTCGCGGGTGTAGACGTACGCGGCGAGGCCGAACGGAGTGTCGTTGGCCATGCGCACCGCTTCCGCGTCGTCCCTGAAGGTGACGATGGGCGCCACGGGACCGAAGGTCTCCTCGCGCATCATGAGTGCGTCGGCCTTCACCCCCGACAGAACGGTGGGGGCGTAGAAGAGGCCGCCAAGACCCTTGCCGCCGGTAACCACGGTGGCCCCGCCGGCGACCGCGTCCGCTACGTGCCGCTCGACTTTTGCCAGACCCTGTTCGTCTATCAGCGGGCCGATCTGCGTGGCGGCGTCCAGGGGATCGCCGACCACCAGCCGCTCCGTCGCCGCGGCGTAGCGCGCGGTGAACTCCTCGGCCAACGACTCGTGCACGTAGATGCGGTTGGCGCAGACGCACGTCTGGCCGGCGTTGCGGAACTTGCTGGCCATCACCTGCGTTACCGCGATGTCCAGGTCGGCGTCGGCGAAGACCAAGGATGGGGCGTGACCGCCCAACTCGAGCGAGATGCGTTTGACCGTGGCAGCGGCCTGCTGGTACAAGAGCCGCCCGACCTCGGTGGAGCCCGTGAACGTCAGTTTGCGGATGCGGGGGTCGGAGATGAGGGCCGTCGACAAAGGGCCCGGGTCCGAGGTAGGCAGGACCTGCAGGGTTCCCGGCGGCCCACCCGCCTCCAGCCATAGGTCGGCCAAGAGTAGCGCCGACACCGGCGACTGTTCGGCGGGCTTGAGCACGAAGGTGCAGCCCGCGGCCAGGGCGGGACCCGCCTTGCGCGTGACCATGGCCAGTGGGAAGTTCCACGGCGTGACGGCGAAGGCCGGACCCACTGGCTGGGGAACGGCCAGTAGCCGCTTGCTCGTGTCTTGGGCCGGGAAGAGGTCGCCGTAAACGCGCTTGGCCTCTTCCGCGTACCAGCGAACGAAGCCCGCGGCGTAGCGGACCTCGCCGCGCGACTCGTTGATGGGCTTGCCCATCTCGTGCGCCATGGTGCTGGCGAGGGCCTCGATGTTTTCAAGCATGAGGTCGTGCCAGCGGCCAAGCAACTCCGAGCGTTCGAAGGCGCTCGTGGCGCGCCAGGAAAGGAACGCGTTCCAGGCGACCTCTGCGGCGCTTCGCGCCTCGTCCACGCCGCAGTCGGCCACGTGCGTCAGGACGTTCCGCGAGGCCGGCTCGACCACTTCGAACGTTCTTTCGGCCTGGCGCCAATCGTCCGTGAGGTAGTGGCCCTTGAGGCTGTTCAGGTCTCTCATGCACCGAGTCTAGCGCCAGCGGAGGGCACTCGGCCCGGCAGCCCTAACGGCGGGCCCTCCCAATTCCGGTCCTCGCTTCCGGGCGTCGCCCGCGCCTACACCTCGAGGCGCCACAGGTCCGCCGGCTGCTCGCGGCGCCGCACCAGCCTGATCTCTCCCGCCTCGACCGCGACCTCCGCAGGCCGCAGGCTGGAGACGTAGTTCGAGGCCATCGCGAAGCCGTAAGCCCCTGCCCGGCCAACGGCGAGCAAGTCCCCCGGCTTCACCGCAGGCAGCTCGACGTCTTGGCCCAATCGGTCGGCGTTCTCGCAGAGGGGACCATCGACGTCCGTGGGCAGGCGCTCCAGCGGGATGCCGTTACCCCCGACCAGGCGGATGGGGTGTTCGGCGCCGTAGAGGGCGGGCCGCAGCAGGTCCGCCATGCCGCCGTCGACCACTATGTGGCGGCGCTCGCTCTCCTTCACATGCAGCACCCTGGTGAGCAGCGTGCCGGCGTCGGCAACGAGGAAGCGGCCGGGCTCGAGCACCACGCTTACGCTGTGCTTGGCCGCGAAACGCCCGTAGGCCTGGGAGAAGCGCTCGAGCGGCGGGTTCGGGACGGCGAAACCGCCGCCGAAGTCCACGAGTTCCAATCCCGGGAACTCTTCGTAGAGGGTCTCGAGCGCTGCGACGACGAGGTCGGCCACCTGCGGGTCGGAGATCATGGAGCCGGCATGTACGTGGAAGCCGGCCAGCCGGCCCGTGGCTGCGATCTTCTGGCCCAGCGCGCGCGCCACGGCGTGAGGCTCGCCGAACTTCGACGATGCGGCCGCCGTCGCCAGATGCTCGTGCGTGTGCGGGTCGAACCCCGGGTTGAGCCGCACCAGGAAGCGCGTCTCGGGCGCGGATACGCCCTGCCAGACGTCCCACGCTCCGACCGAGTCGAGACTCACGAGCCCCACGCCGGCACCGGCGGCCCGGCGGGCGAGCTCGGGCGTGTGTCCGGGACCGCCGAACAGGATCTGCGCAGGTTCGAAGCCGGCGCGCAGCGAGCGCTCGAGCTCACCTAAGGTGAGCGCCTCGGCGCCAAGACCCGCGGTCACCAAGTGTCTCAACAGGGCGCCGTTGGCGTTGGCTTTGACGGCGTACCTGATCAGCGCGTCGGGGAAGGCGGCGCGCAGCGCAGCCACGCCCTCGGTGATCGCTTCGAGGTCGTAGACGTAGGTCGGCGTGCCGTGTTGGGCCGCGATTTCGAGTAGTAGCGCGTCGGTCATGATTCGCGCGAGGCTAGCACGGGGACACCCGGCTTGACGGTTACACTACGTCCATGAATCGACAGCTGCGCAGGGCGCAGGCCAAACTTGACGAGAAGGCGGAAAAGGAGAAGGACAAGAAGCGCCAAGCGCGGAGGCAACGCATAGACTCCATCCGGGCGAAGCGGCGCACGAAGCCGGGCTCGAAGCCCACCGGGAAGAGCGCCGGCGAGGCGGCCCCCGACCTCAAGAAGGTCAACGTCAAGTCGTTGACCAAGGAGCAGCAGCGGAAGCTGCCGGGCCGGTTCTCCGGGGCCCTCATGATCGCGACAGTCTTCTTCATCGTCTTGCAGGCGGCCGTGCCACCCGAAGAGAGCACGGTGGCCACGAGCCTGACGGGCGCGGGCTTCTTCCTTCTGTTCGGCTACTTCTCGGTGCTGTTCCAGTTGCGTCAGGGCCGCGATAACGCGCTGACCATGACGCTCATAACGGGCCTGGCGCTTTGCCTTGGCGTTCTTGCCACGCGCTTCTTCGGCCCCAACGCCGGGCTAGACGTCAACTTCGGCATCCTCCTCGCCGCCGGCGCCGTGGGCGTCGTCGGTGGGGCGTACCTGGGCCGGCTGGTCTTCTACGCGGCGCCCGCACAGCGCCGCTGAGTCGGCAGAGTTGACGAAGGCGGCGGGCGGACCGACGGCGATCGTGGGCGCCATGGAGGAAGAGGTTGCCCGCCTGCGGGCGGCCATCGTGGCGCCGCGGGCCGCTCGTTCGGGGCCCTTCGAATGGGTCGCTGGCGAGCTCGAAGGCGTACCCGTGCTCCTGGCCGAGTGCGGCATAGGCAAGGTCAACGCATCCGCGCTGACGCAAGCGCTCCTCGAGGCCGGCGCCGTCAGGATCGTCTTCACCGGCGTGGCCGGCGCGGTAGACCCGCGGTTGCGAGTGGGCGACGTGGTCATCGGCGTAGATGCCGTACAGCATGACGTCGACGTGACCGGGCTCGGCTACGCGCCAGGGGAGGTCCCCGGTTCAGGCCGCGTCTGGGCGTCAGACCCGGAGCTGTGTGAGGCGGCAGCGGCAGCGGCAGAAGAGCTGGGCGACGGTGGCGTGATGCGGGGCCGCGTGGCATCGGGGGACGTTTTCGTTACCGACCAGGCCCTGGTGGAGCGTTTACGGTCCGAGTTCGGGGCCGCCTGCGCGGAGATGGAGGGCGGGGCGGTGGCTCAGGTCTGCGCCAGGTGGGGCGTGCCTTTCGTGATCATCAGGAGCATCTCGGACAACGCCGACCATTCGGCCCAGGTCGATTTCAGGTCGTTCACCAAGGTGGCCGCCAGGCGCTCGGAGGCGGTCGTGCGGGGCCTGTTGAGGCGCCTCCCCGCCGCTTGAATCTCGGCTGAATCTCGCTTGAATGTCGCCTGAATCTCGCCTGAATCTCGCTCGAAGCCCCCTTGAAACTCCCCCTGATCCTGTTTGAAGCCCCGCTGTATTCCTCTTCCGAATCGGCGGGCGACGGAGGCGCCAGCGTCTCCGGTTAATCGGTTAACCGGAAGACCGCGCGCGGCAGTGCCCGTAGCGTAAGATGTGGGCGTTGCTAAGCGACGGTTGGGCGCGGCCTTCAGCGTGGACCCTCACTTAGCGCCGGCGCCCGTGCGAACCATCGGCGGGCCACGCCGCCACGAAGGAGAAAGGCATCCGGCACGGCAATAGCGCAGGAAGCGCAGGATGATTACCTCGATAGCCGTAGCCGCCTCGCAGGTCGGACAACGACCATCCGGGCGAGGGCAAGGAGCTGCAAGTGTGCGCGCGAGAGGAACTCAAGCATGGCTGACGTCCTGGACCAACTATTGGACCTAGACCGTTCGCAACTCGCCCCCGACGAGTTGGCGGAGCTCAACTACGTCGAGATGAAGGAATGGCTGGAGTCGTTGGATTACGTGCTGGCAAGCGGCGGCACGGACAGGGTCGTCGAGATCATCCAGCGGCTGGAGGCGCACGCCGAGAAACACGGCATCAGGCTACCGTTCCAGTCCGACACGTCTTACGTGAACACGATCCACTACGACGAGCAGCCGGAATACCCGGGCGACTTGGTGCTCGAGAAGCGCATCACCAACCTGATCCGTTGGAACGCCATGGCCATGGTCGTGCAGGCCAACAAGCACTCGCCGGGGATCGGCGGGCACATCGCGACCTACGCCTCGGCGGCCGTGCTCTACGAGGTGGGCTTCAACCACTTCTTCCGCGGCCCCGGCAAGGGCCCCGATGCCGACCTGATCTACTTCCAGGGCCACGCGAGTCCCGGGTTCTACGCTCGCTCTTACCTCGAGCACCGCTTCGACGACGCCCAGATGCACAACTTCCGCCGCGAGCTGCAGAAGACCCCCGGCCTCTCGTCGTATCCCCACCCCTGGCTGATGCCCGACTACTGGAGCTTCCCCACCGTCTCCATGGGGCTGGGGCCGATAACGTCCATCTACCAGGCGCGTTTCCGGCGCTACCTCGAAGACCGGGGCCTCTATCCGCATGGCACGGGCAAGGTATGGGCGTTCGTCGGTGACGGCGAAACGGACGAACCCGAGACGCTCGGCGCCATCCGCGTCGCCTCTCGCGCCAAGCTCGACAACCTGATCTGGGTGATCAACGCCAACCTACAGCGCCTCGATGGCCCCGTGTTCGGCAACGGCCAGATCATCCAAGAGCTCGAGGGCATCTTCCGCGGCTCGGGCTGGAACGTCATCAAGGTCGCCTGGGGCAGCGCCTGGGACGAACTCCTGAAGAGAGACACGGAGGGCCACGTCGTCAAGCGCTTCGAGGAACTCGTCGACGGCGAGTCGCAGCGCTACGCGGCGTTCGGCGGGCCCGAACTCAAGGAACGCTTCTTCAACACTCCCGAACTCAAGGAACTGGTGAAGGACTGGAGCGACGAGGACTTCGGCAGACTCAACCGCGGCGGCCACGACCCGGTCAAGGTCTACGCGGCGTTCGACCGCGCCGTCAAGCACGAGGGTCAGCCGACCGTCGTCATCGCCCGCACCGTCAAGGGCTACGGGATGGGAGCCGCCGGCGAGGCGCAGAACATCACTCACCAGCAGAAGAAGCTCGACGAAGACCAGATGCGCGCCTTCCGCGACCGCTTCAACCTGCCCATAACCGACGAGGACATCGCCGAGGAGCCCTTCCACCGTCCGCCGGAGGACAGCCCCGAGCACCAGTACCTCGTGGAGCACCGCGAGAAACTCGGCGGTTTCCTGCCCGCTCGCAGCGTGCAGTCCGAACCGCTGGCCCCGCCGCCCGCCGAGGCGTTCGAGGAGTTCATGGCCTCGACCGACGGCCACCCGGTCTCGACCACGATGATCCTGGTGAACGTCATCCGCAAGCTCCTGCGCGACCCGAACTGGAGCAAGCTCGTGGTGCCCATCGTCCCCGACGAGGCGCGCACGTTCGGCATGGAATCGTTCTTCCGCCAGATCGGCATCTACTCGCCGGTGGGCCAGCTCTACGAGCCCGTCGACAGCGCGCACCTCATGTACTACAAGGAGTCGCGCGACGGTCAGATCCTCGAGGAGGGCATCACCGAGGCCGGCGCCATGTCGTCGTTCATCGCGGCCGGCACCGCCTACGCCAACTACGGCGTGAACACCGTTCCCTTCTTCATCTACTACTCGATGTTCGGTTACCAGCGGGTGGGCGACCTGATGTGGGCGGCCGGTGACAGCCACGCGCGGGGCTTCCTGGTGGGCGCCACCGCGGGCCGCACCACCCTCGCCGGCGAGGGGCTGCAGCACCAGGACGGCCACTCGCACGTGCTCATGTACCCCCTGCCGAACCTCCTGGCGTACGACCCGGCGTTCGCTCACGAGATAGCCATCATCGTGCGCGAGGGTCTGCGCCGCATGTACCAGGAGCAAGAGGACATCTTCTACTACCTCACGGTGGGCAACGAGAACCTTCCGCAGCCCGGCGCCCCCGAGGGCCTGTCGCGAGAAGAACTCGAGCAGGGCGTGCTCAAGGGCATGTACCTGTTCCGCCCCGCCGGCCGTAAGCGCAGCAAACTCCACGCCCAGCTCTTCGGCAGCGGCACCATAATGCACTGCGTGCTGGAGGCGCAGGAGATCCTCGAGCGCGACTACGGCGTGGCGGCCAACGTCTGGAGCGTCACGTCTTACAAGGAACTCCACCGCGACGCCCTGCAGGTCGAGCGCTACAACCGCCTCAACCCCGAACAGGAACAGCATCGCCCGTACGTGGCGGAGCTGCTGGACGGCGCGAAGGGCGTGTTCGTCGCGGCCTCCGACTACATGAAGATCCTCCCCGACTCCCTGGCCTCCTACCTGCCGCGCCCGATGCTCTCGCTGGGCACCGACGGCTTCGGCCGCAGCGAGGCGCGCGCCGAGTTGCGCGACTTCTTCGAGGTCGACGCCCGCCACATCGTCTTCGCCACCCTCACGGCCCTCGCCAAGGATGGTCTGGTAGACAAGAAGGCGCTGCTGAAAGCCCGCGACGACCTCGAGATCTCCCCCGACAAGGCCGACCCCTACGTCGACTGACAGACTGAAAGGAACCGCTCGTGGCTACCGAAGTGAGACTCCCTGACATAGGCGAGGGCATAGAGAAGGGCACGGTCGTCGGCATCCTGGTGGCTGTCGGCGACACCGTTGCCAAGGATCAGCCACTCGTCGAACTCGAGACCGATAAGGCGGTGGTCGAGATCCCGTCGACCGCCGCCGGCGTGGTGAGCAAGATCAACGTGAGCGAGAACGAGGAGGCGGCGGTGGGCTCGGTGCTCATCGTGCTCGAGGAGGAAGGCGCTGCCGCTTCCCAGGAGGCCCCCGCCCCGGCCGCGACGGAGCCGGAACCGGCACCTGCAAGTCGCCCGGAGAGCGCCCCGCCCGCCACCCAGCCGGCCACCCAACAGGCTCCAGCACCCCAACCGAGCACGCCCCGCGCCCCCGCCCCTCGACCAGGCGCGCCGGCTCCGCAGCCGAACGGCCAACGACCGGCGGCTCCCCGGCCCGCCCGGGCGGCCACCGAGGCTTACGGTGGGCTCGTGCCCGCCGCCCCCTCCGTACGCCGTCTGGCTCGCGAGCTTGGCGTCGACCTCCAGACCGTGAGCGGCACCGGCGTGCTCGGGCGCATCTCGGCCGACGACGTGCGCGCCGTGGCGCAGGGCCTGCCGCCGACGGCCGCGACGCCGGCGCTGGGCGCTCCGAGTGCGGCAGCTCCCGCGGGCACGCCGCTTCCCGACTTCAGCCGTTGGGGCGCCGTCGAGCGAACCCCCATGAGCGGCATCCGCAAGGCGACCGTCCGCGCGATGGCCGGCGCCTGGGCGAGCGTTCCGATGGTCACTCACTTCGACAAGGCGGACATCATGGAGCTGGAGGTGCTCCGCAAGCGCTTCCAACCCAAGGCGGAAGCGGTCGGCGCGAAGCTCACGCCCACCGCGATCCTGCTGAAGATCATCGCCGGAGCCCTGCGCCGCTTCCCCGACTTCAACGCCAGCATCGACGTGGAGGCCCAGGAGATAATCCACAAGAGCTACGTGAACGTGGGCGTGGCGGTCGACACGGACGCCGGCCTCCTGGTGCCCGTGGTCAAGGACGCCGACCGCAAGAACCTCATCGAGCTGGCCGCCGAGTTGGGTGAGCTGGCCGCCAAGGCCCGCGACCGGAAACTGACGCCCGACGAGATGCAGGGCGGCAACTTTGCGATCTCCAACCTAGGCGGCATCGGCGGGCACGCTTTCACGCCCATCGTGAACCCGCCCGACGTGGCCATCCTCGGCGTCTCACGGTCCACCCTCGAGCCCGTCTGGAACGCCGAATCGGGCGCATTCGAGCCGCGCCTCCTGCTGCCCCTGGCCCTCACGTACGACCACCGGCTCATAGACGGCGCCGCTGCCGCGCGCTTCTTGCGCTGGGTGTGCTCGGCCCTCGAGGAGCCGTTCCTGGTGGCGCTGGAAGGCTGAGCGCCAGAGCTAGGCGCTTGCTTGCGCGGCGGGCCCCGTTCAGCGGCCCGCCGCGCCCTCTCTCTGGGCTGGTGATAGCGCCTGGTGGGCGACGGGAATGCTTCACCCGGCACTCATGGACATGCGTGATAGCATGCTCCGATATGCAGGCCATGAACAGCGTCCCCAACGGCGTCAAGGCGGGGCCAAACGGGGTGGTCGCGGGGCCCGGCGGGGCCGAGGCGGGGCCCATTGGCGTCGAATTGAGGGCGAGCGGCCTCGTGAAGCGCTACGGGCGCCGCAAGGTCGTCGACCGCGTGGACCTGGTGCTGCGGCGCGGCGAGATAGTGGCGCTTTTGGGTCCCAACGGCGCGGGGAAGACCACCAGCTTCTACATGGTCGTCGGCTTCGTGAGGCCGAACGCGGGGCGCATCGTGCTCGGCGGCCAGGACATCACCGGTTGGCCCATGCACCGCCGGGCGCGCATCGGACTGGGTTACCTGGCGCAAGAACCGAGCGCCTTCAGGCGCCTGAGCGTCGAGGACAACCTCCTCGCCATCCTCGAGTTCCAGGGCTTGACGCGTGAGGAACAGAACGTGCGCGCGCAGGCGCTGCTCGAGGAGTTTCATATCGGACACCTCGCCAAGAGCCGCGCCGATACGCTCTCCGGCGGCGAGCGGCGCCGGCTCGAGATCGCGCGTAGCCTGACCGTGGACCCGGACTTCCTCCTACTCGACGAGCCTTTCACGGGCGTCGACCCCAAGTCCATCCGCGAGATCCAGACCATAGTCCGGGACTTGCGAGACCGGCGCGGCCTGGGCGTCCTCCTTACCGACCACAGCGTGCGCGAGACGCTCGCGATCGCGGACCGCGTTGTGCTCATGTTCGACGGGCGGGTGAGGTTCGATGGCACGCCGGCGGATTTCGCGGCCGACCCCGACGTGCGCACCTACTACCTGGGCAACGAGTTCCAGCTTTAGGGCCCCGATGAGCATGGCCAAGTCCACTCCCGATAGCGCCGAGCAGTGACCCTCATCGCCCTGCTCGTCCTGATGCTGGTGGTACTCGCCGGCATAATCGCCTACCTGGGCGACCGCCTCGGGACCTACGTCGGGCGTCGGCGCCTGAGCCTCTTTGGCGCCAGACCAAGAACGACCGGCCAGATAGTAGGGGTCCTCTCGGGCATCCTCATCATGTTGACCACCATCGGCGTGCTCGCGATCGCGTTCCAGAACGCCACGCGCACGCTGCTGAACGTGCAACGCACCCTCGACGAGCTAAACCGTTTGCAAACTCAGGAGCGGATCCTCAAGCAGAACGTGGCCGACGCCGATCAGCAGCTTGCGGACCTGCGCTCGCAGCTCGATACGGCGCAGGAGACGATAACGACCGCCGAGACGCAGCGAGACGCCGCCGTCGAGGCCCGGGACGCGGCGTTGGCCGAGCGCGAATCGCTGCTTGCCCAGCGGGCGGACCTGGCAGAACAAGTCAAGGCGGCCGAGGCGCGGGTCGCAGAGGCCGACGCCGAGGTCGAGGCCGCCGCACAGAAGTTGGCCGCCACACAGGCTGAACTCGACGACACCACGAAGGCCTTGGGGTCGGCAAGGGGTGACCGCGACCGGGCGCTGGAAGAGGCGACGCAGGCGCGGGCCCTGGCCGACGACGCGCAAGCGGAGGCCGCCTCCTTGGAGCGTGGGTTGGAGGACGCCAGGGCGGAGCTGGACGATGCCAACGCGCAGTTGGCGGACCTACAGAACGCGCTGGTCGACGTGCAGCTGCGCTTGGCCGACGCCGAACAGCGGGTTACCACGGCCAAGGAGGAGTTGGAGACGGCCCAGACCGCCCGCGACCAGGCGCTGGCGGACCGCGATACTGCCCTGGCGGAGCGCGACGCAGCCAAGGCGGACCGCGACGCCGCCACTGCGGCGCGCGATGACGCCCTGCAGCAGCGCGCCGACCTCGCCGTTCGCCTGGACGAGTTGAGCAGCGAGGTGAAAGCGCTCGAGGCCAACGCCAGCGAGCTGCGGCAGCAGGCCCAGGAGTTGCGCGAGGAGAACCGCACCCTGGCCGGCTCCAACGACGTACTGCTGGCGGAGAACGCCCGCATCCAGCTGCAGAACACGTCGCTAACGGAACTCAACGACCGCCTCGAGGGCGAGATCAAGCAGCGTAACGCCACCGTACTGGAACTGCAGGGGACGGTGGGCGACCTGCGCAAAGAGGTGGAGAAGCAGGCCAGCGACTTAGCGGAGCTGCAGCACGAGTTCCAGCGCTTCGAGGGAGGCGAGGTCTACTTCGTCAAGGACCAGCTCATCTACTCCGGCGCCATAAGGGCCCAGGAGCCGGCCGCAATCCGCGAGGAGCTGGCCGCGTTCATCAACGAGGCGACGGCCTTCGTCGCCCGCCGCGGAGTCGAGCGGTTGCGTGTGACTACCGAGCAGTTCAACGTGTTGGTCGACGTGATTGGGCAGACGCCCGGCTCCGACCTCGTGCGGTTCATCTCGCCCAGCAACCAGATCAGCTCCACGATCGACGTGCTGGTCGAGGCCATAGAGAACACCGAACTGTTCGGCCGGGGGCAACTCATCGTGAGCCACGGCCTGCACCTGGGGTCCACGGCGCTGCCCGCCAGTCAGGACGAGATCCGCGCCTCGATAACGCAGCTCAAAGCCGAGGCGACCCGCAAGTTACGTCGCGCCGGGCTCGACGACGGTCAGCTGCCCGATTTCGGCCCCGTGACCGAAGAGATGTTCACGAACCTCTTGTTGCGTCTGTCGGGGCCGGTCACCATCGGTCTGGTCGCCACAGAGGACGTGTGGCGCGCCGGCCCCGCCAAGCTCGAACTCATGATCCTCTACTGACCGCCCGTCACTTCTCCTTCAGCGCGTCACGGATCTCGGTGAGGAGCTTGACCTCTGCCGTGGGGGCGGCCGGCGCGGCTGGGGGTGCGGGCTTCTCGAAGCGCTTCTTCATGTCGTTGAACGCCTTGACGATGAAGAAGAGGACCAGTGCGATCAGTAGGAAGTTGATGACCGTGTTGAGGAAGGCACCGTACTGAATGACCGGTGCCCCGGCCGCCACGGCCTCGGCAACGCTCGCGTACTGATCGCGGCCGCTCAGGATTATCCCCAAGTTGCTGAAGTCGACGCCGCCCAGGATGAGGCCTATCACCGGCATGACTACCTGGTTCACCAAGGAAGTGGTGATCGCGCCGAACGCCCCGCCGATGATGACGGCCACGGCCAGGTCCAGCACGTTTCCTCGGTTGATGAAATCGCGGAACTCCTTGATCATGTGTCCTCCCGGTTGTTCTTAGCGCGAGTCTACTTGTTCAAAGCGCATGGCCCGTCAATCAACTAAGCTTGTGGCGTGAGCCAAGCCAAAGAACCGACGATAGTCCTGGTCGCCGACGACATCGAGGGGCAGCGCCGTGTTCTCGAGATGCTCCTCAGCGTGGACGGTTATGAGGTCGTGACCGTCGATGACGGCAAGGAAGCCTTGGAGTACCTCAAGGAGAACACGCCCGACATCGCCATCCTCGACGTGAAGATGCCTCACCTCAGCGGCATTGAGGTTTGCGACCGGATGAAGCGGACCCCACGGCTGCGGGACGTGCCGGTGATCGTCCTCACGGCCCTGCGCGACGACCATACTCTCGGCCAGGCGCGGCTGGCGCTTGCCGACAGGATCATCTACAAGCCCCTGGAGGGCAAGGATTTCAGGGCCACCGTGCGCGAGTTGCTGGCGAGCGGCTCAGCCGAACCGTTGCCGTAGAGCCTCGTAAAGCAGCACCGCCCCGGCCACCGAGACGTTCAGGCTGTCGGCCACCGAGCCCCGCATCGGGATGGCCACGAGGGCATCGGCCTGGCATAGCCACCAGTCGCTCAGGCCGGCGTGCTCGCGGCCCACGACGAGGGCCACGCCGCCCTTCAGGTCGCACTGCCAGTGCGTGAGGTCGGCGTGCGGCGTGGCTGCCACGAGCCGTAAGTCGGCGGCCCGCAACCTCGCGACCACCTCGGCCGGAGTGCCCACGCCGATAGGTAGCGCGAACGAGCTACCCATGGCCGCCCTGATGACGTTGGGGCTCTCGAGGTCCACGCCGCGTGTCGGCTCCCGGTGCGCCTCGCGGACCTCCTCGAAGTCAGCCTCACGGTCGCCGGGTCCGGGGCCCGGGTCCGGACACATGAACACCGCGTCGACGCCGACCGCGTCGGCGCTACGCAGCAGGGCGCCGACGTTGCCAGGCTTCTCCAGGCCGACCAACACCAGGACCAGCGCGCCTGGCGGGAGGGCTACGTCTTCGGGAGCCAAGCGTCTCGAGCGGGCAACCAGTAGAACGCCGTCCGGGTGTTCCCTGAGGCTTACCCGCTCGAAGGCCTGCGTGCTGAAGGTCACGAGCTCAGCCCCCGCTGCCTCGGCGGCTCCCTGCCAAGCGTCGCTGCCTTCACCCTCTCGTAACAGGCCCGGGGCCACCACGACGAGTCTGGCGCCAACTCCTGCGCTCAGCGCCCGGCGGGCCTCCCTGGCTCCCTCCACGATGTAGTTCCCACTGCTCTCGCGGGTGCGGCGCTGCCTGAGGCCGACGAGCTCCTTGACCAGGGGGTTGGCGGTACTCTCCACGTGCCTGACGGCCATGGCGGCATCATAAGCGGCGGTGAGGGTTAGACTCACCCGCATGACGCCGAACCCTCTCATCTCGGCCGAGGAGCTACTGGACCGACTGGCGGCACCGGAAGGCGCCGCCGACTTGCGCGTGATCGACGCGCGCTTCGAGCTGAGTGACCCGAGCTACGGCAAGGCCGTGTATTCGCGAGGCACCGTGCCCGGAGCCGTGCATCTCGATCTCGACGAGGACATGGCCGGCCCCGTGAGGCGCCACGGCGGTCGCCATCCGCTGCCGGACATGAACGAGTTCGTCCGGAAGCTGGGGGCACTCGGAGTCGGAGACCGGCACCAGGTCGTGGTGTTCGATGACTCCGGCAGCATGTACGCGGCGAGGGCGTGGTGGTTGCTGAGGTACGCGGGGCACGAGCAAGTGCGGTTCCTCGACGGCGGACTGGCTGCCTACCTTTCCGCGGGCGGTTCGCTGTCCACGGACCCACCGGGGCACGCAGCGACCAGGTTCACATTGCGGCTGCGCCCGGAGATGGCGGTGGACGCGGAGTTCGTATCCGGGGCCCTTACGCAAGAACGCGTGCTGCTACTCGATGCCCGGGCGCCTGAACGGTACCGCGGCGAGGTGGAGCCGCTGGATCCCAAGGCGGGGCACATCCCCGGCGCGATAGATCGCTATTACCTCGACAACTTGCAGGGCGGACGCCTCGCCGAACCGGCCGCGCTACACGCCAGGCTGGCGCCGGCCGCGGCGGCGGAGACCGTTGTCGCGTATTGCGGGTCGGGAGTCAGTGCCGCTCATCTGATACTGGCGCTCGAACTGGCAGGTTATCCTGGCGCCAAACTCTACGCTGGTTCGTGGAGCGATTGGGCATCGCGCGATCTGCCCGTGGCGGTGGGTGACGAAGAGGCGAGCGCCGGGTGACGTCCTGGCGACCGCCGCGTGAAGGCGCGCGTACCGCCTGAAGCCTTCTGGGGCCAAGTGCCATCTTGGGTACCTCGGATCCGCTTGCGCGCCGCCAAGGCGCGCAGGTGATTATCATGAGAGGCGCAATGGAGAGCAGTGTGGAACGCCCCCTGCAGGTTCCGGCAGCCCAGTTGTGGCGCGGGTACTTCGACGCCGCGCCGCACGGCATGGTGCTGTTCAAGGCGCTGCGCGGCGAGGGCGGCAGGCTGGACGACTTCCAGTGGTGCGACCTGAACGGGAGCGCTGTCGGTGCCCTCAACGTCGACCCCAGCGCGTTGATCGGAAACACAGCGCGCTCGGTTGCGCCCGAGGCGTTCGACCCACGGGTCTACCGGCGCCTCGTCACTGCCCACGTGACCAGGCGGGTGCAGGAGTTCGAGCAGGTCTTCCCGGGCGCGGCCGACGAGGCGATCGAGGCCGGGGGCCGCGACCCGCAGTCCGTGCTGACCTGGTACGCCGTGACCGTCGTCCCACTCGAGGACGACTTCCTGGTGGTGCAGTTCCGCAGCATCACGCACTACAAGTCCGTGTTGCGGCAGGCGGTGGAACTCCTCAACCGTGACGACCTGACAGGCCTGGCCAACCGGCGCCACCTCAAGACCCGTTTCTGGGTGTTGCGCCGCCGTGACGTGCCCATGGCGCTCCTCTACTTCGACCTCAACGGCTTCAAGGCCGTGAACGACACCTACGGCCACGAGGTAGGCGACCAGGTCTTGAGCATCATCGGCCAACGCCTGACGTCGAAGGTGCGGCCCGACGAGATGGTGGCGAGGCTAGGGGGCGACGAGTTCGCGGTGCTGCTGGGCGGGGGAGACCTCAACGCGGTCGACCGCGTCACGAGTCGCCTCATCGAGGCCGTGGAGGAACCCATCCACCTCGAGACCGGCTCCGTGCGCCTCTCCGCCAGCGTCGGCGCCGCCCTTTACCCCGATGACGCCGAGTCGTTCGAGGCCCTCGTCAGCCGGGCCGACGGGCGGATGTACGAGCAGAAGCGGCTTCGCAGCCAACGCTAGATTGCTTCTCGACCCCTTGGCCGCCGGGTGGCTGAGCTTCGTCGGCCTCGATGGTCGTCGAAACCTGTCAGTTACGCCGCTTCACGGCCTAGCGTCGGGCGCCTTGGGCCCACGCTCGTAAAGCACCACCGGCTCGCGCACTGCGCGCGCCCGCAGGTTGAACAGCTCGACCATGATGCTGAAGCCCATGGCGAAGTAGACGTACCCCTTGGGCACGTGCTGGCCGAGGCCATCGGCGACCAGCGTCACCCCGATCAACAGGAGGAACGACAGGGCGAGCATCTTCACCGTCGGATGCCGCTCCACGAAGCCGGCCACGCTGTTCGCCGACAGCATCATCAGGCCGACCGCGATGACTACTGCGGCGATCATGACCGCCAGGTGGTCGGCCATCCCGACCGCCGTGATCACCGAGTCCAGCGAGAAGACCACGTCTAGCAACACGATCTGCGTGATCACGGAAGCGAAGGACGCCGCTCCCACCTTGGCGTCGCCGCCTGCGGCTTGCGGACCCTCCAGGCGCTCGTGAACCTCCTGAGTCGCCTTATAGATGAGGAACACCCCGCCGATCAGGAAGACCAGGTCCCGACCGCTGATCTCGAGGCCGAAGACCTCGACGAGCGTGGCGGTCAGGCCCGTGAGGAGGGTGATGGTGAAGAGCAGGCCTACGCGCGTGAACATGGCGAGCGCCAGGCCGAGCGTCCGTGCTCGCCTCTGTTGCTCCGCGGGCAGCCTCGCCGACAGGATCGAGATGAAGACGATGTTGTCGATACCGAGGACGATCTCGAGGACGGTAAGTGATGCCAGGGCCACCCAGGCCTCTGGACTGGTGATCCATTCCACGCCCCCGATTGTCAGGGGTAAGCGACCCCGAGCACAAGCCCGCAGGCGTCAGCAGAAGTCCGGCATGGCGGGCTGGGGAGACCACGCAGGTCAGTCGACGTCGCGCCTCAGGAACCACCAGTACAGGATCACGCCGAACAGGACCGAGTAACCGGCCATCACGAGCGCCGAGTGGCCCAAGCTCAGACCCGTGCCCAGCATGCTGTTCAGTGGGCCCAGATCGGACAGGTCCCCCTGACCCACCACCTGTCCTAGCCACGTGCCGGCCGGCCTGCGCCCCGGCGCGTAGAGGTTCGCCGTGAAGAAGTACTTGGGGAGGGCTTGCCACACCTGCTGCAGGTGCAGGGCCTGGAACAAGGCGTTGATGCGGTTGAGGGGCTGCAACTGCGAGATCGTGTTGATGACGGCGTAGATGGCCTCCAGCAGGCTGGGCAGGAACAGCACCATCACCACCCCGAGCACGCCGGACCTGACCAGCGTGATGAACAAGAACGCGAGGAGCACGGGCGCGAGCAACTGCGCCGCCTGCAGGGCGTATAGACCGACGAGGGGAAGCCAGTCGCCCCCGAACTCGGTTGGGAGGAAGGTGGTGCCGAGCGCCCCGAAGAGGAAGCCAGAGACCCCGGCGCCGGCCATGAGGACGGCAAGGGCACCCAGCGCGACGACAACTTTGCCGGTCATTACGGCCCACCGCGAGGGCTGCAACACCAGCACGGTCTTCCACATGTTCTGCGACCGCTCGTCGCCTATCAGCAGTGCGGCGATGAGCGTGACCGCCACGATGTAAAGCGTCGGGCTGGTGTAGGCGGGCCCCGTGAGCGCCAACCGGGCCAGGCCGATGGGCGAGGCGAAGGCCTGTAACGCCTGATCGATGGTGCCCGCCTCGTTGGCGAACGACCCGGACAGGTTCGCGAACAGCACCCGTGCCACGATGAGCGCCAGGACGGGCAGCAACACCCAGAAGAGCACCGCCAGCACGTACAACCGACGCTTGCGGAGCACCTTGAAGGTCTCGGCGCGGATGACGTTCATCACCTGACTCACGACGGCCGCCCCTTCGTGTTCACGAGCCTCAGGTAAGCGGCCTCGAGGTTGTCGCCGTGCTCCGCGGCGGACAGCACCTTGACCCCCCTGTTGCTCAGGTCCATGAGCAGGTCCTCGGCGCGCTCTTTGGGCACCTCGACGTCTGCGCCGTCCGTTCCGTGTCGGCTGAACTCGTAGCCGAGGTCTTCAAGGGCCCGGAGCAGGGCCGCCTGGTCCGACGCCCGCAAGGAGTAGCGCAGCTGGCGACCGTCCATCCGGTTCAGGAGTTCCGACAGCGTGCCGTCGAACCCCAGCACGCCCTTGTCGATGGCGAGGACGCGGTCCACCAACTTCTCGACCTCGGCGAGGATGTGGCTCGACACGAGCACGGTGACCCCACCTGCGGCAACGGACCTCAAGGACTCGCGGAACTCCGCGATGCCGGTGGGGTCGAGCCCGTTGGTGGGTTCGTCGAGCAGCAGCACCTCCGGCCGCGAAAG
>Ga0265293_10003105_pt1 | contig 31565 bp, 30 predicted proteins | sample Munlanlewell138R_FD_192505 | JGI IMG/M metagenome (GOLD analysis project Ga0265293, IMG submission 192505) | Leachate microbial communities from a municipal landfill in Southern Ontario, Canada - Leachate well 138R | ecosystem: Engineered > Solid waste > Landfill > Unclassified | place: Canada... | reverse complement strand
ATGTTTGATTGCTTAGCAAGCTCAATAATAAACTGCCGTGTAATTCCCAGTAACGGTCCATCGGCTTTGGGCGGTGTGACTAATACCATATCTTTATCCTGCTTAATATATATAAATATATTAGCGCATGTAGTCTCAATTATATTGCCATTTGGCAACACAAACAATCCTTCATGTATATCTGGACCGTGGGATTTCATCTCTAATCTTGCTAGGACTATATCAGTACAGTCTATTGACTTTAATCGTTCATCATTGGTAATTATAGGTGAGCGAGTTGATTGCAATACTAGCACAGCTACGCCTTGTTCCTGTAGATTATCTAGGTTAGCTGGTAATTTGCGTCTGCTAATAAACACTGAGCTATTACTACTTATATTCCAATTAACTATTGATTGTGGTGTAATAGTTAAACGATATACTGCATCTTCATGACGACCTTGATTGATATAGTAATCCCTGAGGCTATTCAAATAGTATAGTCCAGCAGCTTCAGTAAACGGCATATGCATCCCAAGCGTTTTACAACCAGAAACAAGTCTCTTATAATGCTTGTTCCACGCAAAGAAAACACCACGATATGTTCGTAATGTTTCGAATAATCCATAACCATATTGAATACCGCCATTTAACACAGAAATTTGTGCTTTCTCTATACGGCATATTTGTCCATCAACACTTGCGAATTCTTGCAGAGCATCCATAGATATTACCCCCGTATTGCTTCCCATACTGCACGAGCTTTTTTCAGTGATTCTTTATACTCCCTTTTCGGAATAGAATCATATACGATACCTGCTCCAGCCTGGACATATGCCCAATTATCTTTAATAATAGCAGTGCGAATTGCTATGTTAAACTCCATTTCATGTTGAAAACCGATCCAGCCAATTGACCCTGTATACAGTCCCCTTTTTACAGGCTCAAGTTCTTCTATGATTTCCATCGTCCTAACCTTGGGCGCTCCCGTTATAGTTCCACCTGGAAAGACAGCTCTAATGACATCGAATAAATTCTTGTCTGCACGCAATTTACCACGCACATTAGATACGAGATGAATAACATGGGAGTATTTTTCTAATGTAAATAACTCATTAACTGTAACTGAGCCATATTCACAAATACGTCCTAAATCGTTTCTTTCTAAATCAACGAGCATGATATGCTCAGCTAATTCCTTTTCGTTTGATAATAAGTCATTTATTAATGCTGTTTCCTGCTCCTCGTTACTACCTCTTGATCTAGTTCCTGCAATAGGTCTAGTTTCAACTAATTGGTCCTTTACCTTCACAAGTAGCTCAGGCGAACTGCTTGCAATAGCAAATTCAGGTGTATGGATATATGCCATATAAGGGGATGGATTATTATTAACTAATGTTCGATAGATTTCATAAGGGTTCTTGTTTGTTTGAATGCCGTGTCGAACAGACAAATTAACTTGGAATACATCGCCAGCTTTAATATAGTCAATAATCCTATCGACTGCATTGCAAAACTCACCTTCCGTAAAAGTCGCAACGGCTTCATCGATGTCACAGCTATAGTCACCGTTCACACTTGACGGCTTATTCGCATCTTCTATTAATTCCTCATCTACTAACTCACCATGAACGTGTTCGCCATTTCGAATCGAGCTTTCAATCATTTTGCTAATAGTAGCTTCAATCTCCTCAATACGCCCAACCAATTCACGATATGATTCCTTTGCAGTTTTGTTTGCATATATGTACATTTGCTGTTCTTTATGGTCAATAGCTATACCATCAGTTACAAGTCCAAAAAAGTACAAAGGTAAATCAATATCATTGTGTGCTGTATCAGGAATATTCTCTAACAAGCGTACAATATCATAGCCAAAATAGCCAATAAGCCCACCATAAAAATCAGGTGCACATTCAATTGTTGGTGCACAATATTGTGAAAATACTTGTTCTAATAATTGCAATGGATTCCCAGAAATAAATTCCTGTTTATGAATATTATCTTCAGTTACTCTATCTATATATAGTCCATCAGGCTTACCTGTAAAATAACTAGAATTTTTTACTGCCAAAAAAGAATATCTGCCACCTTTAGGACTATGCAATAATAGCTGATATTTATCATTAAATACATCTAATGTATTTGAATCCAATATACTCAAAACGTCTTCTTTAAAAGTACTTCTTTTTAACACTGGTACAACAGTATAATTTTCACAATAATCATTATACATTTGTTCAGTGATTATGTATTTTGCATTAAGCATCGACTTCATTTTCTGTATTAGCTTCTCCTTCGACCGTTATCGCTTTTGCTCTTGGCGGACGTGGCCCGAAATACTGATAAAAATATGTTTTAATATTTCCATTATATAGCTTGCGGTTTTTATCAGCTTTTCTACCGAAATCAAATTCAAAATCTTCATACGATGTCAGAATGTAATGTGACCATGTATCTAGTTTTTTCAAAACCTGTCCCATCTCACGATATAGTTTTTTGATATCTTCGGCTTCACCTAATCGTTCACCATAAGGAGGATTAAAAATAGTATATCCATACTTTTTCTTCGATTGAAGTTGATCAAAAGGCTGAACTTGAAAATGAATATCTGTATCCACCATTGCTTCATAGGCATTCTTGCGTGCTATTTTTATCATACGCTCATCTATATCTGTCCCGATAATTTTTAATTGTCGATCATAATCTGCTAAATCATGCGCTTCCTTTCGTGCTTCTGACCATAATTTCTTAGAAACACGTGGCCATTCATCTGACGCAAAATTACGATTAATACCTGGGGCAATGTTCTTACCAATTAAAGCAGCCTCAATCGGAATTGTTCCTGAGCCACAGAATGGATCAATTAATATCCGATCAGGCTTCCAACGCGAAAGTTGAATCATAGCAGCGGCCATAGTTTCCTTTAGTGGCGCTTCACTTATCAGCGGCCGATATCCCCGTTTATGTAGACCTGCTCCAGAAGTATCAATAGTTAATGTTGCAATGTCTTTAAGTAGTGCTACCTCTATCTTAAACATTGCCCCCGTTTCTTCGAACCATTGATTCTTATAGGTCTTTTTCAGGCTCTCTACAACAGCTTTTTTGACAATAGCTTGACAATCTGGAACACTATATAATTTTGACTTTACAGATTTTCCTTCTACAGGGAACTGCGCATTTTCTGGAATCCAGTCCGCCCAAGGTAGTGCTTTAGTATTTTCAAATAATTCTTCAAAGCTAGTAGCCTTAAATTCACCAATTATTAATCTGACACGTTCAGCACTTCGTAACCATAAATTACTGCGGCAAATTGCTAATTCATCAGCATTAAATACAATTTTCCCATTTTCAACAGAGGTAATATCATATCCTAACTGGGTAACTTCGTGCTTAACGACTGCTTCTAAACCAAAGGTTGTCGTAGCTATCAATTGTATATTTTTCATATAAGCGAAATACCTCCTTTATACATTTAATGTATTATACTACTACATTTTGTTTAAATTTATTATAAGACTCATTAGCATCTGATTGTGCTTGAATACGTATCTCATTAATCTCATCATAATTAGCTTTTAAAGCATTTACAACAAATTTATCTAGCGCTTCATTATCAACCATTTTTGTTAAGATTGATATAACCTTTTCTCGTTCTAAGCCAGTTCTGTAAGGTCTATCTTCAGTAATGGCTGTAAATACATCAGCAACAGCCATAATTCTGGCACCCAGCGTTAAGTCATCGCCTTTTAGGTGGAACGGATAACCTTTACCATTTAGTTTCTCATGATGAAACGATGCCCATTCAGTTATTTGTTTAAAACCAGGAATTGCGGATAATATGCGGTAAGTATGATACGTATGACTTCTCATAACATTAAATTCTGTATCAATTAATTTAGAAGGCTTCTCTAATATTTCCTTTGGTATTGCTAATTTACCCAAGTCATGCAAAAATCCAGCTATTCTCATTATTTGACACTCAAATTCTGATAATCCAATGACTCTTGCTAATGCTTCACTTGTATACGCTACACCACTAGAATGTGTCGCAGTAAATGAACACCTAAAGTCAATAATTTGACTAAATAATTTAGTAAATTGAAGCAGAGTATCAATTTCTAATTGGACTGAATCTATCTCTGTGTTATCAGCCAGAATTTGACCAATATTTGGTGATACAATATCTAGCCAAAAATATTCACAATGGCTTAACTCAATAAATGCTTCAATGATATGTGGTGCATATACTCTTCGTTGACCATTAATAACTGTTGTAACTATCCTTTCAACCTGACCCAATATTTCCTCGTTTCGATTGATTAATATTTCAATCCGATCTGCTAAATGTAGAATATGTGCACCAATTGGCACTTTCTGTCCATTAGCATACTCACCTCTCCCATCATCCCATAAATGATGGTGATAACGGACAACTTCTGCCATATCATGCATAAGCTCGAAATTCTTCAATAGCCAATAACCAACTTCTGCATGTTTATTAGCATTCTCAAACTCGTATTGTTTAGCAGTTAAGCGTTCTCTAAATGACAATGCACCTACATCATGGAGAATACCAGCTAGAACAATATTATCAATATCTTTTGCTGGTAATTTCAATTCTTTAGCAATTTTCAGGGCTATGTATGCTACACGTTTGTGATGATTAACAATATCTGAACTAATAAGATCCATTGCATTTGATAAGCTAGTAGCTAAATCAAATAGAGAAACTTTCAATTCTCTCTTCATTATAAATCAGTCCTTCCAAATTCCAATCTAAAATTCAACTTGCATAGCAAATAAGTTACGTATAAACAATATTAATTCGTAAAAAAAAATTAATATTCACAGAAGACATGTGTTATAAAAACATTTCAATTATATTTTAGCGATTAGTCAATTATAACAAAAACCCCTTCATCTTGATATAAAATGAAGGGTTTTTTGTAAGATTTAAAATTATCAAATATTATCCTAAGATTCTCTCTAAATCAGCTTCTGCATTCGAAATAGGGCTAATATTGAATTTATCTACTAATACCTGTAGTACATTCGGTGTTATAAATGCTGGCAATGATGGTCCTAACAGGATGTTTTTAATGTTTAATGACAATAATGTCAATAATATTGCCACGGCTTTCTGCTCATACCATGATAACACAAGTGATAGAGGCAGATCATTCACGTCACATTCGAATGCCTCAGCTAATGCTAGAGCAATCTTGATTGCTGAATAAGCATCGTTACATTGCCCTACATCTAGCAATCTTGGAAGTCCACCAATTGTTCCAAAATCAATCTTATTAAAACGATATTTACCACACGCTAATGTTAATATAACAGTGTCTTGTGGAGCCTTTTCTGCAAATTCTGTAAAATAATTTCTACCTGGCTTTGCACCATCACAGCCGCCAATTAAGAAGAAGTGTTTAATTGCTCCCGCTTTAACTGCATCTATAATTGTACCAGCATGGCTCAATGTAGCGTTATGTCCGAAGCCCACCATAATATTCTTTTCTGGTTCGTCTTCTTCAAATCCTCCAAGCTCAATTGCCTTTTGAATTATTTGACTAAAATCCTTTTTACCATCTACTTCTTCAATATGTGTTAATCCTGGCATTCCTACAACACTAGTAGTAAATATTCTATCCTCATAGCTTGCTCGAGGCTTCTGGATACAGTTAGTTGTCATTAAGATACAGCCTGGAAGGTTATCGAACTCTTTCTGCTGATCTTGCCATGCACCACCATAATTACCTACAAGATTGTCATATTTCTTCAATTGAGGGTAACCGTGTGCTGGAATCATCTCACCATGAGTATAGATATTAACGCCAGTTCCTTGTGTTTGCTCTAATAGCATTTCAAGGTCTTTAAGATCATGTCCAGAAATCACTATAAAAGGACCCTTTTTCTTAGTTACTGCTACCTTTGTTGGCACTGGGTGTCCATATGTGCCTGTATGCACACTATCTAATAATTCCATAACTATTAGGTTCTTTTGCCCTAATTCCATATTAAGTGCAAAATATTCATTTATGCCATTTTCTTCTTTTAATGTTTCGCTTAGAACTTTAAAGAAGAAATTATTTACCTCTTCGCTGTGCTTGCCTAATATTGCTGCTTGGTGAACATATGCAGCTACACCCTTTAGTCCATATATTAATAATTCTCGTAAAGAACGAATGTCTTCATTCATATTAGGATCAGCTAGAACTCCGTACTTCTTACCATCTTCAATCATTAAATCTACACGATTTGGTGAGATATATAATGCTGCCTCAGGTACTGGGCCGTCTATTACTCCTAATTGATCGCGAAGCTGTTGTTTGAACTTTTCCGCTTTTGTATTAAATATAAAAAATCTCTCAGGATCAAAATTTACATTGGTAAGTGTTGAGAAAACTGCATCAGCCATTAATGACTGTATTTCTGCAGGAATCTTTTGACCTTGGCCAATCAATTTCTGTCCATAAAAAGCTAACCCCTTAAGATTATAAATTAATAAATCTTGTAATGCTGCTACATCAGCATCTTTCCCGCAAACTCCTGCTCTAGTACATCCCTTTCCACCTAAAGCTTGCTCACATTGATAACAAAACATTTTAACATCCATGAATAATCCTCCCAAAATTTTTATTTGTATATAAGCATGTAATAACATGTTGATCTACTTTATTACCTATAAGCTACAATACAGGATATAAACAATTATTGCTGTGATTTAAATCATAATTACAAATGAATTTTATTATGTTTAAAAATATCCTTATAATAGTGCTGAATTTTTCAATATGGTGTATACATAGTAATAATGCTATTTGCAGAAATGAAGGGAGATGCTGTAAATGTTTAATCGTATTTTATTTCCAACTAGCGGGTCACCTATATCAGCTAAAGTTGCAAAGATGATATGCCAGCTAATTAAAGAAGATCAAGGAAGAGAAGTACTTATTCTTACAGTAGCTGAGATGTCGAATATTCCGTCAAATATTAGTATGCTATTAGAACAAGCAGGTGTCGATGCAGGGGAGGTTATTATTCAAGATATTAAAGAAAGAATCGAAAAAGTTACTTCAATTTTCAACGAAAACAACATTCCTTATAAAGTAAAAGTTTGTTCAGGGGATCCTATCAAAATTATTACTCAGGAAGCTTCAGATTTCAATGCAGATTTGTTGATTGTTGGCAATCATGGGCAAAGTACTTTCACTGATTATTTATTTAAAAGTAATATCACAGTGCAATTAATCAATGAAACTAAATGTCCTGTTATGGTAGTAAAATAAGATATAATATAGACATAGTTGACTATCATCATTAAATTTATAATTTCCGATAGCTAAAGAAAACTTGGCATTCGCTAAAGCGAGACTAGACCTTTAGGTCGTAGCAAGACTTATACTCTGTGAGTGCAAGCCTCTGGTGAAGAGAATGCCTTAGGCAACAAGTTGCATAAGGGCAACTAAGCTTCTAAAATACAGAAGCTAAGTTTTCTTTATTGCACTTATGTACATCAGATATAATGTTATAAATTCTGATGTACTAAATTAAGGAGAATTGCTAACTACAAAAATTGTGTAGTACAGCAATTCTCCCTTTTGTTAATTGTCTTGTCTTAATAATCTTTTATTATATATTTATACCGCATTCTCAAGTCGTAACTTATCTGCTACCATGGCAATGAATTCTGAATTTGTCGGCTTAGACTTCGTTGCGTTGATTGTATAGCCGAAGTACTGTTTTAATATATCAATATTGCCTCTGTTCCAAGCTACTTCTATAGCATGGCGAATAGCTCGTTCAACTCTAGGTGGTGTAGTATTATTGTTAGTTGCAATTTGTGGATATAGAACTTTAGTTATACATCCTAATAAATCCGGTTCATCATATACTAACATAATAGCTTCACGCAAAAACATGTATCCTTTAATATGTGCTGGCACTCCAATTTCATGAATCATCTTGGTGATAGATGATTTAACATCATCACACTTTTTCTTTTTAGGCATTGAGTAAGTAGATGTATGTTCATATACTTGTTCCGTACTGCTTTTTGATATTTGGCGAATTCGATTTAATAATGCATCCATATCAAAAGGCTTTAAAATGAAATAATCGGCTCCTAATTCAATCGCTTTTTTAGTAATATTCTCTTGACCAAAGGCAGTAAGCATAATTATCTTCATACCGCTAAATTGCGGTTTATTCTTAATTTCCTCTAATACTCCTAAGCCGTCTAGATGCGGCATAATAATATCCAGAATCAGCATATCCGGCTGATTATCCTCAAGCAATTCTAAAGCCTGGTTTCCATTATAAGCTAATCCTATTACATTCATATCTTCTTGTTCATCTAGATAGTTAGCTAACATGTTACAAAATTCCTGATTATCATCTACTAATAATAATTTAGTTACACTCAACCTTATTCCTCCCAATGCCATTAATATTTCAATATTTCGATATGGTAAAAATTGATTAGTAATTATTTCTACAATTAATTTAATATCCCTGCAAGGTTTTATAAAATTAACAAACAAAATATCGTCAAAAACCGCACCAATTCACGGTTTTTGACGATATTTGTAGTAATATGTCGAAAGTTAACTTAAGCGGCATCATATGCACTAATATTGTCGTTTGCTTCCTTCAACATCCATTCTATATAACATCCGTATCCCATTGTCGGATCATTAACAAATACATGCGTTACTGCACCAACAATTTTACCATTTTGAATAATCGGGCTCCCACTCATTCCTTGGATTATTCCACCAGTTACTGCAAGTAATCTCTCATCAGTTACTTTTATAACCATACCCTTCGTAGATGAAAAACGTTGCGGAATAACATTAACAATTTCAATGTCGAACTTTTCGACCTTATCTCCGTTTACAACTGTATAAATTTGAGCTGGTCCAACAGCTACATCATGGGCAAGTGCGATAGGCATAGGCTCTTCCTGCAAAAAATCTTTTGGTATATCAGTTAACTTACCATAAATACCAAGTGAACTATTTAAGGTAATATTTCCGATCTGTTCACTGTCATTACCAATTTTACAACGTTTTTCGCCGGGTTTTCCTTTCTCACCTTTATCTATTGATGTAACCTCAGAGGAAAAAACTTCACCAGAACCAACTGATATTGGCTGTCCTGTATCCATATCTGTTATAACATGACCTAATGCACCATACATATTTGTTCTTGGATCATAGAAGCTTAATGTACCTACACCTGCTGCTGAATCTCTGATAAATAAACCAATTTTATGACTTTTTGTGTTTTTGTCTAGCTGTGGATGTACTACCGTAGTAAAAATCCGATCATGACGTTTAACTTCCATTTCTAATGAATTAGATGTATCTAACAATTTCGTTATGGAAGCAACATCTTTAACGGTTTCCCCATTAACCTTAAGTATATAATCACCAATCTTGATATCGGCTGCTTCTGCAGGTGATATATCTTGATTGTCAGTTTCAACTTTATAGAATCCAACAACCATTACACCTTCCGCTTTCAATTTCACACCGATTGATTGACCACCAGGATACAATTTAGTCTCCGGCAATACTTGAACTTGAACTCTTTTGATTGGTAGTAATCCAAATAACTTAAAGGTTATATCTGCGATCCCTTTATTAACAGTATGTAGCTCTGTACCACTTACCGCAATAATTTCATTATCTTCAATTACCGTTTTGATAAATGATGAGAAGTTCAAATCAGCAATTTGACCTTCCATCATTTTTAAATGAACTGGGAACGAATTGAAATCTTGAACTGGGGTACTTAATGTTATCATTACTATGGTAATAACCATAATTAAACCGGTTGCTCTCTTTATTTTTAGCTTCAAATTGTCACACTCCCTACACTCCCTACAACAATTATCTGTGTAGCTACTATTTAAAGTACCCCGTCAAAGACTGTTCATTCTATTTAAAAGATGGAATAAAGAAAACAAAAAAAATACTTCTTTGTTGAAGTATTTCCAAAATTCACAGATATCAACTCTAAATTTAAAGTATATTTATCTATTAATATTTTTTTTGTATTTAATGGATGTTTCCCTAATCTCTTTTGCAGTTTCTCGCGTTTTTTCTGTTATCTCTTGTCCACTAATCATTCGGCTTAATTCATCAATTATTTGTGAATCATTTAAAATATTTATATTAGTAATCGTTTTGTTTTTAGTTGATTGTTTATGAATATGTAAATGAACATCGCTCATGGCTGCTATCTGTGCCAAATGCGTTATACAGAATACCTGCCTGTTACTAGCAATAGAGGCTAACTTCTCTGCAATTCTTTGGGCTGCAATTCCACTTACACCAGTATCTACTTCGTCAAAAATGACTGTAGGTGTTTGATCAACTTCTGCTAGTATATTTTTTAAAGCTAACATAATTCTAGAAAGTTCACCACCTGATGCGATCTTTACTATCGGCTTTAATGGTTCACCTAAGTTAGCAGAAAACAAGAATTCGACCTGATCTATGCCGTTTATTCTAGGCTCATCAGAACAATCAAACTGTATTTTAAATTGCACGTTAGGTAAAGATAATTGCGAAAGTTCGTTTTTTAATTGTTGCTCCATTTTGTCTGCTATTGCTTTGCGAGTTTTTGTCAATGCTGCTGCTTTTATGTCGTATGCTTTTCTAACTTTAGCAAGATTTTGTTCAATTTCCTGAAGTATACTGTCACGATTCTGCAATTGATAAAGTTCGTTTTCAATATTGTTCTGGTAATCAATAAGCTCTTGGATATTAAGACGGTATTTTCTCTTTAATTGCTGTAACTGATATAAACGTGATTCAACGACATTTATATCTTCTTCATCAATATCTATATCAATAGAAGCGCCTACTTCACGAGCCACTTCTGCAACTTGAATATTAGCACTTTCTAACATATCTATATATTTTGCATAATTACTATCTATTTTATTAAGTTCTTGAAGACAATTTATGGCATTATTAATAAGATTATAAGCACTATCGATTTCAGTGCCACCTTCCATTAACGATGTATTTATGAGAGAAATATTCTTTGTCAATTTATCAATATTAACTAAGCGTTGCTTCTTAGCCTCTAACTCTTGTTCTTCATCAACTTGCAAATTAGTAAGTTTTAATTCACTTAATTGATATTCTAAAAATTCAATTCGTTGAATATCGCTTTGTTGATTAGTAATTAGCTGCTTATATTGATTATTTAACGTATGGTATTGATTATATATATCTTTAATTTCTGTTAGTTGTTGATCAACACTAAACTTACCGTATCCATCTAACATCTTAATATGTTCTTTGATATTTAGTAATTTTTGATGTTCATGTTGACCATGAATATCTACCAAAGGCTCCATAATTTCCTTTAATAATTGGATTGGTAACAATCTTCCATTAATTCTACATGTGCTTTTACCATGTGCCTTAATTTCTCGATGAATAATTAATTGTTGATCTTCGGTAATATCAATTCCGTTATCTATAAACCAATCGTTTAAAGCTTCTGGAACAATAAATAATGCTTCAATAAAAGAAAAATCACATCCATGCCGAATTAATTCTTGTGATGCCCTCCCGCCGACTACAACTGCTAAAGCATCAATAAGCATCGATTTACCTGCTCCTGTTTCGCCAGTTAAGACATGTAATCCATTTTTAAAAGATATTTGCATTTCTTCAATTAGACCAAAATTTCTCACTGTCATTTCTTGTAGCATCGACAAACACCTCTATAACATTTCTAGAAACATTTTTTCTATTTCTGCTGCTTGGTCTTTGGTCTTACCAATAATCAAAATTGTATCATCGCCACATATGGTACCCACTAACCCTTTCCATTCTAGTCCGTCAATTAGAGATCCTAAAGCATTCGCATGCCCAGGTAGGGTTTTCATAACAACAAGGTTCTCTGCCTTTTCCATAGATACAAAGCTATCTACTAATACTCTAGCAAGCTTTTGTTTCGGATTATATGGCATATCAGTTGGAATATTATATATATATTTACCATCAGTTGTTGGAACTTTAATAAGCTGCAATTCCTTAATATCCCTAGAAACTGTGGCTTGGGTAATATTAAATCCCATCGATTTCAATTCCATTACCAGTTCATCTTGTGTTTCTATCTCTTTTTCTTTTACTAATTCACGAATACGTAAGTGTCGTTGCCCTTTCATATAAACCTCCTTATACCTTAATTATGAAGCTTGCGACGAACGACTTCAAAAAAGTTATATTCTGGCCAGCGAATCAGCTTAGCATGATGCTTAGATTTACTAAGAATAATAACATCATCTAATTCCAATTTAAACCCTAATTGCCCATCAATAGTAAGACCAATATCATTATGTGTAGCTTGTAACTTGGTACGAATAGTATTTTGTGCTGATACTACCATAGGACGCATATTTAAAGAATGTGGGCAAATTGGCGTTAAAAGCATTAAATCTATATCTGGTGATACTATCGGCCCCCCTGCTGACAACGAATAAGCTGTAGAACCTGTAGGTGTAGCAATTATTAACCCGTCACCCTTATAAGAAGCGAGAAATTTATCTTCAATATACATAAAAACCTCTATCATACGACTGAAAGCTCCTTTAGCAATTCCTACTTCATTAAGTGCAATAAATTGCTTAAGTAGCTTACCATCTCTCAATACTTGTGCTTCTAACATCATACGATTCTGTATGAAATACTTACCTTCAATAACTTTATCTATAGTTTCTTCTAAATCCTCTGGTTCAGCTTCAGTTAGGAATCCCATATTGCCAACATTTATCCCTAAAATAGGTATATTATAAGGAGCAAATTGTCTAGCTATACCTAATAATGTTCCATCACCACCTAAAACAAAAATAACATCAGCATGCTTTGGTATCACATTAAAATCGATCCCTAAATCACTTCTCCCAAGTTGTTCTGCCACGTATGCCTCAATTACCACTGTAATATTACGATACTCTAAACTACTGACAATTTGTCTAGCTATGTTCCAAGCTTTTGGTTTACTTTTATTCACAATTAAACCAATTCGCACTCTCATATCACCTCAAAATAATAAACAAAATCAATGCAACTGCTGATACTAATACCCATTTAGGCAATTTAAAATAATCTAACAATGTTTTATTAAAATACACAGGCGTATAAACAAAATCAATATCGTAAATTTTCTCTTTCTCTAAATCTATGTATAATGACCTGTCAGCACGATACATTAACTGCATCGTCAAAAGCTCATCACGTAAAAACGATCCACTGATACGTTCTTTTTTTCGCTTGTTCAGTATTTTCACAATATATAATTTCCCGTTTCTTTTGGCAATATAATCAATAATAATTCTTGATTGATAATTGCGCTCATTTGTATTTACGTCTATTGGTATACGTATTTTACCTTGGATAACTTCATACCCATTGTTTTGTAATAAATTTAATGCTGCCCCGCCCTTTGGAGGTTCTGCATTATTATTAGAAATATTACGCTTACTATTAATGACAATAATAACTATTATAATTATTATGCCCAAAATTATAAAATCTTCTAAACGCATTTGGATTCGCTCCTTCAATAAAGAATAATTCGCTTTATCAAAATAAAATCCTCTTTACTTCTAAACATTACTTGCACTTTGAGTTAAATGAAAGCATAATAATATTTTTAGGATAAACTGTCATGTGCAGCCTTAATTACGTCATCTATCCTACTGGTTAATTCTAGTTCATTTACAATTACGACGTCCTCTATTAAGGAAGATGGTTCAAACTTAAACGCTGCTAGAAACTCGATATTTCCATCGCCACCAGTAATCGGTGAATATGTTAGCCCATGCAATGTAAATTGATGAGTTATTATATTCTGTATCACATCAAGTAATACTTGCTTATGTACTTTAGCATCTCTTACAATTCCCTTTTTGCCAACCAATTCTTTACCTGCTTCAAATTGTGGCTTAATTAAGGCTACAACATATCCACTAGGCTTCAAAATTTCCGCAAGCTTCGGAAAAATTAATTTTAATGAAATAAAAGATACATCTATTGTAGCAATATCAGGTAATCCTACCTTTAGCTTACTAGTTTCCAAATAACGAAAATTAGTTCGTTCTAAGACAGTCACTCTAGCATCAGAACGTAATTTCCAATCTAATTGCCCATATCCAACATCAACTGCATAGACATGATACGCACCATTTTGCAAGGCACAATCAGTAAATCCACCAGTTGATGCGCCTATATCAATCATTATTTTATCTATTAGGTTAATTTGAAAAACATCTAAAGCTTTCTCTAGCTTTAAACCACCGCGACCAACATATGGATGGGTATTGCCTTTCACTACAATTTCTTTAGTGGCATCTACCTTCTCACCTGGTTTATCTATTCGCTCATTATCAATATAAACAATTCCAGCCATAATTGCTGCTTTGGCTTTTTCTCGAGTAGCAAATAATCCATTTTGTACTAATAATATATCTATCCGTTCTTTGCTCAAAACTGAACACCCCGACTTTACTAATATTTAAAGCAGCTTCCTTTGTAGAAAGCTGCTGGTAATTTAGTTTCAGTTTGTTAATAGTTTTTTTGCTTCGTGGGCAATATTAGCAGCAGTTAATCCAATCTGTTCTAATAATTGCTGTCTACTACCATGCTCTATAAAATTATCAGCTATTCCAATACGTTTTGTTACTAAATCACATTTTCCGTTTAGTTCATAATATTCAAGAATAGCACTGCCAAACCCACCATTTAGTACATGTTCCTCAACAATTATAATAGGCGTTTTACTATTAGCTAGGTTATCTAATAATTCTGTATCTAATGGTTTAACGAACCTTCCGTTAATTACAGTTGCATTTATACCATCTTCAAATAATATATTAGCAGCCTGCTCTGCTACTTGCACCATTGGACCTAAAGCAATAATAGATAGATCTTTACCTTCCCTTATATACTCCATTTTACCAATCGGCAGTTCTTCAAATGATTCCTTTAATGGTAACCCTACGCCTTCTAAGCGTGGATATCTGATCGCAACAGGTTTGCTTAGCTTAGTAGCTGTATATAACATATGTCGCAATTCATCTTCATCTTTAGGCATCATTATTGTAATGTTTGGAATATGGCGCAAATATGCAATATCAAAGACACCATGATGGGTTTCACCATCTTGTCCAACTATTCCAGCCCGATCAATCGCAAAAACTACAGGTAGGTTCTGCAAGCATACATCATGTAACACTTGATCGTATCCTCGTTGCAGAAATGTCGAATAAACCGCAAACACTGGTTTAAATCCTTGACTTGCAAGCCCGGCAGCCAACGTTACAGCGTGCTGTTCTGCAATTCCTACATCAAAAAATCGCTCTGGAAATTTGCTTGCAAATTCTGTCAAACCAGTTCCAGTAGGCATGGCAGCAGTAATACATAGTATTTGCTCATCTTGCTCTGCCAGCTCAACTATCGCATTTCCAAACACATTAGTATAATTAGGAGGTAGTGATTTTTTAATCGGTTTCCCTGTTTCTACATCAAAAGCTCCAATTCCGTGAAATAAATCCGGATTTTCTTCTGCTGGTAAATATCCTTTACCCTTTTTTGTTATAACATGAACTAATAGTGGACCCTTTTTACGTTTGGCTTGCTCTAAGGTTGATTCAAGATCCTCTATACAATGACCATCGATAGGCCCTAGATAGGTAAACCCTAATTCTTCAAATAACATACCTGAAACAAATAAATACTTCAAACTGTCCTTAATCCGTTCAGCCGTTTTAAGCATTTTACTTCCGATTGCTGGTATCTTCTTAAGGATATACTCTATGTCATCCTTAGCCCTTGAATAATTAGGATCTGTTCTAACTCTTGTCAAATAATTAGAAACAGCACCTACATTCTGGGCAATCGACATTTCATTATCATTTAATACAACAATTAAGTTGACTTCGCTTAAACCAGCATGATTTAATGCCTCAAAAGCTATCCCGCCAGTCATTGCTCCATCGCCAATAATTGCTATTGAATGATTATTCTCATTTTTTAATTTGGAAGCAATAGCCATTCCTAACGCTGCTGATATCGATGTGCTACTATGACCCGTTTCGAAAACATCATGCTCGCTTTCCTTGCATTTAGGGAACCCAGAGATACCTTTGAAGCAGCGCAATGTATCAAACTTATCTCTACGGCCGGTAAGTAATTTATGTACATAAGACTGATGACCAACATCCCAAATCATCTTATCTATAGGACTATCAAATACCGAATGTAAAGCTATTGTAAGCTCAACTACACCAAGATTTGGGCCAAGATGTCCACCAGTTTTCGAAACATTATCTATCAGAAACTCACGAATTTCCTGAGCTAGTTGTTTTTTTTGATTAATATTTAGTTGCTTCAGACTCTCAGGGTCGTTTATTGTTTGCAACAACATTTACCGTGTCCCCTTTTCTGCTTTCTTCTAGTAATAAACATCTCATTTAATCTTAAAATTTCTAAAGTCTTATTTCACTATATTTCTTTCGTATGTCTTTTTAAAAATAATTTTTGCTATCTATCTCTAGAAATCAAGTATTTAGCTATAGCAATAAGATACTCTGGGTTATTACAATTTGACCTTCCAAGCGCAATTAGTGCTTCATCTGTCAATTGCATGACTTTCTCCTTAGATGCTTCTATACCTAGTAAAACTGGGTATGTTGCTTTATCATTAGCTAAATCACTACCTGTTTTCTTACCGATTTTATCCTGATCTCCTATTAAGTCTAATATATCATCTTGTATTTGGAAAGCTAAACCAATCTTATTAGCAAACTCAGTTATGTTGTCTAACTGATCCTCATTTACTCCAGCTACAATCGCCCCTGAACGTACTGCTGCCGTCAATAATGCACCAGTCTTATGAGTATGTATATACTGCAATTGCTCTATGGTTGTATCTCTTCCTTCTGCTTCTATATCTGCAACCTGACCTCCAACCATACCCTCGGCACCTGCAGCTATCCCTATTTCCTCAATAAGCCTAATAATAACTGTTGATTCAAGTTGTTGCAAATAGGACTGTGCAATTACTTGAAATGCCTTAGTAAGCAGCGCATCACCCGCTAAAATTGCTATTGCATCACCATACACTTTATGATTTGTCGGTTTGCCCCGACGGTAATCGTCATTATCCATTGCTGGTAGGTCGTCATGGATTAAAGAATATGTATGAATCATTTCAATTGCACAAGCCACAGGTAAAGCTTGCTCACTATTTCCACCATAAGCATCACAGGTAGTTATAGTTAATATCGGACGCAACCTCTTCCCACCAGCAAATATACTATAACGCATCGAATCTAATAACGAAATTGGATGAGTAGAATCCAGCTTTAAATATTGATCAAGACTATTATCTATAAGCTCAATCTGCTGACGCAAATAGCTATTTAAATCCACACTCATTTGTCCCCATCCTTTACTTCAAAACTTTCAATGTGATAATTACCATTTTCCCTAACTACTTGCTGTACTTTCTGTTCTGCATCTTCAAGCTTTGTATGACATTGTTTAGCAAGATCCATGCCCTTTTGATATAATTCAATCGATTCCTCGAGTGATAACTCTCCTGACTCGAGCATCTTTACTACTTCTTGAAGTTGTTCAAGCGATTGTTCAAAGGTGTATCGGTCAATTTTCTTGGCCATCCTTTAACCCCCATACTTGGCAATTTACACTGCCATCTGTAAGCTGTATACGAAGTTGGTCATTCTTACGAACTTGCTTAATAGAAGTTACTAACTGACGTTCAACTTCATTATTAGCTTCATCCTTATAGACAAGTGAGTAGCCTCGTCCCATTATTTTTAATGGATTTAAGTCATCAAGCCTTTGATTAAGCAATGTAAAACTGTTAGCTACATTTATAAGCTTATTAGTAATTGCTTGCTGTAATTGAAGATTTATTTTCTGTAGATTATGTTGTTTAGCTAATAATTCTTCTCTTGGATTATAACATACTAGCAGTTGTTGAACACGTTGAATTTTTTCTCGTTTTTGTTCTATTTTCTTTTGAACAGCACTTGCCATTCTATAATTGAGTATAGCTAATAATTTTTCAATATCAATTATACTCGGTGCGACTATTTCAGCAGCACCTGTAGGTGTTGCCGCTCTAGCATCTGCTACATAATCTGCGATTGTAGTATCTGTTTCATGACCAACCCCAACAATGATAGGAATTGAACTTTTGAATATATTTCTAGCTACCTGTTCATTATTAAATGCCCATAATTCTTCAATAGAGCCTCCACCACGAGCAAGAATAATCACGTCAACAAAGTCTTGACAACAAGCTTCTACAAAATCTATCGCATCAATAATCTCCCTTGGTGCAGTTTCTCCTTGCACCAGCGTTGGTATCACATAAATAGGTATATATGGATTTCGCCTCTTAAGTGTTGTTAATATATCTCTTAATGCAGCACCGGTAGGTGAAGTTATAACAGCGATCCCTTTTGGCATATATGGCAATTTCTTTTTATATTTATCATCAAAAAGACCTTCGCCAAATAAACGCTCCTTACTTTGCTGGAAAGCAATATATAGGTTACCTATTCCGTCTGGATACATTTCCTGCACATACAATTGATATTGACCATCACGCTCATATAGCGATATATAACCCTTAACCAAAACTGACATTCCGTTCTTTGGCATAAACATTAGCGAACGATTATTACCTGCAAACATAATTGATCGTACTACACTCTTATCATCTTTAATACTAAAATACATATGTCCACTACGATGATGGGTAAAATTAGATATTTCTCCTTTAACCCAAACAGCATGTAATTGCCAGTCATTCTCTAATATATTTTTTATATATGTTGTAAGCTTAAAAACACTCCAAGCATTACTTACCATAAAATATCACCTCCAATAGCTCGCTATCTTCAGTTTCAACAATATTATCTCTTGCACTCTGTATAGTTTCTTTATTAATTCCTTTTACAAGATTCGACTGTGTTCTTTAAGAGCATAGTGATAGTCATAGGCCCTACACCACCAGGAACTGGGGTGATATATGAAGCTTTCTCTTGAACCTGGTGAAAATCAATATCACCAATAAGCTTACCATCAACCCGATTTATCCCTACATCAATCACAATCGCACCTGACTTAATCATATCTCCTGTAATCATGTTAGGTTTACCAACTGCGGCAATTATAATATCAGCTGTTCTTGTAATTGCCGATAAATTATCGGTTTTCGAATGACATATAGTTACTGTAGCATTCTCGTATAATGCAAGTAACGCAACTGGCTTCCCTACAATATTACTTCTTCCGATTACCACTACATGCTTGCCTGCCATTGATTGACCTGTTTGCTTAATCAATTCAATAATTCCAGCAGGTGTACAAGGTAGAAAGCCTTGCAAGCCAACCAATAATTTACCAGCATTTAATATATGAAATCCATCTACATCCTTGTCTGGTGATATCCTCTCTATAACTGCTTGTTCGTCTATATGCTCTGGTAATGGCAATTGAACTAGAATACCATGAATCTTTGAGTCACTATTTAATTCATCTATTTTCTCTAATAGCTCTAATTGCGAGCAGCTTTCTGCTAATTCGTATACCTCTGAATGTATACCTATATCATGACACGCTTTTGCTTTTGCTTTCACATAAGCTTGTGATGCTGGATTATCACCAACAATTATCACAGCAAGTCCAGGTTTTTTATTTTGATTTGCTAATTGATTTACTTCTATAGTTAACTGTTCACGAATTGATTGAGATACTTTTTTACCATCTATAATAATTGCCATAATAATTCGTCTCCCTATATTTAGTTAAAGAGCGTACACCAGTATCGTGGACGCTCTTTTGTTTGGCTATACTTTAAGCTGTATGAATTCGTGGATTCCTTTAGCGGCTATTTTCCCTGCACTCATGGCTTTAATTACTGTAGCTGCACCTGTAACAACATCCCCGCCTGCAAATACTCCCGGCATAGAAGTAGCACCTGTTTGCTCATCAGCAACAATATTGCCCCATTTATTCGTTTCCAGTGATGGTGTTGCTCTTGTTACTATAGGGTTTGGTCCTTGTCCGATAGCTACAACTAACGTATCAATTTCTATACTAAACTCTGAATTAGGTATTACTTGCGGACGTCGTCTACCTGATTCATCAGGCTCTCCCAATTCCATCTGTTGGCAAATAATCTCCGTAACATTACCTTTATCGTCCCCTATAACTCGGATAGGATTAGACAATGTTCTAAATTGAATACCTTCTTCCTTGGCATGTTCAATCTCTTCCTTACGTGCAGGCATTTCATCCTCTGATCTACGATAAATTATATATACTTCCGCGCCCAAACGCTTAGCAGTTCTTGCTGCATCCATCGCTACATTTCCGGCTCCAATAACAGCTAGTTTCTTGCCAACTTGAACTGGTGTCTTATATTCAGGAAATTTATATGCTTTCATAAGATTTATACGAGTCAAGAATTCATTAGCTGAATAAACACCATTCAAGTTCTCACCTTCGAGACCTAAGAAGTACGGAAGTCCAGCACCAGTACCCAAAAATACTGCTTCAAATCCCATATCAAATAAATCTTGAATATCTAGTGTTTTACCGATGATAGTATTGCACTCGATTTTCACACCAATACTTTGTAAATATTCTACTTCTTCTTTAACTATTTTTTTGGGTAGACGAAATTCTGGTATCCCATACATTAGAACACCACCAGGCTCATGAAAAGCTTCATACATAGTTACGTCATAACATAATCTCGCTAACTCACCAGCGCAAGCTAAACCAGCTGGCCCTGAGCCAACAACTGCAACCTTCTTGCCGCCTGTTAGATCGCAAAAAGGCATCTCTCTATTTTCCATACGTATATAATCTGAAACAAACCTCTCAAGTCTGCCAATTGCTATTGGCTCACCTTTAATGCCAACTATGCACTTCACTTCGCATTGTTCTTCCTGAGGGCATACTCGACCACATACTGCTGGTAAGCTATTTTTTTCTTTGATTTTATCATATGCATCAATAAAATTTCCTTCAGCAGTTAATTCAATAAAATCACGGATATCAATATTTACTGGACAACCAGCTTGGCAACGTGGATTCTTGCATTGTAGGCATCGCTTTGCTTCTGCAATCGCTTGCTCCGCTGTATAGCCTAATGCGACTTCTCCAAATCCAGTTCTACGCAACTCATCTTCTAATAATGACATAGGCTGTCTGCCTTGTTTAAGATTTAGTGACATCCACCGCTACCTCCGCAACCACATGGTTCAGTATTTAAAACTTCTTTTTCCTGACTCCGATACATTGCCAATCTTCTCATTTGTTCATCGAAATCTACTAAATGCCCATCAAATTCAGGTCCGTCTATACAAGTAAACTTAGTCTCACCGCCAACTGTAACCCTACACGCACCGCACATGCCCGTACCATCCACCATTAACGAATTAAGACTTACTAATGTTTTAATATTATATTGTTTAGTAAGATTACAAACTGCCCTCATCATTGGAATCGGACCAATTGCAATAACTAGATCGATAGGCTCTTTATCATCTATCATTCCTTGAAGTATATTTGTGACAAAACCTTTAATGCCATAGCTGCCATCATCAGTTGCTATATGAAGCACATGGCTGTTTTGGCGCATTTCTTCTTCTAAAATTAGAATTTCTTTAGTTCTAGCTCCCATAATTGTAGTTACATGTGACCCAGATTCATATAAATGTTTAACTTCAGGATGTAAAGGTGCTACCCCTAATCCTCCGCCAATACATACTACATGTTTGTGCTCTGGATAATGGGCAGCTTGTCCTAAGGGACCGACAAAATCTAACAAATAATCGCCAGCTTCTAATCTACCTAATTGCTTAGTAGTTGCTCCAACCTCTTGAGCAATAATAGTAACAGCGCCTGTTTCTACATTAGAATCTGCAATAGTCAAAGGAACTCTTTCACCTTGCTCGTCAATGCGAAACATAATAAAATGACCCGGTTTACTCTTCTTTGCCACAAGTGGCGCTTCAATATCTAGTAAAACAACTCGATCATTACCAGTATCTGATAATACCTTTTTTCGCAATATTTTGTACATGTCTTATCTCCCTTCAATACCTATAAAGAATATCATTATATATTCAAAGTCATTTGTCAATTACACATTTTAAAAAAAAGCTTCCAAACGAAGCCTTCCATTTCACCTGACATAATTCGGCGTAATATGTTTATTAATACCAAGTAAAGATGTGCCATATGCATTGTCAGACGAATACTCTTTTGTAGCAAAATATGTATTGATATTAACAGCTCTATGGGTCAGTCTACTCACCAAATATTCTCTTATCCTCGTATTAGCGGCAACTCCACCTACGATAAGTATATCCACAATATTATATTCGCTTTTAGCTCTTCTAATAATTTTCTCTAGAGTTTTAGCTATACAATTCTCAACTGCCCTTGCAACGTCTGCATGATTATATCCTTCATCTATTAAACGCTCTGCTTTAGTTGCCGGTCCAGAAAAACTGAAGCTAAATCCCTGTACACTTGATGGCATCATTAGCTTTGTTGTACTTTGTTGTCCCAACAGCTCTAATTCTTTACCTGCTGGAAAAGCTAATCCCATTCTTACACCTATTCTATCAACAAATTGCCCTGCATGAAGGTCTAATGAACTCCCTATTAACTCTATTTCATACTGCTTATCTTCACTTTCCTTAACTAAACAAACCTCGCTCGTACCGCCCGATATGTGCACTGCCAAGAACCTCTTAGAATTAATCTTTGTGGCCAGTGTTCCAATTCCAGCAGCAATATGTCCTTCTTGATGGGAAAATGTATATAGCGGGATTGATAAGCTTGCAGATATTACTCTAGCGTATGTGTTACCAGCAAAGAATACAGGCATATAGGAATCAATTATAGGTCGAGGCTTGTCAGAAACAGCTATACATGCAATTCGGCTTGCATCAATTTTAGAAAAAAGTTCTTCAATGAAAAACGGCAAGTTTTTCAAGTGTTGAAAAACAGCCGTATTTTGCCGTAATCCTCTTTCTCCAAGCGGAACATCTAAAACTTTTCTTCGTTCAAATTCTATAGCACATGTATGTATATTTGTTGCACATAGTGATGTTGTATATGCACTTGTATCAACACCTATCACTATATCTCTCAAGTGTCAGTGCCTCCATTATCGGTATCTGCTTGTACATCCGCCTGCAAAGGTTGAACATTTTTAATACGCTTTGCTAAAATTCCATTAATAAAGCTTGCAGATTGATCAGTACTGAATTTTTTAGCTAATTCTACAGCTTCATTAATAACGATACTCTGTGATAAATCGGTGAAAGATAGCTCATATATTGCAATTCTAAGAATACTTCGTTCAACCTTGCCAATTCTCTCTAAATTCCAGCCTTCTAAAACTTCTTTAAGCTGTCTATCTATTTCACCTAAATTACTATATGTACTAAGCACAATATCAGTAATAAATTGTCTCTGATTCTCATCCACATTATCATTTTCAAACCGTTCAGCTATTATTTCTTCAGCGTTACCTTGATGTATATCAATTTGAAATAATATTTGTAATGCTTTTTCTCTCGCCTGTCTCCTGTGCATAAAATAGCCTCCATACTTCCTTTTTCCGTTATTAACGCCAATGATTAGGCAGAAACCGTTCAATTAAATCACGTATATTTTCATTATTATCAATTCTTGTCCCAATAAAATATCCAATTGCAACCACTATCACGAAGATAATCGTTTTGAAAAAGCCAACTAATAAATATAAAATTCCAATAATTACACCAATTATAACACCAAAGACTTTGCCAATATTAGCATATAATAATTCCTTCAACTCTTGTCTCATATTAATTCACCTACTTTAGTGAAGAACGCTGACTGGCTGGTTTATTTAGGACATCTTTAACAACAACAATAACCTTTTCTACTTTTACGCCAGATAGGGTCTCTATATAATTTTTCACTTCATTCTGTAGTTTATCCGTAGTTTCAGGAATATTAATCTCGGGATCTAAGCTTACTTTCAAGGCTATTTTGGCGCCAAATTCTGTAGGTACAACCTTTGCAACTAGTTCACGAACTCCGTTAATCTTACCTCCAGTACGCGTCGCCATAGCTTCTAATGCTTCAACAGCAATCTTAACGTCTCCGATTTCTGTAACTTGATTAATTGTTGTTCGCTTAACTTCATGCTTACTTTGAAAATTAATAAAAATAAACCTAAGGCTAATAAAGAAAAAAATCAATCCTATAAGAAGATTAGTAAGCATTGTCTGAAAATTATTAGCATATAAAGCGTAAAAATATCCACCAATAACGTTTAATGGCACTAATTTAAGCGTTATAACTATAAATACTACTGAAAGTACCGCAATCACTAAATTATAAAAAAAGAACACTATTCTCTCTAATATATTCATAACTTGTCTCCTTCCGAGTATTGTAGAATGATTTATAGGAAACCCCCTGTATAACGCAGGGGGTTTCCTATATAATATTATAATTCTTAATACCATTTCGGTTATATAATTCTCTATTTCAGACGAGTTTCTTCTTCTTTTTTATAGTCTTTCTTTTCTTCCTGTTTAAAATCTACGCCTTGTACATGGACATTTACTTCAACAACAGTTAATCCAGTCATGTTCTCAATTTCACGTTTTACATTATCTTGAATTGCATTCGCAACATCTGGAATTGAAGAACCATATTTAACTACTATTGATACATCAACTGCAGTCTCTTTTTGCCCAACCTCTACCTTAACACCCTTTGAAAGGTTCTTTCTTCCTAATAACTCAGCTATGCCACCAACAACTCCGCCACTCATGCCAGCAACTCCTGGCACCTCTATAGTAGCAAGTCCAGCAATGATTTCGATTACTTCAGGTGCAATTTGAATATTTCCAAGCTCATTCTCATTTTTCATTTCAGATGGTAATGACATGTTAACACCTCCAGTATTTTACTATAAAATTATATCATAGGCATTATCCTAATTCAATCTAAGTATATGCCAGTGTGATTATCTTTTGATAATGTCACCTTAAAATTATCTTGAGAAAATGTCACTTTATTAAGTAGACTAATCTCATGAAAAACGAGGTGTATTATCTATTGACTCATAAACAACTAAATAGGTTTATAACTATCTCTAGTGTTATTGATGGCAATATTACTATTGCCAAAGCTGCATCTGACTTAGGGCTTAGTGAAAGGCAAATTAAGCGACTTAAGAAAGGAGTTATTGAGTTCGGTCCTAGTTTTCTTATACATAAAAATAAAGGTCGCTCTCCTAAACATTCTATCCCTACTTCTACTGCAGAAAAGATTGTTGCTTTAAAACAATCTGATTTGTACATAAATGCTAATTTCTTGCACTTTAAAGAGCTGCTAGAAGAACGTGAAAATATTAAAATTAGCTACTCTGCTCTTCACTCTTTGATTTCTAAACATGGTATTTTAAGCCCTAAAAAACACCGTAAACCTAAATTGCACCATCGTAGAAAACGCAGGTCTAAAGAAGGCGATTTGCTTCAAATCGATGCCACTCCTTTTGAGTGGTTTGGCGGAAACAAAAAGTTTAATCTCCACGGCTCTATTGATGATGCTACCGGTAAGATTACTGGGCTATATATGTCGAATAATGAATGTATGCAAGGCTATTTTGAAGTCCTTAGACAAACTCTTTCTAACCATGGTGCTCCTGTGAGTATTTATGCTGATCGTCACGCTATTTTCCGTTCTACCAAGGCTGATAAGCTGTCTGTTGAAGATCAACTCGCTGGTAAGGTCGCTAATGATACTCAGTTTGGTAGAGCTATGAAGGAGTTTGGTATTAATATTATTGCTGCTCGTTCTCCTCAAGCTAAAGGTAAAATTGAACGTCTTTGGGCTACTTTACAAAGTAGGTTGACTGTTGCTCTCAAGATTGCTGGTATTACTACTATTGCTCAGGCTAATGAGTTTTTGCCTTCGTTTATTGCTTCGTTTAATAAAAAATTCGCTGTTGTTCCTGCCGACCATATTTCTGCTTACAGACCAGTTTCTGATTCTTCTTTGATTACTCATGCTTTGTGCGTTAAGCAAACTCGCATCATTGATAATGGCTGTATTTTTTCTTTTTACAATAAGCATTTTCAAGTTCTTAGTGAGTCTAATATTCCTGCTAAAGCTGCTATTGATGTTCTCGTTAGTCCTGCTTTCGGTGTTAAGGCTTCCTACAAAGGTGTTGTTTACGAGGTCGTTCCTTTTATTAAGCCTAAAAAGCAGTTGTCTGCTGATACTAAGAAAAAGTCTTCTACTCCTTATTCTCCACCTGATGACCACTATTTTAAACATGGCAAAGCTTTATGGGATACTCTGAGCTTTGATGAAAGTAATTTAGATATCCTGCAAATGCTTGAGGATATCTTTTTGAAAAAATATGCTTAGTGAGCATATTCTTACTCATTGCAGGCTTATTTTCTATCTAGTTATGGAGTCTCTTATGTCAAGGGCGAGTGTTCTTTGCTCGTTCATTTACCCTTGATATATGAGACGGAATAACTATTATCTTTTTTGCCTGCAAGGGTGACATTTTCTAACGATAATTTATACCCTTTTAGGGTGACATTTTCTCAAGGTATTGACATCTAAGTATATGCCAGAATATGTTTATGCATGTATCATACATTACATTATAGAATGCAATTCAAGAAACTTAGTATTAAAATCACCAGCTACAAAAGCAGGGTTTCTTAATAACTTTAAATGAAATGGTATAGTCGTCTTAACACCTTCTATACGAAACTCAGACAAAGCTCGATGCATACGTTCTATTGCCTCAACTCTTGTCTTACCATGGACAATTACTTTGGCAATCATCGAATCATAATAAGGTGTAATTTGGTATCCTTGATATGCCGCACTATCTATACGGACACCCAATCCTCCAGGCGGCAAATAGGTAGTAATAGTTCCAGGTGATGGCATGAATTTTTTCTCCGGGTCTTCCGCATTTATCCTACACTCAATCGCCCAACCATTAATCTCTATATCTTCTTGTCGAACACTAAGTTCTAATCCAGCAGCTGCTAATATCTGCTCTTTAACAAGGTCAACTCCAGTCACATATTCTGTAACAGGGTGTTCAACTTGTATACGAGTATTCATTTCCATAAAATAAAATTGCCCATGCTTATCTAATAGAAATTCCACGGTACCAGCAGTTACGTAATCAACCGCACGTGCTGCTTTAATTGCTGCTTCACCCATACGAGTTCTAATACTAGGTTCAATAGCTGGTGAAGGTGCTTCCTCTACAAGCTTCTGATGACGACGTTGAATAGAACAATCCCTTTCACCCAAGTGAACAACATTTCCATGGCTATCAGCAATTATTTGAATTTCAATATGTCGTGGTTCCTCTAGGTATTTTTCTAAGTATACGCCAGCATTCCCGAAAGCAGTCTCAGCTTCTTGCTGTGCCATTGATACCGCATTCTTAAGTTCACCACTGTTCCACGCTACTCGCATGCCTTTACCGCCACCGCCAGCAGTTGCCTTCACAATAACTGGATAACCTATTTCTTCAGCAGTCTTCATAGCTAACTCGATATTTTGAATAATCCCTTCTGTACCTGGGACAATCGGAACTCCAGCATTTTTCATAGTTTCACGGGCAATAGCTTTAGAGCCCATAGTTTCAATAGCTCTTGCAGATGGGCCAATAAAAGTAATACCACACGAAGCACAAACTTCGGCAAAATCAGCATTTTCCGCCATAAATCCGTATCCTGGATGAATTGCATCGCAACCTGTTAATGTTGCAACGCTAATTATGTTGGTCATATGTAGATAGGATTCTTTTGAGCTAGTAGGTCCTATACAGTATGCCTCATCTGCAAGCTGTACGTGTAAGGCATCTTGATCTGCTTGCGAATATACTGCAACAGTTTTGATTCCAAGCTCTTTACATGTTCTAATGATACGGACTGCAATTTCACCACGGTTTGCAATTAAAATTTTCTCAAACATGCAGTCACTCCTACTCTTTACTTACTTTATACAATGTTTGACCATATTCAACAAGCTGTCCATTTTCAACGCAAATTTCAACTATAGACCCTTTGCATTCAGCTTCAATTTCATTCATTAGTTTCATTGCTTCTATTATACACACTACATCCTTCTCAGTAACACGATCTCCAACCTTGACATAGGATTTAGCATCAGGTGCAGGAGCCGAATAGAATGTACCTACCATTGGCGACTTAATTTCAATAATATTAGTTTGTGCTTGTACTGGTGCCACCGTTGCAGCCGTATTCACAGCTACACTAGTAATATTTGTTTCAACTGGTGGAGCAATTAACTCAACACCTCTAGAGGCAGGAACATTTGAAGCAGGATTATTCTTCTTTATAGATATCTTTGTTCCTTCATTTTTTATCTCTAGCTCTGAAATATTTGTACTATCTAGCAGTTTAATTAACTCGCGAATTTCTGAAATATTAAACATAACCTTCACCTCTTAATGCAAATTTATCTTCGATACTAATCCTCATTCTACATAAACCTTACCCATATCATTATAATAATAGTCTACTATTGTTGCAACGTAAATTCGATATACAGCTAACATTTTCTATCCAAGCTATTAAAGAAAACTTGGTATTCACTAAAGCGAGACTAGACCTTTAGGTCATAGCAAGACTTATGCTCTGCGAGTGCAATCCTCTGGTGAAGAGAATGCCTTAGTTGCACTTATACTATCAACATTAAATTTATAAATTCTGATAGTGGTACCAAAAGTACAACTAGTCAAGCTCTTGACTAGTTGTACTTTCTAAAATCTATAACATTATCTTTTGTTTCAATAATCTTATCAATCAATTAATTATAATATCTTACTTCTATATTCTTGTGTGCTATGCCAGTTGATTCTCCAACAATGTCAACTATTTGCAAATATTGTTCAGCAGTTACCTGTTCAGCTTGCACAACTACTTGAGCACGCTCACCAGTCTCCATATACACACAATCACCAAAACCAAGCGCCATAATCTTTTCTTCTAGATCATCTTCTATATTAGCAGTCGCTAAAATATTATCGTATGTGGACTTTGCCTTAGCTATTTCCTCAGCTGTTACACTACCATTTGCCATTGTTAATCTTAATTCATCAAGCTCTTGTGATCTTTCATAATCTCGTGTCAATCTTAGATCTACAAAGTTATCAGCTGTAGAATCATAAAGTATTACCTGACCACCTTGCATACCTTCATTATCCTGCTCCGCATCTTTAGGCTTTTGTTTTTGCTCATCTTGTAGAGTTGCTTCTGTTGGCATCAATTCAACAGGCTGTTCTAAATTTCCAAGAACATAATATCCCAGAATCATCAATGTAAATACCATTACTGCACTTAATAACATTTTTTCCTTTTTAACTACAAAAAAACTCATATCCTCATCCCCTTATGTGATCTTTTTTACTCATGTGTATTCATTGGTAAAATAGATATTTTATTCGCACTTACATTTAAAGCTCTTTGTACTGCATCTACCAATATTGCTTGTGTTCGAATATTATTTGCACCTTCTGCAACTACAATTACTCCACGTATATTAGGCTTTAGGCGCTTAACGATTAATGGTTCCTCACCACCGCTATTTCCTCGAAGAACTACAATCTGCTTATCGTCTGTTAATTCTGTTACCTTTCTAGTCCCCCCTTGTCGATCATTTTCATCTGTGTTACGTTGATTCAATCTTGTATTAGTTCCTAAAACTACCTCTTCAGTAGAATCTATGTTTACCATCACCGAAACTTGACCAACTCCGGCAACTTTTTCTAAAATTTTTTGTAAACCTTCCTCATACAGCCGTTCATAGTCTCTCATACTCGTAGCTTCTGCACTTAATCTATTAATTTCTTTAGTCATTTCATTCGAAACATTAGGAGGTGCATTCTGAGACATATTAAAATCACTTACAAGTATCAACAGAATTACACCCACCGCTGCAATTACAAACAACCACTTTAACGGAGTCATTTTGTCTTTAAGACCCATAATAAACACCTAGCTTTCTTCAACTATGTTTATGCTAATTGCTTTTGTTGACAACTGTAATTCCTTGCTAATTATCTGTTTAAGCTCATTTGCAGATTCAATATCTGCTAAGCTACTCGATGTATGTAACCCTTCATTATTACTGCTCACATCACCATTCGTATTGTTATCAAAAGAAATTAAACCGATTTCTACCAACTTAACTTCATCTATATTATCTATCACATTGATATTATCACCATTTAAGTTATCCGAAGCTAATACTTGTTGTTCAATTAGCTTGCGAACATATACATCTAGCTTTGTTATTTTTATATCATTTGAAGCTATATCACCATTAACTTCTAAGCCTAAATCAACCAGTTCATATTCTCCATGAAATTCAACTATATCTTTAAGACCTTGCTCAGTCATTTGCTTTACCGCTTCTATTGTCATATCTTGAAAATTTACCGACATACTTTGGTTAACACCTGCTATAGCATCTGCCACAATTGCATCCCCCCTCTCCCAATCCAAAAAATCCATTACCGATACAGCATCTGAACCGTACAAAATTACTAGTAAAGGAGTTAGCATTGTGACAATGATAATTAAGCCAATGACTAGCTTAACGTATTTTTGCATAGATGAGCTTGGTAGTAGCAAGTCCATAAAAGTTGCAAATAAAATAATTAAGATAATACCCTTTAACCAAGCACTTATTAAATCCACTAAAATCACCGACCTTTTCAATCAACCGCTTCATCATCTAATCATCGCAGCACTACAGATAAATTAGCCGTTGCAAGAATAATCGTTATTGCCAAGAAAAACATCAGCCCAACAACAGCAACTGCAGCAAATATATATATAAAGCTTTTGCCGATAGTACTTAAACATTTAATAATAGGTGAATCTCCAAGCGGTTGCATGGCTGCAGCTGCAAAATTAAATATAATGGCTAAGGTGAGAATTTTAATTGCAGGAAATGCACACATAAATAATAAGATTATCACCCCGATGATGCCGATTGAATTCTTTAATAACAGTGAAGCACCTACCACTGTATCTGCAGCATCTGAAAACATCTTCCCAACTATCGGTACAAAATTCCCTGTAACAAACTTAGCTGTTCTGATAGTTATTCCATCTGCGATAGCACCCGCTGCACCTTGTATCGAAATAACACCCAAAAATATACTTACAAACACGCCCATCAACCCTAAGCTGACTGTTTTAAGAAAATTCGCTAGATGGGTAACTTTATATTTATCCGTAAACGCACTTACTATATGCAGTACCGCCGAAAAGAATATAAGAGGAAAAATAATAACACTAATGAAATTACCTATTATATTTACAACAAATACAATCACGGGATGAAACATTGCCACAGAAGTAACATTGCCAATTGCCGCCATAATACCAAGCACTAACGGTATAAGTGCAATCATAAATT
>Ga0265293_10003103_pt1 | contig 31580 bp, 44 predicted proteins | sample Munlanlewell138R_FD_192505 | JGI IMG/M metagenome (GOLD analysis project Ga0265293, IMG submission 192505) | Leachate microbial communities from a municipal landfill in Southern Ontario, Canada - Leachate well 138R | ecosystem: Engineered > Solid waste > Landfill > Unclassified | place: Canada... | reverse complement strand
TGCGCCTTTTTGTACCCTTGATTTCAATTACCACTACAAATGATGTTTTCCATTGTTACCTGTTCTGGCGCTTTGCTGTTTTTCCGTTCCTGTTGGCTCAATTTAGCTTTTTTATGCGATTGCCCTGTGTTTGTTTAAAACACTCTTGAAATTCTTCGTAGTTGCGAATATAATTATCTTGTATATTTATACCCTTTGGGAGTCGATGCTATGGAGTTTATGACCGCTAAAGAAGCTGCGAGAAAATGGGGAATCACACCAAGACGAGTTCAGACATTATGTGCAGAAGGAAGAATATCAGGTGTCTAGCGCTTAGGTAATGCTTGGGCAATACCCGTTGGGACTCAAAAGCCCCATGATGAACGCACATTGAACAAAAATGATATTGCCAAAAGAAAGAATTAAGTATGTGCTATCTGTATTTAGCGCAGCCATAAATACGAGCGGCTTATTAGTGGCAGAAGACAGACGGTATGAAGGTTGTAAAAAGAATTATAGAAAGCATAAATATCAGAAGATGGGAATAACGCAATGATAAAGAAATGCCAAGTATTTACTCCTACACAAAATGTTTTAGAACTTTTGAATATAGTCAACTATAATTCTAACCTATATGGGAAAAAGGTTATAGAAAACGCTTGTGGTGATGGGAATATCCTAACTGAAATCGTTAAGAGGTATATTGAAGATGCTCTAAATAATGGGATAGAAATCAATGAAATCAGACAGGGATTGGAGAATGATATCTACGGCGCTGAAATTGACAAAATTCATTATAAAAAATGTCTGCAGAATTTAAATAATGTTGCGAATGAGTACGGTATTAGTAATGTTAAGTGGCAATTATTTAATACAGATATATTAAAAAAGACATTATCAACAAAATTTGATTATATAATCGGAAACCCTCCATACATAAGCTATCGGGATTTAGATGAAGCAACTCGGAGTTTTGTAAAAGGTAAATTTAAATCATGTGCTTACGGAAAGTTTGATTATTGCTACGCATTTATTGAAGCAAGCTTAGATGGTTTAAGCGATAACGGAGCATTAGCCTATATTATTCCAAATAGTATATTTAAAAATGTTTTTGCACAAGAGTTGCGGAATATGATTTTGCCCTACACCGTTAAAATATTGGATTACACCACTAAAAAGCTTTTTGAGCAGGTATTGACATCATCTGCAATTTTAGTTTGCAGTAAAGCCAGTAACAAAGACTATATAGAATACGCAAATGTGGCAACAAAGGATGTTTATAATATAAATAAGAATAGCTTGACAGAGAAATGGGTATTCACTTCAAACATTACTCAAAAACCTGCTAAAAGGTTTGGCGATTATTTTGCTGCATCAATAAGCATCGCTACATTGTATAATGAGGCATACATATTAAAGAAATTCGCTATTGAAAAAAACTTCATTAGAGTTGGGGACTATTGCATAGAGCGTGGAATAACAAGGGAGGGCGTAAGCCCAAGGTCGTTAAACTACAGTAAGAAGGAACTAATACTATTCCCTTATAAATATAAAAGCAATAAATTGGTCAGATACAAGAAAGAAGACTTTGAAAAATTATATCCGGAAGCAACAAAATATTTAAAATCTTTCTCTGTACAACTGGCTAAAAGAAAATCAGACAAAAGCGTTGAATGGTTTGAATATGGCAGAACCCAAGCATTAGCCCACTTGAATCAACCCAAATTATTGCTTTCAACCGTCGTAACCAAGGAAATAAAAGTTTATCAGTTATCTAAGGAGTGTATCCCATATTCGGGGATATATATTGTACCTAAAGCGGATCTGCCTTTGAGTTTCGCAAAGGAATTATTGGAAAGTGATTCGTTTTGTAAATATGTTCAGGGAATAGGAATAAGTGCAAATGGCAAATCGTTGAGGATAACAGCGGTGGATATTAATAATTTTGAATTCTAAATTCGAGAGGTGTTTTTATGGGAAAGATGAAATATAGAATTTCATCAAGGGCCACAATCCTTTTGGGGCGCGAGAGTGTTTCAAAGGTGGATGGTGCTGTAATTGAATTGGTTAAGAACACTTACGACGCTGATGCTTCACTGTGTTATTTGTGCTTTGATGTGGAGCATGATCATATTTATATTATTGACAACGGAATAGGTATGACAGAAGACATAGTAGAAAACTATTGGATGATGATCGGTACCGATAATAAAAAGGTAGATTATAAGTCGAATAAAAATAGAATTAAAGCTGGCGAGAAAGGAATTGGGCGTTTTGCGCTTGATAGGTTGGGAAGTAAATGCGAAATGTATACAAAAAGCAGCCAAAGCGACCATTTGATAATGTGGAGAACTGACTGGTCGAATTTTGAACAGGCAGGAAAAACAATAGATGAAATTGAAGCTGACTTCGATTACCTCGACATAAATTTTAAAGATGCGATTCCAAAAACTATTTATGAAAATATAAAAAGAATAGAAAAACAGGTGGCTGACAGTATCGAAGATGCTACGAAGAAATATTCGATTCCGTTAGATACCGGAACTATGCTAATTGTGAGTGATTTGCGCGATAGGTGGACTGATAAAGACATCTTAAATATACTCACCTCAATGGGCTTTTTACTTCCACCTACTGAGGATAATGAGTATATTATTTGTATGCAGAAAGCGTTAAGTGATGCCCCTATAATCGTTGAAAATGAAGTGACGGAGGAATTTGATTACAGGGTATCTGCTAATTTTGACGGTGAAAAGTTTAAAATTATTTTGGAACGTAATGAATTTGATTTAAATAAAATACCAGACGCGATTTTTGAATTCGAAAGATTTAAAAAATATCCATATACAAAAAAAGATTTTGAAAATGGGAAATTCGAGTTCAATTACACAATTTCTGAGTTGCTTGGTACAGGCGATACAAATTATATTGATGACTCCAAGAAAGTTGGAACTTTTGATTTCAAATATACTTTTATGAAATTGTCTCTTCAAGATGATTCAAAAGAAACTTTTTACTATAAAGAAATAAGTAAAAAAAGAAGACTCTGGTTAGAGCAACATGGTGGGATTAAAATTTATAGGGATAACTTTCTTGTTAGGCCATATGGTGATCCTAATTCGGATTCGTTTGATTGGCTTGGCATTGATGCGAGAAGAGCAACAAACCCAGCTGCAATATCTCATCCATCTGAAAATTGGCATGTTAGAAATAGACAAGGACAAGGGACAGTATTTATTTCAAGAATAAGTAATGATTCAATTCTCGACAAATCCAGCCGGGAAGGAATTATTGAGAATGAGTATTTCAAAATATTTAAGGAAATGCTTGTTAAAATAATTGCAATTTTTGAAAAGGACAGAGCATACGTTGGTCACACAATGAAAATATACTCTGATATTATAAATGAAAAGGAAAAGACCAAAAAATCAGGCAAAGAGATTGCGAAACAGATTTTAGCAAAAAAGCAAAAACCTTCGGCTGAAGAATCAAAAGAGAATGTTGAAACATTGGCGAAAGCAGTACAGTATTATGAAGAAGAACGAGAGGAATTAATTTCTGAAATTAAAATTTTACGTTCTCTGGCAACCAATGGGCTTATAACAACGTCTATTGTACATGATTTGAAGAGTATCAATGCGCTGCTTGTTAATAGAGTGGAAACATTTAATCTTGCAATTAAAGCAAATAATCAAATGTTAATAAGGCGCAATCTGGATGATCTATTGAAGGATGATACTTTTCTAAAGTCATGGATTACAGTAATAACCAATCAGGTAAAAAAGGATAAACGTAGACGCTTGAAAAAAGATTTATATGATACAATTGGTGAAATTATTTCGGTATTAGAGCCAATACTGAATCAGAAAAAAATCAAAGTAAATTTAGCTCATGACGGTAATACAGTAGCAAAGAGAATTTTTGTATCTGATTTTGAGAGCATCATTTATAATTTAATCATTAATTCTATTGAATCATTCGAGAAAGGCAAAATAACAGAAAGAATAATCGACATTTCATTAGAAGGCAATGGTAATTTTGTGTTGCACTACAAGGATAGCGGTAATGGGTTAGGTGATTTATTTAAAGACCCATACGAAATTTTTAACTACGGAACAACAAGTAAGCGAGATATAAATGGTGATATTATTGGGACTGGATTGGGTATGTATATTGTGGCGTCAACTGCTCGTGAGTACAATGCAAAATATGAATTAGTTGAGTATAAAACAAGCTTTGCTTTAGATTTTATTTTTCCAATTTGAGGTGGACAATATGAAACAGAAATTCAAAGTTGGGATATTAGATGATGATTCCAGTAAGGTAACTCAAATCATTACGAGGTTGATGTATGGTATGACAGAAGCTTTGCCGGGCAAGAAGGATAAATATGAAAACTATGAATTAGAGCCTTATGAAATAAAGGTGAAGAACAATATTCAAGATTTAATAAATGATGTTTTTGAACAAGAGTTAGACTGCATTTTGATAGATTATAAGCTCTCTTCATATGAAAACGTTGATTTTACAGGTGTTGAATTTGCAAAACATCTTGAAGATGCACTATATGATTTCCCGATTTTTATTCTGACTTCTTATGAAGATGATTTGTTTGCAAATGAGGTTTATAACGCCTACCAAGTGTTTGATTTTGATAGGTATTTAAGTGAAGAATCCGAAAGAATCGAATTAAATTATAAGATAATCGAGCAAATACTTAAAGACATTAAACAAAAAGATCAATGGCATAATGAATTAAGAAAAATATTGCCGTTGGTCGGTACTTCGGAAGAAATTGATTCAAGAATTATTGAACTGGATACAAAATTGGAGAAATCAATTAATGGTATATATAGCATTCCGGAAAAGGTTAAGAAGGATTTAGAAGCAAGCAAGATAAATGAATTGCTTGCTAAAATTGATGAATTATTAGACAAGGAGTAAAATTGTGGGGTTGATTAAGCAAAAGATTCCGGTGAGGTCATATGCGGGAGAACAATGGAAAACTAACAGTTCGAATAAACTTAGATTAGTAAAAGATTTTAAATGTAAATGTGCCTATTGTGATGACCATCACCATTATAGCGGGGGATATAATTCATATCATGTAGAGCATTTTGCCCCTAAAGAAAGGTTTCCGCATTTACAATTTACATACGAAAATTTGCTTTATAGTTGTCCTTATTGCAATATAGCTAAGTCAAATAAATGGGTCGGGAAAGATGAAAATGAGAATATTGTTGGTGAACAAGGATTTATTGATCCTTGTTCACAAGAATATAATCAGCACTTACAAAGAAATGATGACGGTTCTATCGGCTATCTAACGCCGATTGGTGAACACATTTACTCAGAACTTAAACTGTATTTGAAAAGGCATCAATTGATTTACAATATAGAAAAGGTAAGAGTAAAAAAAAATACTTTGCATGCAAAAATACTTGAAAAAGAACGAAAAGGCGAAGATACAGCAGAATTACAAAACTTATATCAACAAATTTGCGTCGTTTTTTGTGAATATTATGATTTGTTTTTCAAGGAAGATGAGTGTTTTGAGGCGGAGCAGCCAGCTGTGATATAGGTGCTGCTTGCAATTCACTTTGAATTGTAACGCAAAGCTAGATGCCAAATCGACGAAAAAATGGCTTATCAAGGTGCCTGTTTCTGAAACATGCCTCCGCTACCAAGGGGGTACCAGAGAGGTACGACATCTTTTTGTATCCTCAAGACACACAGAATGTGTTGTCGAATTATGTCGTAAAGTTGGATGATAAACCAACTGAATAAATATTAGGGTTCACCAATAGTTAGGGCTTTACCTACTCAGTGCTTATGAAATATCAAAAACATCTTTGATACAAAATAATAAAAGGCAGGTGAGTAAGTTGAGTAAAGATGTTAAAGCATTAAATAGTTATTTTACAGGTAATATCGGCGAATTGTCTGTAAATTTGATATACCAAATGAATAATATTGTTTGCACCCCTTTAGGACCTTCTGATTTTGGCGAGGATTTACTATGTGATATTTTTTCTCTATCTAAGGATAATAAAGTAAGTATACGAACGCAATTTTCATTCAGAACACAAGTAAAAACAACTGAAGATATAAAAAAAGAGGGGTATATTCGTCGAACAGCCAAAGGACTTTCAATATCTTTGCCGACGGGTCTCTTAAAAATATGGGAGCAAAGCTATTATCCTGTAGTTTTAGTTATGTGGGAAATTTCAAGCGACACTGGATACTGGTGCTTTCCAACAGAGCAAATTGAACCCCCTAGTTTAGAAAATGAAACTTTAAGTATTTCAGTAGATTTAAACAATGCCTTTAACAACAGTGGCATACAAAGGATTAGAGAACAAGTGGAATCATATTATAACAATATGTATAAAATTGATAAAGCTAAATATCAATGTAATATTTATCCTGTTTGGATGCCTGGATACAGACTTTTCACTTCAATGGAAACTTATAAGATTGTTTCAGATAACAATACTAAAGCAAGAGCTGTATGTCATATGGCCGATATGCTTCCAGCATTTTTATCTTCATATCATAATTGTAATCTTGGAGGTTTTCATGCTGGCGTTGAATACTCTAACAAAGCTCAATCTCTTGAGCAGTTTTGGACAGAAGTTAATGACTTTATCGCTGGAATTAAAATAACTTTGCCTGGTAATGAATGGATATCATATATCATCAGCCCTGTAGAATTAATTTCAGAAATAGATAATAGAAAAATTTCTAATCTCACGGATTGGTCGTGTTTTTCTGTAGTTGAAAATAATATAATTTCAGATTTTGATTATACTTATAATTTATGCCCGAACTATATTTATAGTGAGAAGGTACGAGCGACATCAGATGATCAAGAATTTTTTGTACATAGCAGCGGCGATTTTGCGGTAGAGGTTTTTTCAACTGGATTTTCATTTTTTACCCGGAAAGCAGATTTTCAACTGATGGATACTTTACACAGCAAATCCTTTTGCATATTAGATATTTCTAAATGTAGTCCAGTAGAAGCCGGTTCTATTGCAGATTGGTGTAATGAAAACAATTACCGTTTTATAGAACTTACTGATGATAAAGATAAGATTGTAATTTCTCATATGTTTTTTGAACCAGGTAGTTTCGGAACATTGCTGCCAGGAATCTCAACATGCAAAGAATGGGACGCCCTTAATTTTGGTTCTGAAGAATTTTTTAATAAGTTACCACATGGCACTCCAGTGGACTTAATAGAAAAGCAAAGAATCTTTAACAAGTATTTTCAGCATAACGAACGAATTTCTGATCTATGCTTATTGCGCTATTCTCAAGCATTGCGTTCAGAAGCACTGTGCCATAACGAAAGACTTATTCGATTTATTACATATATCGAGCCTACTAATATAGTCGAATATGATGAAGGCTTTAAGGTAGCTGAGCAAAATCTAAAAGAGATATGCAAGCACTTTAAGCTGTATTATGATCCATATGAAGGTATTACGGATGTAATTTTAGAAGTACAACCTTTATTAACCCAATCCACGCAGGAAGTAATAGCTAAAGTAGAAAATATCTATCAGAACCTTATTAAGTCTTTATATGAATATAACAACCAACGAAAAAATATGGCATTCTATGTTAAATATCGGCTAGATAGATGGTTGCCAGAGAGCTTAGTATGCCAAGATTAACATAGTAAGAGGACAAAGGAGAACCATCGGCCTGCGGTCTAAGTGCCAACCCTTCCGCCAAGGGGGTACCAGAGGACTACGACATCTTTTTTAACCACTCAAGGCATGTTGAGTGCGTGGACAGGCGGTTGTCATACCACCTGTTTTACCAATGTCACAGAAATTCATTGAGTATAAGAAACTGCTATTGCCGGAGAAAAACGTAAACAATGACCGTGTAATTGCTTATCTCACTGGACGTAGCATCCACAGAGAAATAATTGATTACTGCATCCAGACCAACCGGCTCGTTTATGATGAGCCTCCTAAGCACGGTAAGGATTATAATGACTACTTAAAAATACAGCAGCGAAATATTCTGGAAAGATAGGTGCTTTATTTTTACAATATATTTCACAGCAACGAATTAACATTTCCGATGTCATGTGATTTTTTTCCGTTAGCCTTAGAAAAAAACAAAGATAACGCAGAGGATATAGAGAATTTCCAGATGCAAATAAAAAATGCCTATTATGATAAATTTGAATTTAAGGTGACATCTGCTGGTGATGGATATATAAAACTGGAAAAGGGTATTGCAACAAAGGTATCAGAAGGATATTATGAGCATTCGGTTTCAGCTGAGGATGGCTCTATAACAAAAATGATCGGATTTACGTTTAATACTGATGGAAGTATTACATTTATACCACATACAACATTTGATTTCACAAGCCCGGTAACCTTTGTAAAGGATCAAGGTCAACAAGAGAATTTTAAAAGTGGAGAAGAAGATACGGAGAAAGAAGTTAAAATAAGTCCAGAGGAAGTTCTGGAGTTATTAATCAAATCACGTACTACTCAAGATACAAGACCAGATAAAGGTTACTCATACGATGGTATTGATATAGAAACAGGGTATTATATGTTTTCTTGGTGCAATCCGGGAAAAGGTACTGGAGCAAGCTATAAAGTTGATCCCTATACTGGTGATGTATATAATATGGGTAAGAAAACTGCGAATTTGCTTGAATCTACTAAAGAGAATAACGTGTCCGTGCGATAGTGGTAAAAAATACAAAAAGTGCTGTGGAAAATAGAAAAGCCAAAATATTATAAGGTGATTATATTATGATGCCAACGAGAGAAGAAGCAGAAAATCTTTTAAAAAAAGCTGAAATTTGTAACCCTGGTCCCTGGGGGAACCACAGCCGTGTTGCTGCACATTGTGCAGAAAAAATTGCAATGGCATGCAACAGTTTCGATTCAAATACAGCATATATTATGGCGTTGCTTCATGATATTGGAAGAAAATTTGGCGCTAGACATCTTGGACATGTTTCAGACGGCTATACCTATATGCTGTCTCTGGGTTATGACAGTGTTGCTCAAGTTTGTCTCACCCATTCGTTCAACAATCAAACTACAAAAGAATATATAGGAAACTTTGATACGACTGAAGAGGAATTAGAATTGATTAACGATTCTTTGGCAGTTGTAAAAATGGACGATTATGACAGATTGATACAGCTATGTGATGCATTGGCAGGTAGCGAGGGCGTATTAGATATTGAAAAAAGGATGGAAGATGTAAGACAACTATACGGATACTACCCAAAGGCAAAGTGGAACTCAAACATGAAACTTAAAGCATACTTTGAAGCAAAAGCAGGGAAAAGCATATACGAAGTGGTCGAACAGGATACATATAGACCGTAAAAATCCAGTTTGTTAGGCACTTGAAATGAGAAATAGCCTACTTATGCGAAACAATAAATTTTATGTCAGGAAATAGATTGCCTAATGAAAAGCCTTTATTATCAGCGTTTTTGTAGCTTTTGGACTTGTTCCCATGAACACCTACCTGTCAAACGTTGAGTACGTAGTATTGATGTCAAGCTGTAACCCTTGAAAACACTGGGTTTCAGAGTGGCATCCCAATCGACTTTTCGACTTAAAGTGTATTTTTGCGTAGGAGGAAACATATCAACCACATCTGAATAGGCAACTCGGGCAGGTCGAGTGTATGAAATGGATGTCGGGTAGGTTGAGTGGTCGGATTAGATGCCGGTACAATATATATTTCTCTAAGTGGGGCAAATAGCAAGAAAAAGCTACATAAGAAGACACCCCTCATCGGTAAATCGTTAAAAGATACTCGGCATAATTTCAAATATGTATTGCTATTGTAAGTGCAACAGCATATAATATAAATGAGGAGTGATGAAGTATGGCTAAGACAACAAATATATATGTACGACTTGAACCGGGGCTTAAAGAGCAAGCTGAAACAGTATTAGGACAATTGGGGATTCCTGTTTCGAATGCTGTAAATATTTTTTTAAGGCAAGTAGTTATGCAAAGAGGGCTTCCATTTGATGTTAAGCTCTCTTCTGTTAAACCTATTGGATTAGCGAGTTTAACAGAATCTCAACTTAATGAGGAACTTGAAAAAGGTTATGCCGATTTTAAGAATGGCAAAACAAAACCTGCTACTAAGGTGTTTTCAGATATTCGTAAGGATTATGGCATATGAGATATAATATTGAATTTGCCAACATTGCTGATATTGACTTGCGATGTATATATGAATACATTGCCTTTACGCTTCTGGAACCCGTGATAGCTATTGGTCAATTGGAACGAATCGAAAAAGCAATATATAGCCTTGATGAAATGCCCGAACGGTTTCGCTTGTATGATAAAGAACCTTGGAAACGCAGAAATCTCCGGCAGATGCCTGTTGACAATTATGTTGTGTTTTACATTCTGGAATCTGAAACAAAGATAGTCACGATTATTCGTGTTATGTATGGCGGAATGGACATTGATAATCAATTGAAAAACACACAATATGGAGTTGAATGATATAACCGAAATCAAAATGCCTATAAATACAAGAGGACAAGCTGATATGTGGTGAGAGCAAGAAGAGCCCGACATAGACTTTATTAATGGAAACTTAAATAAGTTGGAATAAGGAAGGTGTCTTTATGACCAAATCTGAAGCTCGCAATGAATCAATACGTTATATTCACCCAATAACTATTTTACCGTCGGAGAGCATATCGGCGAGATTGGAGATTATTCAAAATGAGCATCATCTACACAAACACAATATCGGTTGAAGATTACAACACGCTCCGCGTTTCTGCTGGGTGGGGTGAAATAAACCCAGAGCAGGCGCAAGCGGGACTGGTTGGAAATACGCTTCTTGTTGCTGCCAAAGACGGTGATAAGACGGTCGGCGTAGCAAGATTGGTTTGGGACAGCGGTTACGCAGCACTGATAAAAGATGTACTGGTTCTTCCTGAATATCAAGGCTTGGGTATCGGAAAGGCGATGATGGCGCAGATATTGGATTATCTCAAATCACAAATGGAACCCGGCTGGGGCATTGCTGTAGATATTATGTCCGCTATCGGTAAAGAAGGGTTTTACGAAAAATTCGGTTTTGTTCCCCGTCCCCGTGACAATCGCGGCGCAGGCATGGATTTGTGGATAACGAAAGAATAGGAGATGATTACAACATGATTGAAATAAAAGAGATATTTAACGCTGACGAAAAATCAGATATTTGTAATGATACGCTTAGAGCATTGCCGAATTGGTTTGGTGTTGAGGCTTCTATTGTCGATTATGTGGAACAAGTAAAAACAATGCCGCTTTTCGCCGCTTTCGATTGTAGCAATCCTGTCGGTTTTGTTGCAATTAAAGTTCACTATCCAAATGCCGCAGAAGTATGTGTAATGGGCGTAATGAGCGAATATCACAGACAGGGAATTGGGAAAATGCTGATGAAATGCTGTGACGAATATTGCATGAATAATGGAATTGAATTTTTAACGGTAAAAACACTTGATGAATCAAGGGAAAGTAAAAGCTATGAAAAAACACGTCTGTTTTATCAATCAGTTGGGTTTAAGCCACTTGAAGTTTTTCCTTTGCTTTGGGACAAAGACAATCCTTGTTTATTTATGGCAAAGAGCTTCGCAAGAAGGAATGACAAAGTGAATAAACTGATTGGCTCAAATATGGACATAAATTTTACCAATGCCGATTTTGGCAATTCTCAATGTCCGTGGAACATAGCAGATAAAACGAATGAACATAAATGTGCCGTAAAAAACACGTCTATTTGTAAATGTTTTTGCGGCATACAATTCTTGGACAGTGTGTTTTGTAGTTATCCGTATGAGAATTTATCAGTCTTAGCAAAAGATGAAATAGACAGAGATATTAAGCATTTATAGCGATTGGGAGGAAAAGATGATGGTATGGATTGCGAAGATTTCGAGGGAACAATCAGAGAAATAACACGGGTATTAAAACCATCTGGCAAATTGTTTGCAAGCGTGTGTCATCCTTGTTTTCATTATAGCGGCGGCATTGGACGGCAAGACAAAGGGCTTGATAAAAAAGTTGTTGTATCAAATTATTATCATCCGACCGAATGGGAAGCTCCTTTATCGTCAGGAAGTGTTCCCGTTGTTTGGCGGCATCGAACAATAGAAGATTATGTAAAAGCCTTTATGAAGTGTGGATTAACGATTACAGACTTACATGAACCGATTCCGACAGATGAACAAGCAACGATAAATGTGGATATTGCGTGGATGCAAAAAATCCCGATATTTTTATTTTGGGAACTAAAAAAGGAATGATTGAAATTGACGATAAGACTGTAAAACGATTTAAGATTATGGAGGATGTGTAGTGAGCTATCTAAATAAATATACTCATGTTATATGGGATTGGAACGGAACACTTCTCAATGATGTCGCATGGTGCATGACAAGAATAAATGTTATGCTTAAAAGTCGTGGATTGTCCACTCTTGATTCGATTGAAATGTACCACCGTGTATTTGGGTTTCCTGTTAAGGATTATTATGAACGTGTAGGGTTTGATTTTGAAAAAGAACCGTTTGAAGCGCTTGCCGCAGAATACATAGAGCTATATCATAGCAACGATAATAATCTTTCTTTATTCCCGGGAGCGAGAGAAGTTCTTTTTGATTTAAAACATAACGGTATTCGTTAAATCATTTTATCTGCATCTGAATTGGGAAACTTAGTATCGCAGATGAAACCGTTTAACATAGATTCATTTTTTGATGAAATCCTTGGTATTCCCGACATTTTTGCTACCAGTAAAATTGATATGGGAAAATCTTATATACAACGTGTAAAGCCGAAAAAAGCTGTTTTAATCGGCGATACCGTCCACGACAAAGAAGTGGCTGATGCGTTAGGTGTTGATTGTATTCTTGTTGCCAATGGGCATCAAAGCAAAAATGTTTTGATTTCGTGCGAAGCTGTTGTCGTAGATTGTTTGACTGATGTTCATAACATTTTAGAAAACGGTGGAATTTAATGCGGTTCGGAATGCCAACCTTAATTGAATTAAAATCAACGGAATCCTGCGCTGCGGTTTTCCGTGAGTTGGGGCTTGGTTTTGTTGAGCTGAATATAAATCTGCCTGAATATCAGGCGGATAAACTGGATGCGACTTGCCTTTTTGAAATTGCTGAAAAATACGGTGTTTACTTCACCATACATCTTGACGAAAATTTGAACCCCTGCGATTTTAATAACAAAGTCGCGGCGAAAAAAGCGGAAGCCTCTTCCAAAAACTCATTAATTTCCTTCAATCGATCATTTTCTTTTTCAATTCTTCTTATTTCCACCTTCAGTTTATGTATCTCAGCTGCTTGTGTCATAGCTGTAGCTGGCGTTTGTGTTCCCTTGCCGGTATCTATGGTTCCAAGTTCCGCTTTCTTCATCCATGTGTTTAATGTACTCTCTGGTATACCAAGCTCTGTTGAAGCCTTCTTATTATCCTTCATCTGACGTGCAAGTTTAATTGCTTCTATCTTATATTAATTAGTGTACCGTCTCTGCTCTCTTTTAACATTATTTAACATTTTACGACCTCCGATTTTATGTGTTTTTATACTATTTCTTCGAGGTCTTTGTGTCAAGTATTATTATACAACATCATTGATGTCATTGACCTTACTGCGTTGAAAGAACGCTTGCGGGAGCAAGTGCAGCATAGCATAACAAAAAACACCGCCGAATGGAAAACGGGTTATATCTGCAAGCCTTTGCAGTTTTTCAATACTCGCAGCAGTATTTTCTATTCTGATAACAGAGATATTGCCGACTATGAATGCGATTTTATCATCAAATCACAGCTTGATGACGGTTCTTGGAATATCCCGTGGGGTTGGAATGGCTACCCCGAAGAGTGGTCTATCAGCAAGAACTGGTGGAAAGGCAACGGAGCGATTTTGAATATGCTGTATCTTAAAGGATTTGGGAAACTGGAGGTTGATACACCAGAAAGGAGATCATCATGACCGAATTGGAAAAAGTCAGCGAAGAAACCATGCGTTTCATGCGCGATAAGTATAAGCTCGATGAAGTACCAGGTAAATATTATGACATTGATTGCTTAAAATTCCGTCAAGGCAAGAAAACCATTTCGACACCATTTTACACAAATTGGGGAATAAATAAAAAATGTAAATTATTTACTATTTATTATTTAAAGAAAAGCATAACCCTTGAAACTCACTGTTTTCAAGGGTTATGGCGGGCAGAGAGAAGGCTTTTGCTTAATATCCTGGCTCCTCTTTCCTCATATGTTTGGATGATGGCGGCGTCATTATCCATGGAGGAGGTATTCCTTCAGGATTTTCACTTGTTTTATCCAAAAGCTTTAAAGAGCCTGCTTTATAATAATCCGCATATTCTCTTTCTTCATATTTTTTTATCCATGCTGTGCCTTGAAGTACATCACCAATCCGGAATAATCCTTTAATCTGCTGCTTTTCTGAAATTGCAACTGTGAACTGCTTTTTACCCTCACTGCTGTGACCTTCAATAAAAAAAATGTAACCTAAGTGGTAATGGGTGCGGTTATCTGTGAGATATCTCCAAGCCCTTGTTCGAGGTTGAATAGATACAATTTTTCCTTGCCAATTTATTTTCGAAGAAGTATTTTCAGAAGTTAAATTTGTCATTCTTAATCGAACCATAGAAACCACCCGTTGACCAAGTTCATCGCGCAAATCCTTAATATTTTCAATCAAGCTATAGTCTTTAGCGATAGATGTCATATCTGATCCGAAATCGATACACATAATATCCTGTTCAATCTCCTCACCCAAAGCAATGAACTTTAAATAAGCATTTATCTCTGGCTGTGTTATTTCCTTTTCTAACTGAACAAATATGGCTTCACGCTTTCGCGAAGATGTGGAAGATTCAATGCCGCAGCTATAGCTTTGTCCTTATGACCGATTTTTAAATATATGAAGCAAAGTGCAGCACGAGCAGTATGCCGTACTTTCTCCGACGGATTTCCGGACAGTACCCGTTAACATAACATCACGGACTGCTTAAGTTTATCTGGATCTTTGTCAAACGATAACGCTAATGCGAGCTCGGACATCAGGGTCTTGTCGTTCGGAAATGTCTTTAATGCTTCTTCAAGAACCGCAGCAGCCCAAGAAGCGCATTAGTAGCATGGAATAAGGCCTAATAGATTTGGTTCTCACTCGCTTTTGGTGGCAAGTATTAACGGGTGAATAACTTAGAAAAGAAACAGCGAATAGTATATGTACGAGTTATGGGACATATCGATCAAACCGAGGAAAATGCCTGTAAATGAGGATGTAAGCCAAGATATTCACTTTGAACACATTCAGCGGTAGAATATTGAAGAAATCAGAAGTGCTAAGTATCTTATATGGATAGCTGTAGCTTGGTTTACCGATCCAGTGCTTTATAAAGAGTTATTGAAGAAAAAGGCTGCTTAACCGTGCACTTCGTTATAAAGAAGATTATGAAAGAAGGTGTGATGATGAGTAGAGCTGGAGTAAAGTAACTAATAGAACAATCTTTTGTTGTAAGTTTTTACAAAGTGTAATACAATTCCTAATAAGCTTAGCAAAACAAGTCAAGTAATCATTAGTTATTCCTGTTAATCTTTATACAGGAGGAGAAATCATGGATAATTGGGAAAAGATAAATGCTGTTCAGCGTATGCAGGATTATATTGATGAGCATATTACGGATCCAATATCTCTTCATATGCTTGCAGAAGCTGCAAAATACTCGCCTTGGCATTCCTCTCGAATATTCAAGGAACTGACAGGTAAGACGCCATTTGCATACATTCGGGAACTTCGGTTATCACGTGCAGCTATCAAGTTGCGGGACGGTAATGCTAAAATAATTGATGTGGCGTTTGATTTTGCTTTTGATTCACACGAAGGCTTTACAAGAGCCTTTTCTAAGCAGTTTGGCATGACACCGCAAAATTATTGCAAGAAAGTGCCGCCATTGAAGCTTTTTATGCCAAGCTGTATCCGTGATTACTACCTCATGTTACAAAAAGGAGTGAATAGCATGATTAAAAGTAATAACACAAACACTGTTTTTGTTCAAGTAATTGAGCGCTCTGCAAGGAAATTAATTCTAAAACGTGGTATCAAAGCAACCCATTACTTTGAATACTGTGAAGAAGTAGGGTGTGATGTATGGGGTGTACTTTCCAGCATTAAAGAGGCTATTTACGAGCCTATTGGTATGTGGCTGCCTGAAAGCTTACGAAAACCTAGAACATCTATATATGCTCAAGGTGTAGAAATGCCAGAAAACTACTCAGGTGAAGTACCAGATGGATTTGAATTGATTGACCTTCCCCCATGTAAGATGATGGTCTTCCAAGGACAGCCTTATGATGACGAGAAATTCCAAGAAGCAATAGGTGAATTGTGGGAAGTAATGAAGAATTACAACCCTGAGATTTATGGATTTAAATGGGCGGATGAAGATGGTCCCCGATTCCAGCTTGCACCGATGGGATATAGAGGTTATATTGAAGCAAGGCCGGTAAGGCAAATTAATGCAGAATCTGGAATATAAATATAGACCTTGGAGAAAATGAATGGATGTTCACTGATGAATATCCATTGGAAGCGTTGAAAGAAAACCTTGCTATGATGTTCAAAAGGTTAAGTGATAAGATGCTGAAAATATCAAAAAAGAGTCATACTTCCCCACATACGGAGACTTGTAGAATTTCAATAAACCTAGGCAATGAACGAGTCTTTATAAGGCTTATTGTGGAAATTCAGCTTCACCATGCCGAATATGATGTAGAGCAAACTATTAAATCTATTCTTGAATTTAACGGTTTCACTCATGCTCAATTTTGGGGTAAGTTGCGTGCAGCTGTACTTAAAACGGGCTCAGACATCCCAATGAATCGATTTTGGCAACATGCAAGAGAGATCGGTGAAGGTGTGTTTCCGATGCAAAATGAAACATGGCGTAAGACGATTGCAAGCTTTGAATTTGACTATAACTGGAGCATAGAAGATTGGCGAAGATTTGGAGAAAGGTATGATGCAATTCACCACTATGATGCTCAAATTAACGAAAACAACGACCCTGTTCATGACACTCCAGCAGGGAGAGCAGGGAGAGCTTATATGGAGAAATGGGATGGACAGGCTTTTATTGATGAAATGCAGTTGTCAATGGATGAGGATGTGCTTGAAGTTGGTATCGGCACAGGTAGATTGGCTAAAAAAGTTGCACCAAACTGTCGTAAGTTTTATGGCATCGATATTTCGCCTAAAACCGTAGAGCGAGCGAAAGAGAATCTGCGTGCGAATGGCAATGCCAGCATTATACATAGCGATTTTATGAGATATCCTTTTGATAGAACCTATGATGTGGTTTATTCGACGCTGACTTTTATGCATATTAAAGATAAGGGGGAAGCTATAAATAAAATTGCACGTCTTCTAAAACCTTATGGCAGATTCGTGCTTTCTATCGATAAAAATCAAAGTGAATTTATCGATATGGGCAATCGGAAAATAAAAATATACCCCGACAATCCCGTTGACATCTGTGGGCATATTGAAGCTGCAGGGCTTGCTTTAGAAAAACAGTTTGAAACAGAGTTTGCAGTAATTTTTGCGGCAAGGGATTTGAAGTATTTGCCAGAGCATGGGATGAAGGTAGAAGAAGTACAGCCTGTGGACATGTTTCCGTGGAAGGGACATGTTGAAGTCGTCGTGAAGTTAGAAAAGCAATAAACATAGTAATATCAGTAATTTAAGCCATTGAGTGCATAGATGACATTCAATGGCTTTTTGTTTTTGGGAACATGTCTACTTGATTTTCTAATCCGTGGTGATGGGCTGGTAAGTATGACGGAAGCAATGGACAAAGGTAACTTGTGTGCTTGGGAAAATAAAAAATTCTGAGTTAAAAGGTAGATTACAATTACTTAAACATTAAGTCTACGGAGCGTGGATTGTTATTAGAAAAAATGGTAGATATAATAGTATAGAGGTGAAAAGAATGGATGAAAATAGGAAAAAACAACTTTTACTAAAATATAAGTACAGAAAACCAGAAATGGGGATTATATACTTTAAATGCATTTCAACTAAAGATATCTTTATTGGTATTTCAAAGGATACAAAAGCAGATATTAATAGTAACAGTTTTAAATTGGGAGGCAATTTACACCCTAATCATATATTACAGAAAATGTGGGATGATTATGGAAGAGATAGTTTTGAAATAGGAGTACTTGAAGTTTTGCCTTATGAGGAAAAGGACAAAGATAAAGATGAGTATACTAAAGAATTAGAATCTCTTTATGAGCGTAATCTAAGAAACCTTCCAAATGCTAGGAGGATTAAATAATGGAAAACAATAATACTGCTGTACTTGTTGCAAAAGACTATGATAAGGTTGATGGCTACCGTGCCTATAAATCTCAGACAAAGCTGCTTTCATTAGAAAACGAAACATCAGAAATAATGGCAAAGGTATGGAATATGACTGATGACCAGATAAAAGAATTATCTGCGAGTTTGCCGCTTCATCAGGTGCTAGATATGACAATTTTTATTTGTAGTGGACTTCTCCATTTTAAGGAGGCATATCGTTATCCAAAGCTATATAATCCAGATAGTCCCTATATTGAGCGAATCGGATTACAAGGAAGTGCCATGACAGTATCAGTCTGTACTGAAAATCAAAATATTGATGAAGAAATACAATCATTTACACATACTATCAACAATCAAGGAGAAATTTTGGGTGAACGACAAATTTAAGTGTGCATGAATGGAGGCGAAGAGTTGGATTGTGCAAAGGTTGGAAAACTTATTTTACAGTTACGTAAGGAAAAGGGTTTAACACAAAAAAATGTGGCAGATGCTCTAAATATTAGTAACAAAACTATTTCAAAATGGGAAACTGGTATGGGCTGTCCAGATTCTTCCCTTTGGTTGGAGTTGTCAGGAATCTTAGGTGCAGATATTCAAAAAATGTTAGAAGGAGAACTTAACCCTAATTCCCCAGACTATGGGAATATACGCAGAGTTAAATTTTATGTTTGTCCCTTATGTGGCAATATTTTAGTTAGCACAAGTCCTGCTTCCATCTTTTGTTGCGGAAGAAAACTAATAGCTTTGATTCCTAAGAAAATTAAAGAGCATAGTCTTGACTTTCAGATAATGGATATTGACTATTATATTTCTTTTAATCATGAAATGAAAAAGTCTCATTTTATTTCTTTTGTAGCTTATGTTGCAGATGATAAAGTACTTTTAAATCGTTTATATCCAGAACAAGATTCTGCAGTTAGATTTCCAATAATGAATGGAAGTGGTAAACTTTATGCCTACTGCAATCACCATGGATTATGGGAACAATCAATTTAACCTTAGGGAAATTCTTAACCTCCTTTCCGCCAATGAACAACCGAATATTAGTAACATCATTATTGTCTCTTCAAGGCATTGTGAAGTGGTTTGTAAATTAGAAAGACAATAAAACATTGTATTATCAATAGTTTAAGCCGTTGAGTGTGTAGATGACATTCAATGGCTTTTTGTTCGTGGGAACATGTCCATTAAAAATATAAACATTATGAAGAAGTGGTTCTTGTTGTATTCAGGTATGGCTCTGTTAATCTAAAAGTAGGAGTATTAAAATCAGGTATAAATTACAAAACGTTTGTTCTATAGATATTAATATGATACAATTATTGTAAGTATAAAGGGTCGAATATAAATTTATTATGGAGGAGAACTGCTGTGGATGAGAAAGGTTCAAATTTTAATAATTATTGCCCTAATCATAAAATGGAAGAATCTTATATAAACTACTGTGTAGCTTGGATGAAGATATATAGTAGATGTCTTTGAATATGAATAATAATAGCAATTTTATGTTGTATAAATAATTTAATTCATTATATACTGATAAAAAATAAAGAGTGGACTTAACATGGGAAAATTAGCGTGCACACAGTGGTTATAACGCATTATATTAAGGATAATTCATGCTGAAAAAAAGCTAGAGATTGGAGGTAATTAATTATGAAATCTAATGATAGAGAAAGCAAAATAAAAAGATTGGAAGAAGAAAGAAGTAAAGCGATTAAAAGTTTAGCAGACTATAAAGAAAGCAATCTGCCAGTTTCCACAGCAGCAGAATATTTGACATTTGTTGCAGGAAGTGGTGAAAGTTCCATTGAAGTTCGTTACCAAGATGAAAATATATGGCTGACACAAAAAATGATGGCAGAACTATATGGGGTTGATCGTTCTGTAGTTACAAAACATCTAAAAAAGGTATTTTTTGATGATGAATTAGAAGAAGATTCAGTATGTGCAATTTTTGCACATACTGCTAGTGATGGAAAAACATATAAAGTGAAATTCTATGCATTACAGGCAGTCATTGCTGTTGGATTCAAAATCGATAATCAAAGAGCTGTACAATTCCGTAAATGGATCATCACAATTGCAAAAGATTACACAATAAAAGGTTTTGTTATGGATGATGAACGGTTTAAACTTGGTCATAAATTGACGAATCAATATTTTGAAGAACAGCTTGTTAGAATTCGTGAAATTCGAGAATCAGAGCGTATGTTCTACCAAAAAATTACAGATATTTATTCTACAGCCATTGATTATGACAAATCAACCAAGACCACAAAGGAATTTTTTAAAAAAGTGCAGAACAAACTACATTATGCCGTTCATCGACACACTGCAGCAGAAATGATTATGGAGAGAGCAGATGCAGAACGAAAGAATATGGGATTGACTACTTGGAAATCGGCACCAAAAGGAAAAATTCAAAAGTTTGATGTTTCCATTGCAAAAAACTATCTGACTGAAAAAGAAATTGACTTTTTGAATCGCTTAGTTTCAATGTATCTCGATTATGCAGAATTACAAGCAGAGAACAGCATTCCGATGACAATGGAAGATTGGTCAAATCGCTTAGATAGCTTTATAGAGTTCAACGGTAGAGATTTGTTGATGGATGCAGGGAAAATATCAGCAGAACAGGCAAAACTCTATACTGAAACACAATTTGAAAAATACCGCATTGTACAAGACCAATTATTCAAGAGTGATTTTGATTTGTTTTTAGAAAGTTACGATGAGTAATTATGCTTAGAAAAACACATTATGGAAATTTAAGGTAATTATATTTTATAAGGTTAAAAATATACTCTTCCACCAAGGGGCTACTAGATGCTTATGACATCAATTTTAATGCGGGCTGATGTATTTATTCCTCATGCAGGTTTTAACAGTGTGAACGAAGCTCTATACTTTGGAGTTCCTATGGCTGGGATGATTGAAATCGTTTCCCGAGAAAAAAACAAAAGGAAAATAAAGTATGGAATAACTAAAAAGGGAAAGCAGGAGCTTGAGGCATGGCTTTTAGAAGAGACTATTCAGCAGCCAATGCGTTCTGAATTTTTGCTAAAATTATTGTTTTCCAGCAGCCAGCCTATGGAGGTTGATACAATTGCTAGAGTACACAAGTATTATTTAAATTTTTAACGATAGCTTTTAAGAAGTTCTCCACCTCTAAGCCGAAAGACATGTTATTGGTATGTAATATTGGTCGATATGTATGAGTCGCAGAAAAAATTTCGGGAGTTTGCTGCCACAAGGAATGTTGGTTTGCTCGAACAAAGTGCTTTAAAATATTCATGCCCTGTCGTTTATTATGACAGCACGAAAACGCCGGGAGAAATTGTAGACGAGATATTGACATATATCAATACTCTCAACCACTATGAAGCCCTTATCGATGAAAACAACGATCCAGTGCATGACCCCGCTCCACTAAAAGCTTACATCATTAACATTTATGCACATTCAAGATAAGCGAGCAGCAATTCGAAGGGTTGCAAGCCTGCTGAAGCCCAGCGGACGGTTTGTCTTGTCGATTAGTAAAAGTCGGCAAAAAGAGATCGATTATGGTAACCGCGGATTATAGCCTACCCCGACATGCTTGAGAAAATCAGTGTTTTAATTGTTGAGGCTGGTCTGACTATAGATAAACAGTTTGAAACAGAGTTTACTGTAGCTTTTGCATTGACGAAGGAGGTTTAAGATGCGTGTTGCCGAAAAAGTGTCTGACCAATTAAATGTTACTGACACAAATTTATTTTTTGCTGGAAGTATTGCGCCGGATACAGATATGCTTTCGGACATATAGCATTGGTGTACCAATGCCGATAAAACAACTTGTGATGCTCAAGGGTTTTATATAAAATATATTTCAGGCATTCTACACACCGAAGATGAGGATTTTTATTGGGGATATTATATTCACTTGTTGTTGACGGATATCTTATGGCATAAGCAAAAAATCGCACCTTTAAAGCATGAAAGTAAAGATATCATAAAGGCAATTAAACAGAAATGGAGAAATGTCGATATTAGCTTTCTTCCCAATTATTGAGACTTCAAGCCACTTATGGAAATAGAATATGCGATGAAGTACATAAACAAGTATGATAAGTTTCTACTTGATTATTATAAAACTGGGCAAGTTAAAAAGTTGGTTGATGGTATCCACAGTAATTATATTATTTCGGAAATTGAAAAACAAAGCAAAGACACTGCTTCGGAAGCGGAAATTGAGCAGTTTTCGACGAATGTGTAGAGTATATTGGGAAAAAGCTGAAAGAAGGTGCAAAATGAAAAACCTATTATTCATATGCGGACCTAACGGCATCGGGAAAACAACAATCTGTAAAGAAATCATACGAAAGCTACCTAATTCTGCTTACGTAGACTCTGATCCCTGTCGGCTTATGAATCCGTTTATTCTTAACGACGAAACCATTCCGACAATAGCAAAAAACGTAAGTGATTTAATCATCAATTATATGGATTGTTCAGTCATTGAAACCGTGATATTCTCATATGGTTTCCATGGGAGGCGGGGAGAGGTTTTTGAAAAAGTAATGAAGGCAGTATCAGAGAGAGATTTGAACTTTATTCCGTTTCTATTGGTATGCAGTGAAGAAGAAAATATAAAAAGGATGGATATGGACAATAGAAGCAATGAACGGAAACGGCGTGCGATTGAGGAATCACGGAAAGCTTTTGATGATATATCTTATCCACAAATCGACATAACAGCTTTTTCTGTTTCTGAGGCTGCCGAAAATATAATCAAAAAAGCTGGGTTATTATATGATAACAATGAACTAAATTGGTCTACATATCAATAGAATACTCAGAATAAACAATAGGTATCCAGAAAAAGGAGGATCGCACTATGCAACACAAAATTCAAACCACAAATCCACAGCAGTTCATCGACATAACCAATAAAGTTGTCGACGAGGTCAAAAACAGTAATGTAAGGGACGGTATCGCAGTCATATACGTGCCCCATACAACAGCTGGAGTCACAATAAACGAGAATGCTGACCCGGATGTTGTGCGGGATATGATTTCTGCACTGGACAAAACCTATCCCGGACATGGAGAATACCTTCACTTTGAAGGGAATTCCCACGCTCATATAAAGGCTTCTCTCATGGGCTCCTCTAGCACTGTGATGATCCAAGACGGAAGACTTTTGTTAGGCACCTGGCAGGGAATATTTTTTTGCGAATTTGATGGACCTAGAAATAGGGAATTCTATGTGAAGATCATTAGAGGTTAATTGGAACAAAGTCGCTTAAGGGCACTTTTTCAGCAGTTTCGAAATATCCCTTACACATATGTAAAGCGTGTTTAATACAGCAGATTTGTGATCGATGGGGAATGAGATTAGTTTGATTTATCTATACAACAAATGAAGGGGCTGATATACATGATTGGTAAAAATGGGATACGCATTATTTATGGAGATAATCCTAAGCAAATGGTAAAAGAGTTACTTGAAGTAATAAAACCTGAAGAAGAAATTGATAAGAACGCACTTATTGGAATCAAACCAAATCTCGTTGTAGCAAAGCCTTCGAGCTCAGGTGCAACAACCACGCCAGAAATAGTGGCAGTGCTCATTGAATATTTAAAATCGAAGGATCACAATAAAATAGTAATTATGGAAGGCTCTTGGGTGGGAGATAGGACATCAGAAGCATTTAAAGTATGCGGATATGAGAATTTGTCGAAGAAATATAATGTTCCCCTTATTGATCTTCAAAAAGATAAATATAAGGCATATGAAATAAATGGTTTGAGGATAAACATTTGCGATTATGTTACAAAGGTTGATTATTTAATAAACATACCAGTCCTTAAAGGTCACTGCCAGACTAACATAACTTGTGCTTTAAAGAATATGAAGGGCTGCATACCCAACTCCGAGAAAAGGAGATTTCACACCATGGGTTTGCATAAACCAATAGCTTATTTGAGCAAGCTTATAAAACAAAGTCTCATTATTGTTGATGGTATGAATGGCGACCTTAACTTTGAAGAAGGTGGTAATCCTGTTCAGATGAACAGGATAATAGCAGGAAAGGATCCTGTGCTGATAGACACATATGCAGCACATTTGATGGGCTTTAATGTTGAGGAAGTTCCGTATATTATTATGGCTGAAGATATCGGTGCAGGCACTACTGACTTCGTAAATGCAGATATTATTGAATTGAATAAGGATAATGGATTAAGAAGATCAACACCTTCAAGAAGAGTTCAACAGTTGTCTAGGCATATTGTCGAGGATAGTGCTTGCTCAGCTTGCTATGGAAGCCTTATTTATGCACTGGAAAGACTGGATGAAAAAGGGCTTTTGAATAGATTAAATAAAAAATTGTACATCGGTCAAAATTTTAAAAATAAACGGTATGATGGGTTAGGTATCGGTGTGTGTACTTCAGGATTTGATAAATGTGTTAAAGGCTGTCCGCCAAAAGCCAGGGATATTGTGGAGTTTATGATGGAACAAATAAGCAGTTGTAAAAACATAGAATAATTATGAAGAGGAGAAAGAGAATGATATTACAGAATACTGATTTCATATTTTCAATCTCCAGCAATCGCTTATCGGTTGATTCGGCATCCGATGGAATTGTTTTCCGAAGATTTACAAAGAAACATATTTCGGCCTATGAATCCAGAACTGCGAGTCTATTAAGAAGTAAGTGCCCGTCCGGCGTTTGCCTAGACTTTTATACCGACTCGGATTATATCAGCTTTGAATTCGCAGTAAGAGGTATGGCGCGCTAATGGCTATATTCTGACATTTATGTAAATGATGTATTTGTTGAAAGCGTCAACTATCATAGTGAAATTTCTGGATATAACAAATTTCATTATGATATTCGCAAAACTTGAATCTACTAAAGAGAATAAGTAGCTACGTAAGTTTTATAAAAATATGAATCTTGAATATGTGGGAGGTTTTTTTATTAGCCAATGCAAAGATGAATTCAACCTTTATAGGAAATTAAGAAGGAGGCAGTTAGGTGAATTTTAAATATGGAGAAAAAGAAATCGAATACCTCAAAAGCAAGGATAAGCGATTAGCCGAAGTCATCGACAGAGTTGGTCATATTGAGCGAAGCGTTGACTCTGATTTGTTTTCATCTGTGGTGCACCATATTATAGGTCAGCAGATTTCCACCAAAGCGCAGCAGACTATATGGCAGAGATTGAATGATAAGTTTGCAAATGTTACGCCTGAAAGCATTAGTAATGCTGACATCTCAGAGCTTCAATCCCTAGGCATGACATTTCGCAAAGCTGAATACATAAAAGATTTTTCAAATAAGATAATAAATGGAGAATTTATACTTGCGGACGTAGAAGGTATGTCTGATGATGAAGCGATAGAGGTCTTATCTAGTCTTAAAGGCATAGGCGTTTGGACTGCAGAGATGATACTTCTTTTTTGTCTGCAAAGACCTAATATTTTAAGCTACGGCGATCTAGCAATACAGCGTGGAATGAGAATGGTTTATCATCATAGAAAAATAGACAAAAAGCTGTTTGAAAAATATAGAAGGAGACTATCACCTTATTGCAGTATTGCAGGCTTGTATTTCTGGGCTGTTGCCGGAGGGGCAATACCTGAAATGAAGGATTATGCTCCAAAGAAAAAGTAGAGGTAGAGGTAAGGAGGGTATCTCTGTGTACGATATTGTAATAATAGGAGCTGGACCAGCAGGGTCAAACCTTACTAGATTAATAAGTGATAAATAAAAGATTTTATGGATTGATAAACGTGATATGGAAAATGAGAACCCTAAAAATAAAAAAGGTAAATGTTGTGGAGGTCTATTAGCTCCAGATGCTCAGAAAATGATTGCAAAACTTGGATTATCATTACCTATAGATATATTAGTTAATCCCCAAATTTTCGCAGTTAGAACAATTGATATAGCAAATAATATTGAAAGATTATATCAGAGATTTTACTTGAATTTTGATAGAGACAAATTTGATAAATGGTTCACAATCTATATTATATCATCAAGCCAAGCGGCAAACTGATACTAAGTGATTTTCACCCCTTCCGAAAAATTGATGCAACAGGATATGCAGGTAAATTTACACAGGTAACAGATGGCGATTATTTCGACAGCAGAGTATTTAGCGGAGATGTCGTATATAAGCGCTTTTTCCCATTTCAATAGCAATATAAACATTCCTTCAAATATTGAAAAAACTATATATTAAAAGGAAGATGATATTATTCTTCTGTTTGATAACAAATTGTATTTTTGTGTCTATTTTAATATGATACGTGGTATAATTATTTGTAAATAGAATGTTGCGGTTAATGAATGAAGCAATGGCTGTTCTTTTGAAATTGGTTGTACATGAAAACAAAAATTTTGCAGATAAAAAGGTGGTCGCAATTATGGATTATTTAAGAGAAATAAAAAAGGAATTTCCTAAAATTAAGGCACATATGGAAAATGATTTTGATTGGGTAAATGAAGCAAGCGAATTAGTAACGAAAAGAAAATTAAAAGAGGCAGAGACAATATATAAAAAACTATGTTTATCCCAACCAGAGCACCATTCCGGATTTGAAGGATTGGCTGAAATATATGCTATGAGAAATCAGAAAAGCAAAGCAGTATGGTTTATGAAAGAAGCGATTGAACGAGCAAAAAAATTCTTAGAAGATGATTCCATCGACCAAGAAGTAATAGATGAAATGGAAGAGAAATGTAGGAAAATTAATAGTGATGAAAGATATGCGGCATATGATTCTGTTACACCAGATACAGTTGCTAAGACTGGTAAAATTGGTAGAAATGACCCGTGTCCGTGCGATAGTGGTAAAAAATACAAAAAGTGCTGTGGAAAATAGAAAAGAAATAGTAATGATGAAAGTAAAAATACCGAGGTATAAAAAATTAAAAAGAGCACGTAGATTGCAAGCTGCCATTAAATTATACACTGCCTTCATCTATTCAGGGCGAGAAGAAAAGGTACTAGAAAAGAGACAGACATTCTGGCTTGATCTTCTTTTCTTAGATGTTGAAGATCATACTAAAATCATTAATATTGTTCCCCAGCTCAATGTGCAAGAGACCATTATAAATATAGAAAAAAATTATTTACCTATCCTTTGCTCTTGTTACATATTGCAATTTCAATAGGCGCCGTTAGATGGATTCCCTCTTCCAATTTCCAATATCGGTTCAAGTATCGATAGCATACCATCATGTAATAGATAGTATGCAGAGCTTCAACTCTTTGGCATGACATTCGCAAAGCTGAATACATAAGAAAGCAGAGATAGAGACATGACATATAAATATTACTATAAAACACTGGATGGCTTTTCAGATATGTTGATGAATAGCGACGGAGAATATCTTACCGGATTATGGTTTGACGGTTCAAGAGATGCATCAAAGCACACTCTTAACTGTGAAGAAAAAATACTTCCAATATTTGAAGACACAATTAAATGGCTTGATATCTATTTCAGCGGCAAAAATCCGGATTTTACTCCGAAATATAAAATAGTAAACCTCACAGAATTTCGTAAGGAAGTAATTGATATTATACTTGAGATACCTTTCGGTGAAGTAAAAACCTATGGTGAGATTGCAGAGATTATCGCTAAAAAACGTGGTATAGTAAAGATGTCTTCCCGTGCTGTTGGTGGGGCCGTAGGCTGGAATCCGACTTGTATTATTATCCCATGCCATAGAGTTGTTGGCTCAAACAATTCACTGACCGGATACGGTGGTGGAATAGCGAATAAGGTTTCGCTACTGAAACACGAAAACAATGATATGAGCAGGTATAACATGCCTAAGAAAGGAACAGCATTATGACAAATGAAAGATTAATAAAAGAATCTTTATTCCGCATAACTTCATAAGGTTTTTTAGTCTTATTGACAGGGGAATGAAACGAATTTATGAATCATATAAGAGAGGAACTAAGCAATATTCAACAAATACATCAGCGTGCAGAAATAGGCTTGTTCATTGGTGAGGCTAAAGACAGGGGTAAAGGTTACGGTTCTGAGGTTGTGAAGCTTATGGTAGGTTATGGATTCCGATATATTAACCTGAATAATATAATGCTGAAAGTATTTTCTGGCAATACAGCTGCAATAAATGCATACAAAAAATGTGGATTTACGGAAATTGGGAAGAAAAACTGTTTCTACTTTCGATGGACCATTAAAAAAGAAATGCTAAGATTAATGAGGGATCAAATGTTGAATTCACGTTAGGAAAAGCAGAAGTAGTTATTCCAAAAATGTATTATCAGGGCATAAGAGCAGACGTAGTAGCGGTAGACCCACCTAGAAAGGGCTGTGATGAAAGACTTTTGCAAACCATAGTGGAGATGGATCCGAACGAATGGTGTATGTTTCGTGTAATCGCCGATACTGGCAAGGGATTTGAAGTATTTGCCAGAGCATGGGATGAAGGTAGAAGAAGTACAGCCTGTGGACATGTTTCCGTGGAAGGGACACGTTGAAACGGTAGTATTGATGTCGAGAGTAAAAAAACAAATTCAAGAAGGTGAATTAATATGTTTTTGGGTGTAATCATAAAAGAAACTCTTACTGATGAATTGTTTTTAGATAATCTTATTATTGAAAAAGTAGAAGTCTGTAAAACGAATGATAATGAGATTAAATACTGGACATTGATTTTTTTTAAGTCCGAAACAGCAGATTTGCCACAACTTTTATCTGAAGCTATTATTGATGGATGGTTTGCCGACATGAAGCAAGGCGATATAAAATATATAATCTTTAGACATTGTGTGTATTATTATACGATTGGTAATGAGGTTGAAAAAAATCAAGTATTATGCGAGTTAAAAAAACGTGGTATACCTGACGAGCAGTTTAATTGGGAAGAATAAAATCGTGATAATATCGCTTCGCGGGAATAAGTCCAGAGGACGGATTTCGGTCGCGAGTGAACGATTTAGATGTCACCGCTTCGCGAGTGTACAGGATAGATGTTTCGGCATTTTGGGGCTTGGCGAGTGTACGAGATAGATGTTTTTTAGATTTGGCAAGGTTGTGTGAAAGGGATAGATGTAGATATGAAAAGTGAAACAACAATGAGGTAAAGGGGGCATTTATATGGCAGAATTGAAGACCAAGGAGCACGATGGAGATGTTATTGAGTTTATTACTACCTTTGCGAATACCGAGCAAAAGCGTGAGGATAGTTTCGAACTTGTGAAGTTGATGCAAAAGGTTACAGGATATCCACCCAAGATGTGGGGCCCTTCGATGATTGGGTTCGGTAGTTATCATTATAAATCCGATCGTAGTAAACAAGAAGGCAATTGGCCGCTGGTGGGCTTTTCACCGCGAAAGGCAGCAATCTCATTGTATGTATTTACTGGAAACCCGGAACATGAGTATTTGCTGAAAGACTTAGGAAAGTATACAATCGGGAAAGCATGCATCTATGTGAAGAGGCTGTCAGACATCAACATAGAAGTGCTGGAAAGGCTAATATATGCCACTATTGAGTTTTTAGAAGATAAGTATAGGCAAAATTAAAAAGCAACAAATTAAAACTTTATTGTTTGTATAAATTTAGTTTTTTGCTTATTCATTTACATCCACGGTCACGCCGGACTTGAATTCCACGGTAAATTTTACCTCATAGACCGTGACCTTTTCAATCAGCTGTCGGATAGCTGCTCATCGTATTCAGTGAGACCGGTGGACTCCTTCTTCAAGAATGTGCTATATCAGCCATACGCTTTTTGAGTTCATCATGGTTGGCATTTTCAACTTGCAGCTTTTGCTTCTGGGCACGCACAATAACTGTTTAACCATATTTGTTTATAATAAAAGAGTTGATATTTTATTACATGTTGAATATAATAAATATAAAGAATAATTGAGAATTCAAGAAAGGATGATATTTATGAATTTAGCTAAAATCTCTGCTAACGGACAAATTACAGTTCCAGCTGAAATACGCCGTCTTCTTGGTCTGAAATCAGGTGATAAAATTTTGTTTTTACAAAAACCAAATGGTGAGATTGTTATAAATAATGCGTCAGCACGGGCGATTTATAAAGCACAGAGAGCTTTTGCAGGTGTTGCAGAAGACTTCGGTGTATACGATGAGGACGATGTGCAGGACTTAGTGAATGAAGTGCGGTATGGGAAGGACAAGTAAACGATGAGGATTTTAGTGGATACCAATATTTTGATTTCAGCTATCCTCTTTCCATACACAAAAGTGGCACAGACACTCTTATACGTTACAGAACATCATGATGTGGTTTTATGCGACCGTAATATTTATGAGCTGCGTGAAGTCCTAAATCGAAAGAAACCTGATAAGCTACCAGATGCAGAAGTCTTTTTGGCAGAGCTCTCTTATGAGTTAATCCCAGCAGCCTATCACGCTGAAAGACTGATAAGGGATGTAAAAGATCAACCAATATTGAATGCGCTATTATCGCAGATGTGGATATTATTTTGACTGGAGACAAGGATTTTCTTTGTCTGCAAATGGAGCATCCAAAATGTATGAGTGTTACGGACTTTTTGAAGCATGAAGGGTTGGAGTTGTAGCCCTGCTCTCACTTGTTGTATCAAAAAATCATATTCAAATATTTGCACAGTAAAATTATGAAAATATCGCTTCGCGGTAACAAGTCCAAAGGGGCTGTTTTGATAGTCAAGTGGTCAGGTTAGATATCAGTGCTTGGTGAGTGGTCAGGTTAGATGTTTTTTCGGATTTTTTGAGTTTGTGTGGTCGGGTTGGATGTATACTGAAATTAGGATTTGCCGAGCAGACTGCTTCCGTATAGATGGAGGGGCTGCTCGGTTTTATATTAATATGTTAAACATAAGCTTTTTTAGAATACTTTGCAGCCTTTTTATCGTCTAAAGCGTATATAGGTTGAAGGAGGCTAGTAACAGTCGAAAGTTTTTTATAAAAATTTGTAAAATAATATAAATATTTATTAACGAAAGGTGGTGAAGCCGTTATTGAAAACTTAACTTAAAACGGTATAATAAGTTTATGAACTTTGACAAGTAGATATATCCGGTTGCACCAACGAAATGTAAAGCGATAATAAAGCTTAAAGCCTTTGGTGCGTAAAATATCTAGGGAATTAAAGTAATAGATAGATAA
>Ga0265293_10003102_pt1 | contig 31581 bp, 29 predicted proteins | sample Munlanlewell138R_FD_192505 | JGI IMG/M metagenome (GOLD analysis project Ga0265293, IMG submission 192505) | Leachate microbial communities from a municipal landfill in Southern Ontario, Canada - Leachate well 138R | ecosystem: Engineered > Solid waste > Landfill > Unclassified | place: Canada... | reverse complement strand
CCTCAAGGCTGGGGTTTTTCTTTGCAGCCGAACAAAAGCCACGGATTAACACCCGAGAAGACGCCTCGCCGAAGGCTGTGTCCGCCCTGCGCTGATACTGAAATCCCCTCAGACAGGCCGCTGTTTGGCCGGGAATGAGCGAGGCGCTCGATCAGTGCCGTCGTGAGCCCGCGAACGCCCGTGCGCATGCGCGCGCACGGGCTTGGGGGCGCTCGTGAGCCTTCAGGACTTGCTGAAACTCAGCGCGCCGGCCTTGGCTTCCAGCGCAGGGGTGCGTGCGAGAGCGCGTGAAGGCTCGGACTTTGATGAAAATCAGGGTGCTGCTGCCTGGTGCCGAGTGGTTTCCCGCGAGCTGCCGCAATCGTGCGGTTTCGCCTATTCGCAGTCCGGGCTGCCGGTCGGGCGGGTCAGGCGTTGCAGGTTGGCGCTGCCGGCCGGCCAGCCGGCTTCCGTCGGTGTCCAGGTGACGCGGGCGCTGTCGCAGCCGGTGAAGACCAGTTCGAGATAGCCCCAGGCCAGCCGTTCGACGTCGTCAGGATCGAAGTCGTCGCCGAACCAGGCACCGCGCGGGCGTTGCAGGGTGACGGCGAGGCGGGCGTCGTCGCCGCCGAGCGTGCCGTAGCCGACCATCCAGGCCGGGTTGCCTTCCGGGTCAAAGGTATACCAGGCGATAACGGTCTGGCGGTCTTGGCCGACCTGGATCACCCAGCCATCGCCCGGCGCATCGACGCGGAACCAACTGCCGCTGTAGGCGCTGTCCGGTTCCGGCGGCGGCAGGGTGGTGGCGTCGGCGCATAGCGGAATCGAGGTCGCGTTCTGGGTCAACTGGACCAGATTGCGCTCGCCGCTGCCGAACGCTTCGGGGCCGCTGTAGCGCAGGCGCAGTTCGCCCGGCGGCAAGGGATCGTTGTTGCCCTGGTCGCGTTCGCAGCCGGTGAAGGCCAGGGTCAGTTCGCCCCAGGGCAGGCGCTGGATGTCGAGCGGGTCGAAGTCGCCGAAGCGCGCGCCGCGCTGTTCGAAGGCTTCGCCGACGTGGATGCCGTCCTCGCTGACGCGGCCGAGGCCGGCGATCCAGCGCTGGTCTTGCGATTCGCCGCGCGGCGGATAGGTGTACCAGCCGACGATGGCGTCGCGGCCGTCATTGATCAGTTCGATCAGCAATCCCTCGCCGTCATGGCCGGCGTCGAACCAGGTACCGCTGTGGGCGGGTCGGATCGGGCGGATCGGCAGGTTGCGCGGGCGGATGCGCTGGTCCAGCGAGGACAGTTCGATTTCGGCATCGAAGCCGCAGCGCGCCGTGGCGTCGCCGTTGCGCAAGCCCTCGCAGCGCTGGTCCAGCGATTGCGCGTCGGGACGTTCGCCGCCGTCGATCCAGTCGTTCAGGGAGTCGATGCCGGCGAGCAGTTCCGGCGCGGAGAAATCGCAGTGCGCGGTGCTCTCCTGGGCGACCAGGGCGAGGGCGCTGAAGCGGCCTTCCGGGTCGAGCTGGCGCAGCATCTCGACGTGTTCGGGGACGACCAGTTCGTCGCGGTTGGTGTGCAGCACCAGCAGCTTGGCATCACCATAGCCGCCGCGCAGGTCGGAAGCGGCGCGCAGCCGCGCGGCAGCCAGCGGATCGCGCTCGATGCGGCGGATGCGGGCATTGATGGCGTCATCGCCATAGTCGACGAAGCGGTTGTCGAAGGCGTTGTAGCCGTCGAGCTTGTCCGGGCCCTGGATCAGGTCGGCCAGCGGATAGATGCTGTAGGCGATGTTGGTGAGCAGGAAGTCGTCGCTGTTCAGGCCCAGCAGTTGCTTGAGCTGGGCGCGCCGCGCCAGTTGTGCGGTGGTGTCGAAGATCGCCGGCTGGAAGAAGCCCATGCACTGGCGGATGCGGTTGGCCAGCGGCAGGGCGTTTTCCAGCGTGTCGCGGTCGGTGATGTCGCTGAGGTTGGGCGGAATCTCGCTGTAGTCGATGACCCAGGGCAGATGGTCGCTGCCGTCCGGCAGCGGATGGTTTTCGCAGACCGCGTCGAACAGCAGGCGCGCATCGACGGCGCTATCCCAGGTGCGCGCGCCGCCCATCGGCGGACAGACGGCGAGCACGCCGGCCACCGGCTCGCCCTCGGCGACGAAGGATTCCGCCGTGCGCAGGCTGACCAGTCCGCCGAGCGAGCCGCCGAACAGCAGGATGCGGCCGGGCTCGCCGGCGACGTGGCGGAACTCCGCCAGCAAGGCGCGTTGCTCGCGTTCGATGTCGAACAGCGCCCAGCCGCGACTGGAGTAGCTGATCGCCGCCAGCGCCAGGCCATCGGCGAGAAAGCGGTTGCGCAGGGTGCCGTTGGGCGCGGTGTTGACCTGCCCGACCTGCTCCGGAAAGCGCATCGAGAAACCGTGGTTGTAGACGATCAGGGTGTCGCCGGGCCGCCAGGCGGCCGGTACGTCGATGGCGAAGCGACCGGTGCCGCCGGGCAGATCGCCCTCGAAACGCTCGATGGCGGCGACGGGCAAGGCCACCAGGGCCAGCAGCAGGACGGCGAGGCGGGGAAAGGCCATGGGCATTCCGTGGTTGAGCGAAAGCGGGCCGGCTATTTCGCCACAGCCGCCGGGCGGCAGTCTGAACCGCGCGATGCTCAGGCGCTGGCGAGACCGCGCCGATACGCCACCGCTTCGGCCATGTGCAGGCGGGTGATGCGCTCGGAGTGTCCAAGATCGGCAATGCTGCGCGCCACCCGCAGCACGCGCTGCGCGCCGCGCGCCGACAGTTGCAGCCGCTCCATCGCTTTCTCCAGCAGATCACGGGCCTCGACCTCGACCGCCAGCGCCGCCAGTTCGCCCGGCGTCAGCCGTCCGTTCGGTCGCGGGCCGCGCTGACGCTGGCGGTGGCGGGCGGCGACCACCCGCGCCCGCACGGCGGCGCTGGATTCGCCGGGCGCGGCGTCCGGGCGCATTTCCGCCGGTGCCAGCCGCGGCACCTCGACCACCAGGTCGATGCGGTCCAGCAGCGGGCCGGAAATGCGGCCGAGATAACGGGCGATCTGTTCGCCGCTGCAACGGCAGCGCCCGGAGGGGTCGCCGGCCCAGCCGCAGGGACAGGGATTCATCGCCGCGACGAGTTGAAACGCCGCTGGAAACTCGGCCTGGCGGGCCGCCCGCGAAATGCCGATGCGGCCCGATTCCAGCGGCTCGCGCAGCACTTCCAGCACCTGTCGATTCCACTCAGGCAGTTCGTCGAGGAACAGCACGCCGCCATGGGCGAGGGAAATCTCGCCCGGACGCGGCGGCGAGCCACCGCCGACCAGGGCGACGCCACTGGCGGTGTGATGCGGCGCGCGCCACGGTGCCTCGCGCCAGCGCGCCGGGTCCAGCGCCTGGCTGGACACCGAGCGCACGGCGGCGACCTGCAGGGCCATCGTTTCGTCCAGCGGCGGCAACAAGCCCGGAAGACGCGAGGCCAGCAGGCTCTTGCCGCTGCCCGGCGGGCCCAGCATCAGCAGGTGATGGCCGCCCGCCGCGGCGATCTCCAGCGCCCGCCGCGCGCGCAACTGGCCGCGCACGTCGGCGAGATCGGGGGCTTCCTGGTCGCTGGGCGGCGCTGCGGAAGGAGTCGGCACCGGCAGATCGGCTTCGCCGCGCAGGAAGGCGCAGACTTCGAGCAGGCTGCGCGCTGCATTGACCTGTGCCTGGCTGGCCAGCGCCGCCTCGTCCGCACTGGCCGCCGGCACCACGCAACTGCGGCCGTCGCGATGCGCGCCGAGCACTGCCGGCAGCACGCCGTGGACGGCGCGCAAGGCACCGGTCAGCGCCAGTTCGCCGATGAACTCGCGTTGCGCCAGCGCCTGCGCCGGCAACTGGCCGCTGGCGGCGAGGATGCCGAGCGCGATCGGCAGATCGAAACGGCTGCCTTCCTTGGGCAGGTCGGCCGGTGCCAGGTTGACCGTGATGCGTCGCGCCGGCACCTCGAAGCGGGCGCACAGCAGGGCGGCGCGGACACGATCCTTGCTTTCCCGCACCGCTGCTTCCGGCAGGCCGACGATGGACATGCCGGGCAGGCCGCCGGACAGGTGGACCTCGACCTGCACCGGCGGCGCTTCGACGCCGCATTGGGCACGGCTGTGGACGATGGCGAGGGACATGGGCGTGGGCGTGGGCGACCGTCGCCGGGCGCAGCTAAGCGCCCGGTCGGATCGGTTGCGTCGGCTTCGCTCAGTCGCCCGCCGCCGTCGCGCCGTCCTGGCGCGACTCCAGCGCGGCGACGGCGCGTTCCAGCGCTTCGAGCTTTTCCCGCGTGCGCAACAGCACGGCGCGCTGCACGTCGAACTCCTCGCGGGTGACCAGGTCGAGCCGGCCGAGGCCGGACTGCAGGGCGGCGCGGAAGTTCTTCTCCAGGTCGGCGCGGGCTTCCTGCACGCCGGGCGGGACGAGGTCGCTGAGACGGCGGGCAAGGTCGTCGACGGATTTGAAATCGATCATGGCAGGCTCCCGGAATGGTTGCGCACAGCCTAGGGCCGGGCCGCCGTGGCGTACAGTCGGCAAAACCCGCGTCACGGCGTAGGCATTTTCCTACAATGCGTAGCTGCCGGCCGCGACCGCGCTGGTCTAAGCTGCCGTCTTCCCGATCCTCCCCGGAGTCCGCCGCCCATGAAAATGGTCACCGCCATCATCAAACCCTTCAAGCTCGACGACGTCCGCGAGGCGCTGTCCGAGGCCGGCGTCAACGGCATCACGGTGACCGAGGTGAAAGGCTTTGGCCGGCAGAAGGGCCATACCGAGCTGTACCGCGGTGCCGAATACGTGGTCGATTTCCTGCCCAAGATCAAGATCGAGATCGCCGTGGTCGACGAACAGGTCGAGCGCGTGGTCGATGCCATCCTGCAATCGGCCAGTTCCGGCAAGATCGGCGACGGCAAGATCTTCGTCACCCCACTGGAGCAGGTGATCCGCATCCGCACCGGCGAGCTGGACGCCGACGCCATCTGAGCCGCGCCGGACGCCGGGAAAATCCGAACCGACGGACCGGGAACTTGCGGCCTGCTTTAGCACTCTCATGCCCCGAGTGCTAGACTCCCGCCCATGGAGACCGCGATGACATCTGCCCTGGTGGCCAACAACCTGCCCATTCCCGGCGCGCTCGGCTCGCTGGATGCCTACATTTCCACCGTCAACCGGATTCCGGTTCTCGCTGTCGAGGAAGAACAGGATCTGGCCCGCCGCTACACGCTGTCCGAAGACCTTGCCGCCGCCCGCGCCCTGGTGCTGGCGCATTTGCGCTTCGTCGTCCATGTCGCCCGTGGCTACAACGGCTACGGCCTGCAGATGGGCGACCTGATCCAGGAAGGCAACATCGGCCTGATGAAGGCGGTCAAGCGCTTCGATCCCGACCAGGGTGTGCGTCTGGTCAGCTTTGCCGTGCACTGGATTCGTGCCGAGATGCACGAGTTCATCCTGAAGAACTGGCGCATCGTCAAGGTTGCCACCACCAAGGCGCAGCGCAAGCTGTTCTTCAACCTGCGCAAGAGCAAGAAGCGCCTGGGCTGGATGAACCACGAGGAAGTCCAGGCCGTGGCACGCGACCTGAACGTGCCGGTGGCCGAGGTGCTGGAGATGGAGTCGCGCCTGTCCGGCCGCGACATCGGCTTCGACGCGCCCGACGACAACGACGACGACGTGCCGCCGGCACCGACCGCCTACCTGCAATCGCAGGGTGCCGACCCGGCCCTGATCGTCGCCAGCGACGACGAGGAGCAGAGCCAGCTCGAACTGCTGCGCGAGGGCCTGAAGCGCCTCGACGCGCGCTCGCGCGACATCATCCGCCGCCGCTGGCTGGATGACGAGCACAAGGTCACCTTGCAGGAACTGGCCGACGAGTACGGCGTCTCCGCCGAGCGCATCCGCCAGATCGAGGCCAACGCGCTGAAGAAGATGAAGGCGCTGTTCGCCGCCTGATCCGGCACCCCGCCCGGCCTGCACCGCACCGCTGTCCGACCAGCCCGCCTTTCCGGCGGGCTGGTTCGTTGCGGCCGACGATTTCCGCGCCGTGCTCCGATCCCGCTGGACGGCCGCGCGCGGCGCTCTTACCCTTGGCGTCCGGTTCCGGGGAAAGCATCACGATGATTGGACGGATCGCCATCCTGACGGCGCTGCTGTGGCTCGGCGCTGCACCGGCGCATGCCCGCGACAGCGACGACGAGGTCTGGATCGGCCGCTACATCGCCAGCGGCCAGGCACCCGGCATCAGCCGTCGCGACAAGTCCGTGCGCAGCGTCGAGTTCGGCGAACTGGCGACGATGAGCGGCCGCCGCCTGCGCTTCATCCTCAACGACGGCCGCGAGCGACGCGGCATCGTCGCCGGTGTCGAGGGCGGCCAGGTCAAGGTGCGCGCCCAGGTCGGCGGCGGCCTGTTCCTCTACAGTCTCTCGCGGAGCGACATCCGCGCCATCCAGGCGGATTGATCCCATGATCGGCAGTCTGATGTCCATGGGCGGCTACCTGCTGGTCCTGTTCGTGCTCAGCATCTGGGCAGTGGTGAAGGTCTGGCGCAGCAGCCCGCTGCTGGCGATCCTCTGCTTCTTCTTCTGGCCGGCCTCGCTGATCGCCCTGATCAAGTATTGGGGCGACGAGGATTCCGACATCCGCGTGCCGTTTTTCCTGTCCCTGGTGGTCAGCCTGCTGCTTGGCTACATGGCCACGCGGGCGGTCAACCAGGGCATCGACGAGATGGCCTATTACCTGACCGACGAGGACATCGCCGAGGTGCGCCGCAGCGATCCGGCGATGGCCGACCGCCTGCAGGCCGCCCGCGACGCCGCCATCGCCGAGGACGGCGATCCGTACCAATACGACGATGAGGACGGCGACTGGGAAGACGTCCCGGAGCGGCCGGCAGCGCGCCGTCCGGTCCCTTCGACGCCCGCGCCCGCCGCCGCGCCGGCAGCGCCGGCCGAGGTCGACCCGGTGCTGGCCGAGGCCCGCGCCCGCGCCGAACTGGCGCAGGCGGTGCAGTTGCTGTCGTGGAAGTTCGGCAGCCTCGACCTGTCGCCGGCACCGGCCAGCCTGAGCTTGCCGGCCACCTTCCGCTTCCTGCCGCGCATCAACGCGCTGCGCATCGGCCAGTTGCGCGGCACCCCGCTGGGCAGCGACGTGCTCGGCTGGGCGGTGCACCGCGAGGTCGATCTGGGCCGCGACGACGCCTGGTACGTCGAACTGCGCTACCAGCCGACGCCGGCCGGACGCCTTCCCGCGCCACCCTCCGATCCCGCCGCCACCGACGCCGCGCAGCAGAACGTCCATTACGCCAGTCGCCTCGCCGCGGCGCTGGCCGACGGCCGCCGTGAAGCGCTGGCCCCGGCCTGGGACGCCGAAAGCGGCATCGCCACCTGGTCCTGGCCGAGCGAAGGCATGGAAGGCCATCACGATCATGTCGCCGCGCGGCCGTTGGGCGCAGGCGTGCTGACCTACCGTGTCGCCGGTCTGCACGAGAGCCATGCCGAACTCGGCCGGCGCAGCATCCGCCTCGCTGCCGCCAGCACCCGGGTCCGCGATCAGTGACCGGCAGGCCCGGCGCGGCCGGGCGCTGCGCTCAACTGCGCAGACCGACTCCGCGGCGCAGCAGCGACAGGGCGAATGCCGACAGCGACACGGTGAAGCCCAGCATCACCGCATAGGCCACCCACAGCGGCACGTCGGAGACGCCGAGCAGGCCGTAGCGGAAGGCATTGACCATGTGCAGCACCGGGTTCAGGTAACTGGCCCGCTCCCAGAAGTCCGGCAGCAGGCTGACCGAGTAGAACACGCCGCCGAGGTAGGTCAGCGGGGTCAGGATGAAGGTCGGAATGATGGCGATGTCGTCGAATTTCTTCGCGTACACCGCGTTGACGAAGCCGGCCAGCGCGAACACTGTCGCCGCCAGCAATACCGTGCTCAGCATGATGAAGGGATGCGGCACGCGCACGCGGGTGAAGCACATCGCGATCAGCAGCACGATCACGCCGACCATCAGGCCGCGCAGCACGGCCCCGAACACGTAGCCGACCAGGATCGCCCAGTTCGGTGCCGGGCTGACCAGCAGTTCCTCGACGTGGCGGCCGAACTTGGCCCCGAAAAAGCTCGACGAGATGTTGCCGTAGGCGTTCTGGATCACGCTCATCATCACCAGGCCGGGGACGATGAAGTCCATGTAGCCGAAACCGCCCATGTCGCCGATGCGCGAGCCGATCAGGCCGCCGAAGATCAGGAAGTACAGCGTCATGGTGATCGCCGGCGGCACCAGGGTCTGGCTCCAGATGCGCAGGATGCGCACCGTCTCGCGGCGGGCGATGGTGTGGACGGCGACCAGGTCGGGATGCACGTTCATGCCGCCTTCTCCGCATTGCCGGTCAGGCGCACGAACAGTTCCTCCAGCCGATTGGCCTTGGTGCGCATCGAGCGCACCCGGATGCCGCCCTCGCCGAGCGCGGCGAACACGCGGTTGAGGTCCATCGCCCGCGGCATGTCGAGGTCCAGGGTGTGCGCATCGAGCGCCGTCAGCCGCGCGCCCTCGACCTGCGGCAATTGCACCGGCAGGCCGCCGTCGATGTCGAGCAGGAAGCCTTCGACGTCGAGCTTGGCCAAGAGGTCCTTCATCGTGCCCTGCTCGATGATCCGGCCGTGGTTGATGATGGCGAGGTTGCGACACAGGCTCTCGGCTTCTTCCAGATAATGCGTGGTCAGGATCACCGTGGTGCCGGCGGCGTTGACCTCGCGCAGCGTCTTCCACATGCCGCGGCGGATCTCGATGTCGACGCCGGCGGTCGGCTCGTCGAGGATCAACAGGCGCGGTCGGGTGATCATCGCGCGGGCGATCATGAGTCGCCGCTTCATGCCGCCGGACAGCGTGCGCGACATCGTCTGCGCCTTGTCCCAGAGTTGCGCCCGGCGCAATTCCGTTTCCGCGCGCGCGATCGCCTCGGCGCGCGGGATGCCGTAGAAACCGGCGTAGTTCACGCAGATGTCGAACGGCTTTTCGAACATGTTGAAGTTGACTTCCTGCGGCACCAGGCCGACCAGCCGCATCGCTGCCTGGCGCTGCGCGCGCAGGTCGACGCCGAACACCCCGACCTCGCCGGCGCTGGCGTTGACCAGCGAGCTGATGATGCCGATCAGGGTCGACTTGCCGGCACCGTTGGGGCCGAGCAGGGCGAAGAAGTCGCCCTCGGCGACCTCCAGGTCGACGCCCTTCAGCGCTTCGACGCCGTTGTCGTAGGTCTTGCGCAGTTGGCGGATCGACAGCGCCGGCGGTGCCGGCGAGGGAGCGTGATGGGTCATTGCATCGTACTTTTTGGGGCGCGGCGGGCCGTGGCGACGGGCCTGGCGCGGGTGGACGGAAGGCGGGCAGCCTCGCAATCGATCATCGCCCGGGCCGTCGAACGGGCCGCCGGCAGGCGCAAGCGATTGACGCGGAAACGCTCTAGTATATCGGCCCCCTCGTGCCGGCCGGGGCCGATCAGCCCGGCTCGGGTCACATTCGGCGCGATGAGCCATCCTGTATCCCGACCTCCGGCCCCGCCTGACGCTGAAGATGCCCATGACCTTGCCCCGCTTTTCCGTGCCCGTCCTGCTGGCCATCGCGCTGGCCGCCCCGGCGGCGGCCGATGCCGCCGGCCGCAGTTTCGGCACGCTGCGCTTCGAGCCCTGTTCGCTGACCGCCGAGGGCCTGCCCGGCGCGGTCGAGGCGCAGTGCAGCCGCATCGAGGTGGCGGAAAACCGCGCCGATCCCGACAGCCGGCGCATCGAACTGGCGCTGGCCTGGGTGCCGGCCAGCGGCACGGCGGCACCCGATCCCGTGTTCATGATCGCCGGTGGCCCCGGCCAATCGGCCAGACAGTCCTATCCGCAACTGCACGCCGCCTTCCGCGACGTGCGCCGCTCGCGCGACGTGCTGCTGCTCGATGCGCGCGGCACCGGCGGCTCGCACCCGCTGGTCTGCCGCGACGAGAAGGGCGCGGCGGCGATCAGCGATGCCGACGACAACGAGGCGTTCGACGCCGAGCGCGCCCGCGACTTCGCCCGCCGCTGCGCGCAGGAATTGGGCAAGATCGCCGACCTGCGCCACTACGGCACCGGCGAGCACATCGACGATCTCGACGAGGTGCGCCAGCGACTGGGCATCGAGCGGATCAACCTGATCGGCATTTCCTACGGCACCCGCGTCGCCCAGCAGTATGCCGCGCGCTATCCGCAGGCGACCCGCGCCGTGGTGCTGGATTCGGTCGCGCCCAATTCGTTGCCGCTGGGCAACGAGCACGCCGCCAACCTGGAAGCGGCGCTCAAGACGCAGTTCCAGCGCTGCCGCGACGCCGCTGCCTGCGTCGACCAGCTCGGCGACCCCGGCGAGCAGTTGCAGCGCCTGCACCAGACCCTGCGTCGCGACGATCTCGCCCCGGTGCGCTTTCGCGCCGCGCAGTCCGGTGCCTGGGAGGAGGAGCGCCCCAGCTTCGGCCATCTGGCCATCCTGCTGCGCCTGTACGCCTATTCCCCGGAAGCCGCCAGCCTGCTGCCCTACGTGATCCACGAGGCCGCCAACGGCCGTTACGAGGCGATGCTGGCGCAGGCGACCCACCTCGGCCGCTCGCTCAGCGACCAGATCTTCCACGGCATGCAGCTCTCGGTGATGTGTACCGAGGATGTCGACGAGTTCCGCATCGACGACAACGACCGCGGCAGCGTGCTCGGCACCGAGTTCATCGAATTCGCCAAGGCGCAGTGCGATGCCTGGCCGCGCGGCCGGCGCGATCCGGATTTCCGCCAGCCGCTGACCGGGGAGGCTCCGGTGCTGCTGCTGTCCGGCGAATACGACCCGGTCACCCCGCCGCGCTACGGCGACGAAGTGGCCAGCCACCTGCCCAACGGCCGCCATCTGATCCTGCCCGGCCAGGGCCACAGCGTGGTCAGCCTCGGCTGCGCCCCCAAACTGTTCGCCCAGTTCATCGAACAGGCCGACGCCCACGCCCTCGACGCCACCTGCCTCGACCGCCTCAAGCCCCTGCCCCCGTTCGCCGGCGCTTATGGGTGGGAGCCCTGAGAGCCGGGAATCGGGAATGGAGAATCGGCAAAGCCCGATTCCCCAGCCCTCAGCCCGCAGCCGCCAACCTCAATGACATCCCGGCCCATCCGATTCCCGATTCCCCATTCCCGATTCCCGTCCCCATGATCGACGTCCAAGACCTCCACAAGCAGTTCAAGACCAAGACCGGTACGGTCAAGGCCGTTTCGGGGGTGAGTTTTTCCGCCCGTGACGGTGAGATCACCGGTCTGCTCGGGCCCAATGGTGCCGGCAAGACCACCACCATGCGGATGCTCTACACGCTGATGAAGCCTGATCGCGGGGCGCTGCGGGTGGACGGGCTGGATGCCTTCGCCGAGGCCGAGGCGGTACGTCGCCGGCTGGGCGTGCTGCCGGATGCGCGCGGCGTCTACAAGCGCCTGACCGCGCGCGAGAACATCGCCTATTTCGGCCGCCTGCATGGCCTCGGCGAGGCCGACATCGCGCGGCGCATCGATCATCTGGTCAAGGCGCTGGGCATGGAGGACGTGATCGACCGCCAGACCGAGGGCTTCTCCCAGGGCCAGCGCACCAAGACCGCCATCGCCCGCGCCCTGGTCCACGATCCGAAGAACGTGATCCTCGACGAGCCGACCAACGGCCTCGACGTGATGACCACCCGCGCCATGCGCGAATTCCTGCTGCGCCTGCGCGAGGAGGGCCGCTGCGTGATCTTCTCCAGCCACATCATGCAGGAGGTCGCCGCGCTGTGTGACCGCATCGTCATCATCGCCAAGGGCGAAGTGGTCGCCCAGGGCACGGCCGACGAACTGCGCGCGCAGACCGGCGAGCAGAACCTCGAAGACGCCTTCGTCAAGGCCATCGGCTCGGAGGAGGGCCTGCACGCATGAACGCCATCCTCGCCGTGATGCGCAAGGAACTGGTCGACCTGTTCCGCGACCGCCGCACCGTGTTGCTGGGCCTGTTCCTCGGCCCGATCGTGCTGCCGGCGCTGTTGCTCGGCATGGGCCACCTGGCCGAGCGTCGCGCCACCACGCAACTGGAAAGCACGCTCAAGCTGCCGGTGATCGGTGCCGAGCACGCGCCCAACCTGATCGCCTTCATCACCACCCACAACATCGAGATCCTGCCGCCGCCGGAAGATCCCGACCACGAGATCCGCGAGCAGAACCACGACGTGATCCTGCGCATCCCGGCGGACTATCCGGCGCAGTGGCGGGCCGGCGATCCGGCCGACATCGAGCTGATCCTCGATTCCACCCGGCGCGACACGGAAATCCCGCTGCAGCGCGTGTCCGGCGTGCTCAACACCTACGCCGCCACGGCCGGCAAGCTGCGTCTGCTCAGTCGCGGCATCGCCCCGCAGGCCGACCAGGCGCTGCGCGTCAACCGGCGCGACCTCGCCACACCGGAGGCGCAGCGCGGCCAGATCCTCGCCGCCATGCTGCCCTACCTGCTGATCCTCAGCGCCTTCCTCGGCGGTGCCTATCTGGTCATCGATGTCACCGCCGGCGAGCGCGAACGGCAATCGCTGGAGCCGTTGCTCGCCACCCCGGCCAGCCGCGAGTCGATCATGAGCGGCAAGATCCTCGCCGCCTGTCTGTTCGGCCTGCTTTCCCTGCTGTTGTTGCTGTTGTCGTTCAAGGCCACCTTCACCTTTGCCGACGACCTGTTCCGCGGCGTCAACGTGTCCTGGGCGGTGACCACGCAACTGCTGCTGGTGCTGGCCCCGATGGTGCTGCTGGGCACCACCTTGCTGACCCTGATCTCGGCTTCGGTGAAGTCGGTCAAGGAGGCGCAGAGTTACATGAGCATCCTGATGTTCCTGCCGATCATCCCGACCATCGTGCTGATGGTGAATCCGCTCAAGGATCAGCTCTGGCAGTTCACCGTCCCGTTTCTGGCCACCAACCAGATGATCATCCGCATCGTCCGCGCCGAGCCGCCCAGCGCGATGGAATGGAGCGTTTATCTCGGAGCCGGCCTGGCCCTGGGCGCGCTGCTGTGGTTCATCGCCTCGCGCCTGTACCACCGCGAGAAGCTGGCGATCTCCGCCTGATCGACGATCATCGCGCACGGCGGCCGGGCCAGGCCCGCCGCCGTCGCGCCGATTGTCGCAAGACCGTTTCAGTCGAGGCCGAAGAACTCGCGCGCCGTCGCGGTGGTGTCGGCCATCACCGTTTCCAGCGTTTCGCCGCGGTCGCGCGCCAGTTCCTCGGCGATGTGGCGCAGGTGCATCGGTTCGTTGCGGCGATCCTTCGGCATCGGCTTCAGTGTGCGCGGCAGCAGATAGGGCGAGTCGGTTTCGATCATCAGCCGGTTGGCCGGGATGTTCTTCACCAGTTCGCGCAGGTGCGCGCCGCGCCGTTCGTCGCAGAGCCAGCCGGTGATGCCGATGTACCAGTCGCGGTCCAGGCAGTCGAACAGTTCGCGCCGGCCGCCGGTGAAACAGTGCACCACGGCGCGGCCGATGCGGCCTTCGACGTTCTTCATGATGGCGACGAAATCGTCATGGGCGTCGCGCTGGTGCAGGAACAGCGGCTTGCCGCTGTCGATCGCGATCTGCAACTGCATCTCGAAGGCGCGGCGTTGCGCCGGGCGTGGCGAGAAGTCGCGGAAATAGTCCAGTCCGCATTCGCCCACCGCGACCACTTGCGGATGCGCGTGCAGGGCGCGCATTTCCGCATCGCATTCGTCGCTGTATTCGCTGGCATGGTGCGGATGCACGCCGGCGGTGGCGTACAGCACGCCCGGATGCGCCCGCGCCAGTTCCAGCGCCTGGGGCGAATGCTCGCGGCTGGCGCCGGTGACGATCATCCGCGTCACCCCGGCATCGCGGGCGCGTTGCAGCACCGCGTCGCGGTCGTGGTCGAAGCTGTCGTGGGTCAGGTTTACACCGATGTCGATCATTGGTTCGTTGTTCGTTATTGGTTGATTGGTGATTGGTGGGCGAAGGGGCATTGTCGCCGCAAACGGGCGGGGGGAATGACTGCTGGCCGAGGGCGGGACATTGATGCGGCAGCCACAAACGGCGGCGCGGCGCGGTGTATGCTCGGGCGCTGATGAATCGAGCGGCAAGTCGAGGAGAAATGATGATGCGCAGGCTGATCGTGTGGCCGTGTGGCGGGGCGCTGGCGTTGGCGATGGGCGTGGCGTTGGCGGGGTCGCCGACGCGGACCGATCTGCCGCAGTGGTCGGCCGATCATGGCCTGCGCCTGCCGATGCTGGATCGCGGCAAGTTGCTGGCCGAGGACGCCGTCGACAAGCCGTTCGGGCCGCGTCGGATCGGCGTGCAGACCGAGCTGAAGGGCATCGATCTGTCGGCCGGCGAGTGGACGCGGCTGGCCGATGGCGATTGGCAGTGGCAGCTGCGGGTCGAAGCGCCCGGCGGCCTGGCGATGGACTTTTCCTTCTCCCGTTTCCACCTGCCCGAGGGGGCCAGCCTGCTGATCGCCAATGGCGATGGCAGCGAGGCCATCGGCCCGTTCGGCATGGCCGACAACCGCGCCTATGGCGAGTTCTACACGCCGTTGCTGGCCGGCGAAGCGGCGCTGCTGACGCTGCACGTGCCGGCGGCGCAGCGCAAGGCGGTGCAGTTGCAACTGGCGCGGGTCGGTCGTGCCTATCGCGGCGTGGTCGATCCCGCCGGCGGCGACGCCGCCATGCAGAAGTCCGGCAGTTGCAACGTCGATATCGCCTGCCCGCAGGGCGATGCCTGGCGCGAGCAGGCGGCGTCGGTGGCGCAGTACTCGTTCCAGACCGGCGGCAGCACCTATGTCTGCACCGGCCAACTGACCGCCGATGCCAGCTACAGCAACGACCGTCTGCTGACCACCGCCAACCACTGCGTCAGCACGGCCGCCGAGGCGCGCAGCATGGTGTTGTACTGGGGCTATGAAAGCCCCACCTGCCGCACGCCGGGCAGCAGCGCCAGCGGCGTGTCGCTGCCGCGCGCCGGCAATTCGCTGGCTTCGCAGAGCGGGGCGAGCCTGCTGGCGACGCATGTCGGCAGCGATTTCACCGTGGTCCAGCTTGATGTCGCGGTGCCGCCGGCGGCGCAGGCGCGCGCCACCGGCTGGGATCGTCGCGACACCATCCCGACCGCCACCGCCAGCATCCATCACCCGCAGGGCCACGAGAAGCGCATTGCGCTGGACAACCAGTCGCCGCTGCTGCGCGATGGTTCGGTCGGCGGCCTCGGCGGCAACCGCTACTGGCACATCCTCGCCTGGGATGTCGGCACCACCGAGGGCGGTTCGTCCGGCTCCGGTCTGTGGGACCAGCAGGGCCGGCTGATCGGCGTGCTCAGCGGCGGCGAGGCCGGCTGCGGCAACAGCGTCAACGATTTCTACGGGCGCCTGTCGGCGGCCTGGGACGGTGCCGGCACCCCGGCCACCCGCCTGCGCGACTGGCTGGACCCCAATGGCACCGGCGTGCAGTACGTCGATGCCGGCGGCGGCAGCCTGGACGGCGTCAGCCTGTCATCGGCCGCCTTCGACAGCCCGCCGGGGCCGGACGACGTGGTCAGTTTCGAGGCCGCAGCCAGCGGCGGCAGCACGCCGTATGTGTACGAATGGGATCTCGATGGCGATGGCAACGTGGATCGGCGCAGCGCCGCCAATCGCATCCAGGCGCGCTTCCCGAAGGCCGGCGCGCTGTCGGTGGCGGTGCGCGTGATCGACGCCGAGGGCCGCAGCGGCGGGCAGACACGGACCTTGCAGGTGCGCGGCCCGCGCATCGAGGCGGAGCCAATCGGTACACCGACCCAGGCCAGCGCGTCGGGCAACAACAATGGCCGCATCGATCCCGGCGAGCTCTGGCAGCAGCGCCTGCGACTGCGCAACAGCGGCGACGCCGCGCAGCCGGCCGGTCACGCGTTGTTTGCCGCCAGCGCCAGCGCGCTGCCGTTCGGCCCGTCCAGCGACGGCCATACCGGCAGCAGCACCCAGGCCGGGCATTGCGCCCACGGCTGGATCGACCTGGTCAGCGGTGCCCATGCGACGCCGGCGCTGACCACCTCGGTCGGCAACGGCAATACCTACGGTCCGCTCGATGACGCCCGCAGCAGCGTGATCAGCCTCGGCGGCAACGGCTTTGCGCTGTATGGCGAGCGCCACGTCGAGGCGGTGATGTCGACCAATGGCTATGTGTCGTTCGACGCGGCGGAAAGCGGCGGCGACTACTCGCCGTTCTGCGATGCCGACTACAGCCAGGGCGCGCGCGGCCCGCAACTGCGACCCTACCATTTCGACATGGTGGTGCCGGGCAGCGGCAGCATGCCGGCCAACGGTGCCGGCCTGCGTTATCGCCATTTCGCCCAGTGCCCGCGTCCGGCGGCGAGCGGCGGCGCGCAGGGCTGCCACGTGTTCTCCTGGACGCGCATGCAGAGCTGGAGCGGGGGCTCGCCGAGCGGTGATTTCGACTTCCAGGCCATCGCCTACGAGGTCAGCGGCGAAGTCGCCTACCAGTACCGCAACACGCCGGTCACCGCCGGTGCCGGCTTCCCCACCGTCGGCATCGCCAACCGCGGCGGCGACGTCGCCTTCGACCTGACTTGCAACACCGACCCGGTCATCGTCGCGCCGGCCAGTTCCGTGTGCCTGTTCGCTCCCGATGCGCAGCCGGCGACGCGCTCGCTGGCGCTGCTGACGCAGGCGGTGCAGGCCGTGCCGGCGCTGGCCCCGGGCGCTTCGGTGGAACTGACCCTGCCGCTGAGCGTGCCCGCCGACGCTGCCTGCGGCAGCCCGCTGGGCGTCGATTACCTGGGCACCGCCTCGACCGCCGCGCAGTCCGCCGTGCGCGCCGCCGTGGTCGATGCCGAGGTGGATGCGCAGTGCGTCGTGTATTCGGGGCCGTTCATCGATCCGCCGCCGCCGGTTCCCGCCCTTGCACGCCATCAGGGCCTGTACTTCAACCCGCAGCGCGACGGCAACGGCGTTGCCAATTTCGCCTACCGGCTCGGTGCCGTCAACGCGCGGCCGCGCCGCGAGCTGTTCGGCGGCGCCTGGTACACCGGCCTGCGTGATCGCACGCCGGTCTGGTACACGTTGCAGGGCGAGATCGTCGAGGGTGCCGGCGAGGTCGACCTGCGCCGCTTCACCAACACCGCCGCGCCGTTCGGCTTTGCCCCGCAGGGCGAGCGCGTCGGTCGCGCCTGGGTCGGCCAGGCGGACGCCGACACCCTGCTGCTGGCGTGGACGCTGGCCGATGGCAGCCAGGGCATCGAGCAGGTCAAGTCGGCCGGCCTCCCGAGCGGCTCGCCCAACCACACGCAGACCTGGTTCAACGACGGGCAATCCGGCTGGGGCCTGGCCATCGAGAGCCTGGATGTCGGCAGCCCGCTGGAGTTCTTCGGTGCCTTCATCTACGACAACGGCGGCCAGCCGCGCTGGCTGGTCGGCGATCTGGGCAGCTTTGCCGGCGGCAACGTCAGCCTGACGGGTTTTCGCCCGCACTGCCCGCTGTGCCCGTGGATCGTCGACTGGAGCGCCGACGGCCAGCCTGCCGGCAGCATCAACCTGCGTTACGCTGGCGTCGGCTCGGCGCTGCTGGATGCCGCCATCAGCCTGCCGCCGGCCTATCCCGGGGCCTGGACGCGCACCGACCTGCCCATCAAACCGATCACGGAACCCGCCCAATGAACGCCACGCGTCGACTGATCCTGCTGCGGCACGCCCACGCCGAGTCCGCCGCTTGGGGCGAAGATGACGCCGAGCGGCCGCTGTCCGCGCGCGGCATCGAGGAAGCCGATTCCGCCGGCCACTGGCTGGCCGAGCAGGCACCGCCGGCGCGGATCATCTGCTCGCCGGCGCGGCGCACCCGGCAGACGCTGGAACGCGTCACCGCCCGGCTGGGCGTCATCGAGACCGACTACGACGCCCGCGTCTACGGTGCCACTCCCGGCGAGCTGATCGACATCATCGATGGTCATGCCGGCCTCGGCGACCTGTTGCTGGTCGGCCACAACCCGGGGCTGGAAAGCCTGGTCGCCCTGCTCGCCACCGGCCGCAGCAGCGATCATCGCGGCATGCCGCCGGCCGGCGTCGCCGTGCTGACCCTGCCGGAGGAGGGCGAGCTGGAACCCGGCGTGGCCTCGTTGGCCGCGTTCTGGTCGCCCTAGCGGAGATGCGGGGCGGCCTCCTGGCCTTCCTGGCCCTGTTGTCGGCGTCGCCTTGGGCGATCACCGTGGCCGGCACGCCGCTTTCCGAACACCGCATCGACTCGCCGCGCGCCAACGCCGGCTTCAGCCTGCGCGTCGCCCTGGTGCGCACCCTGACCGGCCGCTTCGACTACCTCGAAGGCGTGATCGTGCGCGACGCCGCGCGGCAGCGCTTCTCGGTCGATGTGCGGCTGGCCGTGCTGAGCCTGTACATGGCCAACCCCGAGCACGCCCGCTGGGCGCAGTCGGCCGAGTTCTTCGACGCCGAGCGCCATCCGTGGATCCGCTTCTATGCCGAGGACGTGCCGGAAGCGGTGCTGCACGAGGGTGGCCTGCTGCACGGCGAACTGAGCCTGCGCGGACAGACCCGCGCCGCCAGTTTCGAGATCGACCCGCCCGCCTGCGAGCGACCCGGCGAGGATTGCCCGGTGCTGGCGCATGGCGAAATCAAGCGCAGCGAATTCGGCATGGGCGCGCGTCGTCTGGTGGTGTCCGACACCGTTCGCCTGCGCCTGGGCATCCGCCTGCGCGAGACCGCGCCATGACCGCCTGGCCGCTGATGCGCCTTGGCATCGTCGTCCTGGCGGCGCTGCTCTTGGCCGCCTGCATGCCCAGCGCGCGCGACATCCGCGAGGCGCAGGCGGCGGTGGCGGAGGTGCGCCCGAGCGCGGTCGAATGCACGCGCGAGGATCGCTGCGCCATCGCCTCGCCGCTGCGCGAGCTGGCGTTGCGGACGATGGCCGCTGCCAGCGCAGAGGCACCGCGCCACCAGGCGATGCTGCTGGAGTACGGCCAGGACGCCCTGCTCGCCCGCGTCCACATGATCCGCGCCGCGCAGCGCAGCGTCGACCTGCAAAGCTTCATCTACGCCGAGGACGATTCCGGCTTCCTGATGCTGGAGGAACTGCTCGCCGCCGCCCGCCGCGGGGTCAAGGTGCGGGTGCTGCTGGACCAGTTGTTCAGCCTCGAGGATCTGTCCCTGCTGGCGGCGCTGGCACGCGCCCACGTCAACTTCGAGATCCGCCTGTACAACCCGACCTTCGGCGACGCCCGCACCCAGCCGCTGGAGTTCCTCGCCGGCATCGTCTGCTGCTTCACCCGCTTCAACCAGCGCATGCACAACAAGCTGTTGCAGATCGACGGTCTGGTTGCCATCACCGGCGGGCGCAACGTGCAGAACCGCTATTTCGACTGGGACCCCGGCTACAACTACCGCGACCGCGACCTGCTGCTGGCCGGCCCGGAAGTGGCGGCGATGGTCGATTCCTTCGACGACTTCTGGCTCCACCCGCTGAGTGTGCCGGTGGCCGCCCTGCACGATGTGCGCAAGCACCTGCGTGACAACCCGGCCGGCGGGCCGCCGCGACTGGGCGCGAAGCTGACCGTCAGCGAGCGCATCCTCGACCTGTCCGCCCAGGCCGACAGCGCGCTGGTGATCACCCGCCGGCTGATCGAACCGTCGATGACGGTGGGCCGGGTCGAGTTCCTCTCCGATCGGCCGAACAAGCCGTTCGAGCGCAACGACGAGGACGAGCGCGACCTCGGCCGCCAGCTCAGCGGCCTGCTCGCCGGTGCGCAGGAGGAAGTGATCCTGCAAACGCCCTACCTGGTGCTCTCGCGCCACGCCCGCCGCGAGTTTCGCCAGCTGCAACAGCGTGAGGAGCCGCCGCAGGTGATCGTCTCCACCAACTCGCTGGCCGCCACCGATGCCTTCCCGGTGTATGCGCTCAGCCACAAGTACAAGCGCCGCTACCTGCGCGAACTCGGCTTCCACATCTACGAATACAAGCCGTTCCCGGCCTCGGCACCGATCGACCTCGATGCCGCCGGCGTCATCGGCGACGGCGTGCTCGGTGCCCACGCCAGCGAATCGCACCGCGCCTTCGGCTCCTCCGGCAGCGCCCGCCGCGGCCCGCTGCCGCTGCGCGAGGTCGGCATGCGCATCGGCCTGCATTCCAAGTCGCTGGTCATCGACCGCCGCATCGGCATCGTCGGCACGCACAACTTCGACCCGCGTTCGGACCACCTCAACACCGAGAGCCTGGTGCTGGTCCACGACGCCGTCTTCGCCGAACGGCTGCGCCGCCACGTGCTTCACGACATCCTGCCGGAGAACTCCTGGACCATCGCCCGCCGGCCGGACGCGCCGATCCTCTCCGCGCTCAACTACCAGCTCGCCAAGGCCACCGAACGCCTGCCGCTGTTCGATCTGTGGCCGTGGCGCTACGCGACAAGCTGGGAAATCCTGCCCGGCTGCGCGCCGCTGCCGCCGGATCACCCCGACTTTCGCGACTGTTACGAGCCGGTCGGCGACTTTCCCGAGGTGGAGTACCCGACCAAGTCGATCTACACGCGCATCCTGACCGCCTTCGGTGCCGGCCTCGCGCCGATCCTGTGAGGACGGCGGCGCATTGACGCCCGCGCGCCCGCGCCCTAGGCTGGCGCACTTCGTCCCGAGCCTGCGGTGATCCCATGAGCTTTACGATCAACATCGACCTCTCCGACCGTGACCTGGACCATTTCCGCGCCGCCCAGCGCAAGGCAGTCGAGTCGGCCGCCAACAGCAGCGAAGAGGAAATCATGGCCGCCGCGATCCATCTGCTGGAGGAGGCCAAGGCGATCGAGGTGCCGGACTTCATTTCCAAGCGCCTGTGCCAGCTCGACGACCTGATCGCCATGCTGCGCGACGACGGCTGGGGCCTGACCGGCGAGGATCGCAAGCGCGTCATCGCCGCCCTGGTCTACTTCGCCGACCCGGCCGACATCATTCCCGACTCGGTGCCGGTGCTCGGCTTCCTCGACGACGCCATCATGATCGAGATCTGCGTGCGCGAACTGCGGCACGAGATCGATGCCTACGAGGACTTCTGCGAGTTCCGTCAGCGCGAAGCCGACCAGCGCGGGCTCGACCCGTCCAGCATCGGCCGCGCCGAATTCCTCGAACCGGCCCGCGAAGTGCTGCTCAATCGCATGCACCAGCGTCGCGAGCGCGAAATGGGCACGGGTTACGGCGGTTCCAGCGGCTGGGCGCAGAGCAAGTCCTACCTCGGTGCCGCCTGGCGTCCGGGCTACTACAGCCGGCGCTGAACGTGGCCGACCCCTTCACCCAGCGCCCCGGCCTGGCGGTGCTCAACGCCATGGGCGAGGGCTGCATGGTCGGCGGCCTCGGCATCGAAATCCTCGAACAGGGCGAGGATTTCCTGCGCGGCCGCATGCCGGTCGACGCGCGCACCAAGCAGCCCTTCGGCCTGCTTCACGGCGGCGCATCGGTAGCCCTGGCCGAGAGCCTGGGCAGCCTCGCCGGCAACCTGTGCCTGGACCCGACCCGCGAGGTGGCGGTCGGCCTGGAAATCAACGCCAACCACCTGCGCGCGGTCACCGCCGGCCACGTCCACGGCACCGCCCGCCCGCTGCACATCGGCCGCAGCACGCAGGTCTGGGAAATCCGCATCGAAGACGGCGAAGGCCGCCTCGTCTGCATCTCCCGCCTGACCCTGGCGGTGACGCCGCGGCGCTGAGCGCGGCGGGCGTCAGCGACGGAGTCGTTCAACGAACCGCTTCGCCCATGCCAGCGCTTCATCGAGGGGCGGCCGCGTCGGGCTGCGGATTCGCTCCCAACTCGCCATCGGTGACAGTGCCTTCAGCGCGCCGCCGTGGGCGTAACCATCCAGCGCGCGCTGGATGCCGTCCAGCTTGCCGCTCAGCGCGCTTGCCAGTTGCGGTAGTGGCAGACGTTCGGGCGCATGCGCGCCGACGTACCACCAATCGAAGACATCGCGCGGCGTGATCCGCGCGCCCCGGTGATACAGCTTCTTCGCAATGACTTCGCCGACCGGCTCCAGCCGAAGCTGAGCATCGTCGGCGTACGCTTCGATGTCGCCGCCGATGACGGGTGATGAACAGATGAAGTCGATTTCCCCCAGCCCGGGAAACGACAGCTTCAACGAGGAATGATCCTCGTCGTAGTGGGTGGCCTCGGCGGCCACCGTGTCGTTGAGTCGCGGCGAGAGCAGGGCGAGGATGTTCGGATCGGCAACGAAGATGTCGATGTCGTCGCTGATCCGATGCTCGAAGGCGAGCATCAGCCGGGTGCCACCGCCGAGCGCCCAGGGCGTGGCGACGGGGTAGTGCGGGGCAATCGAATCCAGGCAGCGCAGTGCCGTGTCCGCCAGCGTCCGCCAGGAGCCATGCCGGCGAAACGCGGCCACCTCATCTGCCGTGGTCATTCACGCGGCTCGACGCGGTTCCCAGGCCGCGACACGCGGTGCGCCCGCCGCGACCAGCGAGGCGTAGACCTGCGCAGCCCGATGACCGGGCAGGCCGGCTTCCATGCACGCGCGCTCGATCAGCGCCGGGCGGCACTCCACGAACAGCCATCCCAGGACATCGGCGGCCGGGTGGTCGATCAAGGCGGCACTGCCGTGGCGCAGCAGCTTGGTCACGTCGGCAACCGTCAGCACCGCGCCATACGGCGCGTTCAGATGGGTGACGATCATGTCCAGTGCCGGCTGTGGCATAGGGCGGGCGCTACAAGCTGGTGTCGGTCGAGTCTACGTTCCGGTTTTGTCGCGGTCCAGCGCGCTGGACCGCGCACGCCTGCCATGAGGTTTCGAGCGAATCAGCCCGCCATCCGGCTTTGGATCAGGGTCGCGGCGGCCTGCGCCCAGTGAGCGTAGGCGGCGGGGCCGGGGTGGAAGCCGTCGCTGGCCATCAGGGCGGGGTCGTCGAGATTTCCGAAGGGCAGGTGGGCGCAGTCGGCGCGGTGCCGGGCGAGGGCGCGCAGTTGTGCGTCGAGCAGGTCGGCTTGACGGCCCAGACGCCAGCGCAGCGGTTGTGGCAGGGCCGGGAAGCGGCCCATCGGCGGCAGTCCGGAGAAGACGATCAGGCGCGCGCCTGCATGTTCGCGCAACCAGTCGGCGATGGCTTCGGCGCGTTGGGCGAACACGGCCGGGTCGCGCAGGGCGGTGGCGTCGTTGACGCCGACCGACAGCAGGACCACGTCGCAGTGCAGCGCCTCGTCGGTTTGTTGCGTTTGTTGCAGGGCGCGCAGCACCGCACCGGCGCTGTCGCCGGTGCGCGCCCGCAGGCGCCAGCGCACCGATGCCCGGGTTGCCAGCGCGGCGACCAGTCGTCCGGACAAGGCTTCGTCCTGTCCTGCCGCGCCGACCCCGGCGGCGGCCGAGTCGCCGAGAATCAACAGGCGCAGCGGCGGCCCGCTTCCGGCCGCGCCCTCGCGTGCGCCGGGCGGTTCGGCCAAACGCGGGGTGCGACGGCGCACCTGCCGGCCCTGCCAGAGCAGCGCCGGGGCGAGCAGCAGGGTCGACAGCCGCAGGCCGAGACCGGCTCGCGCCGGGGCTTCCGTGGCGCTCATGCGGCGGCTGCCGTCAGTCCCGTTCTGCCGCCTGACGGGTTTCCGGATACAGCGCCTCCCAGGCCTGCGGCTGGGCCTTCAGCCAGCGGTCGAACCAGGCCAGCAGGGTGTCCGACCAGACCAGACGCTTCTCGCGTTGCAGGATGTGGTGGTCCTCGCCGGGCACCTCCACCAGTTCCACCTCGCGGCCGAGCAGCTTGAGCGCGGTGTACATGGTGTGGCTTTCGCCGCGCGGCACGTTGACATCGGCATCGCCGGTGATCAGCAGCAGTGGAGTGGTGATCTTGTCGGCGCGGTAGACCGGGCTCTGGCCGACGTACAGCTCCGGGTTGTTCCAGGGGAAGCTGCCGCGGCTGGCGATGCCGCTGTAGCCGTAGCCCCACCAGCCCTCGCCCCAGTAACTGCTGAGGTTGCTGATGCCGGCGTGGGAGATCGAGGCGGCGAAGCGGTCGGTCAGGGTGGCCAGATACATGGTCATGAAGCCGCCGTAGCTGGCACCGATGTTGCCCACGCGCCGGCCGTCGACAAAGGGGTGCGCGGCGACGAAGGCATCCGTGCCATCGAGGATGTCTCCTGCGGTGTACTTGCCCCAGGCGTTGACGTGCAGGGCGGAAAAGGCCTGCCCGTAGCCGATCGTGCCGCGCGGTTGCAGCACGTAGACGACATAGCCGCGCGCCGCCCACAGGTGGAACGGATAGCGGCCGGTGAACTGGCGGTTCACCGGCGTGGTGCCGCCGTAGTAGTAGACGATCAGCGGGTACTGGCGCGCCGGGTCGAAATCCGGCGGCAGGTAGTAGCGGCCGTCGATGCTCTGGCCGTCGCGGTTGTCGAAGGTCCAGTCGCGCACCTCGCCCAGGCGCACCTGCGGATACTCCGTCGGCTGGCTGTCCCAGAGCACGCGGGCAGCGCCGCGACGGGTGTCGAGGGCGACCAGCCGCTGCGGCGCATCGACCAGGGTGCCACGCAGCAACACGCTGGTCGACGAGCCCGGCGCGACGGTGAAGCCCTCGACCACATCGAGGCCGGTGGCCAGCCGATGCAGGCTGCGCCGGCGGGCGTCGAAGCGGTACAGCGTCACCCGGTCGGCCTCGACGGCGCTGAGCACGAGATCACCGTCGGCCAGGCGTTGCATTTCGCCCAGCGAAGGCGCGAAACCGGCCGACAGATGCGTGGCCTGCTTGCCGCTGGCGTCGACGAAATAGAGCTGGCCGTCGTACTCGTTGGCGTCGAGGTCGGCGACCTCGCGGCCGGCACCTTCCATGAAACCGGGGCCGCTCAGCACCCAGAAGCCGTCCTCGGCATAGCGCCAGGACGCGGAATTGCGATGGCGGCCCAACTCGCGCTCGCTGCCGTCGTCCAGCCGGCGCTCGACGATGCGGAACAGGCTGTGCGGCGGCTCGGCGTAGTCGCTCAGGCGCTCGGTGTAGAGCAGGCGGTCGCCGTCCGGGTGGACATCGAGCAGGCTGGCCCCGCCGGGGTTGTCGGTCAGCGGCCGGACCAGGCCGCTGGCCAAGTCAAGTTGGTGGATCTGCGCGATGTCGCGGAAGGTCTTCCAGCGATCCTCCAGGCCGCGCAGGCGCTTGACCTTGGCGTCCTTGGCGTCGAACGGCTGGACCCAGGCGAACAGGATCGAACGCGAATCCGGATGCCATTGCCAGCTACCCAGGTGCTCGTGCTGGGTCAGCAGCGCGCGGGCGCCGCCATCGCGCAGGTCCTCCACCCAGAAGTTGCGGCCCTCGCGATAGCCCAGCCAGCGGCCGTCCGGGCTGAACGCCGGGGCCACCGGCACGTTGCCGGTCCAGTGCCGCAGCACGCGGTTGGCGGCGACTTCGCGCAGTTCCATCCGCGCCACGTCGACCCCGGCTAGCGTGTCGCGGCGGTTGTAGCCTATCAGCGCCAAGCGACCGTCCGGCGACAGCGCCAGCGCGTTGACGGTTTCCGCGTCGAGCAGTTGCTCGGTGCTGACCAGGCGGCTCGGCCGCAGATGCGTCGACACCCCGGGCACCGCCTCGCGCCAGCCGAAGGCCAGCGGCTTGTCCGCCTCGCGGCCGCCGTGCAGGAGCAGCAGGCGATGGCTGCCGACCGACAGCTTCAACGTCGCCGCGCCGTCCTTCAACGTCTGCGCGACGCCGTCCAGATACAGATGCGGCTGTGCCAGACCGGACAGTTCCAGCGTTGCCTCGGCATAGCCGTCGGCCTCGATGTTGAGGCTCCACAGCGCATCCCCGGCGGCGGCCTGCGCCGGATCGAATGCCTGCCAGCGCGACGAGCGGCCGAAGGCGCTCAGGTTCTCGCCCGCCGCCGGCAGCCGGGCCGACAGGCCGGACACCAGCACGCGGCGCAGATCGGCGGCCTTGTCGCCCTTGTCCAGCGCCTTGGCCGGCAACGGCAACGGCGTCAGCGCGAGCACCTGCGGAATGGCCTGGCGCGCCTCCTGCGCATGCAGCAGGGCCGGGCAGAACAGCGAAAGGACGAGCAGCAAGCGCAGCATGGGACGATTCCGGTCGGCGAAAGCGGTCTATCCTGCCTGCCTGACGGGCATCGGTCCAGCCTGATCGAAACCGTCAAACAGCCGGCGAACGTCGCCGATCTGGACACCAACGCCCGGTTGAAACAAACTGCCCGCCCCCTGCAAGGCGTCTTTCGTGAGCACCCTCCTGCTTCTCAACGGTCCCAACCTCAACCTGCTGGGCACGCGCGAGCCGGACATCTACGGCCAGCAGACGCTGTCCGAGATCGTTGCCGACCTGAGCGCGCGCGCCAGCCAACTGGGCCTGACCCTGCAAGCCTTCCAGTCCAATGCCGAGCACGAACTGGTCGACCGCGTGCAGCGCGCGCGCGCCGACGGCGTTGCCTTCATCCTGATCAACCCGGCCGCCTTCACCCACACCAGCGTGGCGCTGCGCGATGCGCTGGCGGCGGTGGCGATCCCGTTCATCGAAATCCACCTGTCCAACCCGCATGCCCGCGAACCGTTCCGGCATGTGTCCTATTTCACCGATCTGGCCGTCGGCGTCGTCGCCGGCTTCGGCCCGCTCGGCTACGGCCTGGCGCTGACGGCGGCCGCCCGCCGTCTGGGCGTGCTGTAGATTTCCAATCCGCATCCCGCAATCGAGGCCATCATGGACCTGCGCAAAATCAAGAAGCTCATCGACCTGCTGGAAGAATCCAACCTCAGCGAGATCGAAATCCGCGAGGGCGAGGAGTCGGTCCGGCTGTCGCGCGCGCCGCGCCTGGCACCGGCCGCCTTCCATCCCGTCGCCCCCGCCCATCCGCCGGGTGCCGAGCAGGGCATGAGTTCGCCCACCCTCGCCGCCACCGGCGGCCGCACCGCCCCCGCCGGAGCCGCCGGCAACGCCCTGCCCGACGGCCACGTAGTCCGCTCGCCGATGGTCGGCACCTTCTACACCTCCCCGGCACCGGACAAACCCGCCTTCGTCAGCCTCGGCCAGAACGTCAAAGCCGGCGACACCCTGGGCATCATCGAAGCGATGAAGATGTTCAACCCCATCGAAGCCGACGTCTCCGGCGTCGTCCTCGCGATCACCTGCGAGAACGGCCAACCGGTCGAGTTTGATCAGCCATTGTTCGTGATCGGCTGAGAAGACGGGAATCGGGAATGGGGAATCGGGAATCGATGCAGCGGCCGCACGAGCGGCTGGAGGTCTGGCGCGATGCCATGGATCTGGTGGAGGCCGCGTACCGGTTTTCCGGCGAGTTGCCCGATTCCGAGCGCTTCGGGCTGATCAGCCAGCTCCGCCGCGCGGCCGTGAGCATTCCGTCCAATATCGCCGAAGGCGCGGCCCGACGATCCACGCAGGAGTACATCCGGTTCCTGTCCATTGCCCGCGGCTCGCTTTCCGAACTTGATACCCAGCAGCAGATTGCCTGCCGTCTCGGCTACGCGCGGCCTTGCACGACAATGACAGCCCTCATCGAGCGCAGTTTCGCCAAGCTGACTGCGCTGATGAACTCGCTCGGCGAGCCCGCGAGCCCGAAACGGCGGGACGCCCGCCGTTCCGATTCCCCATTCCCGATTCCCGATTCCCGGTCTCCCCATGCTCGATAAAATCGTCATCGCCAATCGCGGCGAAATTGCGCTGCGCATCCTGCGCGCCTGCCATGCCCTGGGCATCAAGACGGTGGCGGTGCATTCCACGGTGGACCGCAACCTCAAGCACGTCGCGATGGCCGACGAGTCGGTCTGCATCGGGCCGCCGCCGTCGGCGCGCAGTTATCTCGACATGCCGGCGATCATCGCCGCCGCCGAGGTCACCGACGCGCAGGCGATCCATCCCGGCTACGGGTTTCTCAGCGAGAACGCCGATTTCGCCGAGCGCGTGGAGCAATCCGGTTTCATCTTCATCGGCCCGAAGGCCGACACCATCCGCCTGATGGGCGACAAGGTGGAGGCGATCCGCGCCATGAAGGCCGCCGGCGTGCCCTGCGTGCCCGGTTCCGGCGGCCCGCTGGGCGACGAAACCGCGGTCAACCTCAAGCTGGCGCGCGAGATCGGCTACCCGGTCATCATCAAGGCCGCCGGCGGCGGCGGCGGGCGCGGCATGCGCGTGGTGCAGTCCGAAGCCACCCTGGCCAACGCCATCGCCACCACCAAATCGGAAGCCAAGGCCGCCTTCGGCAACGATCAGGTCTACATGGAAAAGTTCCTCGAAAACCCGAGGCACATCGAGATCCAGGTGCTGGCCGACGGCCAGGGCAACGCCATCCATCTCGGCGAGCGCGATTGCTCGATGCAGCGCCGCCACCAGAAAGTGGTCGAAGAAGCGCCGGCGCCCGGCATCACGGCGCAATTGCGCGAGGAGATCGGCCGCGTCTGCGTCGAGGCCTGCATCCGCATCGGCTATCGCGGTGCCGGCACCTTCGAGTTCCTGTACGAGGACGGCCGCTTCTATTTCATCGAAATGAACACCCGCATCCAGGTCGAGCATCCGGTTACCGAGATGGTCACCGGCATCGACCTGGTGCGCGAGCAACTGCTGATCGCCGCCGGCCGGCCGCTGTCGATCAAACAGGGCGACATCACCCTGCGCGGCCACGCCATCGAGTGCCGCATCAATGCCGAGGACCCGGAAAACTTCCTGCCCTGCCCCGGCACGATCACCCACTTCCACGCCCCCGGCGGCCCCGGCGTGCGCGTCGACAGCCATATCTACGAAGGCTATCGCGTGCCGTCCAACTACGACTCGATGATCGGCAAGCTGATCGTCCACGGCGTCGACCGTGCCCAGGCGCTCGCCCGCATGCGCGTGGCGCTGGGCGAAATGGTCATCGAAGGCATCAAGACCAACATCCCGCTGCAACAGCGCATCCTCACCGACAACGGCTTCCAGCAAGGCGGCATGAACATCCACTACCTGGAAAAGCGCCTGAAGGAACAGAAGGACGCGGCGATCGGCCTGGGCTGAGGCTGTCCCTCATCCCCCATGTCGCTGCGCTCACCACTCAAGAGCCTTGGTGCTCATCCAGCTGCCAATTTCACGGGCTTTCCCGCGCGCCCCAGCATCGAGACCAGCGCGTCGATGGTGAACTTCGAGGTTTTCCTGTTCACCACATCGGAAACACGCGGACGCGACACCATCAGGATGTGGGCAGCTTCCGCTTGCTTGAGACGATGATCCTCGATCCATTCGGCAAGATCGCCCATGAGCTGCTCCTTGAGCTGCTTGGTCTGGTCGATCTGTCGGCGGGAGGCGGCGTGGAGGCTTTCTGCTTCGGTTCGCGAAAAACCGAGTTCGAGAAACAGGTTGGTGCCTGCCGTGGTCACGTGACGGATTTCGGTGTCGATGGTCATCTTCCGGTTTTCCTCTTGGCAGCCACTGCGCGATAGCGTGCTTCGGCGATGGCCTTGTCCTGACGACTGGTCGCTTCGGTCTTCTTCTGGAAGCAGTGCGGCACGTACACGGTTTCCTCGAACTTGGCGACATACATCACCCGAAATATGCCGCTTGCATCGCCGATGTGGATCTCACCAGTGCCTGCACCTATTTCGTCGAAGGGCTTCCAGTCTTCGGGGTCAAGCCCGCAATGCTCCCAACTTAAGCAATTCCCCTCGCTTTCGGGTCGCATATGGGGTATCATGACTTCACTATAACTCATTGATTTCATTGACAATATGAACTCAAATACCTGCTCCCGCCGCCATCGTGTCCAGTCTCCGGACATTCCTTGACACATCGGCCTTGGCCGAGCGCGTCCGATTGCATCCAGCGGCCTTCACTCGCCAGCGAATCCTCACCCCCAACTTCCGCACGTCCCACGCAAATCAGCGGGCGTTTTGCGTGACGATGAGTCGATAAATCAAGAGATTGCGAGCGGGTCAGTCTCGCTTTCCAAGAGTTCGTGTAGTCACACGTTTTGCCTGAAAACGTATTGACAATGGATTGTCCGTTCGCGTAACGTAGCTACATGTTCACGCGCATCACCCGCTCCGGTGGGAGGGCCTACCTGCAACTGGTGGAGTCCTTCCGCAATCAGGCCGGCCAGCCTCGTCAGCGTGTCGTGGCCAATCTGGGGCGGCTCGATCAACTCACCGACAAGGACCTTGATCCCTTGATCGGCGGCCTGCAGCGGGCGCTGGGACGCTCAACTACGCCGCCCGCGGTGAGCTTTGATTCGGCACGTGCGTTCGGCGATCTGTTCGCGCTGCACGCGCTGTGGCAATCGCTCGGATTCGAGAAGGCACTGGCACGGGCCCTGCGCTCTTCGCGTCGCCAGTTCGACGCGCTGGCGCTGGTCCGGGCGATGGTCTTCAATCGCCTGTGCGAGCCTGCCTCGAAGTTGGGCGTGTTGCGCTGGCTGGAGACGGTCAGCCTGCCTGATGCGCCCGAATCGGTGACGCACGATCAGCTGCTGCGCACCCTGGATGCCCTGATGGGCCACATCGATGCGGTGGAGAAGGCCGTGGCCGGCCAGTTGCGTCCGCTGCTGGATCAATCGGTCTCGATCGTCTTCTACGACCTGACCACGGTGCGCATCCATGGCGAAGGCGCGGTGGACGATGACGTGCGTGCCTTCGGGCTCAACAAGGAAACCCGTGGCATCGCACGCCAGTTCGTGCTGGGCGTGATCCAGACGGCCGAAGGCCTGCCCATTGCCCATGAGGTGCACGCCGGCAACGTTGGCGAAGTTGTCACGTTGCTGCCGGCCATCGAGAAGGCCATCGGCCGGTACCGGATTGAACGGGTCGTGCTGGTGGCCGATCAGGGCTTGTTGAGCCTGGACAATCTGGAGCAGGTGGAACAGCTCAAGACAGCTACCGGGTGCGGCGTGGAATACATCCTGGCGGTGCCGGCCCGGCGCTATGCGGACTTTGGCGAGCGGGTGGCCGAGATCCGCTTTGAGGACGGCGTGGGCGAATCCACCTGGGAAGGTCGTCGCCTGGTGGTGGCGCATGATCCGGCGCGGGCCGTCGAGCAAAGCGCCAAGCGCAGGCACCTGATCGAGGTCATCGAAGCCGAGGGCCGGCGCATGGCACAGCGGCTGGATGATGCCGATGAAGACAAGCCGCTACGCGGGCGCAAGTCCACTGATCGGCGCGCCTACCTGCGCTTCTGCGAGCAGGTCAAAGAGGCCGGTTTGAGCCGAATCCTCAAGGCCGATCTGGAGGCCGACCGCTTCAGCTTCCACCGCGACGAGGCGGCGCTCGCCCGCGCCGAGCAACTCGACGGCAAGCTGCTGCTGGTCACCAATACCGATTTGCAGGCGGGTGCGGTCGTGGCGCGCTACAAAGCCCTGGCCGACATCGAACGCGGTTTCCGCGTGCTCAAAAGCGACATCGAGATCGCCCCCGTCCACCACCGCTTGCCCGAGCGTATCCGTGCCCATGCGCTGATCTGCTTCCTGGCCCTGGTACTGCATCGAGTGATGCGGATGCGGCTCAAAGCGGCGGGCCATCCACTCTCACCACACAAGGCGCTCACCTTGCTGCGCCAGATCCAGCAGCACCGCGTCCAGATCAACGGCAAGATCGTCTCCGGCCTCACCCGTATTCAGCCCCGACAGACCGAGCTG
>Ga0265293_10003101_pt1 | contig 31602 bp, 24 predicted proteins | sample Munlanlewell138R_FD_192505 | JGI IMG/M metagenome (GOLD analysis project Ga0265293, IMG submission 192505) | Leachate microbial communities from a municipal landfill in Southern Ontario, Canada - Leachate well 138R | ecosystem: Engineered > Solid waste > Landfill > Unclassified | place: Canada... | reverse complement strand
CCGCAATTTGATAACTTATCAAAAAGCAGAGATCATTTATGATGGTACGTTTTATTTCACCAACCGGTTTTTTCATCAATATGACCGCACCGTGGGACAGATGGTGCAAGCTGCCCGAAGTGGCAAACAAAATATTGCAGAAGCAAGTATGGCATCGGCAACATCCAAGGAACTGAGATAAAACTCACCAACGTAGCCCGTGCCAGTTTAGAGGAGCTTCTGATTGATTACGAAGATTTTCTTAGAACACGTAAATTGCCCATATGGGGAAAAGAGGATCGGCTTGTTGCACGCTTGCGAGAGATCAACCGAAGTACTCCAAAACCCACCTACGAAACCTTCGTAAAAGCCATTGAGCACGAAAGTCCGGAGATTTGTGCTAACACGATGATTACTTTAATAAAGATAACCACCTATCTGCTGAATCAGCAGATAAAATCACTGGAGGTAGCTTTTATAAAAGAGGGTGGCTTGAGAGAAAGAATGACGAGAGCCAGAATAGAAGAAAGGAAAAAGAAAAAGTGAGCCTCACTTATAGGACTCTTGCCACGCTGGAGGACACAGTCGCGATTATCCTAAAAGTACCACGAAAAAGCATTGAAAAAAAACAGAAAAGAGTTGGAAGTCTCCAAAGATTCACTCACTCCCACGAGCTAAGCCACCCCGCCAAAGTATGCCGATAGGTATATCCGGTGGCTTTACGCAGCTTGCTGTCGTCGAAAACTGTGTCGCCCGATTCGAGGCGCAGTGCCAGCTCAGGCCAGTCAACAAATTTTACTTTTACACCAAATTTATCAGCAACCAGTTGTGCTGCCTGGAGCAGCGAGAGGTTTTCGCCACCGATATTATAAATTTTATTTTTCGTTTTTGGCTGGCTGATGGTTGCAACCATGGCCGCTGCAATATCCGAAACATGCGAAAACGTGCGCCGTATGCTGCCGTCGCCAAAGAGTGTGATGGCGCCCTGCTGCTGTGCCTGGGTGATAAAAAATCCGATGGTGCCGTACGAAAAGCCGCCGCCAAACACATTGCCGTAAGGCACACAAATCCGAAAAATAGTATAGTTGATCTCGAAAGCATTGTGGTACATCCACAGCAGGTTTTCGGCAGCCAGCTTGTTGACGGCATAGATGGTTTTGGTCTCTTTGGCGTCGGATTCTTTGAGCGCATAATCTTTAACACCTTTGTAAATAAGCCGGGTCGACGGATAGATAATGCGTGCCCGGCAGCCACTTTTGCGCATCCACTGCAACAGGTTGAGTAAGCCGGTTTCGTTGGCGCGGACAAAATCCTGGTGCTGGTCGAAGCCAACGTTGGTGCCGGTGCGTCCGGCCATAAAGAAAAGATAATCAGCCGTGGCATCCAGTTGATCGAAGTCGGCTGCTTGTGTTATGTCGAGGCGTGCGTAGGGCTGATCAGGCAAAAGTGATTTTTTCTGCAGGTCGTAAAGCGCGGTAGCAAAATTTTGCTGTTGCAGATAATCAGCCAGATGCCTGCCCAGATAGCCGTTGCTGCCGATGACGATAGCTTTTTGCATGTTTACTTTTCGTGATAATTCAGGCGCTGCCCGACGATGTAAGTGGGGCGTCCTTTTACATTTTCAAAAATTTTACCTACATAAATGCCAATCATGCCCAAAATGGTGATGACCAGCCCGGAGATAAACCAGATGGAGAGGAAGGTGCTCGTCCAGCCCGATACGGCTTCGGCTTTTACAAAATAACGCACCACCAGCACGATGGCCAGCAGGGCGGTGATCAGTGAGATAAACAATCCCAGCTTGACGGTAAGGCGCAGTGGTTTATCAGAAAATGAGATGATGGTATCGAAGGCAAGCGTGAGGCGTTTGCGGAAATTATACGATGAGCTTTTTCCGTCAGGCCGTTCGGCGTGGGCGATGGGCAGCTTGGTGAGCCGGAATCCTACCCAATGGATCATGGTGGGATAATAACGGTAATAGTCGTTCATGCTGTGCAGGGCATCTGCAACTTTATGATGATAAATGGCAAAGTTGGCAACGGAAGCGTCCATGTGTGTGTCGGTGAGGTAGCTCAGCAGGTGGTAGAAAATGCGCGAGAAAAACTTTTTCAGGAAGTCGTCCTGGCGGTTTTGGCGGCTGGCCAGCACGATGTCGTAGCCTTTTTGTGCTTCGTTATAAAGGCTCACAATTTCTTCGGGGCGGTCCTGCAGATCGCAGTCGAGCGTTACTATCCATTCGCCGCGTGCATGGTCGAGGCCGCAGTTGAGCGCATATTGCTGGCCGAAGTTGCGGCTGTGGCGCAGGCCAATGATTTTGGGATCGCCGGCGCAAAGCTTTTCGATGATCTCCCACGACGTGTCGGGACCATGGTCTTCCACCAGGATTATTTCATAATGGTCGGTGATGGTTTCGACGGATGTTTTGATGCGTTGCACCAGCTCCGGGAGCGACGCTGCGGCGCCATACACCGGGCTGATTATCGAAAGAAGTGGCTTGGTTTGCATGGGTGCAAAATTAATATTTACAGGGAAGAAAGTCTTCGGATGTCGTCCAGGGTTTTGCTTTGCAGCAGCACATCGGTGTAATGTTTTTCGGGGATGCCCGCGATAATGGTACGATGAAATTCGCGCAAAGCGCCTACAAAATGATTGTCGGGCGCGAGCTGGTATTCGTGCCGTTGGTTTTGTTGCTCAAGCACCACCAACGGACTAAAGTCGGGCTTGGGCGTAAACGCCCGGTCGGCAGTTAATTTGCCACGCGTTCCCCATATCTGGTAGTTGCCCTGATAATAATGGTCGAAGCCAAAAGAGGCATGCGCGCTGATGCCGTTGCCGTTATCGAGAAAAGCACTTCCGTAAATGTTGGTTCCCGTTTTGGGATCAATTTTCAGGTTGGCGGCTTTCACCGTAAAATCGTTGCCCAGCACAAAATGCACGGCGCGCACAGTGTAGCCGGCAGCATCCAGCAGGGCGCCACCGCCCACAGCATCGTCGTAGCGGAAATTGCCCGTTGGCAGCGGCGGAAAACCAAAGTTGGCTGTAAAAACGCGCACCTCGCCAATCTCACCTTTTTTTATTAAATCAAAAACAAACGTATGCTGGCTGTGGTATTGAAACATAAAATCCTCCATCAGCACCAGCTTATTTTTTTGGCCAAAGCCACCATTTCTTCTGCGGAAGCATAATCGGCGGCGATAGATTTTTCGGCCAGTACGTGTTTGCCGGCAGCCAGGCTTTGGATGATCCAGGTGTGGTGCAGGCCAGTGGGCAGCGGCATGTAGATGGCGTCGATGTCGGGGCGCGAAAGCAGATTTTCATAACCGGTGATGGCTTCGAGGCCAAATTGCTGCGCGAATTTTTCGGCTTTTTCGGCAGTTCGGCTGGCCACTGCCACCACGTTGTATTCGGGCATCGACAGCATGGCCGGCACCATCGAGCGTTGTGCTATGGCCGCACAGCCCATGATTCCGATGTTAATTTTTTTATTCATAAAATAATCCTCTGTTTTTTACTAAAATCTGAAAAGCTGATATTTAATCCCAAAAAAAAAACAAACACAACTGCAGCACTTTTGAAATTTGGTTTTTGTGTATTTGAATTTTAAAAATGAATGCCTCGTTTTTTCAAACTGAAAACCAATTATGGCGTCGAAGCCGGTTGCTGTTTTAATGCCGCGCTGCTGTCGTTGATGTAAATCTCCGACCACGCATTGTGCAGCTCAAATCGTTTGAGCAGGCGCAGGCCTGGATGTTTCAACACATCTTTCAGCTGATGTTGCTCCACTTTACTATATACCACATATTCCACCTGATCGTCGAATTGGTTGGCCAGGCGCGTAAAAATCCTATCGCCGCGCAGGTAGCCTATCTCTGGTCGGTAAAGGTTGGATGTCATAAGAAAATGGCTGAGAATACGCTTGTTGTAAAGCTCGTTTTCTTCGAGATAATTCACCACCTGTTGATGCACTTTGATATTGTCGAAGCCGCCCAGCGAATTATCGCCACTATCAGTGCGCGTGGTAAAATAAAAAGCCTGGGAGGCAATCACCGCCGTTGCCATCAAATAGGTCAGCCACCGGTACCGGCCAAAGCCTTGTATCACCATCACAGAGGTTATAATGATCAACGCCATGATGGCAACAAGAAAGTAGCGGTTGGACAGAAAGTTGAAAATGCTGATGAATTGATAAACAAAAATGAAGAGCGCAAAAAACCATATCATCTGCCACTGCTTTGCAGAAATTTTCTTGCCTGGCAATACAAAATAAAACAGCAGTGCTGCCAGAATAAACCACTTGAGCCAAAAACGTCCGTGCCACCCGAAGATGATGTGGGTGGTAATACCGATGGCAATTTTTAATCCGGCCAGGGTAGTGTTCATGGTTTGGATGCGTAAGGGATCGAAAAACCAGCCGTAGGTTAGTTTTTGTACGATAAGAAAAAGCCCGAAAACAAAAGCAGGGACGGCCATGATAAGATAGCGCTGCACAAACTTTCGCAATGTCACCTTTTCGGTGCGCAGTAAAAAGAATTCGATAAGCTGCCAAACGCCCAGGGCAAATAGTACAAAAAGCCCCGATTCTTTGGTCATCACCAGCATGGCCGAGAATAGGGCATACAACCACCATCGCCGTTTAAACCAGAAATAGATCGACCATAAAGCCAGCAGCGAAACCATGATTTCGAGTAGCAGATAACTTGCCTGCGCCATAAAGAGCGGCTGCAGCATGAGCAGCACAACCGCCAGCAGCGCCGCATTTTTGTTGAAGCGGCGGGATAATATGTAATAAAGGCTCAGCAGAAGAACTACTGCCGTAAAAAGTGCAAAGCTCTTGGCGTTGAAGATGGAGTAGCTAAAAACCCGAAGCCAAACGGATGCTGTAAAGTGAAAAAACAGCGGATGTCCGTACGACAAATCCGGCGGCAGTGCCGAGGGCAGCAGGCCGGGGCCGGTCTCATACATCTTGTGAACGGCAGGGCCAAAGGCAAAACCTTCGTCGCCATAGTAGGGTAACGAGAGATGCGGAATTTTGAAAATTACAAAAGCAGCTATCAATATCAGCAGTAATATTTCGTAGCGCCACCGGGTGAAGCCTCCACGTTTTCGTTCTGGCGGAGGAGGTGGCTGAGGTTCGCGAGAGGCTTCGCTTTTGTCGAAGAGATTGTATTTAAAGATACACCACAGCGCTCTGAACCCGTCGCGCCAGTTGATCTTTTTGCCTTCGCTGTAGGTGCGTCCATAATACGAGATGCCGATTTCGTAAATGGCCAGATTTGGGATGCGCGCAATCTTGGCTGTGACTTCCGGCTCGAAACCAAACCGCTTCTCTTTAAGGTCGAGATTTTTAACAACATCAGCACGGAAGAGCTTGTAGCAGGTCTCCATGTCGGTGAGGTTGAGATTGGTAAACATATTCGACAGGCCGGTGAGCAGCTTGTTGCCGATGCTGTGCCAGAAGAAAAGGATGCGGTGCGGCTGGCCTCCAATGAATCGTGAGCCATACACCACGTCGGCGCCATGCTCGAGCATCGGGCGCAGCAGGGCATTGTATTCGTCGGGATCGTATTCCAGGTCGGCATCCTGGATGATGATAAAGTCGCCGGTAGCTTCGGCAATGCCGCGATGCAGGGCAGCACCTTTGCCTTGGTTTACCGGCTGGCGGTAGATCTGGTGCTGCACCTGAGGGTTTGCAGCCATAAATCCTTCGACGAGTTCCACCGAGTTGTCGGTGGAGCAGTCGTCCACCACCACCATTTCCATTTCCAGGTCGTGGATAAGTTTCACAGCAGCCACGCGCCCAAGTAGTTTTACAATTGTTCGGGCTTCGTTGTAAACGGGAATTACTACCGAGAGTTTCATCTTTTCTTAGCAGGAAGTCTAACGCAATTATTTACTGTCGCCGAGAATGATCGGCAGCCCGCCTTCGCTGTTGCCGATTACCACCACTTTGGCATTGGGCGATTCGGCTAATCGCAGCGTGGCTTCGATACCTTTTTCACGCAGGATTTTATCCGTCAGGCTTTCGCTCAGGATGCGGTTGGCCACGGCTTTTCCTTCGGCGTCGATGCGCTGGCGCTGGGCTTCTTTTTGTGCTTTTTCGAGTTTAAATTCATATTCGAGCGATTCCTGTTCCTGTTTTAGCTTGCTTTCGATGGCTTGCTTGATGGTGGGAGGCAGCACGATAGAGCGGATCAAAACCTTGTTGATCTGCACATGCTTTCCTTCAAGAATGGAAATGGTCTCAGTGAAAATTTCGTCCTGTATCACGTCGCGGTTGGTCGAGTAAATTTCTTCGGGTGTGTAGCGGCCGATCACGCTTCGCGTTGATGCCCGCAGTGCAGGAATCACTACACGTTGCGTGTAGTTGAGGCCGATCTTGCTGTGCAGCAGTCCAATCTCATCGTAGGTGGGCAGATACCAAACGGATACATCAGCGCTAATCTCCAGACCATTGCTCGAGAGCACGTTCATGGTTTCGGCCACTTCTTGTTGTCGTGTTTCGTAGATGTACATGCTGTTCCATGGTGCCAGCAAATGAAAGCCTTCGCCAAACGTACGCTCGGTGTCGATTCCGCCGCCGAAGGTCCGGAAAAGCACACCTGCATGCCCCGCTTCGATGGTGGTGGTCATCCGGCTGCCAAAAGCGATTAAAACGATCACTACGACAATGATCACTGCAATAGGTATGATTTTTTTAAAATTTAATTCTTCTTGTGCCATTTTGTTGGTTTTTATTTGTTGTCTATTGAATGAATTCAGATGTAAAGAGTATGTAAAGCTTTCGCTAAATGGGTGTTTATGTCGATAATTCCCACAGTCGGCAAAGATCGTATTTTTGACGAAACAGTTTTTGCATTCTGAAACGCAGAGATGCACCCGGTTGGCAGATGGAAATGACGCGGCTGATACGGCAGTGAGGGAGGAGGGAGAAAACTGTTGCTAAAAAAACCAAGATAATTTTGCGAAAATTAATAAATAAATAATCTGGCTTTTTGTTGATGATTTCTGCCTTCTGCCTGCTTAACAAAACTTATGGTCACAAAAATGAGTGGCGTTGCCAGTTAATCCCTACCTTTGTGCCCAATTGGGATTTATCTTTAACAAATAAAAACGCCATGACTGCCGTAGCTATCGATCAAAAATTTTCAGACGAGCAAATCAACGAACAGATTAAATACCTCAACCTGCTGGCTACGCAATTTCCCACCGTGCAGTCAGCAAGCACCGAGGTCATCAACCTGGAAGCCATCCTGAAACTGCCCAAAGGCACCGAGCACTTCCTGTCGGACATCCACGGCGAATACGAACTTTTCAGCCATTTGCTGCGCAACGGTTCGGGAGTGATACGCCAGAAAATAGAGGATGTTTTCAAAAACACACTACGTGGGTTTATTAAAGATGAGCTGGCAACTTTAATTTATTACCCCGAAGAAAAACTAACGCTGATCGAGAAGCGCGAGAAAGACATCGACGAATGGTATGCCGTGACCCTGCAACGGCTCATTGGCGTCACACGTGCTACTGCATCCAAATATACACGCTCGAAGGTGCGCAAGGCGCTGCCGCCCGACTTTGCTTACATCATCGAAGAACTTCTGCACGAAAGCCCTGATTCGGTCAACAAGGCCAGCTATTTCGACGGCATCATCCACACCATTATCCGCATTGAGCGTGCACGCGAATTTATTATTGCCATCTGTCGTCTCATCCAAACCCTGGCCATCGACCGGCTGCACATTGTTGGCGACGTCTACGACCGCGGCCCTCATCCCGAAAAGGTGATGGACAAACTGCTCGACTACCACGCCGTTGACATACAATGGGGCAACCACGACATTATCTGGATGGGCAGCGCAGCAGGCGTTCGCCCACTCATCGCCAATCTGGTGCGCATTTCGGCACGCTACATGAATCTCGATACCATCGAAGACGGCTATGGCATAAGCCTGCTGCCCCTGGCAACTTTCGCCAACGATGTGTACGAACATGATCCATGTAAGCGCTTTCAGCCCAAAGTAATGGCCAACTCGGCCACCGATATCAAATATCTGAAGATGATCGCACGCATGCAAAAAGCAATGGCCATCATACAATTCAAGCTCGAAGCCGAAATCATCAAACGCAACCCACAGTTTGAAATGGACGATCGCAACCTGCTGCACCTCATCAATTACGAAAAAGGCACCATCACCCTCAATGGCAAGGAATATCCGCTTAACGATACCCATTTCCCTACCATCAACCCCGACGATCCCTACACACTTACTACCGAGGAACACGATCTGATGGAAAAATTGCGTACCTCCTTTATGCAAAGTGAACGGCTGAAAAAACATGTGAAATTTATGTATGCAAAAGGTGGCATGTACCTGTGCTACAACAACAACCTGCTGTTGCACGGCTGCCTGCCCATGAATGCCGACGGCAGCTTTACGACATTTCCCATCGCGAAGGAACAGCTGAGTGGACGTAAACTGGTAGATCGTTTCGACGTCCTTGCCCGAAAGGCCTACTTTACGCGTAAAGACAAGACCCCCGACTTCCAGGCGCTCGACCATATTTGGTACCTGTGGTGTGGACCGCAGTCGCCGCTGTTTGGAAAAGAAAAAATGGCCACTTTTGAGCGCTATTTTATTGATGATAAAGAAACACACAAAGAAGAAAAAGACAGCTACTTCGTGCTGACTGAGCAGGAAGCTACCCTCGACAAGATCCTGCGTGAGTTTGGCCTGGATGAGACCAAATCACACCTCATCAACGGACATGTGCCTGTAAAGGTGAAAAAAGGGGAAAGCCCGATCAAAGCCAACGGAAAATTGCTCTTGATAGATGGAGGCATGTCGAGAGCCTATCAGGGCGAAACCGGCATTGCGGGGTATACATTAATTTACAATTCTTATGGTATGGTGCTGGTGGCGCACGAAGAATTTGAATCGGCGGCAAAAGCCATCGAAGAGGAACGTGATATTTTGTTTAATGTCTCTCATCTCGAAAAAAACTCCAATCGTATGACTGTAGAGGATACCGATAATGGTACGAATCTGCGCCAGCAAGTCACCGACCTGGAAATGCTCTTGGCTGCTTATCGCAAAGGATTGATAATTGAGCGACGGTAACAGGTTATTTTTTAAGTATTAACAAAAAAATATTTGTCCAATAAAAAAATAGAAATATCTTTGCACACCATTTTAGAAAAGTAAAAATTACAATAGCATGTATTTAACCGCAGAAATTAAACAGGATATTTTCAAAAAGCACGGTAAATCAGAAACTGATACTGGCTCGCCTGAAGGACAGATAGCGCTGTTCACCCACAGGATCATACACCTGACGGGGCATCTTAAAGAAAATAAAAAAGACTTCTTTACACGTCGTTCGCTGGTGCGATTGGTAGGGAAAAGACGTCGATTGCTCGATTACCTCAAGCACAACGAAATTGAACGCTACAGAGCTATTATTAAAGAACTTGGACTGAGGAAGTAGCAAGCGTAAAAATGATAATTCAAAACAAAAAAAGGCAATACTTTACGAATTGCCTTTTTTTGTATTTTCTAAAAGTTAATAAAAAAGAAGTAAACAGATGAACCCAAACCCGATCATAGAACAATTTGAAATGCCTGATGGTACGATGATTACCATCGAAACAGGCAAGCTGGCACGCCAGGCCGACGGGGCAGTAGTAGTAAAGCAAGGCAACACTATGTTGTTGGCCACGGTGGTCTCCAATAAGGAGGCAAAAGAGAATGTTGATTTTATGCCGTTGACGGTAGATTATCAGGAAAAATATGCTGCCACCGGTCGTTTTCCCGGCGGTTTTTTTAAACGCGAAGCACGTCCTTCCGAATACGAAATTCTTATTGCCCGTCTGGTCGACAGGGCGCTGCGTCCTCTGTTTCCTGAGGATTACCATGCCGAGACACAGGTGCAGATAACACTTTTTTCGGGCGACAAAAACGCAGCTCCCGATGCGTTGGCCGCTTTGGCAGCTTCGGCTGCACTGGCCGTCTCCGATATTCCGTTTCACGGCCCCATCTCCGAGGTGCGTGTAGCCCGTATCGATGGCCAATATGTAGTGAATCCTCCTATCGACGCACTCGAAAATGCCGATCTCGACATAATGGTAGCCGCCACCGAAGACAACATTATGATGGTGGAAGGTGAGATGAAAGAGGTGTCAGAAATGGATTTGATTGATGCCCTCAAAGTGGCGCATGATGTGATAAAGCAGCAATGCAGAATGCAAAACAGCCTGGCTGCCAAAGTAGAAAAATCACAGCCCAAGCGTGAATACAATCACGAAGTGAACGATGAAGAGCTGCGCCAGCGCATGCACGACGAGCTTTATAGCAAAGTGTACGACGTAGCCAGCCAGGGCACTGCCAAGCATGAGCGCCAGGATTTGTTTGAAGCTGTAAAAAATGATTTTATCGAAAGTCTGCCCGAAGAAGAAGCCGAAGAAAAAGCCGGCATGGTGGGGCGCTATTATCACGATATTGAGAAAAAAGCCGTGCGCGACTACGTTCTAAAGGAGCGTCGCCGTATCGACAATCGTCAGCTCGACGAGATTCGCCCTATATGGTCGGAGGTTGATTATCTGCCGGCAGCGCATGGTTCAGCAATCTTTACGCGCGGCGAAACCCAATCGTTGGTGTCAGTAACACTTGGCTCCAAACTCAACGAGCAGGTGATCGACGGTGCTGTATTTGAAGGCAAAAACAATTTTATCCTGCATTATAATTTCCCGTCATTCTCTACCGGCGAGGTGCGTCCCAACCGTGGTACCAGCCGCCGCGAGATAGGTCATGGTAATCTGGCGCTGCGTGCGCTCAAGTTTGTGATGCCCACAGGCGAAGACAATCCTTACACCGTACGTATCGTAAGCGATATTCTGGAATCTAACGGCTCTTCGTCGATGGCTTCGGTATGTGGCGGAACGCTGGCTTTGATGGATGCCGGTATAAAAATTAAAAAACCGGTCTCAGGTATTGCCATGGGACTGATCAGCGAGAAAGATGGCAGCAACTACGCCATCCTTAGCGACATCCTGGGCGACGAAGACCACCTTGGAGATATGGATTTTAAAGTTACCGGTACGCGCGATGGCATTACTGCCTGCCAGATGGACATCAAAGTTGACGGACTTTCGCACGAACTGCTATCCGAAGCCCTGGAACAAGCCAAGCGTGGTCGTCTGCATATCCTCGACGAGATGCAGAAGACCATCGCCGAGCCGCGTAGCGACTACAAAGAATATGTGCCACGCATTGAGCAGGTGCGCGTGCCCAAAGAATTCATCGGCGCCATCATCGGACCTGGCGGGAAAATTATTCAGGACATCCAGGCCGAGACCAACTCTACCATTGTAATCGAAGAAATTGGCGACGAAGGAGTGGTAGATATCATGGCTGTTGATAAAAAAGCTATCGAAGCTGCTAAAGCACGTATCCGCAGCATCATTGCAGTGCCCGAAGTCGGAGCCGTTTATACCGGTAAGGTGAAAAGCGTTACTGCCTTTGGAGCTTTCGTTGAGATAATGCCCGGCAAAGAAGGACTGTTGCACATCTCGGAACTTGAATGGAAAAATACCAGAGAGGTAGAAGATGTGTTAAAAGCCGGCGACGAAGTAACCGTTAAGCTCATCGATGTAGACAGGAAAACCAATAAGATGAAGCTGTCGCGCAGAGCTTTGCTCGAGAAACCCGAAGGATACCAGGAGGCTCCTCGTGGCGGAAGCCGTGGTGGCGACAGAAACGATCGTGGCGACAGAGGTGATCGTGGCGACAGAGGCGATCGTGGCGGTTCCGACCGGCGCGGTGGCGGCGATCGTCGTGGCGGCAGCGGTGACAACCCGCACCGGCGTCCCGACAGATACTAAGCGCAACAGCGCCATCAGCTTGGTGGATAGCAGACGGTAAAGATTTTTGTTTTGTTTCTCTGATTTTCGGCTACTTTTGTCATCCGGCAAAGGCAGCCGAATTTGAATCGAATATCTATAGATATTATTCACGATTATGAGGCAACTGAAAATCACCAGGTCGGTGACCAACCGTGAAACGGTTTCTCTCGACAAATACCTGCATGAGATAGGGCAGCAGCCTATGATTACTCCTGAAGAGGAAGTGGTGCTGGCACAACGCATCCGCCAGGGTGATCACGAAGCCCTGCGCCAGCTTACCCTCGCCAATCTGCGCTTTGTTATTTCTGTTAGTAAACAATATCAAAACCAGGGATTAAGCCTTCCTGACCTGATCAACGAGGGCAACCTGGGTCTTATAAAAGCCGCGCAACGTTTCGATGAAACGCGCGGCTTTAAATTTATCTCCTATGCTGTATGGTGGATCCGCCAAAGCATTTTGCAGGCTCTTGCCGAGCAGGCACGCATTGTACGCCTGCCGCTCAACCGCATCAGCACGATCAACAAGCTGCTGCGTCTTATTTCTGAACTCGAGCAGAAGCTTGAACGACTGCCTCAACTTCACGAAATCGCCGGAGCGACAGAACTTACTGAGAAAGACGTGGTGGACCTGCTGCGCAATGTCGGAAGACACGCTTCTATTGATGCGCCCCTGGCCGAAGATGAGGACACCACGATGCTGGACACACTCCAATCAAGCAACGAGCAAACTCCCGAAGCAGCTTTGATTAGAGAATCGTTGCGTATCGAAATCAACCGATTCATCTCAACGCTCACCCACCGTGAAGCAGAAATTTTACGCCTGTTCTTTGGTTTGAGTGGCAGCTACCCGCTCACCCTCGACGAAATCGGCGAACGCTACAACATGAGCCGCGAAGGTGTGCGCCAGATAAAAGAACGCGCCATCCACACGCTAAAGCAAAATTCTAAATGCTTTTTGCTGAGGTCGTATTTGTAGTGAGGAGAGCTTTGAAATTCCAAGGTTCAAGTTCCAAATTTCAAATCACAAATAAATTCCAACCGTCGGTAGCCGGTGTAAACAATTCCAAAACTCAAACCTCGGAGCAGTTTGGCTATTGAGATTTATTTGGAGCTTGTTTTATTGTCCCATCCGGTGAATAATTTGGGGCAGTGTCTTGGCGGTATGAAATGTTTTTCTGTTTAAATAAACGTTACCTTTGTTTGGATTTTAAATAAATTATAGCAATGAAAGGCGAATTAAGAATAATTATCGACAAAGCTTCAGAAGGGGGATTTTGGGCTATTTGTCCAGAGGTGCCAGGCGCTAATGGCCAAGGCGAAACCATTGAAGAGGCTAAAGAGAATCTGAAGGAAGCCGTAGAGCTTATCCTCGAAGATCGGCGGGAAGGCTTTCGCCAGGAGCTGTCCGAAGATGCTGTGGTGGATACAATAGCCATCGAATGAAAAGGAAACTTCTTGAAAAAAAACTAAGGATGGCTGGGTGCTATTTAAAAAAATAAGGAGCTTCGCATTCCTTATGGATCAACCCAAAGAGCGGACATGTTGAGGCCGTGCCACGTCACGCTGATGTCAAAGAACGCTTAGCTTTGAAAATACTTAAAGCAATGGGAGCTGGTGAGGAGTAAAGTTATTCTTGGAATCCCCATAAACCTAAAAGAACTTCAGCTTGTACTAAAAAATTCCAGGTTCCAAATTCCAAATCACAAGAGGTGTCGCGCCTATGGCGCTAATCCGGTACTGAAAGTAATTGCATTTTAATTCCCAAATCCCAAATCCCAAATCCCAAAATCACCACATCAGCATATTAGCACATCATCACATCAGCACATCACCACATCATCAAAATCATCATCAGCAAAAAACTTTTGATGCGTCGCACGCAATATTAAAGTAGTAGCGGCAGTAATAGCGGCAGCGTGACAGTGGGCAAAAATGATTTTGCGTACTTTTGGCGGCCTAAACGAAAAGAGATATTGAAGGAACAGTTGAGATATGCCTGGCTGCTGCTGGGCTGGATGCTGTGCGGTGCTGCGGCGCAGGGACAGGTTTACGATTCGGTGTTTTATCCCACGGATTCGTTGGCGGTGCTGTATTTCAACAACCGCCTGGATGTGTACAGTCCGCTGCTGACAAAGTATAACGATACTTCGCTGGTCGACTTTGAAGCGTACGACCCACTGCAACAACGATACGATTTTTTTGCTACACAGGGCAACGTGGGGATGGCTTATCGGCTGTTGGACTTTGCGCCTCGGCAGCAAACGGGTTTCGACTACGGCATCCATACGTTTGATGCGTATCTGGTGGATCAGGCGGAGGTGAAATATTACCTGAACGCGAAGCCATACAGCGAAGTGGGCTATGTGACGGGAGCGAATAAGGAGCAGCTTTTCAGGGTGCGCCATCAGCAGCGCGTGTTTAAGCGGGTGGCGCTGGGGGTGGATTTTGGGTTGATAAATTCGCTGGGGTCGTACCAGCGGCAGAAGTCGGACGACATAAAGCTGGTGGTGAACGGGCAGTATTTTACGCACGATTTGCGTTACGGTGTGGTGGCCAATTACAACCTTGGCCGCGCCACCGTGCGCGAAAGTGGTGGCATCCGCTACGACAGCATCTACGAACAAAATCTGGAAACCAACCGCTCGATCATCGACGTAAAACTTTCCAATGCCGAAAATAAAGTGCGCCGCTCGGGCGTGTACCTGCAGCAATATTTTCAGCTTTCGGGAAAGAAACGCAGCCTCATGCCTGCCGATAGCCTGGAGCGGCAAAAGCCCAGGATACAGATAAAGTTTGGCCGGCTGGCGCATTCGTTCAACTATACCACCAGCTCACATCTTTATACCGACGTAGCTCCTGACCTGACTTATTATCCGCATACTTATTACGACTCATTGCAGACCTACGATTCGGTGTGGTTCAGAAGGGTGGAGAATACTTTTTCGTGGTCCACGGCCGATTACCTGGATCGGCTGAAGCCGCAGCCTTTCCTGCTGATGTTTGGCATACGGCACCAACTGGCCACCGTTCGCGACAGCGTGCTTACGAGCGAATACCAAAATCTGATGCCTTACGGCGAAATTTATATCCGGCCTTTCCCATTTGTAAGTTTGCGCGGCGAGGCTTCGTACGTGCTCACCGGCACCGGCTACCAGGGCGACTACCGTGTGTATGGCCAGGCTACCATCGACATCCTGCGCCGAAAGCCCTACAGGACGCTGTTTAATTTCGCGTTGGAGCTGTCGAATAATGAGGTGCCTTATTTTTTCAATCATTATTTCTCTAACCATTTCTTGTGGGACAACAAATATGGCAAGAGCAGCACCAACAAGTTGCAGGCGTGGGTGGTGCAGCGCAATACCCGGCTGGGTGTGGATGTGATCAACAGGAACGATTATGTATATCTTGCTGCCGATACGCTGCCCGCGCAGGCCTCCGGATCGGTAGAGGTGTTTAAGGCTTACCTTCAGCAGGAATTGTTGGTGGTTGGGAAGTTTGATCTGGGAGGACGTGTGGTGTATCAGAAGGTTTCGAGGCCGGAGGTGCTGCGGTTGCCCGAGCTGATGGCTGCTTTAACGCTTACCTTTAACCTGCCTTTGTTTAAAGGTGCGCTCGTAACACGCTCGGGGTTCGACGTCTATTATTTTACAAAATATTACGCCGACGCTTACATGCCTGCCCTGCGAAGTTTTTATCTGCAGGATGAAAAGGAAGTTGGCGGCTATGTGCATGCCGATTTCTTTATCGATTTTCAGGTGAAACGCACACGTTTTTTTGTGAAGTTTCAAAATCTATTGTCGGTAGCAGGCGAGAACTTCTACTACCAGATACCGCATTATCCGCTGCAGGATTTGTCGTTTAAGTTTGGGTTGTCGTGGCGGTTTCATGATTGATGGTGAAAATCCGCGAAATGAAATAATCCGCGAAGTTGCCCGAATGGGGCTAATTAACGGTTTGTCGTTTTTATTTTTTAACCACGAAGTACACGGAGGTTTTCACTGTGGCCGCGGAAAACTCATTTTATTAATAAAACCTTCCCGGATTGTCTGAAGTTCTACTCCACCACAAGTTTCTTTGTTGCCCGGAAGGCGTCAAATATTAATACACAAAAATAGATGCCCGTTTTGGTGTTTTCCAGCGCGGGATGCCAGGATAGTTTGTGATGACCGGCGGAAGCCATTCCTGTAAAAGGTGTAGCAATGAGTTTTCCTTGCAGGTCGACAATTTGTAGGGTGATGTGATCTTGCGCAGCGGGCAGGTAAAACTGAATTTCCACTCTATCCGTTGCCGGGTTGGGGGCAGGATCGAAAAGCATAATCTGGTTGGAACTCTTTGGTTCGGAAACCGCCACCGGGTTTTGGTTTTCGTAGGCGCCCATGTCGATGCGGGTGCCGACCAGGCGCGGCTGATGTGCCAGATCAAATGCAGGAATCAGCAGGCCGGTGGTGTCGGGGGTGCCGGTTTCTACGCAACCCGATAACGGCAGCAAGTGATAAGTCTCTCCCTGAAAGAGTGGCACTGTATCGAGATTGTATTCGTATGAGGCGCTGTAGGCTGAGCCTCCGGTGCCGGCAAAGTTTTCTTTTCCGCCCTCCACATCATTATAAAAAAACGAAGGCTGCGACAGCAAATCCCACAGATACACCTGATTGCTCTGGCCACCATATTGTGTGTTGCCCCACAGGATATTGTTGTAAAGCACCGGCGCCACGGAGTCTTTACAATAAAAACCGCCTCCGCCGCCCGTGCAGTGGTTGTCGGCGATGGTGTTGTTTACATAGAGCGGGCTGCTGTTGTTGTTGGAGATGCCGGCGCCAAAAAATTCAGCACCATTATTTATCACCAGATTGTTGTGGATGGCATAGCGGCAGACGATGATGTGCATGATGCCAAAAGCACCGCCCAGCGCGCTAAAGTTTTCGTCGAAGATGTTGTGGTGCAGCGGACAGTCGCTAAAGCGGATGCACACAGCGCCGCCGATGCCGGTTGAGCGGTTGAGGCGGAAATGGTTGTGGCCGATGTCGGGAACCCCATTATCGCTGCACAGGGCGCCGCCATAGCCAAAGTAGTCGAAAGTTTGCCCGCAGTGGTTGTCTTCAAAATAGTTGTTTCTGATAGCAATATTGGACTGCTCCAAATAAATGGCGCCGCCGTTGTAAAAAGCGTAGTTGCGGTAAAAGCTGCAATTTTCGATGCGCACTTTGTCGGTGTTGCGGATGCAGAAAGCGCCGCCATAGCTAAAGAGCGAATCTGTGGCCACAGCCTTCCCGTACCGGAAATGGCAAAAGGTGAAAACAGACGAATCTTCGGAGGTGGCAATGCTTTGCATGCGTATTTGTTGCCATCCGCCAAGTGGCAGCGTGTCGTTGCTGAAGCCGGTGGTGTCGGCGACGGTAAAAGTGATAGGCTCGTCGGGGGTGCCTTGCGCCAAAAGCCGGCCATCGACATGTATGTGAAAGGAACCATTAAAAAGTACAAGCGTTCCCGGTGCTATTTCCAGTGTGGTGATTTCGCGGATGCGCAGGTTATCCGTCACAAAAACGGTGTCCACATTCCACACGCCTGAAACCAAGCCGCCCACTTCGATGGAATCAGCATGTAATTTTAAAGAAAAGAAATGAAGCAGAAAGAGTACTGCCAGGAGGTGCTGTTGATATTTCATCTTTTATAAAAATAAAGAATAGAATTGCAGCAAAGGTATCCTAAAAATAAGCACCAAAGCAGTTGGGGAGGGTTTGATTTCCTGATTCGGAACATCAAGCCCGATCGTCGGCAGCTGAAGAGGTAACGCTACGATTTCAGAATATCAAAAAACATCGCTGACTTGCCGGCGGGTAATTTGATCTTTTTCCCGATGAGGGTATTTTGTATCAGCAGGTCGATCCACTCTCTGTCTGCTGAAGCATGCAACACTGTGAGGATGGTGTTTTCACCTGTTTTTTCCAGATGGTAGTCGGTGACTTTAATCTCGATGGGCTGCTCTTCGCCGGCCAGCAGTATGCTTGCGCGAAGGTATTTCTGTTTGGGGTCAAATTTTATCTCTATCATCTTTCCGTATTTTCCAATCACACGATTCATGACAAATTTCCGGATGCTCTCAGGAGCGTATTCCAAAATGCAGCGTGCGGCTTTGCCTTTAATCGACATGTTTTTTTTAAATATTGATTCATTGGGTTTAACACCAAACTTTTTAATGTGTTTAAAGAATTCAGTTTTTTGATAAAAAGTGTTGTAGAAAAAACCTTTTCACCACAAAGGCACGGAGGCACGGAGAAAGCATCTTGCGCCCAGTATTTTGTTCACCACGAAAAAATGGAGCACGTTGCGCTCGGCTCCCTTCGCACTTCGCCCCGCGCCCTGCATTTCACCAGACACGGAGTGGAAGAGAAGTCTTCTATAGCCCTTCCTTCAGGCGGCTTTCGCGGGAGGTGCTTTCGTTGAAAACCCATATCAGCCGGAAAGAGAGCACCTGGTTGTATTGTTTTCGGATTTTCTCCTCGTCGCCGCGCACATTTTCGTAGGTACGCGTCCTTATTTTGAAAAGTGAAAACGAGTAGCGTGCATCAATTTTCAATTGTTTGTAGATGGGAAACTGCACGTCGAGCAGTGCTGAATATTCATCGGTGTCATAAGGGCCATCGTTGAGCGTGGTGGTGGCAATGCGCACGTGGTCTTCGTATTCTTTCACCCCGACGAGCCTTCCGTATGAGAACCCGGCGCCGGCTTTGAGCCATTTTTTGTCATGAAAATGAACCAGCACAGGCACCTCCAGATAGTTGAGCTGGAGCTTGTACTGGTTGTAGTCGTGTTCGTAGCGGTAGTCCATGCCGCGTCCGCCTTCGCGGTGGAAGGCGCCCTTTTGGCTGTAAACGGCTTCGAGGGTAAACGACCATTTTTCCCCAAAAGGAACGATGGCTGCTGCGCCAGCGTTGATGCCAAACTTACGAAAACCAAACACGTCGTCGCCCTGCACGTTGGTGGTGTTGAAGCCGCCGATGAGGGCACCCATAATTCGTTGTGCGTGCAGGCTGCTCAAAAATCCTACGGAAATAATAATGCTGACAGTCAGAAAAACTCTCTTCATGCGATAATTTTAGCTTTGGCTTTTTATAACGACGCCACAGGGGGGAAAGTACAATCCGCGTGCATTTTTGATGATGCAATTATTAAAATGGAAATTCCCACACTTTGCGGTTGCAGCGGCTTGTTTTTCACGGATTAGTTTACAAAACCTTCCGGCAAATTTTAATTCGGCATGTTGGTCTTTGCGCTTATGCCGCCGGTACAGCTTTCGCTGAATAGCTTCTCAGTCTTGTCGCTTCATCGCACCCATGCCAATGGTATTGCTAAATAAAACCACAATGCTATCTTTGTGCGCTCTTTGCGCGGCAGAGCTATTTTGCGAAAGCAAATCCCATAAAAATAAAGTGGGTTTTAATGTTGATATTCAAATTTTAAAATGATAGATAATGGCTAAAGAAAACATCTTGAAAGGTGGCGAGTTTCTGATAAAAGAGACCAAGGCAGCGGATATTTTCATCCCTGAAGAGTTTACCGAAGAGCAACTGATGATTGCCCAGACCTGTTCCGACTTTTTGGAGCAGGAAGTGTATCCCAATCTCGATCGCATTGATGCACAGGAAGAAGGGCTGATGCGGTGGCTGCTGCAGAAGGCCGGTGAGCTGGGGCTGCTGGGCATCTCGGTGCCGGAGCAGTACGAAGGTTTCGACCAGAATTTTGTTACCTCCATGCTTGCCAGCGAATACATGGGCGCCGGCTACTCTTTTTCGGTGGCATACAGTGCGCACACCGGCATAGGTACGCTGCCCATCGTGTATTATGGCAACGAGGAGCAAAAGCAAAAATACATCCCCCGGCTGGCTACCGGCGAACTTACCTCGGCCTACTGCCTCACCGAACCCGGCGCCGGCTCCGATGCCAACAGTGCAAAAACGCAGGCAGTGCTTACCGAAGATGGAAAACATTATCTTCTCAACGGACAGAAAATGTGGATCACCAACGGCGGCTTTGCCGATGTGATGACGGTGTTTGCCAAGATCGACAACGACCGCGTGCTGAGTGCCTTTATCGTGGAGCGCAATTTTCCGGGCATCAAGTTCAATCCCGAAGAAAAAAAGATGGGCATCAAAGGCTCCTCTACCGTACAGATATTTTTTAACGACTGTAAGGTGCCGGTAGAAAATCTGCTGGGCAAGCGCGGCCAGGGTTTCCGTATCGCGCTCAATATCCTGCACATGGGACGCATCAAGCTGGGCGGAACCGTGCTGGGCGCCGCCAAACGCGCCATCACCCAATCGGTAAATTATGCCAACGAGCGCAAGCAATTCAACACGCCTATTGCTTCTTTTGGCGCCATTCAGCACAAGCTGGCCGAGCAGGTGATCAAGACCTGGGTTACCGAAGCATCGGTATATCGCGTAAGCGCCAACATCGACGATACCATCGCGGTGCTTCTCGAACAAGGACGCGACAAAGGAGAAGCTACCATCGAAGGCATTGCACAATACGCTATCGAAGCTGCCTTCCTGAAAGTGTTTGGCTCCGAGGCGCTCAATTATATCGTGGACGAGGCGGTGCAGATCTTTGGCGGTATGGGTTTCTCAAGCGAGACGCCCATCGACCGCGCCTATCGCGATTCGCGCATCAACCGCATCTTTGAAGGTACCAACGAGATCAACCGCATGTTGGTGGTGGATACTACTATCAAGAAAGCCCTGAAAGAAGGTTTTGATGTGTCAAGATATTCCCGCTCGGTGCTCAACGAATTTGAGGAGCAGGCAATCGAAAAAGCCCCGCAGGAATATTTTGAAGAGAAACGTTTCTATGTTCGTAATTTTAAAAAAGAAGCACTGCTGCTCTTGGGTGTCGTTTCTGATACCTTCAAGCGAACGCTCACCTCAGAGCAGGAGATTCTCTTCAACGTTTCCGACATCATCATGCAGGTGTATGCTTCGGAATCGGCGTTGCTGCGGCTCGAAAAGCTCGAAAGCCCCCGGGGCGCCGAGGCTGTAAGCATCTATCGCGACATCGTAGATGTATTTATCTATGAGGCTGCCGACCTCATCCGCAAAAACGCTGTTGATGCTATCAACTCTTTTGCTGAAGGCGAAGAGCGGCAGAAGCTGGTGCTTATCGCCGAAAAGCTCTCGGCGGTGGCTCCCGTCAATACCAAGGAAGCGCGCCGTCGCCTGGCCGCCAAAGTAATCGACGACAACAAGTACGATTTTTAAACATTGCGATAAGCATAAAACAAAAGGCACAGGGGTTTTTACCTCCGTGCCTTTTTTTTTGCAGTTTTTTTTGTAACTGTTTAGCAGGCTTCATTGAATTCCAAATCATCATGACCCCATCCCCAGCCCTCTCCGCCAGCTGGCGGAGAGGGAGACCAGCCGCACAAGCCAAAGCTGAGGCTTGCGCGCTGGCATTCTCTCCGTCAGCCGATGGAGAGAATCCCAGCGCACTGGCCCCCGCAGTGTATGGTTTCTGACGAAGAAATAAAAACCTTATTTCTAATTACTTAACCTTAGTGGATATTCACAGCATCCCGCAACAACCTTATTACCTTATTGATAAAGAAGGTGTTAAAGGTTGGGAGATTATTGGGTCACATTCTCTGTTTTTTTTGTAAATAAATAAAGAGGAAATTTACAAATTCGTCCGGGTCATTAAAAAAGGCACAGGGTTTTTTAAACGCTGTGCCTTTTTTTATTTGTAGTTTTTTTTGTAATTATTTGGGAGGCATCAGTGAAACCCAAATCATCCAGACCTCATCCCCCAGCCCCTTCTCCTGCAGGAGAAGGGGAGCGCCGACGCACAAGCCACAGCAGCGGCCAGTGCGCTGGCATTCTCCCCCTTCAGGGGGAGTTAGAGGGGGTCTGAGAAAGCGGCTAATATTACCATAGATGATGAAAAGCCCTTAAATAATTACGTTTTCTTCGAATCATTATTCCATCAGATGCGCTTTCAGGAATTTCTCCATGGCGCGGTAGAAGTCGAAGCGGTTTTCTTCGTTGCGAAAGCCATGGCCTTCGTTGTCTTTCACCATATATTCCACTTCGATGCCGCGATGTCGCAAAGCCTCCACAATCTGATCGCTTTCGTCGATGTTCACACGCGGGTCGTTGGCGCCCTGTGCCACAAATAGCGGCGTCATCATTTTGTTGGCGTTCAGAGCCGGTGAGGTAGCTCTAAACTGCACGCTGTCGGTTACGGGATTTCCCACCATTTCGTACATCATGTCGAGCAGCGGCTTCCAGTAGGGTGGTATGGTTTGCATAAAGGTGAAGAGATTAGAAACGCCCACGTAATCCACAGCGGCTGCGTAAAGTGTTGGTGTTACCACGATGCCCTGCAGGGTAGCATATCCGCCATAGCTGGCGCCATAGATGGCAACGCGGTTTTTGTCGGCAATACCCTGGTTGATGAGCCAATACACGCCGTCGGTGATATCGTTTTGCATGGTAAGTCCCCACTGTTTGAAGGCTTTCTCCATAAACTCGCGGCCGTAACCGGTAGAGCCTCTGAAGTTCATCTGCAGCACACCAAAGCCACGGTTGGCCAGAAACTGAATCTCCGGGTTCCAGCCCCAGTTGTCGCGTGCCCAGGGGCCGCCGTGCGGATTCACCACTACCGGAAGGTTTTTGGCGGTTTCAGACGTAAGGCCGTTGGGCAGCGTCAGGTAGCCGGGAATGATCATGCCGTCGCGGGCGGTGTATTCGATGGGGTAGGTGTTGGCCATCTGCTTTTCGTCGATCCAGGGACTTACCTCGTGGATTTTGGTAAGTGCATCCTTTTCGACATCATACAAATAATAAGCGCCGAGTGATTTGTCGGAATAGGTGCGCACGATGTACATATCTTCGGCATCGTTGGCGCCACTGATGGCTATCTCGTAACCTTCGAGCTTGCTGTTGAGTTTTTTAAAAATATCGGCCATCTGTTCATCAAAAAAATGACGCTCGCGTTTCCACGACACATACGAGGCGGCGGTGAGCACTTTGCGCTTACGCGAATAGGAGACATCCGAAACATCGTATTTATCATTTTCATAAAGGGTCTCCACTTCTTTGCCGGTTTTGGGATCGAAAATTACCACGGCAGATTTGTCGCGACCCAGGTTGGAGGTAGCATATACATTTTTATTATTAAAATCGAAAAACTGTGGCGATACCGATTCTTTGAAATTGGTGGTGAGGGTGGGGGTAAATTCCTCCTCTTCGGTGTCGCGATAGAGCAACTGGGTGTTCACGCCATCCACAATGGCCATAGCGATGCGCAGTTTGCCGGCGTGGTCGGTCATCCAGCCTTGTATGTTGCCGGGATTTTCGGCCAGCATATCCATTTCGCCGCTGTTGATGTTGAGGCGGTAGGGATCGAAAACCTGCGGATTGCGTTTGTTTAGCCCGATGATCATCTCGTCGGGGATGTCCTTCAGGTCGTCGATAATTTGTGTGCGCACGTCCTCGAAGCAGGTGAGGCATTTTTGGTTCTTGCCGTTTTTGTCGACACCGTAGAGGGCAAAGTTTTCGTCGCCGCCGCTATCTTTCAGGTAGAGGATGCGGTTGTCGTTGGCCCAGTAGTAGCCGGCAATGTCGCGGTCGGTTTCGTTGGTGAGGCGGGTGGCTTTGTCTTTGCCGATTTTCTGTACGAAGATATTCATACGGTTTTCGTAAGGTGCCAGATAAGAATAGTACGCCCCGTCGGGAGAAATTTGGTATCCCGACTTCTCCGGATTTTTGAAGAAGTCTTCCAAAGGAATTTGGTTTTGTGCCATGATGGGTTGGATGTTCGTTACGGCGAGCATTAGCAACAATGCAAGTGCTCCTGATAGCCTAAGCAATTTATAATTTTTCATTGATGATGTAATTAGTGATTTTTATTGAAGTGGCAAAGATAGAATTCCTGTGGCAGTGGCGAAGAGTGAAAGATCAAAAAAATTCCAAATCCCTAATAAATTCCAAGTTCCAAATTCCAAATCCCAAATAAATTCCAAATTCCAAAACTCAAAACACGGAGCCGTTTGGTCATTGAAATTTGATTATTGAGATTTATTTGGAGCTTGTTTTATTGTTTTTTGGAACTTGAGCTAATAAATTCCAAGTTCCAAATTCCAAATCCCAAATAAATTCCAAATTCCAAAACTCAAACCACGGAGCCGTTTGGTCATTGAAATTTGATTATTGAGATTTATTTGGAGCTTGTTTTATTGTTTTTTGGAACTTGAGCTAATAAATTCCAAGTTCCAAATTCCAAATCACAAATAAATTCCAAATTCCAAAACTCAAACCACGGAGCCGTTTGGTTATTGAAATTTGATTATTGAGATTTATTTGGAGCTTGTTTTATTGTTTTTTGGAACTTGAGCTAATAAATTCCAAGTTCCAAATCCCAAATCATCACATCCTCAAATCATCACATCCTCACATCCCCACATCCTCAAAAAGCGGTTCACTTCTCCTCTTCCGGTTTCCCAAATGCCGGATTGTTGATAAAATCCTCGTCGTGCAGCGTTTTTATAAAAGCGATCAGATCGGCTTTTTCGGGCGGAGTAAGTTGGACGCCGTCATTGGCTACATGGTGCATCAAAGGGTCGATGACCGGAGTATTGACAAGATGATGCGAATAAAAATTGATGACTTCCTCAAGTGTTTCAAACCGCCCGTCGTGCATATAAGGGCCGGTGAGCCTGATGTTGCGCAGGGTAGTGGCTTTGTAGGCGCCGCGATCCATCGGGTCAGCCGTTACGCTGAAGCGATCGTAAGGATCGGTGAAAACGGAATCTTTGCCATTGTTGTAAAACAAATTTGTAGTAAACAACGGGTTGCCGAAGCCACCGTGGCAGTGGAAACAATCGGCGCCCTCTTCGGTGGTGAACAGCACAAAACCCCGCAGCTCTTCGGGCGTAAGCTGCACTTCACCGCGCATATATTGGTCAAACCGGGAGTTGTCCGAGATCAACGTGCGCACAAATTGAGCGATGGCTTTGGCCACTTGGTCTGCAGTGATTTGGCTGGTGCCAAAAGCTTTGCGGAACATTTCGGGATAGCCTTCGATATTTTTTAAAGTCTGCACCACGCGCTCCGGCGACGAATCGAACTCCGTGGGATCGCTGATCACCGCCAGCACGTCGGCTTCAATGGAGGGCACGCTGCCGTTCCAGCCAAAAGTACCCATGTTCCACACCAGGTTGATCATGGGCAGCATCACGTGGTGCGTAGGTTTGCCGGTAACGCCAAAAGGATGCGGACGCGAGGCACCAATCTCAAAGCTATGTTCCTGGCGGTGACAGGTGGCGCAGCTCATCAGCGAGTCGGGGTGCGTGCGCCCGTTGAGGCGGCCATCGTAAAAAAGTTTTCGCCCCAGCGCTACGCCTTCCACCGTCATCGGGTTGTCGGCAGGAACGTTGAGCCGCGTAGGAAACCCATACGGAATTTCTATTTGATAGGGAGTAGGGGTGTAGGGTTCCGGTTCAGGATCGTTGGCGGGGTTGCACGATGTGAACATTGCGCTAAGCGCAACCATAACAAACAGGCTCGCCACAAGACATGCCGTCGAAAAGAAGTTACGTGTATGATGTGTTGTAAAAATCATTTTTATAATTGGTAAAAGTAATGAAAACTTTGTGCTTGAGATTGCTGGCAAAAATAGCAGATAAATAGCTGTATTGCAAATTTTTTAGACTTGAATTCCTGTCATGGATGGGTTGAAAAGTATCCCGCCGGAAATTCCTTTCTTTGCACTCCAAACAAAAAATCTACTATCATGACTACCATAAAAAAAACTACACTCCCTGCAAAAAAGGCCTCCATTGCTATTTTAACTTTTGATGCTGGCAATCTCGACGCCGGATTTCTCACCACTGACGAACGCGACTACATCATTTCCCAAAACAATACGCATCAGCTCACCTCTTTTAGTTTTAATAAAATAAACCATTGGGTTTTTGTAAAGATAATGCCGGCAGGCAAGGAGGGGCATCTGCTGCTTGAAGCGTGCCGCAAAGCCGGTGATGAAGTGCAGAGCGAAGCCAACAAACTGCAACTGCCGGAGCTTACTCTGGTGGGTGCCGGAGCTAACGCAGCGCAATTGCTGGCAATGGCTGAGGGTGCAGCTTTAGGCAATTATCATTTTAATAAATATTTTAAAAAAGAAACCGACAAAAAAAATACGCTTGCCACACTGTCCATTGCAGATGAGCAGGTGGATGATGAGCAGATTCAGGTGCTTCAGCAAACAGTGGAAGCCGTAAGCAAAGCCCGCGATTTGGTGAACGAACCGGTAAATCATCTTAATGCCACGCAATTGGCGCAGCATTTCAAAGCCATGGCGGCAGATGCAGGAATACATGCAGAGGTGCTGACGCGGAAAAAGATAGAAGCCCTCAAGATGGGCGGCTTGCTGGCCGTGAATGCCGGCAGCGTGGATGCGCCTACTTTTACCATCCTCGAATACAAGCCGGAACAACCGCGCAACGAGCAACCGATTGTGCTGGTGGGAAAAGGCGTAACCTACGACACCGGCGGCCTCAATATTAAAACCGGCAGCTATATGAACGATATGAAGAGCGATATGAGTGGCGCTGCCACGATGGCTGCTGCCGTTTGCCTGGCAGCCAAAGCCAGGCTTCCGCTGCATCTGGTGGCACTGCTGCCCGCTACCGACAACCGGCTTAATGCCAATGCAGTTGTGCCGGGCGACATCATCACTATGAGCGATGGCACCACCGTAGAAATCACCAATACCGACGCCGAAGGGCGCCTTTTGCTGGCCGACGCGCTAAGCTATGCCGGTCGTTACAACCCGCTGTTGGTAATCGACGCAGCTACCTTAACAGGCTCGGCGGTGCGCGCACTCGGACGATATGCCATGGCGGCCATGCAAACGAAAGCCGACGAAGCCATGCAGCAACTTACCGCCAGCGGCGAGCAGGTGTACGAGCGGGTGGTTACTTTTCCGTTTTGGGACGAATATGGCGAGCTGATGAAAAGCGATATTGCCGATCTGAAAAACTCCGGCCCCGCCGAAGCGGGCATGATCACCGCCGGAAAATTTCTCGAGAAGTTTACCAGCTATCCCTATATCCATCTCGACATTGCCGGAGTAGCCTTTGCCGAAAAACGCGACAGCTACCGCGGGCTGGGAGGTACCGGCACAGGAATCCGGCTGCTGTTCCATTTTCTCCAGCACTTCGACGCCGGGAAAGTCGGCTGTCAACCGTCCACAGATCACAGTCGGTAGTAGGGGATTGGTAGTGCTCAATTTCATAAAAAAGCAGGCTTTGCCTGTTTTAATCACAAAACCATTTCAAGTGTTCTATGGCCAAAAACTCAATAGCTGATGCTGATAACTTTAAAGCTGCGCTTGCCTTGTGCCAGATGCAGCTCGGCGATGTCGCCGGCTTTTTTTAGCGAAAGCGCCTTTGCCAGCGGCGAAGTAAAAGCAATTTTTCCTTTCTTCAGGTCGGCTTCGTCCACACCCACAATCTGAAATTGCTGCGTTTTTTCGGATGGCAGCATCTGCAGCAGCACGTGCGCGCCAAAGTGAACGGTCTCTTTTGGCTGCGTTGCCGGGTCGATTACGCGTGCTGAGGCAATTCGCTGATCGAGTTGCAGCAGCATCCCATTGATGATGGTATGCATCGAGCGAAGCTCACTCTCGCTGCGGCTCTCCAGGTTTTTCTGCTCCAGCAGCAGTGCCTCCTTTTCGTCGCGCAAAGCCTGCATGCCTTCCGAAGTTACATAATTGGTGACGCCTTCCGGCAAATCCGGACGCTGTGGTATTCTGGGAGCTTCCTGCTGGTCGTCTTCTTTAACAAATGCCCTGCTCATGGTTTATTAATTTTGGTGTGGAATTATTAATTGGTTTCAAAAGTAAGAAAAAATTGTTTTGTAGAAAAGAAATTGTCGCGTTGTAAGGGTGTCGGTTTCCCGATCTGATCAAAAAGGCTATTTTTGTTTTTTATCATTATTAAAAAAATTATCTATGAACAAAATTGCATTGATTACCGGCGCTACTTCCGGAATAGGCGAGGCCATCGCCGAAAAATTTGCCCACAACAACATCGACGTGATCATTAGCGCCCGGCGTGTGGAACGGCTCTCGGCACTCAAAGAAAAACTGGAAAAAGCTGCTCCCGCTCGTGTGTTGCTCTTACAAATGGATGTTACCCACCGTGCCGAGGTGGAGCATGCCCTCCATTATTTGCCCGACGATTGGAAAAAGATCGACATCGTGGTAAATAATGCCGGGCTGGCTGTGGGCCTCGATAAGCTGCACGAAGGCTCTATCGACGATTGGGAACGCATGATCGATACCAATGTGAAAGGGCTGCTGTACGTCACACGCGAGGTGGTGCCGATGATGATAAAACACGGCGGCGGCCACGTGATCAACATCGGGTCGATGGCCGGGCGGGAGGTTTATCCGCGTGGCAACGTCTATTGCGCCACCAAACATGCTGTGGATGCACTCACCAAAGGATTGCGCATGGATACACTCGGGCAAAACATCAAAGTATCGCAGATAGCGCCGGGTCTGGTAGAAACGGAATTTTCGCAGGTTCGTTTCAAAGGCGACGAAGAGCGCGCCGAAAAAATTTACCAGGGCTACCAGCCGCTGCTATCGGAAGATATTGCCGACGTAGCCTTCTATCTCACCACGCTGCCGCCGCACGTTTGCATCAACGACGTGGCGATTACGCCTTTGGCGCAAGCTAATTCGTATGTGATCGAGAAGAAGTAGCAGGGCGCAGGGCGCATGGCGAATGGAGCGGCGCGCGATGGGCAATGAGTAAGTGGAAGTAAGCGAGACTCGGGGCGCGGGGCGCGGGGCGCAGGGCGCAGGACGCAGTCTTTATTAATGAAACAAAACCTTCAAGATGATTTATGTATTAATTGGAATGAGTGTGCTGTTTGTCGCAATTGGGTTTGTTGTGACAGAAAATAATGCAAAATATCTGCTATCTGGTTACAACACCCTGCCAGAAGCCGACAGAAAAAAAGTGGATATTAAAGCATACATCGCCTATTTCAGGAAGTTCCACATTTTTTTAGGCCTCTCCTTCCTGGTTCTGGGGGCGCTCTTGTATTATTTTATTAGCCGAAATTGGGCAGGCGTTTTTTTAGTCGTTTACCCGGTTCTGGCCTACATTGGTTTTGTTGCAACAAGCGCTAAATATTCAAAAGGTTTAAGTACTAAATGGAATCAGGTTGGAATACTTATCCTTATTGGCACTTTGGTTTTCGTGACTGTGCTTTTGGGATACGGTTTCAAAGAAAACACACTGACTTTCGATTCGCAAAGTATCGAATTTAAAGGAATGTATGGAGAAACCCTCAGTGCATCGCAAATCGCAAGCATTGAACTTGTGAATCAAATCCCCCGGATTACTTTAAAGACCAATGGATTTGCACTTGGCAGCATTAATAAAGGATATTTCAAAACCGAAGACGGTGAAATAATCAAATTGATCCTGAACTCCGACAATAAGCCATACATCCTATTTACAAAAGCAGATGGCGAAAGGATTTATTATTCGGCAAAGTCGGAGCCAAACCAAAAAATCCTGGATAAAATAAAGCAGGCATTTCCGGGTGTTGTGGTTTGGCAGTAGCGCGCATAGAGTACTGATGGCTTTAGCATAAAACTGCATTAGAAATATGGTTTACGAAGAGAGTTCATTTTTCTTTTTGCGGGTTTGGATAAGGTTGCACCGGTTTTGGGCGAGGCTGTACCTCGTCCGACCTATTTTTATAGGCTTTGCCTGTTACAATGATTTAGAAAACACAGGCACAGCCATCGGACTGCGGAAATAAATACAGATTAGGCGGTGCCGCCCAGGGCGGCGCTTAGCGCTACTTTACTTCCAATGTCCATGTTTCCTCCATATTTTATCATTGCTGAACCACCCAGCGAAGATACAAATCCTGAGAGAAAGCCATGCTCAAATTTTCCTCCCTATATCAAGCGCATGGCTATGCTGGTATTGCATTGATTCACGCACGATATAGATCACAGATACGGGACGCGGGAACGATGCCGTTTTACATTAAATGGCTGTTGCATCTATATTCTTGCATTACAAGTAAAAATACAGCCATAGCCTAAACAAAATCACAAGTAAAAATGCAACAAAAACTACAATTCTTGCTTTTTTGAATATCCAATATAAAAAGGCTAAAGCAGCCAATAATAAATAAAAATGAGGTGTCAATTTTTGATTTTTACCTTGTGGATCAATGGTTACAACGATGGCCAAAATTACATACGAAATCACAATACCAAAATGCAGCATTTTATCGATTCGCAACTTTGGAAGAATATAGTTAATAAAGAAATTTTTAATCATTTTTTACCTTTGAATATTTCGTGGAATACTAATTGTACCTAAAAAGTCGCCAGTGGCGGCATTATAATAATGAGTATCGAAACTAGTAGGGGTAAAATCAGATTTTACAAACACTCCTAAATTGGTATTGTTTTCAATCTTATTATATGAGTAAACTATGTTATCATAGCTGGAAGATATCAAAGAAGCTCCAATTGACGATAAAAGGCCAATTGCTGATATACCCATAGTACCTTTTAATACCAGAAGTGAATAGATTCCGACCCCGGTTGCCACATAATCCCATAAATCAGATAAATTTTGTTGGCCTTGTATAAAAGTTTTATGATTTTCGAGTGAATAACCTTTTCGAGAAAACTCTCTGCACAATTTATAAAACTCCTTGCGTTGCTCCGCAGTCATTGCCGCCAGAGTTTCTTTGGGAATTGATTTCGTAAACTTCCGCTCTGCCTTTTTCTCCTGGATATTTTCCTGCAAATGATTAAACATCATCACGTACGCACCGGTAACGGCACCATTGGCAAACTTGCCGCCGCCCAAGGCTTCGGCGGTGCCGCCCAGGGCGGCGCTTAGCGCTACTTTACTTCCAATGTCCATGTTTGCTCCATATTTTATCATTGCTGAACCACCCAGCGAAGATACAAATCCTGAGAGAAAGCCGTGCTCGAATTTTCCGCCCTGGGCCATCCGCATGGCTCCATTGAATAATCCGTGCGCTGCGGCTCGGCCAACCTCACGCATTAGTGTATTCTTCATTTGATCAAACATGCTACCAATTGCTTTGGTTGTCCCCATGCTTGCCGCACTCATAGCAAAAGTTTGCGCAAAGTATTTCCCAAGGTCACCAATGTTTACACTACGCCCGTTTTCGATGGCATAGTCGATGGTCATCACCACCGAATAGACTAAGATTCCCAGCATGGGATTTATTGGTGTTACTAATATTTGAAGACTAATAGCCAGAATTGTCCCGAACAGACTATAGCCATCAGGGTCAACAAATCTGAGCGGGTTGTTTAAAGCATACGAATAGGGATTTAGCCCCTGTGTGAAATCAGGAAACTGCAAGAAAGGGTCAGGACTAAGGAAGCGTCCGAGAACAGGATCATACATGCGGCCGCTCATGTTGATCATTTTAAAAGCATCGAGGTGCTCATGGCCTGTAAAACCATATTCCACATCTGTTTCGGGATCGGGCACATACACCTGAAGGGTAACAGGATCGCGTCGCAAGCCCCAGGCATCGTAGCTGTATTCCTCCAGTTTACCACCCTGCTCATTGGCTAATACCTGTACCGAACCCAAATGATCGTTAAGCACATAATTCAAAACATCCTGGCCATTTTGGTTACGGGTAAGT
>Ga0265293_10003100_pt1 | contig 31605 bp, 32 predicted proteins | sample Munlanlewell138R_FD_192505 | JGI IMG/M metagenome (GOLD analysis project Ga0265293, IMG submission 192505) | Leachate microbial communities from a municipal landfill in Southern Ontario, Canada - Leachate well 138R | ecosystem: Engineered > Solid waste > Landfill > Unclassified | place: Canada... | reverse complement strand
GACAGGCATCAAGTCCGATCTGCCGGGCGACGTGATCGCCACAGTGACGGAGCCAGTCTACGACACCGCCACCGGCAAATTCCTGCTGATCCCGCAAGGCTCGCGCATTCTGGGCAAGTACAATAGTCAGGTGAGCTATGGCCAGAGTCGGGTACAGGTGATGTGGAACCGCATCATCCTGCCCGATACATCCTCGCTGACGCTCGACAACCTGGTCGGCACCGATGCCGCTGGCTACGCCGGTCTGGAGGATGAGGTCGATTGGCACTGGGATCGCATCTTTGCCGGTGCCGTACTGACGACCTTGCTGGGTGTCGGTGCTGAATTGGCCGCGCCGGAGAACCGACAGGACGGTGATCGCGTCATCATCGCCGGGCGCGACAGCGCACAAGACAGTATCAATCAGGTCGGGCAGGAGATGACCCGACGCAACCTCAATATCCAACCCACGTTGACCAGTCGGCCCGGCTTGCCGGTTCGCATCATTGTTAACAAGGATTTAGTGCTCCGGCCGTACCAACCCTTATTTTTCAATCGAGGTACATCACGATGAACACACCAACCAAAAAGTTGCGGCTTGGCCCTTTGCCTCGCCAAGAGGTCACAAAGCTGACCTTCGCCTGCCCAGCCAGCCTGAAAGCCGACTTGGAGCGCTACGCCGCGCTGCACGCGCAAACCTACGGTGAGGCGGTTGATGCGGTGACACTTATTCCGTACATGCTGGAGGTATTCATGGCGGGGGATCGAGGATTCAGGAGAGGGAGTGCGGGCAAGGCCACGCCACCAAAACCAAGCTGACGATGCACACCCGCCACGCTGATCATTCCCCGAACGCGCAGCCCAATGCTGCGCGTTCTTCGTTCTGGATAGGATACGAAGGAATGAACTATGATGGCGAAACAAGCCACTGCCTACCGGCAATCGTCCCTGCTACAGCGCGACCTGGCTTTCTTTTTCAAGGCTCTTATGTGGCTCCCAGCCCACAACGCCGCGCTCCCATCAAGCGGTTGAAACAGAGCTAACCCATTGCTCCATATAAGGTTTCAAATTTGCGTGACTTGTACGAAAAGCTTGACATCGCCCATTTTTTATGGCTGCCGGCCGCTCTCTTCGCGGATGATCGATAGAACGCTGTACAATGAGCACTGCATTCTGTCCAGAGGTTGCACCTGTGAAATTCGTCGATGAAGCCCCCATTGTTGTTCACGCCGGCAAAGGTGGTAATGGCTGCCTGAGCTTTCGCCGTGAAAAGTACATACCCAAAGGCGGGCCGGACGGCGGTGATGGCGGCGACGGCGGCAGTGTGTTGCTGGAGGCGGACGAGAACGTCAACACCCTGGTGGACTATCGCTATCAACGCCAGTTTCGCGCAGCGAATGGTGAGGGCGGTCGCGGCGGCAACTGTACCGGCAAGAGCGGCGCGGACCTGATCCTGCAGGTGCCGGTGGGCACCACGGTGATCGACGAGGATACCCAGGAGGTGCTCGGCGACCTCACCGGTCATGGCCAGCGCCTGAAGGTCGCCCAGGGCGGTTTTCACGGGCTCGGCAACACCCGCTACAAATCCAGTATCAACCGGGCGCCGCGGCAGACCTCTCCGGGCAGCGAGGGCGAGTCGCGCAACCTGCGCCTGGAGCTGAAAGTGCTGGCGGATGTCGGGCTGCTGGGCCTGCCCAATGCCGGCAAGTCGACCTTCATTCGCGCGGTGTCCGCGGCCAAGCCAAAGGTGGCGGACTATCCGTTCACCACTTTGGTGCCGAACCTCGGTGTGGTGCGGGTCGACCGCCTGCGCAGTTTCGTGATCGCCGACATTCCGGGCCTGATCGCCGGCGCCTCGGAAGGCGCAGGGCTCGGCATTCGTTTCCTCAAGCATCTGACGCGCACCCGCCTGCTGCTGCATCTGGTGGATATGTTGCCGCCGGACGGCAGCGAGCCGGCGGACAACGCCGCGGCCATCGAACGCGAGTTGCACGGCTTCAGCCGCACTCTGGCGGAGCGCGAGCGCTGGCTGGTGCTCAACAAGATCGACCTGCTGCCCGCCGACGAGGTAGAGGAGCGCTGCCGCGCCGTGGTCGCCAAGCTGGGCTGGCAGGGCCCGGTGTTTGCGATAGCCGCCATCAGCCAGTCGGGCACTCAGGCATTGTGCGGAGCGATCATGGAGCACATCGATGGTCTCCGCGATCGCGAGGCACATGATCCCGATTTCGCCGACCGCGAACAGGATATCCAGCGCCGGATGCAGCAAGAGGCGCGAGACAAGATCGAGGCTCTGCGCCAGTCGCGGCGGCGCCAGGGCGAGGATGACAGCGATCTCGACGACGATGACGATGACCACGACATGGAAGTTGTCTATTCACCCTGATAGGGATTACGCTTCGCGTTTTTTCGGCGCTCTGGTCAAGAGCAGGCAGATAGGGTCAAGAGTAGGCAGATAGGTTTCCATGTCACGCGCAAACATCACCAAAACCCGCCGCTGGGTCGTCAAGATCGGTAGTGCCCTGTTGACCGCCGATGGCCGCGGACTCGATGTCGACGCCATGTCTGCCTGGGTGGCCCAGATCGCGCAGTTGCTGGATCAGGGCGTGGAGATCGTCCTGGTGTCTTCCGGCGCCGTTGCCGAGGGTATGTCACGGCTTGGCTGGCCGACCCGCCCGAGGGCGGTCCACGATCTCCAGGCGGCAGCGGCAGTGGGGCAGATGGGGCTGGTACAGGCCTATGAGTCACGTTTTCTCGCCCATGGCCGGCATACCGCCCAGATTTTGCTCGACCACGACGATCTGTCCAATCGCCAGCGTTATCTCAACGCCCGCCGCACCCTGCAGGCGCTGATCAAGCTGGGGGTGGTGCCGGTAGTCAATGAAAATGACACTGTGGTCACCGACGAGATCCGTTTTGGCGACAACGATACCCTCGCCGCCCTGGTGGCCAACTTGATCGACGCGGAGCTGCTGGTGATCCTCACCGACCAGCTCGGGTTGTTCGACAGGGACCCCCGCGCCAATCCGGATGCGCTGTTGGTCAGCGAGGGCCGCGCCGGCGATCCGGCGCTGGACGCCCTTGCCGGTGGCAGTGCCGGCACCCTGGGCCGGGGCGGGATGATCACCAAGCTGCGGGCTGCGAAGCTCGCCGCCCGCTCCGGCGCCGCGACGATCATTGCCAGTGGCCGCGAGCCGGACGTGCTCAACCGCGTGCGCACGGGAGAAAACCTGGGGACCTTGCTGGTGGCGGGGAGAGAGCCGATCGCGGCGCGCAAGCAGTGGCTGGCCGGTCAGTTGCAGGTGAGAGGGCGGCTGACGCTGGACGGCGGCGCCGTGGAAGTGCTCAGCCGGCAGGGCCGCAGCCTTCTACCGGTGGGGGTCAAGGCGGTCAGCGGCCATTTTACCCGCGGTGAGCTGGTGAGCTGTTGCGACGAGAACGGCAGGGAGATTGCCCGGGGGCTGGTCAACTACAGCGCCGATGAGACGGCCAGGATCATCGGCCAGGCCAGTGCCCGGATCGCCGAGATCCTCGGTTATCGGGACGACGATGAACTGATTCATCGCGACAATCTCGTGCTGGTTTGACTGGCGTTGGTTTGAGTTGCCGGCTGGAGGCGAGGCGCCGCCGCTGCACTGGGGTCTCGATCAGCGCGGCGCGGGCCCGGCTTCGGGGTGTGGCCCGCCGGTACCGGTGTCTCTGGGAAAGCAAAGCTTGAACATCCCCGCCAATCGGGGACAATGCCTCTACCCGTAACTGCCTGAGTACCTTCGCTTATGCCCGTGATACTGGGGATCGACCCGGGTTCCATCAAGACCGGATTCGGGGTGATCGATGCCCGGGGCTCGAAAGTGTTGTATATCGCCAGTGGCATCATCAAACTGCCCGCCGTCGCCCTGCCGGAAAAATTACGGATCATCAACGCCAGCGTGGCGGAGATCATCGCCACCCATCGCCCCGCCGAGATGGCTGTCGAGGAGGTGTTCTTTGCGCGCGACCCTCGCGCCGCCCTCAAGCTTGGGCAGGCCCGCGGCGCCGCCATCGTTGCCGGGGTGCAGGCCAATCTCGCAGTGGCGGAATACAGTGCCAGGACCGTCAAGCAGTCGGTGGTGGGCACCGGCGCCGCCACCAAGGAGCAGGTATCGCACATGGTTGTCAGGCTGCTCAAGCTCGATATCGCGCCCCGGGAGGATGCCGCCGACGCCCTGGCTGTGGCCCTGTGCCACGCCCACAGCCTGCGCACCGCCATCAGCCTCGCCACCCGGGCCGGCGGCGGCGCCGGGGCGGTTGCCAAGACCCGCTATGCGCGGGGACGACTCAAGGAGATACATTACAAATGATTGGCCGTATCCGCGGTGTACTGCTCGAGAAACAGGCTCCGGATCTGCTGGTGGATGTCCAGGGTGTCGGCTACGAGGTTCAGGTGTCGCTGACGACCTATTTCGGCCTGCCGGCGGCCGGCGAGATGGCGACCCTCCATACCCACCTGGTGGTCCGCGAGGACGCCCAGCAGCTCTATGGCTTCGCCACCATCGCCGAGAGGGGGCTGTTCCGCGCCCTGATCAAGGTCACCGGTGTCGGGCCCAGAATGGCGCTGGCAATCCTCTCCGGGATGACTCCCGGCGATTTCGCCCACAGCGTGCGCAGCGGCGATGTCAGCACCCTGATGAAGTTGCCCGGAGTGGGCCGCAAAACGGCCGAGCGCCTGGTGGTGGAGATGAAGGACCGGCTCGACGCTTGGCCGGAAACGGGTGCCGAACTGCCGGAGAGCAGTCGGGTGAAGGCCGACGGCGATGTGCTCCAGGAGGCCGAGAGCGCCCTGATCGCCCTTGGCTACAAGCCCCAGGAGGCCACCAGAATGATTGGTGCCGCGACCCGCGACGCCGGTGCCGGCGCCACCAGTGAGGCACTGATTCGCCTGGCGTTGAAGCGTATGGTGAAAACATGAACGAAACCTGGGGCCGTTGCCGTTGAGATGCCGCGATGATTGAAAATGACCGGGTGATATCCCCGCTTGCCGGGGACAGCGAAGAACGCTTCGATCGCGCCATCCGCCCCTTGAGCCTGGCCGATTACGTCGGCCAGAAGGCGGTGCGCGAGCAGATGGAAATTTTCATCGGCGCCGCCCGGGGCCGGGGCGAACCCCTGGACCACACCCTGGTATTCGGCCCTCCCGGCCTTGGCAAGACCACTCTCGCCAACATCATCGCCAACGAGATGGGGGTGGATCTCAAGTCGACCTCCGGGCCGGTACTGGAGCGGGCGGGCGATCTTGCCGCGCTGATGACCAACCTCGAGCCTGGCGATGTGCTGTTCATCGATGAGATCCACCGCCTGAGCCCGGTGGTGGAAGAAGTGTTGTATCCGGCAATGGAGGACTACCAACTCGACATCATGATCGGTGAAGGCCCCGCCGCGCGTTCCATCAAGCTCGACCTGCCACCTTTCACCCTGGTGGGAGCGACCACCAGGGCGGGGCTGCTCACCTCGCCGCTGCGCGATCGCTTTGGCATCGTCCAGCGCCTGGAATTCTACAGCGTCGATGAACTGGCCAGTATCGTCGCCCGTTCGGCGCGGATTCTCGGCGTCGAAATGGAACCCGACGGGGCCGTTGAAATCGCCCGCCGCTCCAGGGGAACGCCGCGTATCGCCAACCGCCTGTTGCGCCGGGTCCGGGATTACGCCGAGGTCAAAGGCACGGGGCAGATCACTGTCGATATCGCCGACCTCGCCCTCGATATGCTCAACGTCGACCAGCGCGGCTTCGACCATATGGACCGCCGCCTGCTGCTGGCGATCATCGAAAAGTTCGATGGCGGCCCGGTGGGCGTCGACAGCCTCGCCGCGGCCATCAGTGAAGAGCGGGGTACCATCGAGGACGTCCTCGAACCTTACCTGATCCAGCAGGGCTACCTGCTGCGCACCTCCCGGGGGCGAATGGCCTCCCGCCTGGCCTACCAGCACTTCGGTCTGCACAGCCCGCAGGGGCCGGGCGCCCAGTTCGACCTCGAGGAGGGGGCGTAGCGGGTGGCGCGGCGGGGCCGGTGAACGACCCGCCGGAGCGCTTGTCCCATTACTCATGCAAAAAGGACGACGACCGTGAATGAGTTCCAATTGCCCGTGCGGGTATACGTGGAGGATACCGATGCCGGCGGGATCGTCTACTACGTCAATTATCTCAAGTTTCTCGAGCGCGCCCGGACCGAGTGGTTTCGCCACCAGGGCTTCGAGAAGCCGGCCCTGTTCCGCGACAACCTGATGTTCGTGGTGCATTCCCTGAGCGTCAGTTATCTGAAACCGGCGCGCCTCGACGATCTGCTGATGGCCACCGCGACAGTGGTCGGCGGCGGCAGAACTTTTTTTGTGATGGAGCAGAGCGTCCGCCGCGGAGATGACTTATTATGCGCGGCTGAAGTCAAGGTGGCCTGCGTCAGTCGCGACCGGATGCGCCCCTCTGTCATTCCCGATGACGTCAGGCGTGCCGCCCTGGCAGTGATAGCGCAATAGGAGATGTCCGTGACACAAGATCTTTCAATCTGGGCATTGATCGCGGGGGCCTCCATCCCCGTCCAGATCGTGATGTTCGTCCTTTTCATGGCCTCGGTGGTCTCCTGGGTGATGATCATCCAGCGCGGCCGCTACCTGAGCCATGCCCATCACAGCTACCGCGATTTCGAGCAGACCTTCTGGTCGGGGGTCGACCTCAACCAGCTGTTCGCCGATATCAACGCCAAGCTGCACGAGAACGTCAACATCGACGGACTCGAGAGTGTCTTCCGCAGCGGCTTTCGCGAGTTCAACCGGCTTATCCAGCAGAAATCGGTGGACCCGGATGTCGTCATGGAAGGCACCGAGCGGGCGATGCGGGTGGCGCTGTCACGGGAAGAGGAGAAGCTCCACGTCAACCTGCCGTTTCTCGCCAGTGTTGCGTCGGTGAGTCCCTATATCGGGCTGCTGGGCACGGTGTGGGGGATCATGCAATCGTTCCGCGGCCTTGCCAACGTCCAGCAGGCAACCCTCGCCACCGTGGCCCCGGGCATTGCCGAAGCGCTGATCGCCACCGCCATGGGCTTGTTCGCCGCCATTCCCGCGGTACTGGCCTTCAACCGCTATTCGTCGCTGGCCGATAATCTCAACACCGGCTATCAAACGTTTGCCGAGGAGTTTTCCAGCATTCTCCACCGCCGTGTTCACAGTGGTAACTGACCGATGGCCGTCGTCAGGACCAGGAACAAGCGCAAGCTGGTGGCAGAGATCAACGTGGTGCCCTACATCGACGTGATGCTGGTGCTGCTGATCGTCTTCATGATCACCGCCCCGCTGCTGATGCAGGGCGTCAAGGTCGAACTGCCCCAGGCGCCGTCCACCCCGCTTGAAGAAACTGACCAGGAACCGTTGATCGTGTCGGTGAAAGCCGATGGCAGCTATTACATGGATCTCGGCAATGGCAAGAACGAGCGGGAAGAGCTGGACGTCATTCAGGACAAGGTCGCCAAGGTACTCGCCGTGCAGCCGCAAACCCCGGTGCTGGTATGGGGTGATGCCAATGTCGACTATGGCGTCGTCGTCCGGTTGATGACCGTTCTGCAGAGCGCGGGCGCCCCCAATGTCGGGCTGGTGACCGAGCCGCCGGGCGGCGAGAAGTAGTGGCCGCGGCTTGACGATGAAAGGTTCTGCCACCAGTTATACTTGGCCGGTTACCGCGAGCGTGTTGCTTCACGGCGCGCTGCTGGCGTTCATCGTGGTGGGCTGGACGCCCGCGGAAAAGCCGCGCAAGGTGGTGGCGCCGAAGTACATCGAGGCCAAATTGCTGCAGATGGCGCCGGTGGCAGCGCAGCCCGAGGCGCCGCCTGCACAGCCGCCCCCGCAACCGAAGGCCGAGGAGCCCAAGGTGGACACGGCCGCCGAGGAGCGCAGGAAACAGCAGGAGCAACAGCGCCAGGAACAAGAACGCCAGGAGGCGGTCAAAAAAGAGCAGGCGCGCCAGGAGCAATTGCGTCGCGAACAGGAAACAAAGGCGAAAGCCGCGGCGGAACAAAAGCGCAAGGAAGAACAGGCCAGAGCGGAGGCCGAGCGCCAAAAGAAGGAGGCGCAGGCGAAAGCTGAAGCGGAGCGCAAACGCCAGGAAGAACTCAAGCGCCAGCAGGAGCTCAAGCGGCAGGAGGAAATCAAGCGGCAACAGGCTGAAAAGCAGCGTCAGGAGCAGTTGCGCCGCGAGCAGGAGCTGGCCCGGGCATTGGCCGCGGCCGATGCCGAACTCGGCGCGGAACAGGTCGGGAGCTATATCGGTTATATTCAAGACCGCATCGGCGCTAACTGGAGCCGTCCGCCCAGCGCCCGCCTGGGCATGGTCACTGAACTGGAAATTACCCTCGACGGCCAGGCCCGGGTGCTGAGCGTCGCCGTCGTCAAGTCCAGTGGCAACGCCGCCTTCGATCTTTCCGCCGAGCAGGCGGTGCGGCGGGCTGGACAATTCGAGCGTCTGCGGGAACTGATTCAACAGGATCGTGCGGCCTATGAACAAAATTTTCGCCGCTTCCGCTTAAAATTCAACCCCCAGGACCTGAGGTTATAACAACGCCATGGTGAAGTACCGCTTATTGCTCGCACTGACCCTGCTCGTCGGTTTTGCCCTGTCGGCTCGCGCCGAACTGACCATCGAGATCACTCAGGGGATCGACGATCCGACGGTGATTGCGGTGTCGCCGATCGAGGCCGGCAGCGCGGTGCTGCCGGAGGATATCAGTGAAATCGTCTCCGCCGACCTGCGGCGCAGCGGTTTGTTCACCACCATCGATCGCGGCAACATGCTGTCTTTTCCCCGGGAATCCTCCGAGGTTTACTATCGGGACTGGCGCGTGCTCGGCGCTCAGTACCTGGTCTATGGCAAGGGCGAGCGCCAGCCCGATGGCCGCCTCAAGGTGACCTTCAGCCTGGTTGAAGTGCTCGGCGAAAAAATCGTGCTGGCCCAGGTGGTTCACGGCAATGACGGCAATCTCAGGGATATCGCCCACTACATCAGCGACAAGGTCTACGAGGCCATCACCGGTATCCGCGGCGCCTTTTCCACGCGCATTGCCTATGTCACCGCGACGGCGGGTTCCGGCAACCGGTTGACATACCGGCTGATGGTTGCCGACGCCGATGGCGCCCGTGAGCGGATGATGCTGGAGTCTCGCGAACCGCTGATGTCGCCGAGTTGGTCTCCAGATGGCAAGGAACTGGTTTACGTGTCCTTTGAGACCGGCCGCCCGGCGATTTTCCGCCAGCGGCTCGGTGATGCCAGCCGCGAGCAGCTGACCAATTTCAAGGGCCTCAACGGCGCCCCGGCCTGGTCGCCGGACGGCCGCAAGCTGGCGCTGGTGCTGTCCAAGGACGGCAACCCGGAAATTTACACCCTCGATCTCGCCAGCCGCCAGTTCACCCGGATCACCAATCACTTTGCCATCGACACCGAGCCCAACTGGACTCCCGATGGCAAGGCGCTGGTCTTTACCTCCGACCGGGGCGGTGCGCCACAAATTTACAAGTTGACGCTTGCTTCCGGGCAGATGGAACGACTAACATTCCGCGGCTCGTACAACGCCCGCCCACGGCTCGCCCCCGATGGTCGCACCATGGTCATGGTCCATCGTGACGGCGGGGCGTTCCACATAGCTTCCCAAGACCTGATTTCCGGCGATTTCCGCATACTCACCAGCACCCAGCTCGATGAGTCGCCGACAGTCGCGCCAAATGGGGCTATGCTTCTTTACGCCACCAAACGGGGCACCAAGAACCTGCTAGCGGCTGTGTCTATCGATGCGGGGGTAAGATTCCTTCTGCCCGCGCGGGAGGGGGATGTGCGCGAGCCGGCATGGTCGCCTTTTTTGCAATAGTTCTGATGAAGCAACAGTTTTGACGAAAGTAGTAGTTTTGATGAAGTGATAGTTTTGATAAAGCAATGGTTTTGATGAAGCAACAGTTTAATGAAACAATAGTTTTAATGAACAAGGAGCGTAAAGCTCAACTTTGACACTGAGGAGAACGAGATGACTTTCCAAACTCTGAAAACCGGCTTTCTGATTGCTGCTCTTTCCACCCTGCTGGCGGCTTGTTCCAGTACCTCTACCGAAGATGGCTCCGCCGAGGGCATCTATGACGACGGCAGCGGTACCAGCACTGGCACGGTCGGCTCCGATTCGCCCTACGGCAGCGGCAGCGGCAGCGACCTCGGCGCGGGCGGTGTCGATACTGTGTTCTACTTCGAATTCGACAAGGCTGTGCTGCGGCCCGAGGCCCGCGCCGCCCTCGATACCCACGCTCAGCGCCTGCGCGGCAGCGACCGCCAGATTCGCCTCGAAGGCCATGCCGACGAGCGCGGTACCCGCGAGTACAACATGGCGCTGGGGGAACGCCGCGCCAACGCCGTCAAGGAATACCTGACCCTGCAAGGTGTCAACGGCAATAACCTCGAGGTCATCAGCTACGGTGAAGAGCGTCCGGCGCAGTTGGGCAGCGACGAACAGTCCCTGTCGCTCAATCGCCGTGTCGAAATGAAATAACCGTTCATTTGCCACCCGAAGCCAGGCGCAGTATTCTGAGCCTGGCTTTTTGTTTTTCGTGAGGATGTTTGTGATGCGCAACATAGCGAACCTGTCGCGGATGCTGGCCCTGCCTCTGGTGTTGACCTTGCCTTTTGTCCAGCCGTCTTATGCGCAGCAGGGCCTGGAAGGCAGTGGAGCGGGCAATGTTTATCATCAACTGCAGATTATCCAGGAAGAAATGCGCGACCTGCGAGGTATGGTCGAAGAGCTGACCTGGGAGCTACAGCGCCTCAAGCAGCGCCAGATGGATGACTACCAGGACCTCGACAGCCGCCTGAGCGGCGGTGCCGGCTCCGGCCCAGCCGCTCCCGGCGGTGCGCTGCCCGGGGCGTTGTCAGCGCCAGCCGAGGCGGATCCGTTGCTTTCTGCCGCAGACCGAGGCCTGGGCGCCGGTGGCGGCGCGACATCGCCCGCTGATGCCGGCTCCGAACAGCAGAGCTATACGGCCGCTTACGAACTGCTGAAAAACCGTCAGATCGACCAGGCGGTGATCGCTTTCGATACTCATTTGAAGCGCTATCCCCAGGGTCCGCACGCCGCCAATGCCCATTACTGGCTGGGAGAAATCTACCTGCTGCAAAATGACCTGGGCAGCGCCGAAACCTCCTTCACCACTGTGGTCGACAATTTTGCCAACGACCGCAAGGCGCCCGATGCGATGTTCAAGCTCGGCCGCGTATATCATCTCCAGGGCCAGACGGCAAAGGCCAAGGAGATCCTCAATCGGGTCGCGGCCACCAATAGCAGTGCCGCGGCACTAGCCAGGGCCTACCTGCAAGACAACTTCTGATCGCGCCGGCAGCTCCCCGGCCAGCCGGGGAGCTGCCGTTCTCAGCGTCAAACTCCGCCCCGCGTTCCCTCCATTTGCGGCAACAGTGCCGGAACGGCGATAATTCACCGATGAAAGACTCATTGCGTATCACTGAAATCTTCTATTCCCTCCAGGGCGAGACCAGCACCGTGGGCCTGCCAACGGTGTTCGTGCGGCTCACCGGCTGCCCGCTGCGCTGCGTGTACTGCGATACCGAATACGCCTTCCATGGTGGTGAGCGCCAGTCAATCGACGCCATAGTCGAGCAGGTCAGGGGCCTCGGCGCACCGTTCGTCACGGTGACCGGCGGCGAGCCGCTCGCCCAGCGGGAGTGTCTGGCGCTGCTGCAGCGGCTATGTGATGAAGGTTTCCGGGTCTCGCTCGAAACCAGCGGGGCGCTACCCATCGATGGGGTGGACCCGCGGGTGGCGGTAATCCTCGATCTCAAGACACCGGGGTCCGGCGAAGTCGGGCGCAACCTCTACAGCAATATCGATCTGCTGAAAGCCGGCGACGAGGTCAAGTTCGTGATCTGCAGCCGGGAGGATTACCAGTGGGCACGGATGCGTCTCGACGAATACCATCTTGGCGAGAGGGTGGCGAACGTGTTGTTTTCGCCGAGTTACGGCACCTTGGATGCCACTGATCTGGCCAACTGGATCATCGAGGACCGCCTCGCGGTGCGTTTGCAGCTGCAATTGCACAAGTTGTTGTGGAACGACGAGCCCGGGCACTGAGGACGATCACCATGACCAATGCCAGCAAGAAAGCCGTCGTCCTGGTGTCTGGTGGCCTCGATTCCGCCACTGTGCTGGCCATCGCCCGCGACCAGGGCCGCGCCTGCCACACGCTCAGTTTCGATTATGGCCAGCGCCACCGCGCCGAGCTCGCCGCCTCCGATCGGGTGAGCCTCGCACTGGGTGCCATCGAGCACAAAACCGTGCGCATCGATCTCGGCAGCATTGGCGGTTCGGCGCTCACCGACACCCGCATCGCGGTGCCGGAGGAGATCACTTCCGGTATTCCCATTACCTATGTGCCGGCGCGCAACACCGTGTTCCTCGCTATCGCCCTCGGCTGGGCTGAGGTGCTCGACGCCACGGATATCTATATCGGGGTCAACGCCGTGGACTACTCCGGCTATCCCGACTGCCGGCCAGAATTTATCGACGCGTTCGAAACCATGGCCAACCTCGCTACCAAGGCCGGAGTGGAAGGGCGCGGTTTGCGGATTCACGCCCCGCTGATGGAGATGACCAAGGGCGATATCATCCGCACCGGGGCGGCTCTCGGCGTTGACTATGGCCTTACGGTTTCCTGTTATCAGGCCAGCGCTGAGGGATTTGCTTGCGGGCGTTGCGACAGCTGTCGGCTGCGCCGTCAGGGATTTGCCGACGCAGGCATTCCCGATCCGACAAAATATGCAGATTAAGGGTTTTTTTTCTTGACGTATTTTCTTCAAACAGTAAGATATGCGCCTCTTCCGGGTCGTTAGCTCAGTTGGTAGAGCAGTTGGCTTTTAACCAATTGGTCGCTGGTTCGAATCCAGCACGACCCACCATCTTTAATCAGCTACTTTTAGAGTAGCTGGACGATTTACAGGCCGCGCTTGTCGCGGCCTTTTTTTTGCTAGAAGGCACGGTTCGTGGCCATGGCATAGGCTCGTCCCTGTCGGCGCCTCGGTCGGGATCGCCAGTAGTCCGCCCTTCATCTGTCCCCAGCCCGATCCTCGACCTCGCTGTCGAGGGGCGCCGAGCTGAACTCACCGCACAGCCGGACCCGTTTGCCGTCGCTTCGGTTGCCCAATGGCCGATTACCGGGCATCCACCATCAGCAGTTGTTCGAGATACCTACGGCTTGCGGGTGAAAAATCCATCTTGCGCCGCTGCCGTCCATCCATCAACAGGATCACGGTTTCGGCGCTCACCGCCCTCTGGTCGTGCTGCCAGGCTTCCTGGTAGAACACGGCCGAGGAGTTGCCGAGGCGGGTGATGCCGGTGAGGATCGTCACTGGCGCCCCCGGCAACAGTTCCCGCTGGTAGTCGTAGCTGGCTTTTCTCACTATGCCGAACAGCGCGTCGGGGCCGGACAATTCCTGGATCGGCGCATAAAGGCCAAAACGAGCGTCTTCGAACCACACCGGAGGCACGGTATTGACCACATGGCCGGCGTTGATTTCGGCGTCGCGAGGCTGTCGGGTATGGCGCAGCATGAGGCGTTCCCGATCAGTCGGCGGTGGTGCCGCCATCGGCGCAGAGGATGGCGCCATGCACCGCCCGGGCATCGTCAGAGGCTGCGTAGAGGAATAGCGAGGCGACGTCTTCTGGCTCCGCAGCGGGACGGATGCCGCCGTAGCGCATGAACAGGGCGGGATCGATACCATCGGGGATCGACATGCCGGTGGTCATGTTGGTGTTGGCCATGGTGCCGGGCGACACGGCGTTGATACGGATGGGGGCATTGATGAATTCCATGGCCATCGATTTGGTCATCATCACGATCGCCCCTTTGGTCATGCTGTAGGGCACGATATAGGCCGAGCCCTTGAGGGAGGATTGGGAAGCACAGTTGACGATATTCCCATGGCTCTTCAACAGATGCGGTATGGCGGCCTGGGACAGCCAGAAGGGGGCGGCCAGGTTGATGGACATCAACTTGTTCCACTCATCTTCGCTGACGTCGGCGACCTGGTGCATGCGCACGATCCCAGCGATATTGCACAGTACATCGAGTTTGCCAAAATGTGTTACCGCCGTCTCGACCGCCTGGTGACAGGCGGCGCGGCTGGTGAGGTCGATGTTGAGGGCGAGCACGTCGGCGCCGAGGGCCTCGGCTTCGCTGCGGGTGCTGTCGAGTCCCGCCTGATCCACGTCGATGATGCACAGGGCGGCGCCTTCGCGAGCGAAGCCGAGGGCCGCGGCCCGGGCCAGGCCATTGCCGGCGCCACTGACCATGACGGTCTTGTTCTGGAAGCGTTTACTCATGGTGGTCTCCTTGGTCAAGGGTGATGGGTGGATTGCACTCGGGTGTCGGTTGTCGCGCTTGTTCAGGTCGCCACTGTGCGGGCGCCGTCGATCACCAGCTCGTGTCCGTTGAGAAAGCGGGTTTCGTCCGACAGCAGATAGACCGCGGCGGCGCCGATTTCCTCCACGGTGCCGAGCCGGCCGGCAAAATTGAGGCCGATCAGGTGTTCGCGCAGGCCGGGGTACAGGGCGGTGTAGCGGTCGTACATGGGGGTATCGATGGAACCGGGCGAGAGGGTGTTGCAGCGGATGCCGCGACGGCCGAAATCCACGGCGATGGCGCGGCTCAGGCAATTGAGACCGCTCTTCGACACCACATAGGGAAAATGGCGGGGCCGCACATGGGTGGCCTCGATGGTGGATATGTTGACGATCGAACCGCCCCCGGCCTCCAGCATCAGCGGGATGGCCGCCTGGCTCCAGGCGAAGGGCGCGTCCAGGTTGAGGGCCATGGTCTGGCGCCACAGTTCGTCGCTGGTTTCGAGGATATCGGCCTCATCGACCCGCCCGGCGTTGTTCACCAGCCCGGTGACTCCGCCGAATTCGCTGCGGGCTAGATCGCAGGCTTCGCCGGCGCTGCCGGGCGCGGTGACGTCCGTTACCAGGTGGCGGGCGCCGAGCTGATCGGCTGCCTGGCGTACAGCGCTGTCGATATCCACCATCAGCACATTGGCGCCCTGGTGGCGGCAGGCGGCGGCGATGCCGAGGCCGATACCCTGGGCTGCGCCGGTGACGATGATGACCTTGTGGGCAAGGCGGGACATAGGATTTCCCTGTCGCTTATTGTTGGAATGGTTCCCGAAAAGGGCCGGGGTGATTCCGGGATTCTACGCTATTTGCCTTGGCGGTATAAATCGTCGCCGGTCCATCCTTTCACATGAAGGGCTTGCAGCGCGAGGATGCGGGTGGTGACGGAAGCGTATTCCTGCTGCCAGCCGCGGCCTGTCGCTTTTCGGCTTATGGCAATGGCCACTGCGATGCGTTCTAATACTGGCACTTTGGCGGTCGCCAACCCAGGCCGTGGATGGTTCCGCCCGGCAACCGGGCTCCTTGACGATAAAACTGGAGAAAAGTGATGAGTGACAATCAGGAAACGGATGCGCTGCTGGCAAAAGGTCTGGAAATGATGGATAAGGTCTATGGTCCCGGCGTCGCTGAAATGGTTACCGAGACGGCCCACCTGCCGTTCCCGGGCGAGACGGTCCGTCACCAGTTCGCCGAGATCTGGAGCCGCCCGGGCCTGTCGATTCGCGATCGCCGCCTATTGGTGTTCGGCGCCACTGCCATGCTCGGTCGTTCCGATCTGATCGAGATTCAGGTGCTGGGTGCGCTGCGCAATGGCGAACTCGATGACGAGCAGCTCGAGGAGGTGGCGCTGCATCTCGCTTATTACGCCGGCTGGGGCAACGCCACCGCGGTGTGGCGGGGTATCCAGGCCGCCAAGAAACGCTTTGCCGAGGAGCAGGCAAAGAAATCATGAACCAGGGATGTGCCTCCGTCCACAGGGCCTGGCTTGCCAGGTTTCCTCTGTCTCGGTAAAAACAGGCCTTGTCTTGTCGCAAATACTGAGGTCTCTCTCCAGCAACAGGTTCCACGTAATCCCCTTACCTGCTGGGGTAATGTAATGCTCGTCTGAAATGACGCTCATAACATTAACGAACATCCCTGGCAGATAAAACAGGGGGAGGAGAGAGACATGACCACCAATCACAGCGCCGTCAGGGCGTTTTCCCGGTCGCTCCTGGTGAGCGCGGTGGCCACCGCGGCGCTTGCCGGTGCCGCCCAGGCCCAGGATGCTCCGCGCAGAACGCTCGAAGAAATCGTTGTCACCGCGCGGAAAGTCGAGGAATCCATCCAGAGTACTCCGGTGGCGGTGTCCGCCATGACCGGTGAGGGCATGCGCGTCGCCCAGATCCGCGACGTCAAGGATGTCCAGCGGTCGGTACCCAACCTGTCGATATCCACCAAGAGCCCCGCCAGCGGCGCAATGACGTTCATTGCCATTCGCGGCCAAAGCGGCCTGGCCGGCACTCTCACCGCCGATCCGGCGATCGGTGTCTACATGGACGGTGTCTACGTGGCGCGCCACGGCGCCTCCCTCGCCGACTTGGTGGACGTGCAGCGGGTGGAGGTGCTGCGCGGCCCCCAGGGCACCCTGTTCGGGCGCAATACTACGGGTGGCGCTCTCAACATCACCAGCAATGCGCCCACCGATGTACTCGAAGGCTCGGTGGAAGTACAGCTCGGCAACTATGAGCAGCGCGAAGTCACCGGAATCATCAATGTGCCTCTGACCGAGAATCTGGCGGCGCGGGTGGCCTACCAGCATTCCGAGCACGAGGGCTATGGCGACAACGACTTTCTCGGCAAGAAAAACCTGCTCGATTCCCTCGACAATGATTTTGCCCGGGTGTCCCTCAAATACACCGCGCCGAGCGGCAATTGGGATCTGACCCTGGTGGGCGATTACACCGACCGCACCGGCGATGGCCAGTTGACGGTGATGACCGGCCTGTCGCCTTCGTCCGCGGCCATTGGTTATGCCAATGCCCAGCCGCCGGACGGCGATTCACTCAGTGACTACCTGAGCCGCAACAACGATTTCTGGACCGGCTTCGCCAACGAGAGGCAGCCGTCCAGCGTGGAGACGCGCGGCCTGTCGGCAACTGTCAATGTCGACCTCGGCTGGGCCGCGTTCAAGTCCATCACCGCCTGGCGGGATATGGAACTGGCCGGCCTCAACGACAGCGATGGCACGCCATACCGGCTGTTGTCCACCCGATATGACAACGAACAGCGCCAGGTGTCCCAGGAATTCCAGCTCTCCGGGGGCGAATCCGAGTTGCGCTGGATCGTCGGCGCCATGTGGTTTGAAGAGAAGGCCACTGACCTGGCCAACTCCATCAATTTCCTGCGCCCCGGGATGACCGAGAACAATGCCGATGCGGTCAACACCTCCCGGGGGATGTTCGGCCAGCTGTACTATGATGTCACCGACACCGTGACCCTCACTGCCGGCCTGCGCCACACCATGGATCGCCGGGAAGTTGTCATCAAGAACCTCAATTCCGTGGAACCGCAGGTCTGTGCCGTTGCGGTAGAGGACCGCGACGACGGCGTGACCTGCAAGCAGTCCCGGGATACCGATTTCGACTACTGGTCCTACATGTTGGGCGCCGACTGGCAGGTCAGCGACGATATCTTTCTCTACGCCAAGACCAGCCGCGCCTTCATGGCCGGCGGCTGGAACAATCGCCAGGGCTCCATCCCCGCCTTCGAGCCCGAACGGGTTCGCGACTTCGAGATAGGTGCCAAGGTCGACTGGCTGGATGGCACCCTGCGCACCAACATCGCCCTGTTTCGCGCCGAACAGGACGGCTTGCAGCGTACCATCAACACCGTCAGCAACAACACCCCGGCACAGTTCATCGTCAACGCCGGCTCATCCACGGTGCAGGGCGCCGAGTTCGAAATCAGCGCCCTGCCCTGGGAGGGCATGGAGCTGCGGGCGAGCGTCGGCCTGATGGACGCGGAATACGACAAGTTCCAGGACGAGCGCCTGATCAACGGTGAATTCGTGACCGTGGACCGCAGCAGGGAGGAGCCGCGCCAGACGCCGGAGCTGACCTACTCGATCGCCGCCACTCAGCGTGTGAACGCGAACTACGGCACCTGGCTGTTCCATGCGGATTACTCCTACATGGGCAAGCATTCCTACATCTCGGATACGGCGTCGCCGGGTGCCAGCGAAGCGGAACAGGCCCGGGTCAGGGAAATGAACAAGCTGGGTTATGTGGACAGCTACGGCCTGCTCAACGCCAAGATCGGGCTTGAACTCCACAACAGCGGTGTGAGCTTCGAACTGTGGGCGCGCAACCTGACGGAAGAAAAGTATTTCACCCGCACCTTCGCCGATCTCTATACCGGGCCCTTTGGCTACGCCCTCGGCTATACCGGTGATCCCCGTACCTTCGGCGTCACTGCGCGCTATGAGTTTTAGATACAGGGACTGATCAGCTGCCAGCCCCGGGATCCGGCGTCATCGCCGGGTCCCGGGAGCGCGTGGAAAATGCTAAGGTAGCGCTCCCTAGAAACGGAGGAAACCCCATGAGTGATAACCAGAAGGGCGATGAGCTGTTGGCCAAGGGCCTGGCGATGATGGACGAGGTCTATGGCCCCGGTGTCTCGGCGATGACGGCACCGGTCGCCGATATGCCTTTCCCGGGCGAGACCATCCGCCATCTGTTTGGCGAAATCTGGAACAGGCCCCATCTCAATATCCGCGATCGCCGCCTGCTGGTGATCGGCGCCAGCGCCATGCTGGGCCGCACCGACCTGATCGAAACCCAGGTGCTCGGCGCGCTTCGCAATGGCGAACTGAATGACGCGGAGCTGGAAGAGATTGCCCTGCACCTGGCGTTCTACAGTGGCTGGGGCAACACCACGGCGGTGTGGCGAGGCATCCAGTCAGCCAAAAAGCTCTTTGCGGATGAGCAGACCGCGAAGTAGCGATGTCCAGACGAGCAATGTTCGAACGAGCCGGGCGCCGCTGCCGGTGACCGGCTCGCGATCGATAGCTTTTTGCCAATGGTTTTTTGTGAGTGGTGCCTGTGAGGCGGGCTGCGGGTGGGGTGATCATTTACGCCGCGGCTGCCCGGCTGGCTTCTGCCCCGGCAACAACCGCGATATCCGTCTTCCCACCCTGTTCCCGCAACGGGTTAGCCGCCCGCCAGGATTACCATGAGCCAGTCCAAAAGCCCTCTAGTCGCCGCCGAGCCAGCGGCGAGCCGTTACCGCTGGTATGTGCTCTTCGTGTTGACGGCTGCCCAGGCATGTCATTACCTTGATCGGACCATCATCGGGCTTGTGGTGGAACCGGTCCGCAGCGAGTTCGGTCTCAGCGACGGTCAGATCGGCCTGCTGTCCGGACTGGCCTACGGTATCGCCTTTGCCCTTGCCGCCATCCCGCTCGGTTGGCTGGTGGATCGCAGCAACAGGCGCAACCTGCTGGCGATCATCCTGTCCCTGTGGAGTGGCCTTACCATGGTCTGCGGCCTGGCGCAGAACTACCTTACCCTGCTGCTCAGCCGGATGGCCGTAGGCGCCGCGGAAGCCGGCGGCTCGCCGACGGGGATGTCCATCCTGGCGGACTACTTCGGCCCCAGGGAGCGTTCCTCCGCTATTGCCATCTGGTACGCCAGCGCCGCTTTCGGTGTGATGATGACCTTCCTGGTGGGCGGCTATATCGCTGAGCACTACGGCTGGCGCTACGCCTTCTTTTTCGCCGGCATACCGGGCCTGCTCGTTGCCGTACTGATTCTCGCCACGCTCAAGGAGCCGGTGCGGGGCGCCATGGAGCTGCAACGGAGCGATTTCAAACCGCTGCCGCCCGGTCGCGCCGCGCTCTACCTGCTGCGCCGGCCGGCGGTGGTCCACTGCATGATGGGCATCATCCTGGCGGGGCTCACGGTGTCCGGCTTCTCGATCTGGACCGTGTCGTATTTCACCCGCCAGCACGGCCTCGATCTCTCCCAGGCGGGTGTAGTGGCGGCGGTGGCGCTGGGGATTTGCGGCGCCATCGGCGGCATCGCCTGCGGTCTTGTCGCCGACCGCCTGAACAGCGGCAGCCGGGGCTATCAGCCGAAGCGGATTGCGCTGTTGTGCGCCGCGACCGCCTCGCTATCGATTCTGGTCGGGGTCGCGGCGCTGCTTGCCAACTCGTTCTGGGTGGCGATGGGCATTTATTTCGCCTACGCCATGCTCAATACCGCCCACAACGGCCCCGCCAACGCCTTGCTGCTGTCGCTGGTCGGCCCCCATATGCGCGGGTTCACCATTTCCGCTGTGCAGATGTCCGCTAACCTGATCAGCTGGGGGATGGGTCCGTTGATCGTCGGGCTGCTGAGCGACCTGATCACCCTGCCGGACTCCCTGCGCTGGGCGCTGATCCTCACCCTGATGATCAATATCTGGGCCGCACTTCACTTTGTGCTGGCGTCGCGCCACGGCGAGCGCGATCTGGAGCGTCTCGGCGAAGCCTAGTCGCGGCGTTATTCTCGCGGAGCGCGGGGAGGAGCGCGCCCGGAATGGTCTCCCCGCGCCGACGGAGCCTGCGCCACGGCTCCTTCGGCTTCGTCGGCTGCGGTTCTAGCCGATGAAAGTGCGCTCCCGGGATGAGCGTACGACGTCATCCAGCAATTTGTGCAGTGCCAGGGCGTCGTGGAAATCCGGCACCTTTTCCCCGTCGCGGATGGCCCGGGCCAGGGCCTGGTAGCTCTTTGCCACGTTGAGCGGCGGGTTGGCGCGAATGCTGTCGGGCACCGCGAAATAATGCTCGGGCACAGTCACTGGCTCGAGCTGTGCCGAACCGGTGGTCTTGTAGAGGTGCAGGTCGCTCATCTGGATACCGCGGCCGCCGGCCTCGGCGCGAATCAGCAGGTCGCCCTTATCACCGTTGATTTCCAGTGACACGCCGGTGCCGTGGGGCGATCCGCCCTGGATGCGAGCCGAGGCCATCACGCCGCTGGCGGTGACGGCCGAAAGCAGCACCTGGTCGGGGGAGGTGCGGGGGAACGTGTCGCCGCGGTCCACCACGGTGATAGCGGGGACCTGGGTGGCGACAAGGGCGGAGAGCTCGTGGAAGTCGCCCAGCAGCCAGCGCAGCGCATCGATGGAATGGCCGCCGGGAATGCTCAGCATGTGGGCGCCGCTGGCAAAATCCTGCAAATAGGTGAGGGAGGAGGGCAGCACCGGCATCCAGTCGACCGAGTGGTTGAGACTGCACGCCAGCACCCTGCCGATCTCGCCAGCAGCCAGCAGGTCGCGGACATGGTTCAACACCGGCGCGTGGCGCGCCTGCAGGCCGATCATCGTGATCACCGGTTTGCCGTCGGCCAGCCGGCACAGTTCCGCGGCTTCATCGACATTGCGGGCCAGCGGCCATTCGCAATAAACGTGTTTGCCGGCATCGAGGGCCATGCGAACCAACTCGAAATGCGCCGGTACCCGGACGCACACCGATACCACATCGACGTCGGCGCTTTCCACCAGGCGTCGCGGGTCGCCGAAGGCGCGGGTCGCGCCAAACTGGCGTGCGGTGGCCTCCGCCGTTTCCTGGTGGGAAGTGGCCACTGCGGCGATGGAAAATTCATCGAGGGCGGCGAGCGCGGGCAGGTGCGCACGGGTGCCCCAGCTGCCATTTGGGTTGGCGCCGATGATACCGACACGGATTCTATCGCTCATGGTGTGTTCCTTGATCTGTGATGTCCGCGCGACGGATCATGGGTTGTTCTGCTCGGCTACCAACGCGCTGGCGGCGCCGTAGCAGAAGGCGAGAAAGTCGGGAGCCATTGCGTCGGTGAGTCCGATCACACCGGCTTCGACCCGCGCCTTCATATCGTTGAGTGCTTGTTCGGGGTCGTCGGTCACCATGTTGTAGAAGGCCACATACTGGTGCGATGGGTCGGGCATGGCATCGTCGAGCTTGAACCCCGTCAGCTTGAAGCGCCGGGCGGACACATAGCCCGGTTGCGCCAGTACATCCCGCAGATGCTGATTGTTGTACCAGTCGTTATATTCGTCTTCACGGCCCGGGGCGGGGTTGCTGTAAACCACCAGCACATATTCATTCATCGTTGGTCTCCTCATTAGGAATTATCGTCAGGGTTGGGATCGTGGGATTTGCCTCGGGCAAGCCGCCGGGATTGATTCTAGCCATAAAGTGCAGCCGGGGCACCGGGCGAGGCCGATTTTTTGGCAGCTTGTGATGAGGATGTTCAAAACATCGACAGGTCCTGGGGCCGGCCTTGTTTTATCGGGCGCCAGGGATTAGACTTTTACTTACTGGTTGATAAGTAATGCTGAATTGGCTGAAAAAATGATAAGTAGATTGGCGTCAGGGGGATTTCCGCCGTCGCTGACACTGCAACTCAGGTGAATTACTCCATGTCGTCAAACGAAAATCCTCAAGGCTGGCTGCCCATCGCCCTTTCCTCGCAAGTGACCGCCCAGGCCCCCCTGGCAAGGCGTTGCTGCGGTCGCGAGTATGTCTTGTTTCGCGATGCGGACGGCTCGGCCCGTATCCTCGAAGACCGCTGTGCCCATCGCAAGGCGCCCCTGTCGCTGGGCCGGATCACCCCGGAAGGCTGGTTGGAATGCCCCTACCACGGCTGGCGCTACAGCGGCGCCACGGGCGACTGTATGCAGATTCCCAACCTCGCGCGCAATGAGACCATCCCCGGCAATTACTGTGTGGAGAATTTTACCGCCGCGGAGCGCGATGGCGTGGTGTTCCTTTGGCAAGGCGCCAATCCACCCGGTAGCGAGCGCCCGGTGCCCGACATTTCCCTGCCGGAGGGGGAACGTCTGGGGGAGGGGAGCTGCCTGATCACGCTGCCGGCCCATGATCTGGCGACCACCCTGCTGGACGCCCCCTGGCTGGTGCTGGACCTTCCCGGACTGCATATCGTGCCGGACCATTTGCAGGGAGAGCCGCTACTCGATGAGCGGGGGCTGGCCGTGGAGTGGGCCCTCGATTGGGCGCCGCTGGCTCGTCGCCGACGCCGTACCCCGGGAGATTATCCGCTGGCGCTGGCGCTGATTCTCGACGAAGCGGGACGCGCCGCGCGCGTCGAGATCCGCGACGTGGCCAGCTACCGCGTGGTGCTGTCGGCCGGCCTCTACTGCGCTCCGGTCACTCATTGCGTGAGTGCGCTGCACTGGCGCTGGGCAGTCAACCCGCCGGCAGTCGCGGGCCAGCCGGCCTACCTCGTTAATGCCGCCGACCGGTTGTCGCTGTCGATGCGGAGCAGTGTGGATGCGACGCAACTGGTGGCTCTGCACCCCTATATATCCAGTGTCTGGCTCGGCCGCATCCCGGCGGTGGAACCGGCTCTGACCCCCTCCAGGAGGTAACTTGCCATGACTACCATCGACTTCGACGAACAGATCGCCCTCGGCGTCGACCGAGGAAAAAGCCGCCACACCCCTTGGGAGCCCGGCCGTCATATCCTGCGTGACGCCTGGTTCCCGGTGGCCCACAGCCAGTCCATTGGCTCCGCGCCGCGCCGCCGTTTTGTCCATGCCCAGCCCTATTACCTGTGGCGGGACGGCAGGGTGCTGCGGGCCACCGAGTGTCATCCAGATGAGCTCAAGGCTCTGCGCGGTCGCGGCAGTGAATTTACCGGCGGCAGTGGCGACTACCCAGTGGTGGATCGTTATGGCTTTGCCTGGGTGTGGTACGGGGATCCCGCCGATGCGGAGCCCGGACTGATCCCGGACATCCCCTTCCTGTCCCCCGCCCGGGGTGGTCCTGCCTATGCGCGCCTCAGCAATTACTTCCACTGCAGCTACGAGCTGGTGTTGGAGAACATCCTCGACCTGACTCATATCGATTTCGTCCACGGCAACTATGGCGGCACCCACGAATCCGACGAGGACCACATCCGGGTGGAATCCACCTCGGAGACAGTGACCATGATCCGCACCACCAAGCGGCGTCCCACCTCCGCTTACCAGAAACAAGTGCTGGGTATCCGCGAGCAGTTCCAGGACGTGGATTTTTACACCCATGTGTTCATCCGCAGCGGGGTATGTTTCCTCCACGCCCATTACAGCCATGCGCCGTCGATGCCGCTGATGCAGAACAACACGCCGGAATCCCGCTTTCTAACCCGCGCCGACGCCACCTTTGGCGTCGAGCAGTGCGACGATCCGAGTTACCGCCGCAACTGGCCAAAGACCGGTCCGATGGTGGCCGCTCAGGACGAGAGGATGCTCAATCCGCAAAATCCCCGCTATGTACTCGAGGGTTACAAGCAGGATATGAATACCCGCTTCGACACCGCCGGCCTGTTGTTCCGCCGTCGTCACCAGGCTCTGGTTGAACGGCAGCAGCAGGATGATTTCTCCTACCATGACGACATCGTCAAGGCGTCCGATATCGCCGAAGTGCTTAAGGTCAAGCGGGTGGGCTAGGGTCAGGTGCCTCAGTACCTGCGATAGGATGATCAGGCCGCAGGGCGAGTTTCCAGCACAGCTGGATTACCCGCGGCAGGACGAATATATTAGCGCACCGGAGGTGCTTATCATCCCTGCCCCAGGATTGCTGCGACTCGTCGTCTGCCGAACGCTTGGTTGATTCCTGCGAGCCCGGCGGAACGGCCGAAGTTCCACCGGCATCAAATTGATTGCACAAAATTGTACAAACAAGGAGAAATACGTGACTGAACCACTCGATATCGCTGCGCTCGACACACTGTTCGCCGATGCCAGAACTTACAACAGTTGGGAGGACCGTCCGATCGACGACGACCTGATCCTCCGCCTTTACGAGGTGGTGAAGTGGGGCCCCACGACGGCGAACACCTGTCCCGCGCGCTTCGTGTTCGTACGCAGCCCGGAGGGCAAGGAGCGTCTCCGGCCCCATATCAACGAGGGCAACCTGGCTAAGACCATGTCCGCGCCCTGCACGGTGATCATCGCTTACGACACAGAGTTTTACCGGCTGATGCCGAAACTGTTCCCCGATCGGGACTACCAGTCGGTATTTGCCGGCAAGGATGCCCTGATCGCCGAAATCTGCATGCGCAGCTCCTCACTGCAAGGCGGCTACCTGATCATGGCGGCTCGCGCCCTTGGTCTCGATTGCGGCCCGATGTCGGGCTTCAACGCCAAGTCCCTGAATGCCGAATTTTTCCCCGATGGCCGCTGGCAGGCCAACTTTCTTTGCAATCTTGGCTACGGCATGGAGAGTGGCCTGTTCCCTCGCAACCCTCGCCTGGATTTTGACGAGGCCTGTCTGTTGCTTTGATCTCCGCGGCCGGCCACGGCTCCTCCACCTTTTGAAAGCAGGTTGACTCCAATGTCCGATAATAAGACTGTTGCCAGCGCGTTGCCGACGGCCGATTACCGCCCTCAGAACCAGGTGAAGATCATTCTGGTGCTGATGCTGATCTACACGTTCAACTACATGGATCGGGTGATCTTCGCCTCGGTCGGTGAGGCGGTGAAAAAGGATCTCGCGCTCAGTGATCTGCAACTCGGGCTGCTCGGAGGCTTGGCTTTTGCCGCGTTCTACACCTTGTTCGGACTCCCTCTGGCGCGTCTTGCCGAACGCTTCAACCGGGTGGGCATTATCGCGGTGTGTGTCGCTGTGTGGTCGGCGATGACGGCGTTGTGTGGCACGGCGATGGCGTATTGGCAATTGCTGCTGTTTCGCATGGGAGTGGGTGTCGGCGAGGCCGGGTTCACCCCGACGGTGGTGTCGCTGATTTCCGATTACTTCAAGCCCAACCATCGGGCCACGGCCTATTCGTTGATCATCCTCGCGGTGCCGATCGGCTCTTTCCTGGCGGCGGCCCTTGGCGGCTGGATCGTCGAGAACTACGGCTGGCGGATGGTGTTTTTCGTGATCGGCCCGCCCGGCATGTTGCTCGGCCTGCTGACCTGGTTCACCTTGCGAGAGCCGCCGCGGGGCCATTCCGACGGCAAGCTGGATCATGATCCGGTGCCGCCATTGGGGGAAGTGCTCAAATACCTGTGGGGTAAATCCGCCTTTGTCCATCTCACCCTGGGTGCTGCGCTCATCGGCTTCGTGGCCTATGGCAACAACTTTTTCCTGATGCCGTTCATGGTGCGCAATTTTGGCCTCGATCACGCCGAGGCGGGCATGTTGCTGGGCATCATTCTCGGCGTTTCCGCCGCTGTCGGCACGTTGTCGGGCGGGTTGCTCTCGGATTGGGCGGGGCGCCACAACCTGCGCTGGTACGCCTGGCTGCCGGCTGTGGGGCTGATCAGCTCCTGGCCGTTCTATGTGCTGGCGCTGTTTCAGGAGACCCTGGTGCCGGCGGTGGTGCTGATGGTGATCGGCAGCATCACCTTTTACGCATTCCTGCCAACCACCCAGACCGTTACCCAGGGTCTGGTGCGGCCCAAGATGCGCGCCTCCACCTCTGCCGTTCACGGGCTGGCATCGGCGATGCTGGGGCTGGGTGCAGGCCCGGTCTTTCTCGGTTGGGCCAGCGACCTGTTTGCGGAGCGGGCTTTTGACGCCGCGGCGCTCGGGGTTGGAGGTTTCGCCGCCAACTGCCAGGGTGCGGATCTGACGGTCCTGGGCGCGGGGGTGGCGGATGCCTGTGCAGCAGCCTCCGCCGAGGGTATTCGCTATGCGATGGTAACGGCATCGCTGGGGCTGCTGTGGGCTGCGGCACATTATCTGCGCGCCGCCCGGTCGCTGCGTGCCGAAGTGGTATCGCCCTATATCGAAGGCAGGCCATAGTGAGTATCCGCTCCCGGGGGAAGTACGGGAGCGGCGGGGCACCTGTGGCGAGGCGGCTTCTGGCGGCGCTACGCATGGGAATGTGGACAGGGACGATATGCACTCAGCGAGGCGGGGAAAGCCTGCTAGTCTGTAGGCATGAAGAATACGTCTGGCGGACAACTTGCAGTACCTCCACGGCAAGCCGTGGAGCGGGCTCATCGCCGGGTGCGCCGGGTGGCCCACTGGCTCGATGAGGCATTCCGGATTCCCGGAACCCGTTTTCGTGTCGGGTTGCAGCCGATCATCGGCATGGTGCCGGTGGTGGGCGATCTCCTGGGGCTGGCGTTGAGTGGTTTCCCGATCCAGCAGGCAATCGTGCTGGGCGCTCCGCGGCTTGTGGTTGTGCGGATGATCGGGGTCGTGCTGCTCAATTTTCTGATCGGATTGTTGCCCGGTGCCGGAGATATCGCCGATGCAGTATTCAAGGCCAATACCCGCAACCTGCGCCTGCTCGAAACCTACCTCGCTTCTCTGAGTTCACCGCCTCAGGCAGCTCCGCCGCACCGTCGTGCCGGAAGTTGGCTGGTGTGGGTTTTGACTGTCATGCTCGGCATCACCCTGTTGGCCTGGTTGTTATCGCTGTGGCTGACTTAGCGCCGGTTGCCGCGGCGGGTTCAGGGGATGCCCTGTGCGGGACACATGAGGTTCCGCCGCCAGATTTGCGCGCGTTCCGGCGACCCGCACATGACGCGAAAAGGCCCGGAAATTCCGGGCGCTTCCAAGGGGCATTGCGGTCACCCGGCGTCCCACACCACAGGGATTGCCGTGGGTGAACGGAACTGAATGCCGCGGATGCCTTCATAGCCGCCCTGCGGGTCGAGGCGGAGATTGGGCAGGTAGTCGAGCACTGCGTTGAGGGCGATGTCCATCTCGATCTTGGCCAGTGGCATGCCCATGCACATATGATGGCCGAAGCCGAAGGACATTGCCTGCTTGATGCGCTTCTTGCGGAAATCGTAGACATCGGGCTCTTCGTGCACGGCGGGATCGCGGTTGGCGGCGCCCACCAGCATGCTGACACCGGAGCCTGCGGGAATGTGTACGCCGGCGACTTCGGCATCCTGTATGGTGATGCGGGGGATGATGGATACCGAACCCTCGTAGCGCATGGCTTCGTCGATGGCCGGTTTCACCAGGCTGCGATCGTTGCGCACTTGTTCCAGCAGGTGCGGGCGTTCCAGCAACAGAGACAGCACATTGGCGAAGGCGCGGCTGGTGGTCTCACCGGCGGCGGCCATGGTGGGGCGCAGCACCTGGGCGATTTCCTCGTCGGCGAGTTTCTTGCCGCCGTTGTCGAGGCGGATCAACTGGGCGATGAGGTCGTTGCCATCGGTGTCGCCAGCGGCGCGGCGGGTTCTGACCACGTCCAGGATCTGGTTGTAGATCTCGCCCGAGGCTTTGAAGGCATTGGCGATGCGCTGCTGCGCCTCCTCCGGCTTGCTGAAGTCGCACATGCCGCCGAGCACCATCACCAGGGCGCGGGTGTTGAACAGGTCCATGGCTTCGGGGTCGTCGTTGGGCAGGCCGAACAGCTTGTAGATGACCCGCAGCGGGAAGTCGAGGATCAGATCGGCCATCAGCTCACCCTCGCCACGATCGGCAATGTCCCTCACCATGGCCTGGATGGTCGGCTTGAAGTGGGCGTCGGACATTTGCCGAATGGCGGCGGGGGAGAGAATGCTCGCCAGGATTGAGCGGTGCGCGCGGTGTTCGTCGCCTTCCTGGTAGAGGATCACCGGGTCGCCCATGACGCCGCCAAAGGCCTCCTTGTAGATCACGCTGGAGTAGGTTGCCGGGTCCAGCAGCGCCCTGCTGCAGATTTCATGGCCGAGGAAAGTGAATACCTTGCGATCCCCGGTACGGCCAGCCACCAGGGAGGGCACTCCCAGTTCCGAAACCAGATCCCCCTGGTACACGACACTTTGCTCACGCAGCTCCTTATAACGCGGGTAAGGGTCGGCCATGGTGCCGGCGTAGGCCTTGCTGAGGGCGACGAATGCTTCGTTCATTTTGGTCATGGTGAATCCCCTGTGATTTGTAAGGGTTTGATGGTTGCAATACTAGGAGCGACTGCGGGAATGACCAACAGACAAAAAGGCCCTTTTGTTTGAAATCGGACTTATCAAGGGCCCTGTGCAGTATGATCAATGGGTTTTGTCAAAACCCGGTGATAAGCTTCTCCGGCACCGCGTCCGGTAGCGCCAGGCGCTCGCCCTACATTCTGATTCAACAATAAAAGAGGCAACCATGACCCTGCTCAAACGATCGTTTTATTGTCTGTCACTGCTGGTCCTCGGCGCCGCTCCGGCCGTTGCCAATGAATTGGGTGACCGGGTAAATCCCTTCGGCAGACCGCCCATCGACATGGCCAGCATGCATGACATGAGCATCACCCTGTTCTTCGTGATGCTTGCGGGGTTCGGCCTGTGGAGCCTCTACAAGAAGCGACTGAGTCTCGGCCTGCTGATCCTGATCGGCGCCATGTCCGCGTCCTGGCAGGAGTTCTACGCCGACTGGGGTGGCTACCTGTACTGGAACCCGGAGTTTCCCCAACTGCCCTGGGGCGATACGCCGTTCACCACCCCCGACAAGCCGATGTTCATACCCTTTTCCTGGGGCTGGTATTTTGCCCTGATCTACACGCTGCTCACCGTGATCCTGGTGTGGCTGCAGCGCAAGCTGCCCGCCGTGCCCAACTGGCTGGTGGTGCTGGTGATTGCCGGTCCGCTGTTCTACGCCTACAACATCTACGGTGAAATGCAGGCGGCCAACATGGCGTGGTGGGGGTATGCGCACGCTTTCGGCCCTTCGGCGCAGGGCACCTACGCCATGTATCCCCTGGTCTGGCCGGCGGCATCGCTGGTCGCCTGGAGTGTGGTCCTGCTGTGCATGTTCACGGCGAAGGACGCCATGGGTTACTGGTGGCACGAGCGGGTGATGGGTGTCAACCGCGTGGCCGCAGGGATAGGGCACGGCCTTGCCCGCATCGGTTCGTTTATCATTGCCTTCAATGCCAGCTGTCTGCTGGTGGTGACGATCCCCTGCATTCTGGTGCGGTTGATCTGGGGCGTGGACAGCGCCATCGTTCCCTGAAGACTGCTGCCGTATTTTGGTACGGCTAAGAGCGCGCCGGGCCGATCCTGCAACCCCCGGCTTTCGGGTGGGGGTCGTTTGATCCGCCGTCAACAGTTGATGGGTGCCATTGAGGGGCTCATACCGTTACAATGCAGTCGTCTTAACGGTGCTCCTGCCAGACCAACGGCGGGGGTGTCAGTGTCGATAACAATTAACCGGGAGTGATTTGTGGAAAAAGATATCGTGATCGTCGGCTCCGGCGGCGCCGGACTCTCAGCAGCCATCACTGCCGCCAAGGTGGGCCTCGATGTGCTGGTGGTGGAAAAAACCCAGTATTTCGGGGGCACTACGGCCCTGTCCGGTGGCGGCATCTGGATCCCCGCCAACAGTATCGCTGCCGCCGAGGGCATTCATGATACTCCCGAGGCCGCCGCCAGTTATATCTCCGGGGTGGTGGGCGACATCGTGCGCAAGGATGTGCTCGATACCTTCGTCAACAACGGCCACAAGATGCTGAGCTTCCTGCTCGCCAACAGCGAGGTGGAGTTTGTCCTCAACTACGCGGAGCCGGACTACTACCAGAATATCGAAGGCGCGGTGCTCAAGGGTCGCCTCCTCAATCCGGTCAATTACGACGGCCGGGTGTTGGGCGACGATCTGTTGAAGATCCGCCCGCCGTTGCAGGAATTCAACGCGCCAATGGGCTTCATGGTCAGCTTTGATGACATTCCCCACCTGATGAGTGTCGGCAAGAACGTCAAGTCCACGATCCATGTGCTGAAGATGGTGGGCCGCTACGGCATGGACCGTATCAAGTACCCGAGGGGCAGTCATCTCACCATGGGCAACGCGCTGGTCGCGCGGATGCTGCGCTCTGCCCGTGCCGCCGGTGTCAGCCTGCTCGACAACGCACCGATGACCCGCCTGGTCAGTGAGAATGGGCGGGTGGTCGGGGTCGAGATCCAGCGCCATGGCAAGACCGAGGTGATCCGTGCCCGCAAGGGGGTGATTCTCGCCAGTGGCGGCTTTTCCGCCAGCCTCGAATGGCGGCGCAAGTACATTCCCTATCCGGAGCACCACGTTTCCTTCCTGCCGGATGGCAATACCGGTGACGGCCTGCAAAGCGCCATCGACCTCGGCGCCGAGTTGGAGGAGGGCGGCCACGGCAACGCCGCCTATACCGTCATGTCGGTGTACCACAAACCCGACGGCACCCTGGGCAAATACCCGCACGTCTATCTCGACCGGCCGAAGCCCGGGTGTATCGCAGTGAACAACGAGGGCAAGCGTTTCGGCAACGAGGCGGACGTCAATCTCTACAAAGCCATGCACGACACCGGTGCGGTGCCCGCCCACCTGATCTGCGATCACAAGTTCATCAAGAAGTACGGCCTCGGCCTGGTGCTGCCGGGCGGCCTGCGCCTTGGCAAGCTGCTCAAGGCCGGGTACATCATCAAGGGCGACACTCTCGAGGAGCTGGCACAGAAAATCGGCGCCGATCCTGCGGGGTTGCGCGCCACGGTCACCCAGTTCAATCAGTACGCGGCGGACGGCAACGACCCGGATTTCCACAAGGGCGACTCAGTGGTGGACCAGGCTCTTGGCGACCCGACCCACAAGCCCAACCCCTGCCTGGGACCGATCGAGACCGGGCCATTCTATGCCGTGAAGATTTTCCCCGGCGACGGTTCCACCATGCTCGGTCTCAAGGTGGATGGCCAGACGCGGGTTCTCAACAAGGAGACCGGCCAGCCGATCCCCGGGCTCTACGCCTGCGGTCTCGATATGAACGTGCTGTGGCGCGGCCGTGAACCA
>Ga0265293_10003099_pt1 | contig 31617 bp, 22 predicted proteins | sample Munlanlewell138R_FD_192505 | JGI IMG/M metagenome (GOLD analysis project Ga0265293, IMG submission 192505) | Leachate microbial communities from a municipal landfill in Southern Ontario, Canada - Leachate well 138R | ecosystem: Engineered > Solid waste > Landfill > Unclassified | place: Canada... | reverse complement strand
TCGAAAAGTGCTTAAAAGAGTGCTTTCTTTTGGGAAGGGGGGTACGGGGGGAAACATCTTTTCTTTGGCACAAAGAAAAGGGTTTCCCCCCGTGCAAACTCAAAAGAAATACGTAATGCAGAGTCGGGCTGAGCCCCAAAAATAAATCAGAGTTTCTCTAAGTATGGCGCAAGTTTAATGAGTGCTTCACGAAAGCCTATTTTTTTCCACACGGCGTCGAACTCAGTTGAGGCTAAGCATTGGAATAAATAGAGTATATCTCGTTGCGCTAGCTCATGGAGGACGCTATAGAAGCATTCGTCGCTTTTGTATTCAAGTGCATGCTGGAGTTGAACCATACGCAGTTGCAGTGAATCGAAATCTAGGGCTAAGACAGAGTTGAGCTCTCTTTCGGCGGCGTGAGCGTGTTTTTTTTGCAAATATATCCATGCTTTTATGATGTATGCTTCACTAAACTTGGGGTATGTTTCGCAGCATTTGTCGAGGCATTTTAGTGCAGCGTTGTATTTATCGCGGTTTAAGTAGAGCAGCGCACGAAAAAAACTCTGATAAGGTCCATGATCTTGATTAATTTTCTTTCTATAAGCATATGTCGCCCAGGACTCCATGCCTAGGCGTAAAAAGTTACGTAAAATCTCTTCGATATGAGGCGAGCTGGACTGAGTGTTTGCCATGATAGTGGCGGCAGGGAAAAAGAGGGAGGGGTAGCTGTCTTTGTATATTTCGGGGTGTCGTAGTATAAACGATAGTAAATCGGAGTTTTGTGGGAATTGCGTGATGGCTTGAACAAGTAAGAGCTGCGCGGCTTTGCTTTTGTCAAATTTTAAGAAAGTTTGGGCAAGTTCGATGTGATCTGCGGCAGTTCTTAGATGATGGGGGCTTAGTTGAAGGGAGAGCAGCATCATATTGAGTGCGAATGCTACATTATTGCTCTCTAGCAGTAAGTCGGCGCTAAATTGGCAAATCTCTGGGTCGCAGTGCGTTTTTAGTTTTCTCAGTGAAAGAATGCTCTCATTATTGTACAAGTCACTCAAAACCATGCTGCCATTGACCGCAGTTTGCAGTGCGCTGTCCTTGGCGCCAAGCCTTTGCAAACACTTTGCATGCCACAAATACACCGCGGGAACATAGGAGTAGCGCTGCTGGAGAGCCTTCAAATAAGCCCTAGCCTCGAAGTCTTTCCCCGTCTCCATTAAACGACTCGCCGTTTTAAGCTGCCGCTGTAGGAGTGTTGCGTTCTTTTTTGCCCATTGCCAGAATGCTTGTTCGTACTCGTTAGGCTTAGTGTTGTGTGCGATTGTTGTAAATACGCGTTCATCGTTTCGCTCTGTAGCGCTATGGAGCGAATAAAATGCATCTGATATTCTTTTAGAAAATTTTTCTGGTGTTTCTTTTAGCTCAAATAAGATCTTGCTAGCGTTAGAGCGTCTAAAGAATGCGTCGATACCATCGAAATTTTGTTCTTTCGCTTTGATAGATAATATTTTGGCGGCATAATTATAGAAAGATTCGGCAATAGCGTAAGTTTCTAGGTCGATGTTATCGGTTTTACACTTTTGTATGCTTTGAGAGTAGCGAAGGTTCTTGTATCTGTTTAATTGTTCTAGCAATAATTCGCCGTATTCTGTACTTTTTAGGATTTTGTTAGTAATGGAGTGATATTTGTTCGATTGTCTTTGAATTTCAATTCTTGCTAAGAGATAAGCGTCACACACAGTGAAGTTTTTTCGTGAAATTTTGCCAAGTTTGAGTTTAATGTTTTTTATATTTGAGTTTTTAGCGCTTTTGAGTTTAATATAATATTGTATTAAAATTTTTGTTTGCGAGTTAATACGTTTTATAAGTGTATTGAGCAGATTGCGTTTTTCTTTGGTTAAGCTATCTAAAGATGCTAAGGCAATGACTGCGAATGTAGCATAAGGATCTTTATAAAGATCATAAGGCGAAGTTTTTTCCCGATGTATTATATAGTTAATAATGTCTTCAAAACGACTGTATGCTATACAATATTCAAAATATAGTATTACATGTTTTTCTTTGCAATGAATGCAATGCGCAGCAGCGCTTGCGGCAAAGAACGCTTCTACGTGTCGTTTTGTTTGTATAAGTGCTTGCGCTAAGATGTAATAGAATTCAGCTTTATGGGGAGAATGTGTTATAGCAAAGTCGATGTGTTCTAAGGCTTTGTCGCTGTCGCCAATTTTAATATAATACTTTGCAAGCTTTGCAGAATATTTCGCATTGTTTGGGTGTAGTTTGAGTGCTTTGTTTAAGTGTAAGATAGCAAAATCGTATTGTTTTAGCTTTGCATATGCTTTGGCTAAAAACTCATCGGGGTAGGGTGTTTTGTTTGGGTTAGTGGCTGCGTAGTGTAGGTATTCTAAAGCTTCTTTGGGCTGGTTTAGACGTATTTTAGTGATGCCATAAAGGAGGTTTATGTGGTAATCATCGGGATTATCGTTAAACGCTTCGCTAAGAAGCTGTAAGCCATGCTTTAGCTTTTTGTAATTATAGATGCAGAAACCGTATATAGCTTTAGCTTCGCTATTTTGCAGATTGCTGAAATATAGAAGTTTGGCATAATAATAAGCTTGAATCCTATTATTTTTGTATATATGGCAGAGTGTAATTTCCCTGTATAATTCGGACTGCTTGATACTGGCGTCAGATTCGAGTTTTTCCAGATATTCTAGTGCTGAGTCGAAGTAGCCAACTTGTATGAGTTTTTTTGCTATTTCCCATTGAATGTGTGAAGAGTTCATGGCTTAGTGTTACAGCTGGATCGTATGATAATGAAAAGGCAGCAAGTTGCGCATGGCGCAAAACCGAGCGGATGATATGTTTTTACGCTAGCATTTTCAACTATTTGTGTTTTATTGGCTTTTAGAATTAAGGCGCATCTAAGTTATTGTAAGGCAGGATCCTAGCCATAAGTAAGGGTGAGCTTAAGCTTGCTCTGATTAATGCAAAGTTAGTCATAAAAAGAGCTAATGAAAGTTAAGAAATTCAGCTGAGTCTTCAAAATAAAAGTCAACAAAATCAATGCACTACACACAAAAGCGGGTTCTAAGGACGATAATCCTTAGACGGAGTTTGGGGCGCTAGCCCCAATTAATCAGAGTTTCCTTAAGAGTTTGAGTTTGGAGATATTTGCGTTTTTAGGGCTCTTGGGGGTAGCGCAAGATCACCTGAGAAATTCGCTTGAAGGCGCATTTTGTGCGGTGGTTTGGCGAATAGCCAAAACGCTGCACAAAATTTTGCGACTTCAGGCGAATTTAGAAGGAAGCTTGCGCGTAGGGGGCTTGCCCCCCCAAAGATGTAAAGTAGGGTACAGTTTAGTACATTTAAAGCAACGAAATGGGGGAGAATAGAACTTGTTAAAAGTTTTTCTTGCCAAGGCTAATAAGCGGTGTTAGAGTTCGCACGGACGAATTTGGCTGTCCGGAGCAGCGCCGAGAGCTTTTGTTGTGCCTGCGCTGAAGAGAGCCACCGGACGTTTTTAAAACTTTTTTTACAAGTGAATATGGAGTTCCTTTGTCTCGTAAGATCCTGATTAATGGTCAGCGTGCGGAAGAGATGCGCGTGGCCATCGTTGATAATGGTGTATTGGAAGATTTTGAAATTGAAACGCAGAGCTCGGGTCTGAGTCGAAATAACATTTACCGTGGTACGGTTGTGAACATTGCGCCGAGTTTAAACGCCGCTTTTGTTGATTTTGGTGAAGAAAAGAATGGGTTTTTGGCGTTTAACGATGTTGTTGAGAGTGTGTATCATAAGACGGTGCGGGAGGGTGCGTACCTCAAGATGAGTGATGTGCTGGTGGCGGGGCAGCAGTTGATTGTGCAGGTGATTAAGGATGCGGCGGGTAGCAAGGGGGCGCAGCTGACGACGAATGTGAGTATTGCTGGGCGGTATTTGGTGCTGCGGCCTAAAGATGCCAAGAGTGGGGTGTCGCGCAAGGTGGATGATGAGGCGCGTGTTGAGCTCTCGGCGAAGGCTAAGAGTTTGGATTTGCCGGAGGGGATCGGTTGCATTGTGCGGACCAATGCGATGGATCAGTCGCGTGCGGTGCTGCTGCGGGAGGCGAAGGCGCTGTTGCAGCTGTGGAAAAAGATTGAAGCTGAGGCTGTGCGGGGGAGTGGTGCGAAGCTATTATATAATGATCACGATATTGTGGTGCAGGTGCTGCGCGATTATTTCGATGCGACGGTGTCGGAGGTGCTGATTGACTGCGAGGAGTGTTTTCAGCGAGCGCGTGCGTACTTGCATGCTACGATGCCAGCGCATGAGGATCGCATTAAGCGCTACGTGGATCGTGTACCGATGTTCTCAAAGTTTGATATAGAGCGGCAGATTGAGCAGATTTTTGATCGACGCGTGAATTTGCCCAGTGGTGGCTATATTGTGATCGATCCGACTGAGGCGCTGACGGCGATCGATGTGAACTCGGCCAAGTCGACTAAGCGAGAGAGCCAGGATTTGACCGCGTATCACACGAATTTGGAGGCCAGTGTCGAGATTGCTCGCCAGCTTCGCATGCGCGATATCGGCGGTTTGATCGTGGTTGACTTTATTGATATGCGCAGTGGCAAGCATCAGCGCGATGTTGAGCGTGCGGTGCGAACGGCGATGGCGCGGGATAAAGCGCGAAATAAGAGCGAACGTATCAGTGCCAACGGTTTGATGGAAATAAATCGGCAACGTATAAGCCAGGCGCTAAGTGTACGTATGCATTTTACTTGTCCGACTTGTGAAGGACGCGGGTTTATTCCTAATATTGAGATGTTTGGTCTAAACCTTATTCGAGCGATTGAAGCGCGAGCGGTGCAGGGGAAAATTGGTGGCGCGCTTGTAAAGTTGCACCCCGAAATCGCTGAAAGAGTGCAGAACTTGCGACGCCACGAGATAGTCGCGCTGGAGAAGGAGTTTAACATTAAGATCGAAGTCGTGGCGGATCGGGAGATTAGTCGCTCTGATGAACAAATTGAGTGGTTGCCAAAGCCACCCGAGGTCAAGCATGTGGAGAAAGCGGTGGCGATGTCTGTCGCGGATACTGCGCCAGAACTCGACGAAGACGATGACTTCGTAAGGCTAGAGCGATCTTTTAGCGAAGAAGATGCGGATCTTAAAGATTTAGAGTATCGCCCCAATGATTACGAGGAGTTCGCTAGTGATGAAGCCAGGGAACGACGCCAGAAGCGGCGAAACAACAAGCGAAAGGAAGAACGCGAAGGCGAGGATGAGATTGCGCTTGCTGAGAATGGGGGGGATAAGGATGAGAAGCCTGAAGCCAATAACAACGAACGACGATCTCGGCGAGATCGCAAGCGAAACGGCGAATCGCGTAGCAAAATAGCGGAAGTCGAAGGCCGCGAAGAAACGCAAGATAACGAGGAAAAGATCGCAGAAAAGAGCGAGGAAAAGAGCGAGGAAAAGATCGCTGAAAAGAGCAAGGAAACAACAAGTCGCCGTAAACGCAGAACGCGCCGAGCGCCCATTGAAGTGAATGATGTGGAGGCTGAAGCTGAAGCTGAAGTGCATGAAGAAGCGCAAACACGGCTTCCCTTTAGTGCACGCGAATTCATGGAGGGAGCAGCATCACAAAAAGCCAAGGGTGAAGCCGAGAGCGATAAGCTACGCGCTGATGATGAAAATGAGGTGGAAGCTAGTGATGAGGAAAGCCCTAAGCGTAGGCGAAAACAGCGAGATCGCCGTGTGAAGAATGGCAAGGATCAACGTGTGAAGAATGGCAAGGATCAAGAGGACAAGGCGGCTAAGACTGCTCCTGAGGATAGTTCGAAGAAAAAGCCTGAACGCTTGGATAAAATAACGGATGTTTCCGAAAAACAGCTTGTTTCGTCGGAAAAAACAGGAAAGGCCGAACAAAAGTCTGCGAAGGAAGAGAGTGCAAGCCACGCCAAGGGCGATAAGGGTGAGGAACGCTCGGAGCGACGTCGCTCGCGCAGTACGCGAAAACGCTCCTTGCAGCTTCGCGGTGAAGGAGTTGCAGATGGGCTAGATCCCGCGTCGCTTGAGGTAGTCGAGGCTAGCGTTGAGATACGTCCGATGACCGTACAAGAAGCGCAAGAGAAAGCGGCACCAGATCGCAGTAACAACGGTCGTAAAGAGCGCAAACAAGCTAAGTTGGCCGATCCTATGGCTCTAACCCCAGACGCCAGTCCTGTCGCTAAACCCGCGGGTGAGAAGGCCGCAAAAGCGGAATCTACGACACGGCAGCGTAGAACACAGCGCCCGCGTCCCAGCGAGAAAACCGCGGTGGTATCGAAGAATGAGCCTGCAGCCGAGGAGGCTGTGCTTGAGCTTAACGCGCAAGAGACACAGGGCGAAGAAGCCGAAAAGTCCAAGCGGACAACGCGTCGGCGTACACGCAGTAGCCAAAAGAGCGAAACGGATACAGCGCAAGAAGTGCTGCTTGAAGCTGCGGCAGCTGCAGCTGACGACGATGTCGAAAAGTCCAAGCGGACAACGCGTCGGCGTACGCGCAGTAGCCAAAAGAACGGAGCGGATTCAACGGCTAAGGGCGCGGTAGAGCTAAAGGAAGACGCGCCTATCGCTAAGGATGAGACGCGTAGCCGACGAACGCGACGCGTTCGTCCTTCGGAAGCGTAGAACAGTGCATAAATTAGAGTTTTAAAGGAAATATATGACTGAAACACAGAGTTTTGCGCCCGCTTCGATGATTGCGGAGGAGCTACAGATTCCGCTAAGCGGAGTAGAGGCGGTATTGAGGCTTTTCGCGGAGAATGCGACGGTGCCGTTTATTGCACGTTACCGAAAGGAAGCGACGGGTGGATTAGACGAAGTTCAGATTCGCCAGATAGAGGAGCGACACCAATATTTAGTCGAACTCGAAGAGAGGCGCGGCGTTATTTTAAAGAGCATAGAGGAGCAGGGTAAGCTCAGCGAGGACTTGAAGAAGCAGATCAACGCGGCGATGACGAAATCTGGTCTCGAAGATCTGTATTTACCCTACAAACCCAAGCGCCGTACACGCGCGACCATTGCTAAGGAGAAGGGGCTACAGCCCTTGGCCGACATTATCCTTTCGCAGGCTCTTGATCTGGATCCCTATGAGGAGGCAGCGAAGTACGTAAACGTCGAAAACGGCGTAAACACTGTCGAAGAAGCGATTAAGGGAGCACAGGATATCGTCGCGGAGGCTGTATCAGAGTCAGCGAAGATTCGCGAGTTCTTGCGAAACTATATGCAGCGAGAAGGTGAGTTTAGCGTTGAAGCTACGGAGAAGGGGAAAGCGGAGCGAACAAAATTTGAACAGTATTACGATTTTAAAGGCTCTTTAACGCAGTTTAAATCGCATCAGTACTTGGCGATACGTCGGGGTGAGAACGAGGGTGCGCTCAGAGCCGAAATCGCTTTGGACGAAGAGCGTACTTTGCCGCAAATTAGCTCATTAGCGCATCTGCATCTCAACTCGCCGTCGGCGAATCTTTTGGTGGAAGCCGTAGCGGATGCGTACAAGCGGCTTTTGCGATCCAGTATAGAGTCGGATTTGCGCATAGATCTAAAGCAGGCAGCGGATCGCGAGGCTGTCGACGTCTTTGCGTCAAACTTGCGCCAATTGCTTTTGGCAAGCCCGATGGGGGCACGCAGTATTATAGGCATCGATCCAGGTATTCGCACGGGTTGCAAGTGTGCAGCACTCGATGAAACGGGCAAGTATCTCGATAGCTGTACGATCTACCCTAATATCGATGAGCAGCGAGCCGCGCGTGAATTTACTGCGTTTTTTAGCAAGTTCCCCTCACACGCCGTAGCCATTGGTAACGGTACTGCAGGACGTGAAACGGAGGCGCTTGTACGCAAAGTCTGCGCTGAACTCCCGGAGCAGCAGCGCCCCATCGTTGTCATGGTTTCGGAGGCGGGTGCTTCTGTTTACTCGGCATCCGACATTGCTCGCGAGGAGTTCCCCGATCTGGATCTCACGATTCGCGGTGCCATCTCCATAGCGCGACGATTGCAAGATCCGTTGGCGGAGTTGGTCAAAATCGATCCCAAATCCATCGGTGTTGGACAGTACCAACACGACGTATTCCAGCCGTTGCTCAAGCGTAAGCTTGACGAAGTGGTGGAGTCCTGCGTGAACCTCGTCGGTGTTGAGCTCAATACGGCTAGCGCGGCGTTATTGCGGTATGTGGCGGGGATTGGGCCTGGGATGGCAAAAAAGATCGTGGCGCACCGTGATGCGAATGGTCAGTTCGCAACGCGTCAGAGCTTACTGAAGGTTCCGGGTCTAGGTCCCAAAACCTTTGAACAGGCGGCTGGTTTTTTACGTGTTAAAAGCAGCAAAAATCCGCTAGATGCTTCAGCGGTACACCCCGAGCGTTATAGCGTTGTAGAGCGCATGGCGTCGGATCTCAAGGTGGAGCTGCCGACACTTATTGGTAACGATTCGCTGATTAGTTCCATCAACTTACAGAATTATATGGCTAGCGACATCGGTATGCCGACGCTCGTCGATATTGTTGAAGAGCTCAAAAAACCAGGGCGAGATCCACGCGCGCAGTTTGAAGCGCCTAAATTCGACGACTCGGTTCGCGAGATCAAAGACCTTAAAGAGGGCATGATACTTAACGGTATTGTTACGAATGTCACCAATTTTGGCGCCTTCGTAGATATTGGTGTGCACCAAGACGGGCTCGTGCATATTTCGGCTCTGGCAGATCGCTTCGTGTCCAATCCCTCCGACGTTGTTAAGGTGGGGGATGCTGTGCGCGTTCGTGTGATCGAAGTCGATGTGGCACGCTCGCGTATTGCGTTGAGTTGCAGACTTAGCGATGCGCCTCAAAAGACGGGTAAGGACGATGCGCAAAGACCGCGCTCTGGGCAAAGGCGCGGTAGCAAAAAGGGTAAAAGCGATTCTAGCGATAACGCTAAGTTTGGGCATAATCCCTTTGCGGCTTTGAAGAAGTAAAGGCTCTGGGAGAATCTGATTCATTCGAGATTTCTACTATTTGCTTTTGTGGGGGAAGTGTCCCCCTACGTGTCAACCCCGCGCGGTGCGCGGGTTTGCCACTACCCCCTCAACGGGGGCTCAAGCCCCCGTAACGCCCCCGAAGCGATTGTTCAGAGCTTCCCTAGGGAAGCTCTTTTGATGGTGCTGCACTTCGTTTTATAGGGATTTAACGATATGGGAGCTTTTTTATGGGTATGTGCAGGTAGCGCCTTGGGTGGTGGGGCGCGTTACTTGTTGACAAGATTGATGTTGCAGGAAGCTTCTGCCTTTTCGTGGGCAGTGTTCTCGGCTAATATTTTGGGTTGCTTTCTTATTGGTGCTTTTACGGCGTGTTTTATAAAATTTGAACTTGCCAACGAGTTTAGACTTTTTTTGTCGTTGGGCTTGTTGGGTGGTTTTACAACGTTTTCGAGCTTTTCACTTGAGGCTTTGCAACTACTGAAGACTCAAGCCTATGGGCATGCGATTTTTTATGTCTTTGCCAGTACTATATTTGGCATAGCCGCTTGCGCTATTGCGTTTTGCTTATTTTCGCGGATCTTTTCGCTGACTGCGTGACAAAAGTAAGAGCAAACTTTTTGCTGCACAGCTTATGGCTCGCTTTTTATTCTTGGGCATGCGCGAGCACACGCATCGCAAGGATCAACTGTCGCGCCAGTTCGTTGGTTTGCTCCTCTACCAAGTCGTGTTGTGGCATAGAGAGGGCAATAAGGTAGCGCTCTTTGCTCTTATGCGCGCTTAGCACCGCAACTTCTAGTCGATCGTCGCCTATGACTTTCCCGCCCTTATTAAATATTTTGCTCCTCGCCCCCATCGTACTGCGAACGGCGTTTTTAATACACGATGGTGCTTTAAGTAGGGAGTTGTTGAGCATATCGATGTCTTTTGCGGCTAAGGGAAGGCGATATTTTGGGGGAAGCTCGTTGTGTAAAACCACGCGTAGCATAAGATCGGCGAGTTCCACGAGATTTGTGCAGTTAGCCTCACGCGGACATTGCGGGTACTCACTTTTGGAGTAGCGCTCTGCGATCTGGCCGGATTTATTTTCGTGATTGTAGTTGATGATAGGGGAGTAGCGCAGATTATCATCGGGGCGTTTTCTCGCGTAGCGGCGCAGGAGTACGGTTTGTGGGAGAGCTAAAGTTTGGCGAATTGTTTTGTTTGCCTCATCGACACCTGCAAAAAGCATGAGTTGGTTATAGGCTGGGTTTGAACTTGCAACGATGGCGGCGGTACAAAGTTCGGCTAGGCTGGCGGAGACGTCCTCGTCGATATCGCTAAACGTAATCTGTGCTTCGCTGTCGATTCCTAGCTGTTGCGCTTTTATGAGCGCTGCAACTGCGGCTAGAAGCTTTACCGTTGAGGCTGGCCAATAGTTTTGCTCCCCTGAGTCTGTCATAGAATAGGTAAAAGCAGTGTCGCCGAGGCTAAAGTATTGTAGCGATATTGTTGACTTTATTTTCGCAACTCTTGCTATGAGAGCGTAAGTATTGGGTGGTGGCTTATAGCCAACGATGTTAAAATAGTTCTGTAAATAATCGCGGTCTGCTTTTTCTTCGACCAATTTGAACCAGCCAGTCAATCGTTTTTTAGCGATGTATTCGGGCGGTTTTTGCAGTGAAACCAGTTGTTTGAGGGCAGCATCGTGCATTTCTTCAACGTTTTGTGCATAGGATACGCTCTGTAGGCAAGAGAGTAGAAAAGAAAACAACGCGGTGTAAGCCCATATTGTGCAAAATTTATCACTTAATTTTCGCATTTTTTGATTAAAATTCAAGTTTAACACATGAGTTGTATAAGAGCTGGCACAGCAGCTTTAGCTCTTGAACTCAAGCACAATCATTATACGTCATTTTGTCAAATTTATGGCATGAAATTTTGTGATATAGGATATTTACAAGCGCTTTGTTTTCGGCTACCTTACAGTTTGTGCACAGTGGGTGCAGCATTTTTTTCAAGTGTGTGGCTTTCGGCGTGTTGTCGTGGCCATCATTTGTTTAAAGGAGATATTTATTTATGACAAAGAAACGCACGTTCTTAGGTGTTTTGATGGCTATGGCTCTAGTTTTTGGCGCCTGCGATGATAGCAAGGAAAAGAAAATTTGTGGTAACGGTGTCATTGACGATGGAGAACTTTGTGATGGCACTGATCTGCAAGGAAAAACATGCAAAGACTTTGATGCCACTAAAACTTGGACTAAAGCTGGCGCGCCCGCGTGCTCATCAGATTGTAAATCACTTTTAAAGGGTACATGTGTGGAGGTGAGCTCGAAGTGTGGTGATGGCACGATCGAAGAAGACGAGGTTTGTGACACTGATAGCGAAGGAGTTGTTAGCTTTAAGGGTGGTGTTACGCCTAGCTGTAAAGATTACGGCGATGCCAACGGTTTTGAAGGCGTAACTTGGAAAGATGACGGTGAGCCAGGTTGCTCTAGCGATTGTTTAGGGCTCTCCAAAGGTACATGCGAGAACCTTAGCTGTGGCGACGGAACTCTGCAAGATAATGAAATTTGCGACGAGAAGGATGGGAATATCCTATGGAAGGATGGAGAGGGGACTTGCGAGAAGTACGCCGAGCAAGAAGGACAGGGTATGGTCTACAGCAGCGGCGCGCCTGGTTGCGCTAAGGACTGCCGACATTATGCCAAGGGAACTTGTGTTAAAGCAGAACCCATTTCGACTTGTCAGGCTATAAATTTCGTGAACGATGAAGAGAACAAGAGTATTACAGCTAAGGCTAATGTTAAGTATGATGGTGAGATACCACACGGGGCTGAGGTTAAGTTCGGTTGCTTTGGTAAAACGAGTGCTATTAATAGCCTTCAAGTGTGGGGAAGAGCACTCATTGTGGAAAGTGGCTGTACAGAAGAATTACTCTGTGACTACGATATTACTTATGATTACTCCGAGCTCACAGCGGACGAATATGCGTGTGTTCTCGTGGTTGACGTGGATAGCAAGCTCTATGCTTGTGGTGCAGAAACGTCTAGCGTTGCCACAGTGACAAATGCCAGTATTGCAGGCGATCTACCACATAATGCCCTAACGATCGAAGGACAAGCTGTTGAGGGAACGATACTGGCAAAATGGGAATTTACCTATATTAATTCCGCTGGCTACATGGATCAAAATGCATTCAAAACAGAATTGAGTGAGGGAATAAAACCAAGCATTAAAGAGTCGATTAACAACAATGCAAAGTTTGAGCATATTGTTGCGGATCCAGAACACAATACTACAGATTACAAGCTTACTACCCATGGTAGTACTGCTAACCCCGCCGCCACAGCAAATAACTGGCCTGCTAGCTCAACGCTCGGCACTCCACCTTATTGGAAGGTGAGTTTCTCTACAAAGGGTTATAAGAACATTAAGCTACATTACGCATACGCGGGCAAGGCGGGCATAGACATTACTACAGGCTATCAAGTCGGAACTGGAGAGCTGAAGTCAATTGGACAAGGGCTTATTATTGATGTGGATGATACATGGGGAGCATTTGAGTTTCCTTTAGAGGATGCAACCGATGCAGATTCTGTAACCGTGTATGTTCATGTTGAGGCTCCCAATACGGATTTGACCATGCGCATTGATGATGTGATGATTACAGGTGTCGATGATAAGTAGTTTACATCGACTACATTAACTGTCGCGATAAATAAAAGGGCTGGAGGCTATTGCCACTAGCCCTTTTAGTTTATTTTGCGCTCTACATAGGTAGAGACTTTTGCGCGAATCAGGGTGCTGGCTTTGGGTTCAGAAAGCCACAGAGATTATGGCTCCTTTGCTAAATGCAAGAGCAGTGAAAAAGCAGCTAGAGTAAAGTGTGGGAAGCTACTTTATAATTGGCGCCGATCTAGCAGGGAGCGGCCCAGCGTAGCTTTGTCGGCAAATTCGAGTTGCGCACCCATGGGCAGACCGCTTGCGATGCGCGTTAATTTTATGCCCAAGGGTTCTATGAGCTTTTTGAGGTAAAGCGCGGTGGCCTCCCCTTCGACAGAAGGGTTGGTGGCTAAAATAATTTCTTTGACTTCATCGCTGCGCAAGCGTTCAAGCAGTTCTTTAATTTTGAGATCTGCTGGCGTAATACCGTCGAGTGGCGCAATGACGCCGTGTAAAATGTGGTACATGCCAGAAAACTCACCAGTTGCTTCGATAGCCAATAGATCTTGGGGTGACTCGACAACACAGATGATGCTGCGATTGCGGTTTGCTGCTTGGCAAAGTTCGCAAGGAGAGCTTACACATAGGTTTGCGCATTGTTCACAAAACCGCACCCGTTCCTTGACTTCAAGCAGCGCATCAGCAAGGTTTTTAGCAATCTCACCGTCATCGCGTATGATTTGGAAAGCAAGACGAGTGGCGGATTTTCGCCCTATACCTTGCAGTCGCGAGAACGCGTCGATTAGATTTTGAATAGGTGCGACAAGTTGGGACATTTACGCTTCCTTTGTGCGGTGATTGCCAGTTTTTGTTGTAGAAAATAGGTCATTCTCCAACTCTTCGCCGAATAGACTTCGATCCAGAAGATGTGAAGGAGAAACGTTTCGTAGGGCGGCGAGTAGGTTTCCGCGCACTTTGGGGTTTAGCGCTTCCAAATGATTTAGCAAGGTTTTGATTTCGCTTCTTTGGCCACTTCGTGCCCTCGTACAAAAACTAGCCTCTATTAAGGGAATAGACAGGCTTTGGGAAGCTTCGATAAGTAAGCGTTCGGGAACATAAAGCATTGGCCGAATAATGATATTGCGTTTATCGTCCGAGACTAACTTTGCGGGCATAGACTTAAGTCTTCCCGCATAAAGTGCGTTCATGAGCAGCGTTTCGATGGCATCGTCGCGGTGGTGGCCGAGCGCAATTTTGTTGTAGCTCAAATTTTGAGCTTGGGTGTACAAGATTCCGCGTCTAAGTCGCGAGCATAGCCCGCAGGGCGACTCATTAGCAGGAATCTTTTCGGCAAGTATATCGCTCATGGCAAGCATTTCGTAGTCAACCCTAAAGCCTTCGGTTTTAAGCTCTTCCAAGACGTCCTTGGCCGGGAAATCGGGATAGCTTTGGTTAAGGTGAAAGACACCAATTTCAAAGGAGAAGGGGACAACCGACTGGATGTGGCGCATAAAATGCAACAGTAGCAACGAATCTTTGCCACCCGAGTAGGCTAACATAATGCGATCGCCTTCTTCAATAAGCCCCCATTCCTTGGAGCAGTTGGCGATATGTCTGGCAATTTTTTTGTGCAGTGAGTGGGGGATGTTGGCGATCACGGTGCTTCTGCTTGTTAGGAGATGGCGTAATGTTGAGAGGCGTGTTGTAAACGTTGAGGGTGGGGAGTGCGGGATCGTCTCTGCACAACGCAAACGACGAAACGAAACGCTGTAGGCGACACGTAGGGCTTTGACCTTAAAGCGGCAAAGATTGCAGAAAAAGGCGCTATTCACGCATATACTTTGGTAGATGCGTGAATAGCAAATATTTCACACAATAATTTGCGTTCGTTGTCGTATTTTACGCGAGGACTCGCGCGTAAGCAACGCTAGACTTCCCCCAAATTAATCAAGAATTTTTGGTTTTAAAACGACTTTTCCAGCATTGACAACGACGTCAAAGCCAACGTCGTTGCAGTTGTAAGCGTCCTGAATTTGCTTTTTGTTGCGTTTGACGCGGCGGAGGAACTTCTCGAAATCCATGTCATCGGTGATATTGAGCTCGACACGTTTTTGGATGAATTCGTCGTAAAGCGGACGCAGAGCTTCGTCTTCGGGGGATAAGTCAGACTCGAATCGTGGGAGTTGTGCCCGTGTAAATTCGCCAGAGAGTTCGTTTGATTCGTCTTCCAAATTGACCATGAGTTCGTTCCAGCTTTCTCCTTCGGGGCTTTGGTTTTCGTCGCGGGTGGTGCGCAAAATGAGCTGTTCAACGACGAGAACGAGGGATTTTATGTCGGCGTGTTTTTTGAGTGCATCGTAATCGATGGCTTTGTCGGCGTTCATAGATTCCCAAAGGGCGAGGGAGAGCTCTTTGACGGAGCGCTGGGAGCGTGTAATGAAGAAGAATGCGAAGAAAACGCCAATAATGGCTAGGATAATGGTGAGTATGAGGGAGCGAGTGCGGAGTTTGCTGCTTGGGCTTTGGCTAAGGCTGTCATTACTCACAATATAGAAGCCGAGTTTTTGATTATTGTCGCTTATCCAATGGCTTTTGGAGACAGAGTAGTGTGACTGTCCAACGCTGGTTTTGTAGACGCTGGACTCGGCGATGGCGCTTAAAGCAACAGGCGGCTCAGCGGGGGAGTCGGCGAGTTTGAAGCTGGAGTTGGTGATGCCAGCGCGATCTGCTTCGACAAGGCGAGCACTGTAGTAGCGTATGGCGGCTTCGCCTTTATTGGGGTCGTAGTACGTGATGAGGGAGTCGTTTAGACTCATATTTCTTGAAAAATTGGCGACAAAGTCGGCGTTTAGTTCCTTGCCTAAAACAATGATAGCAACAAGCGTGTCCTCGGCGTACACAGGGTGAGCGAGGGCTAGGTATAGGTTTTTTGACCATGCTAGCAGTCCAATAGTGCTTTTGTTGCTATTGCTTACTTCGTTGAGTAGGGGAAAGTCGTAGCTTTGTCCGCCTTGTAGTCCCATGCCTTCCTTGGCGTGGGCGACGAGTATGGGGGTAGTGCTGCCGTCGTTAAGCGGCGTCATGGCAAAGCCGAGTAAAAGCTCTGGAGCCTTTCCCCACCAATCTGATAGCGAGGGTAGGGGGTCGATTTTGCCTCGACGCGTGACTGATGCTAAGTGGGATTCTCTTTTTTGCAACCAAGCTAAAAGGTGCGTAAACACTGGAGTATTCCACTCGTTTTGTGTCATGGCCTTAAGTTCACTTAGTGGAGTGACGGCGAGTTTTTCGCGCACGCTTTTAAACAACTGCTGTAGCTGTGGGTCATTGGCTAACTGGTCAGCTTGTTCTTTAAGACTGAGTGCAGCCAAGGCGCGTTGGTCTGCGACGGAGCGCTCTATGTTATTGTGGTGCTGCTTATACTGCAGCGGCGTGTCCGTTTGTATGGCGTATGAACAGAGGAATACGCCAGTAAGTAGTAAGGAAAGTAATATGACGATTAAGGCAGATATTTTAAGCTTTAACACCGCAGCTTCTCCGAATAATATAGGTATAGGCGTAGACCGCCTTTGTCGCCAATTATGTCACAGTTGTAAGAACTAAGCTAGTTTATCGCTAGCTTAAATCATGATGAAATACATGAGCATTCTGCATCTTCTTTATTCTTTGCAGCTGAGAGCTGCATTGCACTATCCAACAAAGACATTGAATTTATTGCTTCTTTGATGAATGTGAAAATTGCCAAAAAAGTAACGAGAGGAAAACGACGAAAGTCAGGCGGGTTTTCAAAATAAAGTCAATAAAATCAATACTCTACACACAAAACAAGTTCTAAGGGACATAGCCCCAATAAATCAGAGTTTCCCAAGGGCGATCGCAAAGTCCTGTTTCGCCAAAAACTGGACGGGGCGTCGCGGGGTGTCCCCGCGGAGGGGGTAGTGGCAAACCCGCGCAAAGCGTGGGGTTGACACGTAGGGGGAAACTTCCCCCCCAAAGAAAAAAATCATCAAGAACCCGTGAATCAGAGCATCCTTAATTCTACGCCATGACTCAATACGTTCTCTCTAGGACTACGTAGAACTTTCGCTCAAACTTGTCGCTAAATTTAATCTCGCGATTCCATGTTTCGTAGGATCTCGCGCGCAATTCGACGTGCAGCGCTTTTGTAGGGTCTATGCCGCTAAGCGTATAAGGGGTGGAGCCGACTCGCCTCCAGCCGCTATCATCCTGCACCCATAAGTGGGCGCTTGGCTCCGCGTCAAAGTATAAAACAGCCTCGCCTGGGTTAAGTGAGAAGCTGTAGCTATCCTCTTGGCCGATAATAATTTTTTGCGTCTCGGAGATGTAGCCATCTTTTTTGACGGTGAGCTGGTACTCTTGTCCAAGTATACCCTTGAGTTTTCGTACAAGACCTGTTCCGTGGACAATTTTGTTATTTAAGAGGACTTCGGCATCTTCAAAGGGTAGATTGACTTCGTACTCTATCACTTCGGGGACGGGTTTTGTCATTTCGATGCGGGATTCGTAGTTGGCGTTGTCGAGGCTGAAAACGAATCTTTCCTTTTCGTATGCGGGCATGTTTACTTCGACGATATATCGGCCGGCTTCAAGTCGTTCAAAAAACGCTTTTGAACCTGTTTTTAAGGTGTTTAGCGGAATATCGGTGTCCGTGTATCGATAAATCGAAACTTCCGTTTCATCCGAAATTGGGACGACTTCGAGTTGTAAATTTGCCGTAGTGGGTAGCAAAACGTCGGGGCTTCCAAACTTTAAGAAGCCTGTTTTCATGAGCACCAACATCACCACCAACATGAGCAGCAATATGCCTATGCTCACCAGTAGGAACCGTTTAGTTAGACGTCTTCTTGCGGCGAGTTCGAGTTGTAGGAGCTGTGGGTCGTAGACGTCGGGAGCAACGGGTTCTGGTACCAGTTCGGAGTCAGCGCTGTCATCATCCTTTGCGGTGATTCCTTCTAAACGCAGGCTTCCCGAGCCCTCCATCTTGCTAATTTTAACATTGCTTTGGGAGGATTTACGCGTCTTTTCAATTTGTTTATCGGGCTTTTGCGAATTTGGGGATTGTACTGCTTCGAGATCTTGGGTTGGTGTTTCGTCGGCTAGAGTTTCTTCACTCTGCTTGCCATCATCGGATGTTTCGCTAACATGATGGGCTTCATTATCGCTTTTTAACGCTTTAAAGGCGGGTAGTTTTGCGGGAACATATTTTGGGGGGTGTAATTTGGGCTTAGCGGGGAAGGGCGCGGGTTTTTTGTTTTTAAGATCCTTTGCTAAATCATCATCGCTGAGCAATTCATCAGAACTTTCATCAAGTAAATCGCTATCGCGTTCGTCGCCTACTTCGCTATCATCTTTTTCAGTGAACTGTTCGGCCTGGGCGGCTAGTTCTTTTTCGCGCTTCTCGCTGTTATATCGCTCTACGTCCTCCGCAGTATTAATGCTCTGAAAAATCGGCAATTTATTCCACTCCGCCTCGAGTTCTTCGGCAAAGTTTGCACACATCCAGTTTTGCAAGTGCCACTGCGTAAAGGGCGGTTTACAACTCATAATGAAGTCGCGCAAATCGCGCACCATCTCTCCCGCCCAGTGATAGCGTTTATCGGGGTCTTTCTCTAGCGCCTTCATGGCGATATGGTCGACTTCAGGTGGGACGTTTCGGTTAAGTTTTGAAGGCAGCGTTACGTCGCATTCCGTGATGAGCTGCAAAATCGCAAGTTCGCTCTCGGTGTGCAAGAGTCGCATCCCTGTGAGCATTTCCCAAAACACGGTGCCTAGCGCAAAAACGTCGCTGCGATGATCGACATAGGCATTTGCCGCTTGCTCTGGGCTCATGTAACCAAATTTTCCCTTCAATACGCCGCTCTTGGTTTTGGTCGTTTTGCTCGCCGCTTTGGCGATGCCAAAGTCGATGAGTTTTACCAAACCTTCAAATGATACGAGCAGGTTTTGTGGGCTAACGTCGCGGTGTATGAGGTGTAGGGGTTGTCCCGCCGAGTCGACTGCACGATGTGCGTAGTCAAGGCCCTGCGCCACTTGCATGGTGATGAAGCATGCTTGGCTAACGCTCATAATCTTTTTTTGGCGCCGGTAAATGTTTTGTATCGCTAAAACGTCGCGTCCTGGTATGTATTCCATGGCGATGTAGTGCGATTTTCCCAAGCGCCCTAATTCGTAGATCTGGCAAACGTTTGGGTGATCGAGTTCCACCGTGATTTTGGCTTCATCAATGAACATGTTGATGAATTCGTCGTCAACGGCGAGGTTGGGCAATATTCGTTTGATAGCGAAGAAGCGCTCAAATTGTGGTGCATCTAGCAACTTTGCGCGAAAAACCTCAGCCATTCCGCCGACGCTAACACGTTCCAATAGAATGAATTTACCAAAAACGATAGGACGAATCACAAATTCCTCTCTAAATCCGAGCTAAGTGGCAGCGAATTTTCATATTAACGGGGGGAAGTCTCCCCCCGCGCTAAAGCCTCTTCGCTAATGATGCAAAAGTCTTGATAAAACTGCGTTGTATTTGCTCAGTCGCGCATCCAACGCAGTTTTAAGACTTTTTGCATCCTTAACTCAGGGGTCTTTAGCTCCCCCCTCAGTGGCGCTTATGGCTAAAGTATGCGTCTTTGCCTACCATCGACGTATTGCTGCAGCTGCACTGCTTGTCGTGGCAAAGAAACACAGAGCAACGCGCATCAATTAAAACGCGAACAGCCTTTTTATGCAAGAGTTCGTGAGAATGTGCAAAATTCTTGCCCCGCTCATATTTAGGGCTCGCTTTTCCTCTGCTTTAGCGTTGGAATTTGCGTGCTATGCTTTAGCCAAAGATGGTGCATAGTTCGCTGCCCTCATTTGCATTGCTTGGCTTGACAGTACACGATTATATATTAAGTTTCAGTGAGTACGCAGGACAGCTGTCGGTCTTGCTAAAACAAGGATAAGCAGAATTAAGCATAATATGGAACTGACGCATTCTCTAGAGGATTATCTAGAAACAATATATTTATTATGTACTGAGTCTAAGATCGCGCGTGTTAGAGATATAGCCGCGGCACGTGGTGTTACCGCAGCTTCGGTAGGTACAGCGCTTAAACGCTTGTCGCAAATGGGTTTAATCGTGTACGAGAGGCGCGAGTATATAACCTTGACCGATGAGGGCAAGGTGGCGGCGCTTAAAATCTACAGCCGACATCAGGTATTGTTTCAGTTTTTTCATAAAATATTGGGAATGGAGAAGGAAGCCGCTCAAGAGGAGGCATGTGGTCTAGAGCATGCGCTCTCTGACGAGGGGATGGAGCGCATTGTGCGTTTCTTTGAGCAACTTTCGAGTAATGAAGAAGGGGAATGCATCCGCATAGGCGAGGGGATTCGTCCACAAAACACCGGTGTACAAAGCAATATTTTTGATCTTCCCGTCGGCAAAAAAGCTGTGATAAAACGAGTTCTTAAAACGCAAAACAATATTCGTCCACGTTTGCTGGACATGGGGATTATACCAAACCTCGAAATCGTTAAGGAACGCGCTGCTTTGGGGGGTGACCCTATTTGGGTAAAGGTCAATGGAACGCATCTAGCCTTACGGAAATCAGAAGCGCAAGCCATCATTGTATATGAAAAATTTGAATAAACGTTTTTTACCGTCGCGCGGTGGTGTATAGAATGATTGTTTTTTTCTTCACTGTGTGAAGACCTTGGTTTTTCTCTACGACTGAGTCCAAGATTAAATGTTTTCTGTGCCATAGAGTGTGTATTTTATGGAAATTTTCATCCTTGCCGTTATTCTTTTGATTGCCTCTAGCTTTGTGGTATTTCGTGTCGTTAAGAAGTTAAGAGCGATGGGCAGCGATGAAGCTACATGCTTATGTGATGCCGATGCATGTGTGAGTTGTCCCTACTCGAAAGCTTGCGATGAGAAGAAAGAGTAGGCTTTGCCGGACTTGGTGTTACGAGTATGCATTGGCGCGTTTGTACCTATGCTATAGATGGGGTGAAGGCACGCATTGGGCTTAGTTTCTAGGCTCACTTCTGTTTTTTGGCTTTTTCACTCTAGCTTGCGGCGCGAGGCAATGGCGTAGTCTCATCATTACGGAAATCTTTTATGCCCAAATCAACAACATTATTGTTGTAAAAAGAGACCTTTGCTCTGAAGCAAAAAACTTACCATTAAAAACCTTTGCGCGGCTAGAAATGGTGAATTTAATTTTACAAATCCGATACAGTTTTAAACAAAATGAGACATTTTGTAGAGAATCATAACTTGATAATGCTAATTAAATAAGGCGGGTAAAAGATAGAATGACATTTTATTCGAAAAGAGCTTAAAAGAGTGCTTTCTTTTTTTAGAGGGGGGTGCGGGGGGAACCTTTTTTCTTTTGCAAAAAGAAAAAAGGTTCCCCCCGCGCAAACTCAAAAGAAATACGTAATGCTGAGGGCGTAGTGGGGACTTTCTGCCACAAAAAGTAAAACCCGTAGACTTGGCATAGGTCTTGCATTAAACATCACTGAGACTTGGTTCTCGAGCCATTTTATGAGTTAGATTTCGGAGAACATGAGGGAGTTTGGCGATGAAAAAGCAGATATTGGTAGTTGCAGCATTATTCGCGCTTGTATTTTCGACACAAGCATTTGCACAATCTTCACTGAGCGATTCGGTTGATGAAATATCGACACAGGCGTTGATTTTTGAGGATGTTTCGACACTATTGGGTAGCGACAGCGTGCTGGGAACTGTTGTCATTCAAGGAGGCGGGAGCGTTCACGTGGGTCACGGCAGCCAAACGCGTGTGCGTCGAACAACGTATAGAAGGAATTACAGACCGCGCCATTACGGTTATGGTTATGGTTATGGGGTTGTTGCAGCTCCTGTGGTAGTTAGCGCCGCACCTGTAGTAGAAAGTACCACGGTCGCGTCGAGTACATCACAATCAGGTTATGGCGCGGCAGGACGTATTTCCGTTGGCGTGCGAATTTTGGGGCTTTCAGAGCGAAAGACGAACGTTGATAAGATTTGCTTTGATGATCCCGTTTACGGTGGCGTTGGTTTGTATCTGCGTATCCGTCCGTTGCGCTACATTGGTGTGGAATTGGCGTCCGACATCTTGATTAGCGAGGAGAATTCGATCAGCACATTCAAGGTGCCTTTGACGGTTGGAGTTATGGGACATCTTTTTGACTACGGTATTTTTGACTTGTATGCCATTGGCGCTGGTGGAATTATCTTCAACACCGTCAATTATGGCAGCTACTCGCAATTTAATGAGAAGTTCATACAGTTTACAGGTCAACTCGGTGCAGGCTTGGGTCTCAATTTTGGCGGATTTGAACTCTTCCTTGATGCTCGCTACACCCTAACGCAGGCTCGTCCTAAACTCAAAGACGGCAATAACTTCTTTTATGAGAATTCCGCTACCAACAAACCCGATGATAAAGTATCACACGGTATTTTATTCCACCTAGGAATTGGGCTCTCCAATTAGTGGCTTAAGTCTGACTTAGCAGAAGCGCCGCGTCTTTACGACGCGGTTTTTTTGTTTTATGTATGGGCAAGCGCAGGGGCTTGCGCTGAGCCAAGGATATGAAGAGAATACAGAGACACAACGCCTTAATTGGCTTTGGCGCAAACCTAGGGAATATAAAGCAAACCTTTGATTTCGTGTGTGAGGAGCTACAGAACTTTGCGACTAGTCCGATAGAGCTTAGTTCGATTTACGAGAGCGCGCCGCATGGTTTGTCGAATCAGCCCGATTACGTGAATGCAGTAATTTTACTGCAAACGAGCGCGAACCCTACGGAGTTGCTGCGTTTTTTGCTGCTACTTGAGCAACAGCGGGGGCGACGCCGAGTGAGCCATAGTCTGAATCTTCCGCGTCCGCTTGACTTAGACCTGCTGCTTTACGACGATTTGGTGATGCGTAGCCAGGATCTTGTTATTCCGCATCCGCGTATGCATATGCGAAATTTCGTTTTACTTCCTGCGCGCGAAGTTGCGCCTGGCTGGATTCATCCGATTTTGCAAATTAGCATTGACGCACTCTGCACACACTGTGACGACCCACTCCCTATACGCAAGTTGTAGTTCTCGCCATTTTGTGTTGGGGGATTTATGAGTGCTTAAAATTTGTACTTTCGCCAAAGAGTTGTCCACATGCGCCGCCTACCTCCACTCCACGTGCAAGGCGAAGTGTAACAAGGCGCTGTAGGTCTTGTAGCGTTTTAATAAAGTCTTGTACGCTCTTTTGGCTGGGTGTTTTAAAGACGCAGTTCTTGGCTTCGTTGTAGGGGATAATATTGATATTATGGGGAAAACCTTGAGTGAATTCAGCTAATTTTTTTGCATCTTCGATACTATCGTTGACGCCAGCGAGTAGGACGTATTCGATGATGATTTTTTCGTGTGAGCGGTAGGGCCAACGGATAAGGGTGTCACGAATTTTTGCTAAGGGGTAGACTTTGTTAATGGGCATAAGCCGAGATCGCAACTCATCGTTTACAGCATTGAGGGAGATCGCGATATTGGGTCTTTTGGGGTAGTTTAGTAATTTAGGCAGTTCGCTTATGACGCCGCAGCTTGAGAGCGTAATGCGTTTATCGGGGATATTGAGTCCATGTTCGTGGCAAAGTATTTGGATGGCGTCCATCACGGATTTTGTATTATTAAGCGGCTCTCCCATACCCATAAACACGATGTTTATGCTATGCGCGTTCTGGGGTCCCAAAACTTCGATGCTCTGGTGAACTTGGGAGATGATTTCGCTGGCGTCTAAATTTCGCAGCAGTCCCAATTTTGCTGTGGCGCAGAAGGCACAGTTCATGGCGCATCCCGATTGGGATGAGAGGCAGAGGCTAACGCGCGGGGAGCGTAGTTCGCGCGGCATGTGTATGGTTTCGAATATCGCGCCATCCTTCGCTTCAAAGATGATGCGCGTGGTAGCATCACTAGAGCTACGCTGTGTAACGATGCGTGCGCGCTCTGTGTTAAAAGCACTAGCCACGATATTGCGCGCCTTTGCGCCTAGATTTGGCTCGCCATCGACGTAAGTCCAAGGGCGTTGTATGGCAGCGAACAAGTGTTTAGAGCGCGCTTTTGTAGGAAGACTGCTGAGCTGCGTAGGCGTTGCAGCCCAAATCGATGGGTTCTTTCTAAGAACGCGTTCAAGTTCGGGTAAAATAGCGGCATCCGCTGGTGTCATGCCTATTGTGTAGAGTTCTTCTATACTAGCCCACGAAACTGCAGCATGTTCTAAGGGGTGAATCTCATCGCAATCGACGTAACAACGGTATAAGTGCAAAAAGAACGAAGAATTTACGCTTTGTTGTTCATATTTTGCCACAAAATCCCGTACGTGCGCGTGAATGCCGAACTCTTCGTACAACTCTCGCCGGAGCGCTTCACTGTGACTTTCCCCAGCTTCCAGCTTACCACCGGGGAATTCCCAAGCTAGCGGATGCGACTGCGTAGGACTTCGCTGTGCGACGAAAATGCGATCATTGCGAATGATTGCAGCCGCCAAAACGACGGTTTCTGACTTTTTGTTTTGCATAAGTGCAGCGTGAAAATATTATTTAACTTCTGCTTTTTTCTGGATCTGCACCCAGTCGTCTCGCATGGTAACGATGCGGTTAAAGATGAGATTTTGTTCTGTACTCTCTTTGTCTGCGCAGAAGTAAGCCATACGCTCGAACTGGCAGCGATAACCTGGCTTTACCATGGCGAGCGCGGGTTCAACGTATCCGTTAAGTATTTGCATCGAATCGGGGTTAATGAAGTCTTTGAAGTCTTTTTCCGCGTCTTCAAGCGGGTTTTCGACGCTAAACAAATGATTGATTAAGCGCAGTTTTGCGGGGATGGCGTGTTTTGCGCTTAACCAATGCATAGTCACTTTGACCTTGCGTCCATCGGGTGATTTTCCGCCCTTGCTCTCAGGATCGTAGGTACAGTGTATGCATTTTATTTTTCCGCTCTCGTCCTTCTCAACGCTCACGCACTTTATGAAGTAAGCGTAGCGCAACCGAACCTCGCGCCCAGGGGCTAGTCTGAAGAATTTTTTGGGTGGATCTTCCATAAAATCGGAGCTGTCGATGTAGAGTTCACGCGAGAAGGGGAGTTTTCTCGTTCCCAGTGTTTCATCCGTGGGGTGGAATGGCGCATCTATCCACTCTTCTTCGTTTTCGGGGTAGTTATCGATAATGACTTTGATGGGATCTAGAATGCCCATCACGCGTGGGGCGACATCGTTGAGGTGATCACGAACGCAGTGCTCAAGTAGCGCGATATCGACGATGGAGTCGCGCTTGTTCACGCCAATACGATCGCAGAAGTGGCGTATCGCCTCGGGGGTAAAGCCGCGTCTTCGCAGACCCGAGAGCGTTGGCATGCGGGGATCATCCCAAGACTCGACATAACCCTCGTTGACCAAGCTAAGTAAACGACGCTTGCTCATCACGGTATAACTCAGGTTCAGTTTAGCAAACTCGATCTGTTGGGGCTGCTCTTCAATTCGCAGTGCATCCAAGAACCAGTCGTAAACAATGCGATGGTCTTCAAACTCTAGGGTACAAACCGAGTGGGTGATTCGCTCAATGGCGTCACAGAGTTCATGCGCAAAATCATACATCGGGTAAATGCACCAATCGTCGCCGGTGCGATGGTGCGTAGCGTGTTTAATCCGATAGATTAGGGGATCTCGCATGTTGATGTTGGGGTGCTTCATATCGATCTTCGCACGTAAAACACAGTGCCCGTCCTCGAATTCTCCAGCGCGCATGCGTGCCAAGAGATCTAGGCTCTCGCTGGCGGGACGATCGCGGTATGGGCTGTTTTTACCCTCCGTATAAAAGTTACCACGATATTCGCGAATTTCCTCGGCCGAAAGCTCATCGACGTAAGCCAGCCCTTCACGAATTAATTGCTGAGCCCACGTATAGAGTTGCTCAAAGTAGTCGGATGCGTAGTAAAGCCCATCCCACTCAAAACCCAACCACCGCACATCCTCCATAATAGAGTCAACATACTCCTGCTCTTCTTTTACAGGATCCGTATCGTCAAAACGTAGGTTGCAGGTACCGCCATAACTACGGGCGAGCCCAAAGTTAAGGCATATGGACTTCGCATGCCCGATATGTAGGTAGCCATTGGGCTCGGGTGGGAAGCGTGTTGCTACACGACCGTTGTGTTTTCCCGTTTGTAGATCTTCTTCGATGATTTCACGAATAAAATTAGAGCCAAATTCTATTTCTGCCATGTTTCTTGCAATCTTCTTATGGTTACTCGAATTAAATTAGGTGCATTTATGAGCACACCTGTGTAAGCCATACTATATTAAAGCGCTAGTGTCTATCAAGAAGTAGGAGGGTTCCATGAAGAGTTCACGTTTGGCAGTGAGTAGCTGCTGCTTTTGTTGGCAAGAAGAGCGTTTTTACGTCCATGTAAATCTTTTGTTTTAGGGATATTCTGAGCAATCGCTGTGGGAGGCGTTACGTAGGTCATGCGAAAAGCTCTATGAAGACTGAAAACTGGACGGGGCGTCGCGGGGTGTCCCCGCGGAGGGGGTAGTGTCAAACCCGCGCACAGCGCGGGGTTGACACGTAGGGGGAAACTTCCCCCAGCAAAAAAATGCATATTGAATTCATCAGAGCATCCCAAATAGTGCGCGGGGGAGCTGGGTGGCATCCATAAATCGGAGTCTGCTTAACTTTGCAGATGCTGACTAGATAGTATATAGCAGCAGTGAGAAAGTGGCGAGTGCGCCTAGCGTTTCTGTGCGTAGAAGGATAATCGTTGGTATGAATACGAAATTGACGAAAATTGCGATTTTTTATGATGGGAGTTATTTTTCGCATGTTAGCAATTACTACTCCTATTATCACTCGCGAAGAGAGCGGATTAGTGTGGGGGGGATACACCATTATATTCGCCGCTACATAGCAGAGCAAGAAAATGTTGAGCTTAGGTTTTGTCAGGTCGTGGAGGCACACTATTTTAGGGGGCGTTATCCTGCGCATGTGGTTGAGGGGATGGGGATATTGAAGGGGGAGCGCCAGTTTGAGGATGTGCTTATGCATCACGGTATTACGACGCATTTTATGCCGATGTCGGATAGTGGTGAAAAGGGTGTAGATGTTGCGTTGGCGCTAGAGGCTTTTGAGCGGGTTCATCTGCATCAATACGACGTTTCAGTGCTGATTGCAGGTGATGGGGACTATGTTCCGTTGGTTCGCAAGTTGCACATGTTGGGCTCTAGAGTGATGGTTTGCGGTTGGAATTTTGAGTTCGTAGATGAGCGCGGGCAATACCGAAGTACTTTTACTTCTAAGAGTTTACTTCAGGAAGCGAGCTATCCCGTCATGATGACTGATGTTATACAAAATTATATTAACCGCAATGATCCAATCCTGGACTCGTTTTTTATTCCTCGCTCAAATGCTTATTTCGAAGAAAATGCGGAGTCCGTGCTTTCAGACACGTCGTGGCAGCCCAGCGATGTTAAGAGTGAAAGACTCGCTGGAGTTTTCCAAGTGGGGCAAGACGACGAGTTTGAAGAAGCGCAAGTAGCTGTTGATGGCGCGCGCAGCCACGCAAAGAATGATGCGCAAAGGGACTTATCTACAGATAACGATGCAGTTTCAGAGCAGGCAGATATAGGCTTACAAGAGTCTTCTCATTTAGGTGAAGGGCCTAAAAATGAGGTATCGGATTCCCAGGAAGAGAAAGGGTCTCAAACGCAGGCTATACCCATTTTATGTGGCGAAATCGTTTTGCTCAACCAAGGTTGGGGGTTTTTGGCACCAGATAATGGAGAGGTAGATATCTTTTTTCACTACGCCGATCTTATTGGTACAGACTTTGAGCAGTTGAAAGTCGGCGACCGTTTATCGTTTACACTTGGTAACAACGAGCGCGGACTTATCGCCAAGACCCTCGTTCGGATTTGATGCTACAAGCAGCATAAAGTAGCTTGTAAGGGCGAGAATGCTCCATTTTAGTTATCGCTTGAAACTAGAATCTTGCGCGTAGTCTACCGATGTTGTCCCACCAAGCGCCGAATTCGGGGTCATTTTCCCACTGCGCCAAAAGGGCGCTTTTTTGCATCAGCGAGTCGAGTGCTTGTATAGCTGATATTTCGAGAGCATCAACGTTGAGATCCTCGTTTACTACAATGAGCAAGGTAAACTCGTCGAGTCCGTTCTCGTTTTCTACGAGTATATCATTAAAAATACCGCGTTTGATGGCATCTACAGTAGTGGCCGCGACAAGCGCAGCTTGGCATGATTCGTAGGAATTCAGATCAAGGCTCTCTAGCATTTCTTCCAGAACGCCGTAGGCTTCATCACTCTGACGCAAGCGCTCTAGGGCGTCCCACGCCGCATCATCACAAAATATGCGATAATTCCATCGACTCAAGGTTAGACTCCAAACGCGTTTAGGCTTGATTGCCACGTGTGCGCAAACTGGGCTAAGTACTAGCCCAAAGCGCCCTTATACTAGTAGAAAAAGCGCAAAAAAATCAAGAACCTAAGTTTTTAAATTTTGTCTTTTGTGCCTTTCGTGTCTTTAAATTCTGAACCACGAAAAACACGAAAATTCACGAAAAGTTTTTTAGTCTTATAGACCCGACTTGACTTGTTATAATCTTTCGTGCCTTTCGTGTCTTTAAATTCTGAACCACGAAAAACACGAAAATTCACGAAAAGTTTTTTTAGTTTTATAGACCCGACTTGACTTGTTATAATCTTTCGTGCCTTTCGTGTCTTTAAATTCTGAACCACGAAAAACACGAAAACACACGAAAAGTTTTTTAGTCTTATAGAACCTACTTGACTTGTTATAATCTTTCGTGCCTTTTGTGTCTTTAAATTATTAAGCACGAAAAACACGAAAATTCACGAAAAATTCTTTCTTTTTTTTAATGCCTTTATAAGATTTACAGATACATTAGTTTTACATACCCAGCTTGATTCGTTAAAAGCTTTCGTGCCTTTTGTGTCTTTCGTGGTAAAAAAGCTTTCGTTCCTTTCGTGTTTTTCGTGGTAAAAAAGCTTTCGTGCCTTTCGTGTTTTTCGTGCTAAAAAAGCTTTAGTTCCTTTCGCGTTTTTCGTGCTAAAAAAGCTTTAGTTCCTTTCGCGTTTTTCGTGGTAAAAAAGCTTTAGTTCCTTTCGCGTTTTTCGTGGTAAAAAAGACGTTATTGATGGAAAAATTTATAGAACAAGCTTCCTAGCGAAAACTCAAGAAGCATGTATAATACGGCGTGGCTTTTGACCTTCGGAGCAAAGCATGTCGCAGTCTGAGTTTTTACAATACCATATTAATGAAGATAAAAAGTGCATTTTCGTCGAAAAGCCCAGTAATCCTGAACTTTTCGCGATACTCAGTGCTAATGCCATGCTAAAATTTTATAAGGGTAAGACTAAGGAAGCTTTTTTGGCGCAACTTAAAGATCAAGCTGAACTCTTACCGTTTTTGCGGTATTTGGGTTTTAAAGAGTTAAAGTTAGCACAGCGAAGTGTTGTAGCCAGCGATACGAGTGCTTACAAGGCTAATCCCCCTACAAAGAGTTCACAAGCTAGCGCGCAACAAAACGCTTTGGCTTCAACAGCGATGAATCCGTATGGACAAGCGCAAGGCTTAAGCGTTAAAGCTTTAAACGAGCTTATTCAACAACAGTTTAAGACGCAGTTTAGCGAAGCTCTATGGGTAATTGGTGAAATCACGGACTATAACCAGTCCCAGCGTAGAAGCGGCCAAAAGGGTGTGTATTTTAAGCTCATCGATAAGGAAGAGCATGCCGCAGAAGCCTCCTCGATGCTTGATGTCGTGATTTGGAACACACAGTGGCGCAGTATTGATGAGAGTCTTGAAGCGGCAAAACTTGGTCCGTTAAAGAACGGTTTGCGCGTACGTGTGTTGCTGAAACTCAATTATTACGTCAAAGGCGGAAAGGTGAGCGGAAGCATCATGCGTATCGATCCCAACTACACTTTGGGGGAGTTCGCTCTTAGCAAACAAAGGGTTTGGGGGCAGCTTGTTGCTCTAGGTATAGCGCAGAAAAATTTCCAATTGCCTTTCCCCATATTGCCCAAACGCGTTGCGCTCTTTACGCGTGAAAATTCGCAGGCATACATCGATTTTGTTGAACATCTTCGCGCACAGCATTGCGCGTGCGAAGTCAAAGTGTTCGACATCAGTGTGCAGGGCCAGGAGCTTGTCAAGTCGTTTTGCAGCGCATTCGATAAGCTTATTGTCAATCAATTCGACCTCGCCGTTCTCACGCGTGGGGGCGGGTCAAGTACGGATTTGGCGCAGTTTAACGAATTCGAGATTGCTGTACGCATAGCGCGCAGCCCACTGAAGTTCCTTGTAGCCATTGGGCATGAGAGCGATCGCTGCGTTTTAGATGAAATCGCGGAGCGCGAGAAAACGCCTACCGCCGCAGCACAGCGCATTATCAACTGTTTTAAGCGCGAGCGCGATAAAATAACTCGCCTTGCAACAGAGCTGGAGTCGAGCAGCTTGCGCCATATCCAAAAAACCTCCCACTCCCTCGATGTCGCGGCACAGCAGATCGCGACAACTTCGGTTTTTTTCCTCAAAATACAAGAACATCGTCTAGAGCAATTCTCTGAATCACTCGCAAACGCCAGCATGCGCACGATCACGCGAGCACAAAACCAAATCGATGCCCTAACCGATAGCATCGCCTTTACGCAGAAACAGAGTTATATATACGCAACGCAAAAACTCGTTCTCTGGGAACAGGAGCTGCTTCGCGCTACACGTGATCAATTGAGTAAACAGAAAAACTTGCTCAACTCCGCACAAGATGTCGTTGATGCCGTAAACCCCATGCGACTGCTGCAACGCGGTTTTAGTATACTAAAAAAATCTAACGGAAAGCTTGTGAGTAGTATTCGCGATCTTGAGCCCAATGAGCGCGTTCAAGCCGTTCTTTGCGATGGTGGCGCAGTGTTAACCGTAAACGAGACCTCACAAACCAAGGACATACCAATATGAGCTACATAGCACCCAAAGACTACAGCGAAGCATCGCAAAGACTGCAAAATATCCTTGTACAAATCAAAGATGAAAACTGTAGTATCGATCACCTCGCGCAATATGTAGAAGAAGCTTCAGCGTTAATCTTATTTTGTAAAGAACGTCTTGCGAGTACGGGCTTAAGGGTTGAAAAAATACTCGAAGAAGTCAAAAATATTCAAGTACAAGCCACTGAAGAAATACAAAGTATAGATCCCTAGGTAGCTAGAGCGGCTGCGTGAAGAACACACCCATATACACCCATAAAAAAGAGCTAATCTGTGTTTATGGGTGTACATCGGTGGTTCTTAAACTTTGTGCGCACGAATGTATATTAATCGGGCAATGGATCTTCGCCAATGCGGTCAACGGCGTAGCGAGTTACCCCGGTGGGTGTTTCTTCTGGTGTGAGCCCGTGCTCTTGTACTGCTTTATCAAAGTCGATGAGGATTTTTTGCATGACTTCGCGCTTCTTTCTAAAGGGCATAAATGCCGATTTAAAGCCATCAACGACAAGTCGCTTCACCTCGCTGAGCGTCAGTTTAAAGACTTGGCAGGCCAAGACGTACTCTTCGGTAACGCTAGTATCGGTGACCAAGCGATTGTCGGTATTGAGCGTAATTCGCAGGCCAAAATCCATATAAAATCGCAGCGGGTGGTTCTCGAGTGAATCGACGGCTCCCGTCTGGCCATTGCTCTTTAAGCAAACTTCGAGCGGTATGCGGTGGTCGTTGATATAATTGAGTAAATCGCCATCTTCGCGCAGCCGCGTTCCGTGCCCGATGCGGTGGGCGTTACAATCGTGTATGGCTTGGTGGATCGAGCGCGGTCCGTAGGCTTCGCCGGCATGAACTGTGGAGTTCAAGTTGTTTTTGCGAACAAATCTAAAGGCTTCGGCGTGATGGTCGGCGGGGTTGTTCATTTCGGCGCCCGCGAGGTCAAATCCAACGACGCCTTTGTGCTTGAACGCAACGGC